>PPYE01275154.1_pt1 | contig 105875 bp, 111 predicted proteins | sample 1559881 | NCBI WGS metagenome assembly PPYE01 (sample SAMN08240022, study PRJNA423297) | Human gut metagenome, whole genome shotgun sequencing project.
CGCGTACAAGCGTTTTGCCGGAGGCAAAGCCTTGGATTGGGGCGGATTCATTCCGCCCCAATCGAATGAAAATCGGGGCACCCCGCCCGGCAAGCCGGGTGGGGCGGAACTTCGCCGGGGAGATCGCCAAGCAGCTGGGCAAGTAAACCGCAGATTGGCTTCGAGCGCCGGACGCTCAGTGTCCGGCGCTTTTCCGTGACAGCGGGTTCTGTTTGGTGCAGGGGGATTGTGCTTGACGCGGGGGACGTGCTATACTAAGTACTACATTATAAAATGAAAACGGAGGACAACAATCATGAGGAAAGATTTTGGAGCCAAACCCTTCCTGTACCCTCAGCCTGTCTTGATGATCGCCACCTACGGCGAAGACGGCACCCCGGACGTAATGAACGCCGCTTGGGGCGGAATTGCCGACATGAAGCGGGTGGCCATGTATCTGAGCGCCAGCCACAAGACGGTGAAAAACATCCTGGCCCGGAAGGCCTTCACGGTGAGCATGGCGGATGCGGACCACGTGACGGAGTGCGACTACCTGGGCATTGTGTCGGCCAATCAGGTGCCGGACAAGGTGGCCAGGGCGGGGTTCCATGTGACCAAGAGTGCCCATGTGGACGCCCCGCTGGTCGACGAGCTGCCCCTGGCCCTGGAGTGCCGGTTTGTTAGCTTTGACGAGGAGAGTGAGCTGTTGGTGGGCGAGATCGTCAACGTCAGTGCAGACGAGCGCATCTTGAACGCGGACGGCACTATTGATCCGGCCAGGCTGCGCCCCATCACCTTCGACATGGCGAACAGCGCCTACCTGGTGCTGGGGGAGAAGGTGGGCAACGCCTTCCAGGACGGAAAGAAGCTCAAGTGAGAGAATGCGGCGGTTCGGCGAGGCAGTCCGGGCCGCCGCTTTTCCTCTTGAGTGGTGTCTCCCCGCCTGCTATAATAAAGAAAACAGATGTTCTATCAGGAGGCGGTATCATGGAGGATTTGCTGGAGGGGCTGAATGAGGCGCAGCGGGAGGCGGTCACGGCGACCGAAGGCTTTGTTCGGGTGATCGCCGGGGCGGGCTCCGGCAAGACCCGCGCCCTGTCCCATCGGTTTGCGTTCCTGGTCAATGAGCTGGGTATCCTGCCGGGGAATATCCTGTGCGTGACCTTCACCAACAAGTCGGCCGCGGAGATGCGTCAGCGCATCCATCGGCTGACCGGGGACGACGACACGGGCTACATTAACACCTTTCACGGCTTCTGCGTCTCCGTGCTCCAGGAGGACAGCCACGTGGTGGGGTATCCAAAGAGCTTTCTGGTACTGGACAACGCAGACATTGACGCCATGCTGCAGATGATCTATGAGGAGCGGGGCCTCAGCCTCCGGGATATGACCTTCCGGGCGGCGCGGGATATGATCGAAATCCGCAAGCTGTTCAAGGAACCTGAGTATTACCGGGACATGCTTAGTCTGTCGCTGGACGCTCTGAAGCAGAGGTATCTGGACGCGGTACAGGCCGGGGATATGATCTTTTACGGCTACCTCTACCAAGAGAGAAAGTGCTTTGGGCTGGACTACAACGACCTGATCAAATTCACCCTCCATATCTTCCAGGAAAATGAGGCTATCCGGCTCAAGTGGCAGAAGCGGCTGGAGTACATCATGATCGACGAGTTCCAGGACATTGACGGGCTCCAGTATGGACTGATGGAGGTGCTCTGCGGCTATCACAGGAATCTGTTCATCGTGGGTGATCCGGATCAGACCATCTACACCTGGAGGGGGGCCAACGTAAAGTACCTGCTGGATTTTGACAAGCAGTTTCCGGGCACAAAGACCATTCTGATGACGGAAAACTACCGCTCCACACCGGAGATCCTGTCGGCGGCCAACGCCCTAATCGCACAAAACGCCGCCCGTATCCCAAAGGAGCTGCGCCCCACCCTTCCATCCGGCGGGCCCGTCCTGTGCCATTTCGGGGAGAACCCGGTGACGGAGGCCGGATGGATGGCGGGTGAGATGTCCAAGCTGCGGGAGAAGGGGGTGCCCTACCGGGACATGGCGGTGCTCTATCGGGCCCACTATGTCACCCGGGCGGTGGAGGGCGTTCTGCTCCGTGAGAAGATTCCCTATACGATCTACAGCGGCGTGCCCTTTTTCAGCCGGATGGAGATCAAGGATGCCCTTTCCTATCTGCGAATGCTCGCCTACCGGGACGATCTGTCCTTTCGGCGCATCGTCAACGCGCCCAAGCGCAACTTGGGCAAGCGGCGGATGGCTTTTCTGGAGGAATACGCGGCGCAGCAGGGCTGCCCTCTATACCGCGCCCTGCAGGAGTGCCTGGACGAGCCCCTGTTTAAGGGGACGCGGGCCCGGTCTTTTGTGTCGTTGATCGAGGGGCTTTCCACCGAATGCGAGGGGCGGCCAGTTTCAGAGGTGCTGTCCGCCGTACTCAACGAGAGCGGCTACGAGATGATGCTCCGCACCGAGGGAAGCCAGGACCGGCTGGACAATCTGGCCGAGCTGAAGCAGGCGGTCTATGAGTATGAGACCACCTGCGGCGAGGAATGTACCCTGGAGCACTACCTGGCCCATGTGGCCCTCTTTACCAATAGCGACACCGGGGAGGTGGGGGACCGTGTGAAGCTGATGACCGTCCATGCGGCCAAGGGGCTGGAGTTCCCCTATGTGTTCCTGTGCGGCATGAACGAAGGGATCTTCCCCTCACGGAAGGTGCGCACCCGTCAGGGAATGGAGGAGGAGCGGAGGCTGGCCTTTGTGGCGGTTACACGGGCAGAGAAGGGGCTGTACCTGTCCGAGGCGGACGGGACGAATTTCGACGGCTCACCCCGCTACCCTTCCCGGTTCCTGCTGGACATGTGGGGGACATTCATCCCCGTACCGGAGCCCCAGGAGGGCCTGCTGAAGGCGGCCAGGGGGTACGCCGAGAGCAGCAACCGCGCCCTGCCCCCGGACGACAGCGCGGTGCTCCTTCCGGTGGGCCAGAGGGTGCGGCATTTCGTGTTCGGGCTGGGCCGGGTGCTGGACGTGGACCTGAACCGGGGAGCCCACCTGGTCCAGTTCGACGATATGGAGACGCCCCGGCGGATCTCTTTCCGGGCGAAGCTGGAGGCTTGGCCGGAGGATGTCCCTTCAACGGGTGAGCGGCAAAACTCCGATTACGAATAATTTGTAAAAACTTTGGCCTAACCCCTAGGCAAACGTGGAAAACTATATTAAAATAAAAGGGACTGAATACCGTATAAAGGGGTTGAACGTATGAGTGAACCGCAGTATAAGCGGGTCCTTTTGAAATTGAGCGGCGAGGCTCTGGCCGGAGAGGCCAGCCGTGGTCTGGACTTCGACGTGATCGGCAGCGTGTGCGACGTGATCAAGAAGTGCGTAGCCTGTGGCGTGCAGATCGGCATCGTGGTGGGCGGCGGCAACTTCTGGCGCGGCGTCAAGGACGGCGGCGACCGGATGGAGCGCACCCGCGCCGACCACATGGGTATGCTGGCCACCACCATCAACGCCCTGGCCGTGGCCGACGTGCTGGAGCAGAAGGGCGTGGACGTGCGGGTGCAGACCGCCATCGAGATGCGCGCCATGGCTGAGCCGTACATCCGCTCCAAAGCCATCCGGCACATGGAGAAGGGCCGGGTCGTGATCTTTGGCTGCGGCACCGGCAACCCGTTTTTCTCCACTGACACGGCCGCGGTGCTGCGGGCCGCGGAGATCGACGCGGATGCCATTCTGCTGGCTAAGAACATTGACGGCGTCTACAGCGCCGACCCGAAGAAGGACCCCTCTGCGGTCAAGTATGACACCATCACTTATGACGATGTGCTGGCCCAGCACCTGCAGGTGATGGACTCCACCGCCACGTCCCTGTCCATGGATAACAAGATCCCGGTGGTTCTGTTTGCGTTGAAGGACCCGGAGAACATCCTGCGGGTCGTTATGGGAGAGAAAATTGGAACCATTGTCAAGGAGGAACCGTGATATGAAGGAAGTCAACAAGGAATTCGATGCAAAGATGCAGAAGACCATTGACGTGGTCATGAGCGATTTCGCCAGCGTCCGGGCCGGCCGCGCCAACGCCGCCGTGCTGGACAAGATCACCGTGGACTACTACGGCGCTCCCACACCTCTGAACCAGGTAGCGGCTATCTCCTCCCCAGACCCCAGGAGCCTGATGATCCAGCCTTGGGATAGCACCCTGCTCAAGGCCATTGAAAAGGCCATCCAGACCTCCGATCTCGGCATCAATCCACAGAATGACGGTAAAGTAATTCGCCTTGCCTTTCCGCAGCTCACGGAGGAACGCCGCAAGGAGCTGACGAAGCAGGTCAAGAAGTACGGCGAAAACGGCAAGGTGGCCATCCGCAACATCCGCCGGGATGCCATGGAAAAGTTTAAGGCCATGGAAAAGAAGTCGGAGATTACCGAGGACGACCGGAAGGACTATGAGAAGGAGCTCCAGGACATGACCGAAAAGCGCTGCAAGCAAATCGACGAGCTCACTGCCAAAAAAGAGGCAGAGCTGATGGCGGTCTAAGTCTGTAAAGTAGATAGACCTCACGGTGCGGGACACCTGGATGTCCCGCACCGGAATTTTATGGGACCGGGTAGGATAAACTATGTCATTCTTAAAAACGAAAGAGAGCGGGGAGGCACAGGTGGATTTTGACCGCCTGCCCCGCCACGTGGCAATCATCATGGACGGAAACGGCCGCTGGGCCAAGCGCCGTGGCCTGCCTCGTACGGCGGGGCACGCCGCGGGGGCAGAGAATTTCCGCAGCATCGCCACCTATTGTCAGAAGATCGGACTGGAGTACCTTACAGTGTACGCCTTTTCCACGGAGAACTGGAAGCGCCCGCTGGAGGAGGTTTCCGCCATCGTGGGCCTGCTGAAAAAGTATCTGCTGGAGTCCATCGAAAAGATGGAGAAGGACAAAATTAAGCTCCACTTTTTTGGTGATCTGGAGCCGCTGCCCCAGGAGCTCAAGGATATGTGCCGGAAAACCAGCGAGATTTCCGAGCGGTATGAGGGGATGCAGGTCAACGTCTGCTTCAACTATGGGGGACGGGACGAGATCGTTCGGGCCGCCCGACATTTCGCCGCAGACTGTGCGGCGGGAGGACGGAAACCGGAGGAGCTGACCGAGGTGCTGTTTTCCGAATACCTCTGCTCCAATGGTGTACCCGACCCGGATCTGGTGATCCGCCCCAGCGGGGAAGTGCGCATTTCCAACTTCCTGCTGTGGCAGTCCGCCTATGCGGAATTCTATTTTACTGACGTACTGTGGCCCGATTTTTCCAAAGAGGAGCTGCATAGGGCGTTGGCGGCCTACCAGGGCCGTTCCCGCCGTTTTGGAGGTGTCTGAGTGGGTAAGCGAATCATGGTGGCGGTTATTTTCATCCCGCTCCTGCTGGTGCTGTTTTACCTGATTTCTCCCGCGTATCCTTGGGCTCTGTGCCTCCTCATTGCCGGGCTGTCCATGATCGCGGTGCATGAGGTGCTCTGGTCCACCGGCTTTTTGAAGCATACCCGCATCTCCGGCTACTCCATCATACTGGCCGGGCTGATTCCCTTCTGGGTCTACTATGACGGGCGGCCTCTGCCCGCGCTGTGCGGCCTGTTCGTGTATGTGGTGCTTCTCTTTGCCGAGGCCATCGCAAGCCACAAGCGCCTGTCTCTGGAGAAGCTGGGAGGCGCCTTTTTCCTGACTGTGGTGATCCCCTTCTTCTTGTCCTCCTTCCTGCGCATTCGCCAGATGGAGCACTGGGAGCCTTTGCTCATCCTGCCCCTGGTGGCGGCCTTTATCAGCGATGCCTTCGCACTGTTTGCGGGCATGGCTTTCGGCAGGCACAAGCTGGCGCCGGAGCTCTCTCCTAAAAAGACGGTGGAGGGGGCCGTGGGCGGCTTTGTGGGGACGGTGGTGTGCACGGTACTGTACGGCGTGCTGCTCCGCTTCGCCTTCGACTATACTGTGAACTACCTGTACCTGGCCCTCTACGGAGCCCTGGGCAGCGCCATCTCCCAGATGGGCGACCTGTCATTTTCCTATATCAAGCGGCAGTACGGAATCAAGGATTTCGGCAACATTTTTCCCGGACACGGCGGCGTGCTGGATCGGTTTGACAGCGTGATCTTCTGCGCGCCCCTGATCGAATTGTTGCTCCGGTTCCTGCCCGCCGTGGGAGGAGCATAGCATGGAACAAAACCGCTGTATTTCTCTGCTGGGCTCCACTGGCTCCATCGGGCGGCAGTCACTGGACGTGATTGCCGCCTGTGGCATGCGTGTGGCCGCCTTAACGGCCAACCGGGACGTGGAGCAGATGGAGAAGCAGTGCCGCCGCTTCCAGCCGGAGCTGGCGGTGATGATGGACCCGGAGTCCGCCGCGTCCCTGCGCCTGCGCCTGGCTGACACGCCCATCCGCGTGGCGGAGGGGATGGAGGGCCTGCTGGAGGCGGCCAGCCTGGAGGCGGCGGACACGGTGCTCACCGCCGTGGTGGGGATCGTGGGACTCCGTCCCACTTTGGCCGCCATCCGGGCTGGTAAGCGCATCGCCTTGGCCAACAAGGAGACACTGGTGTGCGCCGGGGAGCTGGTGAGCGATGCGGCTGCATGGAGCGGCTCCCAAGTGGTGCCGGTGGACTCGGAACACTCCGCCATCTTCCAGTGTCTCCAGGGCTGCCAGGACAGGGGAGAGGTGCGCCGCCTGATTCTGACCGCCTCCGGCGGCCCCTTCTGGGGATGGAAAGGGGAGGACCTTGCCGGAGTGACGGTAGAGCAGGCTCTGGCCCATCCCAACTGGAATATGGGGGCCAAGATCTCCGTGGACTCGGCCACCATGATGAACAAGGGACTGGAATTTATTGAGGCCATGCGCCTTTACCACATGCCCCCGGAAAAAATCTCCATTGTGATTCACCGGGAGAGTATAGTCCATTCCCTGGTGGAATACTGTGATCATGCGGTGCTGGCGCAGCTTGGCGTGCCCGATATGCGCCTGCCCATTCAATACGCCCTGACTTGGCCCGGCCGGGTTGCGGCGGTGGCAGAGCCGCTGGACCTGCTGTCCTGCCCGCCCCTGACCTTCCATGCGCCGGACTATGTGGCGTTCCCCTGTCTGGCCCTGGCCCTGGAGGCCGCCCACACCGGCGGCAGCGCCACGGCGGTGCTCAACGGGGCCAACGAGGAGGCCGTGGGGCAGTTCCTGGCCGGACAGCTCTCTTTCTCCGGCATTGCGGAGCAGGTGGCCTACGCCATGGCCGCGGTTCCCGCGGTGCAGTCTCCCTCCCTGGGGGACATTCTGGACGCGGATCAGGCGGCCCGGGAGGCCGTACGGGGACACCGGCCCGATACGCACTGAGTAAGGAGCGATGCTATGACCATCCTGTTCATCCTGATTACCATCCTGCTCTTCGGCGCGCTCATCGCCATCCATGAGTTCGGACACTTCATCGCGGCCAAGACCCTGGGGGTGCGGGTGGAGGAGTTCGCCATCGGTATGGGCCCTAAGCTGCTCTCCAGGACAAGGGGGGAGACGACCTACTCTCTCCGGGCCCTGCCCATCGGAGGGTTCTGCTCCATGGAGGGTGAGGAGGAGGCCTCGGACGATCCCCGGTCCTTCAGCGGTAAGCCGGCGTGGAAAAAATTCATCATTCTGGTGGCCGGAGCATTTTTGAATTTTGTGACGGGGCTGGTGATCCTGCTGGTGCTCTTTTCCGTGGCGGGGAGTCCGTCCGCGCCGGTGGTCAGCGGTTATCTGCCGGGGGCGGAGGACATTCGGGAGACCGGCCTGCTGCCCGGCGACGAATTCTACCGCATCGACGGGCACCGCATCTATTTCCAGAGCGATGCGATTCTTTTCCTGGGCCGGGCGGGGGAGGATGTGGCCGTCGAGGTGCTCCGGGACGGCCGGCGGCTCGATCTGGGCACTCTGCACCTGCCCTACCGTACCCTCACCGACGAGAGCGGCCAGCAGAGCCTGAAGCGGGGAGTCATGGTGGGGGAGCTCCGGGAGGCCGGGCCCCTGGGCACCCTGCGCAACGCCTGGTACCAGTCCATCGACTACGTGCGAACGGTATGGCTCAGTCTGGGGGATCTGATCCGCGGCGCGGTGAGCCTCAACGACATGGCCGGCCCCATCGGCATCTTCGCCATGGCCGGCGAGGTGGGCCAGCAGGGGGCGGCTGCCGCCGGAATGGCCGGGGCTCTGCTCAATATTTTCAGCTTTGTGGCGCTGATCGCCATCAATCTGGCGGTGATGAACCTGCTGCCCATCCCCGCTCTGGACGGCGGGCAGATTCTTTTCCTACTCGTGGGCGGCATTTACCACTTCTTCACCCACAGGCGTATCGACCAGAAGTACCTGGGCTATATCAATATGGCGGGCTTCTTCTGCCTCATTGCCCTGATGGTGGTGGTGGCCGTCAGCGACGTAAACAAATTGATCCTGTAGGGAGGCTTGTCCTATGACCAGACAGATTCGCGTGGGCGGCGTCCCCATCGGGGGGGGTGCTCCGGTCACCATTCAGTCCATGACCAACACCCGCACCGACGATGTGTCCGCCACAGCGGAGCAGATCAAACGTCTGGCGGCGGCGGGGTGCGAGATTGTGCGGGTGGCGGTGCCCGATCTGGCCGCCGCCCGGGCGGTGGGGGCCATTCGGGAGCGGAGCCCCATCCCTCTGGTGGCGGACATCCATTTCGATTACCGGCTGGCCCTGGAGTGCGTGGCCGCCGGGTGCGACAAAGTGCGCATCAATCCGGGCAACATCGGCGGGGAGGACCGGGTGAAGGCGGTGGCCGACGCCTGCCGCCAAAAGGGGATTCCCATCCGTATCGGAGTCAACGGCGGCTCCCTGGAGAAGCCCATCCTGGCCAAATACGGCGGGGTGACGCCGGAGGCCCTGGTGGAGTCGGCCTTTGGACATATCCGCCTGCTGGAGAAATTTGACTTTACCGACATATGCGTGTCCCTCAAGTCCTCCAGCGTGCGCACCACCATGGCGGCCTACCGCCTGATGAATCGGGAAAGTGATTATCCTTTACATCTTGGGGTGACGGAGACCGGCACCCTGCGCATGGGCACCCTCAAATCCGCGGTGGGCATCGGCGGCTTGCTGGCCATGGGTATCGGGGACACCATGCGGGTCTCTCTCTCCGCCGATCCGGTGGAGGAGGTATACGCCGCCCGGGACATCCTCAAGGCCGCCGGGGTGCGGAAGGAGGGACCGGAGCTGGTGTCCTGCCCTACCTGCGGGCGCACCCGTATCGACCTCATCGGCCTGGCCACCCAGGTGGAGGAGCGGCTTAAGGCCGTGGACAAGCCCATCACCGTGGCGGTCATGGGCTGTGTGGTCAACGGCCCCGGAGAGGCCTCCGCCGCCGACGTGGGCATCGCCGGCGGCAACGGGGAGGGCCTGCTCTTCCGCAAGGGAGAGATCGTGAAAAAGGTTCCCCAGGAGGCCCTGGTGGACGAGCTTTTCGCACTAATTGAGGAACTTTGACGGAGGAGGCAGGAGCGTTTCAACCATGTCACAGGCACAGAAGATTCCCTTTTTGAATTTGTTTTCCGCCTGGCGGCCCGGTGAAGAGCTGGCGGCCCTGGCAGGCGGCTATCTGGTCACGGGGGCGGTGATCGATAAGGCGGCCCGCTCTATCCGCGCCAAGGTGGAGTGCCCTCGAATGCCCGAGGAGGGCCTGCGGCACCAGATCGAGAAGAGCCTGGCCTTGGCCTACCGGGTGGAGCGGGTGGAGCTGGAGATGGGAGCGGCGGCCGCGACTGCTCCCACATCGGCTCCTGTGGCGGCTGAACCGGCTCCTGCGGCCAGCGCCCCTCCTCCTCCGCCCCCGGCCGCCCCGGTGGAGGAGGATGCCATGGCGGCCTTCCGCCGCACGGAGGAGATCCGCCGGAGAGCTCTGGCTGGTCTCAAAACTGCCAGCCCGCGGGAGAAAAAGGCGGCCTCCGGCGGCCCGAGAGGAAAGCTACTCTACGGCAAGCACGAAATCAAGCGGGAGAGCATCCCCATGAGCACCCTGGAGCTGGACATGGGAACCGTCATCGTCAAGGGAGACGTGTTTGCCGTGGATCACCGGGAGCTGAAAAAGCGGGGCGCATGGGTGGTGTGCTTCGATGTGACGGACTATACCGGCTCGGTGCGGGTGTCCAAGTTTTTCCCCGGTGACGAGGGGAAGGGCATTGTGGACGGGGTGAAGAAGGGCCAGCATCTGGTGATCCAGGGCAAGCTGAACATCGACCGCTTCACTGGCGACATGGTGCTGGAGCCCTACGCCATCATGGAGAGCGCCAAGCCCATGAAGACCGACGACGCGCCGGAGAAGCGGGTGGAGCTCCACTTGCACACCACCATGTCCTCCATGGATGCCCTCACCCAAGTGAGCCCCAAGGCGGGGCCGGACAAGAACGTGGTCAAGCGGGCGGAAGCGTGGGGCCATCGGGCCATCGCCATCACCGACCACGGCGTGGCCCAGGCATTCCCCGATGCCTGGCACTCGGCCAAGAAGATCAAGGTGCTTTACGGCGTGGAGGCGTACTTCATTAACGACGTAGACGACCGGGTGGTGGTACACGGGGACAAGGAACAAGACTTTACAGGCGATATCGTCTGTTTCGACATTGAGACTACCGGTCTGGACAAGCGGCGGGATGTAATCACCGAGATCGGAGCGGTGGTACTGCGGAACGGGGAGGTGGTGGAGCAGTTCTCCACGTTTGCTGATCCTGAACGGCCTCTGACCCGCGAGATCACCGAGCTTACCGGCATTACCGACGAGATGCTGAGGGGAGCCCCCTCCCAGGCGGAGGCCATAAATGCCTTTCTGGACTTTGTGGGGGAGCGCCCGCTGGCCGCCCACAATGCGGAGTTCGACATGGGCTTCATCGCCGAGGGGTGCCGCCGCATGGGCCGCCCCTTCGACAGCACCTCCATCGACACGCTGATTCTGGCCCAGAACCTGCTGCCGGAGCTGGGCAAGCACAAGTTGGACATCGTGGCGGAGCACCTGAATCTGCCTGCCTTCAACCACCACCGGGCCTATGACGACGCGGCCACGGTGGGCTATATGCTGGTACCTTTCTTTGAGATGCTGCGGGATAGGGGTGTACATACCCTCCAGCAGATCAATCCGGCTATGGCCAGGCTGCGTACCGGGGGCAAGGCCCGCCGCCAGCCCAAGCACCTAATCGTGCTGGCCAAGAACCAACTGGGCCTACGCAATCTCTACAAGCTCATCTCGGCCTCTCACCTGGACCACTTCAAACGCTACCCCATCATGCCCAAGAGCCTGATCAACCAGCACCGGGAGGGACTCATTATCGGCTCGGCCTGCGAGGCTGGAGAGCTGTTTCAAGCAGTTGTAAAGCGGAAAGACTTTGCGGAGCTTAAGCGCATTGCCTCCTGGTACGATTTCCTGGAGATTCAGCCTCTGTGCAACAATGCCTTCATGCTGCGCAAGGGTATGGTGCAGAGCCAGGAGGAGCTGAAGGACTTCAACCGCACCATCGTATCCCTGGGCGAGGCGCTGGACAAGCCTGTGTGCGCCACCGGCGACGTCCATTTCCTGGACCCGGAGGACGAGATCTACCGCCACGTCCTGCTGGCCTCCAAGGGCTTTGAAGATGCCGACTCGTCTCTGCCCATCTACTTCAAGACCACCACCGAGATGCTGGAGGAGTTTGCCTATTTGGGGAAGGAGAAGGCCTATGAGGTGGTGGTGCGCAACACCAATCTGGTAGCCGACTGGTGTGAGGACGTAGTGCCTCTGCCCCAGGGGCTGTTCGCCCCCAAGATCGAGAACTCAGCGGAGGAGCTGACCAGTCTGGTCTGGGGGAAAGCAAAAGCCCTTTACGGTGAGGAACCGCCCAAAATCGTGGTGGACCGCATCAATGCCGAGCTGGGCGACATCATCAAGTGCAAGTACGACGTCATTTATATGTCGGCCCAGAAGCTGGTGCAGGACTCCCTGGCCCACGGCTACCTAGTGGGCTCCCGTGGCTCCGTGGGCTCGTCCCTGGTAGCCTTCATGTCGGGTATCACGGAGGTGAACTCCCTGCCGCCCCACTACCGCTGTCCCAAGTGCAAGCACTCGGACTTCGACACCGCCAAAGAGAAGGGGATCGGCTGCGGCGCGGACATGCCCGACGCGGTGTGCCCCGTCTGCGGAACGCCCTACGCCAAGGACGGCTTCAACATCCCCTTCGAGACCTTCCTGGGCTTCGGCGGCGACAAGGTGCCCGACATCGATCTGAACTTCTCCGGCGAATATCAGGCCAACGCCCACCGGTACACCTTTGAACTGTTCGGGCAGACCCACGTGTTCCGGGCGGGCACCATCGGCACCGTGGCGGAAAAGACCGCCTTCGGCTATGTCAAGAAGTACATGGATGAGCGGGGAAGGACGGTAAACCGGGCGGAGGAGAACCGGCTGGCCCAGGGCTGCACCGGCGTCAAGCGCACCACCGGCCAGCACCCCGGCGGCATGGTGGTCATCCCCCAGAACCGGGAGATCTACGACTTCTGTCCGGTGCAGCACCCCGCCGACGATCCCAACAGCGACATCATTACCACTCACTTCGAATATCACTCCATGGAGTCCAACCTGCTCAAGCTGGACATGCTGGGCCACGATGATCCCACCATGATCCGCATGCTCCAGGATCTCACCGGGGTGGATCCGCAAAAGATCCCTCTGGACGACCGGGACACCATGAGCATCTTCACCTCCTCTGAGGTGCTGGGCTTCGTGGACGACCCCATCCTGGGCCCAACCGGCGCCGTGGCCATCCCGGAGTTCAACACCAAGTTCACCCGCGGCATGCTGGTGGACACCCAGCCCCACGAGTTTGACATCCTCCTGCGCCTGTCCGGCTTCTCCCACGGAACCGACGTGTGGCTGGGCAACGCCCGGGATCTGATTGTGGATCAGGGCGTCCCGGTCGGCCAGGCCATCGGCTGCCGCGACGACATCATGCTCTTCCTCATCTCCTGCGGCATGCCGGAGAAGCGGGCCTTCAAGATCATGGAGTCGGTGCGTAAGGGCCGGGGCCTGCCGGATGGGGCGGAGGAGGAGATGAGGGCCGCCGGCGTACCCGACTGGTACATCGGCTCCTGCAAGAAGATCAAGTACCTGTTCCCCAAGGCCCACGCGGTGGCCTATGTCATGATGGCCTTCCGCATCGCCTGGTTCAAGGTCCACCGCCCCCTGGCCTTCTACGCCGCCTTCTTCTCCATCCGGGCCAAGGCCTTCGACGCCACCTTCATGTGCCAGGGGATGGATGTGTGTAAGGCTAAAATGCGGGAGATTGAGAGCAAGGAGAAGCCCTCTCCCGTGGAGGAGGATATTTTGGTCACCCTTGAGGTGGTCTATGAGTTCTATCTGCGGGGGTTCACCTTTGAGCACATGGATCTCTACCGCTCTCACGCGGTCAACTTCCTGCCAGACAATGAGAAGGGAAGCCTGCTGCCCCCCTTCACCTCTGTGCCTGGTCTGGGCGAGACGGCGGCCTGGTCTATCATGGAGCAGCGGGAGGGAAAGCGGTTTATATCCATCGAGGAGTTTTCCGCAGCCTGTCCCAAGGTCTCCAAGACCCACATCGAGCAGCTCAAGGCCGCTGGTGCTCTGGACGGCATGCCGGATACGAGTCAGATTACCCTGTTCGACGGACTGTTTTAACCGGCATGCCGTCCGCTGCCTGTAGCGTCCGAGCGTTTTGCCGCAGGCAAAACCTCGATGGCGGGGCGAATTGATTTCGTCCCGCCAGATGGAGGGAAACGGGACCCCAGGGACGGCGCGGCCGCCCCTGGGCCATGCCGGATACGAGTCAGATTACCCTGTTCGACGGACTGTTTTAACCGGTATCCTGTCCTCTGTTGCCTACGGCCATTGTTAGGGCGCAGAGGAATTTCTGAGTGGAATTTACAGTTGTAACAGAATAAAATCCGTGGTATTCTTATGCCATCCAGATGAGAAAGGAGTGTATTTATTATGCTGAACGAAAAAGTTGCCTCTCTGCTGAACGAGCAGATCAATAAGGAGTTCTACTCCGCTTACCTGTATCTGGAGTTCTCCGCCTACTTCGAGGACGAGGGACTGGACGGCTTCGCCAACTGGTACAAGGTGCAGGCGCAGGAGGAACGGGATCACGCCATGCTTATGTTCCAGTATCTCCAGAACAACAGCCACCGCCCGGTGCTGGAGGGCATTGCCAGGCCCACCGCCGCCCCCAACGGCAGGCTGGAGGTGCTCAAGGCCGGCCTGGCCCATGAGCAGTATGTCACCAATCTGATTCACACGATCTACGATGCAGCCTATGAGGTCAAGGACTTCCGCACCATGCAGTTCCTGGATTGGTTTGTCAAAGAGCAGGGCGAGGAGGAGAAGACCGCCGAGGATATGATCAAAAAGATGGAGCTCTACGGCGACGATGCCAAAGGCCTCTACATGCTCAACAGTGAGCTGGCGGGCCGCACCTATGCAGCTCCCAGTCTGGTACTGTAACCTGTAGTTGAAACTGTAGACAAGGTGGGTGCCCTGCTATGGACAGGGCACCCACCTTACACATATATGCCGCGTCAGGGCATAAAAAGCTCAGGCCGCGTAGTCCAGGGCGACTGGGCGCTGGTGACAAACATAGTATAGAGGCGGCTGAGGGTATTCCAGCTCTCCTGATCCAGCGTCCCGGTTTCCGGACGGTGATTCAGATGTTGAATCCACTTGATGTTGTGCTCGGTGGCGGCATTGTTTACCCCGGAGACATCACAGGTTTCCACGCCGTTCAGGACCCGAGACAGCCCGCAGAACATGGACTGCACCAGGTTAAGATGAACGCTGGCCTCACCCGGTGCGACGGAAAACTCTGGACTTGGAAAGCTGCGGGTGGGCAGCGGAGTGAGGCGGGAAACCACCTGGTGATACAAGGAAACGATAGCGTCCCAGGTGGCCTGGTTTACCTGTCCGGTGACCGGAGGGAAAAATTCCCTCTGAAAGAGCATGACGGCCTCTAGGGTGCGTTCGCCGAAAATTCCGTCCGGCGTGAGACGGGGGAGGAAGGGGTAAGCGAAAGAAATGGTGCGCAGCATGGTTTGGAGGCTGCGTACGGGCTGTCCAATCAGGTGGAGTTGGGAGCGAATCATGTGGCGTCTTCTCCTCTCTCGTCGGTGCTGCCCAGTGTCATGGGTTGGCCGGGGTACTGGGTCAGGCTGGTGGCTTCGCTCTCGGGAAGCTCCGGCCGGAACTGCTCTGGGATGACATTGGTATATTGGCTCATGGTATCCACTATGCCGACATAAAATCGGTAGAGTGCGGCCCAGGTGTCCTCGCCTACAACGCCGTCTTGGTACAGACCAGCCATCTGTTGAAGAGCCAGGACTGCGTTTTGGGTGGATTGCCCGAAAATCCCGTCCACAGCCACCGGGGGGATGTTATTATAAAACTCCGCCACCACAGAGAGAAGGTACTGTATTACCTTGACATTTTCTCCGGTGTCGCCGAGGGAAATGGTATCGGGGCGGTTGACGGGCACCAAGGTGGTGTAGAAGGTCTGACCCTCGCTGACCAGCTCCGCCAATTCCAGAACGCCCACGTACAGAAAGACCAGCTTATACCAGGTGGCGTTTCCAACGACTCCGTCCGGCGTCAGGCTGAAAATCTGCTGGAATTTGATGACCGACTGCTCGGTGGACGCTCCGAAGATCCCGTCCACCGGCTGAACCTTCGGAATAGCGGGGTAATCGCGGGAGATGCGGTTGAGCATGGTCTGGATGCGCACCACCGGCTCCCCCCGGTCGCCCAGCCGCACCGGAGTTCCGGGGTAGGAGCTGCGGATACCCATGACAGGAGCATTGTTCACGATCTCGATATTGTCGCCATAATAGTTTCGCAGGATGGTGACGGAGTCGGCGCCCTGCTCTGCCATGGCCTGGCTGCCCCACTGGGAGAGACCGTCGCAGGTGGTGGTGGTGCCGTTGCAAAATTTGGCTGCCAGGGGCTCCACAAAGCCGGTGCGCCGTATGTAGGAATTGAAGATCTCATCCACCATCTGGCTGATGTTCTCAAAAATGTTGCGCCCTTTGATGAATTTCTGGTCGTAGGCCGTGCTGGCGGTGATGTTGAAGGGGTAGCCGCGGCTGGGGTAATATTCGGTATATACCCGGTTGAGGGCAAACGAAATAATCGCCAGGATGTTTGCACGGATAGCCGCCGGCTCCCAGGTGGGATAGATCTCGCTGGAGGCCACATTCTTAACGTATTCCGGGAAGGAAACCGTCACATTTTCCGCAGCGGCGCTGGGGGCGCCCAGATGCACGGTGATGTACTGTGGGACATAGGGCGTTACAGGTGTGGTCGGCATGGGGGTACCTCCTTACAGATCCTGGGGTGGAATATCCACGATCTCCCCCCGGGTAGACGACGAGGTCTGCTCCGGCAGGGGAATCAGCTCCAGCTCCTGTAGTGTTTCCGTATTAGGAAAGACCTGGACATTCTCCACCAGAAGCATCTCATAGCCCGGTACCTCCACCCAGATGTCACAGACGGCGAAGGGGGACTCTGTCCCTGGGGATTCACTGGCAGACGGCTCGGGTGTGGCGACGCGGATCGGCGCGGTGCGTCCGTTTTCGTCCGTCACCCGTAAGGCCAGCAGCGTATGCCGCCCGCCGCCCGCCCTCTGCGTCACCGCTACAGTAGCGCCCGGCACCGGGAGCTGGGCCCGGGAGGTATATACGCGGGTGACAATGGTTCCAATCGAGGCCAATTGGCATTCCTCCTTTTCCTCACTCTATGCACCGGACCGGAAGGCGGTTCCAGGGAAAAGAACGTTGACATCGGCCCCTCTTTCGAGTAAACTGAATAGGAATCTTGCAGCGGAACGGGCGAGTTACGTGCGGTACCGCTTTGGAACAAGAAGAAGAGTGATGGAGCTATGAAAAAAGATAAAGTGTCCAGTGCGGTGATACGTCGCCTCCCACGGTACTACCGCCACCTGAACGACCTCTATTTGGCCGGTGTGGAGCGCATTTCATCCAACGCGCTGGGCAAATCCATGGGGCTGACCGCCTCACAGATCCGGCAGGATCTCTCCTGCTTCGGCGGGTTCGGCCAGCAGGGCTACGGCTATAATATTGAAAATCTGCGGGGGGAGATTTCCGACATTCTGGGTATGAACCGCGGCCACAACGCGGTCATTCTGGGGGCGGGCAACTTGGGCCGGGCCCTGATGGAAAACTTTCACTTCGAGCGCTCCGGTGTGGCGCTTTCGGCCGCCTTTGATGTGGCGCCGGATGTGGTTGGGCAGAGACTCTCCGGGGTGCCGGTCCACCACGTGGACCAGTTGGAGGAGTATCTGGGCCAGCATCCGGCCAGCATCGGGGTGCTGACGGTTCCCCGGAGCGTGGCCAACCGGATCGCCGGTCGGCTGGTGGCCTCCGGCGTGAAAGGAATCTGGAATTTCACCAATATTGAGCTGACGGTGGACGCGCCGGACATAGTGATTGAGAACGTCCACTTTGCCGACAGCCTGTTGGCGCTGAGCTATATGATTTCGGAGGTACCATGAAGAGACTTGCCGTTGGCCTGCTTGCCCTGGTCATCCTGATAGGCTGTGCGGCAGTATATGCCGCCGATACGGGAACAGGGGAGAGCCTTGTAACGCAGGGCTACCTGAACGACACTTATATTCCGGACGTACTGCGGCAGGCGGAGACACGCATCGCGGAGCAGACAAAGACCGTCTACGACTCTGTGCTGGCGGATCTGAATGCCAGGCACAGCGGTTATCTGGCCCGGGCAGGTGGAGAACAGAGCTATGCCGCCTCAATCACGGATTTCCGCTTTAAAAGGGGAGACGTGGTCAGCCTGCCTGCCGGTTCCGGGTTGCTGCTCCTGGCTGGAAGCGGAACCGTGTCCTATTCCGGCGGCAGTGTGGTGGATATTACGGTGGGGCAGACCGTGGCCTCCGGCACCGCGCTGACCGCACGTCACCGCGTCTTAGCGGCCGAAAATACCACAGCGGCAGTGACAATCACCTCTGATACTGCGGTTTTGGGCGTAGAGGGCTTCTATACCGTGTCCTCCGGAGCGGGGCTGGACTATAATGCTCTGGCCGACGCATTAAAGCAGATGGGGCTGTTCCAGGGCACTGGAACGGCCTACGGCTCCGGGTATGATCTGGAGCAGGCTCCCACCCGTATCGTGGGACTGGTCATGTTCCTGCGTTTGATCGGGGAGGAGGGGGCTGCGCTGAGCAGCACAGCGGCCAACCCCTTTGCGGACACCCCTGCCTGGTGCGACCGCTATGTGGCCTATGCCTATGAGAAGGGCTATACCAAGGGCAACAACGTCAGTGCCGGTGGACAGCGCTACTTTGGACCGGATGCACAGCTCTCGGCAGGGGAGTACATGACCTTTCTTCTGCGGGCGCTGGGCTACTCGGACAGCGGGGCGTCGCCTGACTTCTCCTGGGCCAATGCCGTGGGCAAGAGCGTGGAGTTTGGTGTGCTCAACGCTGCGGAGCAGGCCAAGCTGACAGGTAGCCCCTTCCTGCGGGCCCAGGTGGCCTATCTGTCGTATTTCGCACTGTCGGCCCCTCTGAAGGACGGCAGCGGCATCCTGCTGGACAGGACGGCTGCCAGCAGCGGCGTGGACAAAGCCGTATTTCAGGCGGTGATGAACGGCGTCACCGTGGACAGGCTGAGCTGAATGGAAAGACCCTCCGGTTTACCGGAGGGTCTTTTTGTAAATGTTGCCCATTGACAACTGTTAGCAAGATAACTAAAATAAACTCTGTAAAATAGCTTGCATGGAAGGGGGGTGTCTGAATGAGGCAAGAACGCCATGCGGGTTACGAGGTCAAGGCGCTGTCCAATCTGATCCGGCGCAAGGTCTGGGAGCTCTCCGGCCAGCCGGAGTGCGATGCTTTTACCGAGATGCAGGGGATGCTTCTGGGGTTTCTGTGCCATAATCGGGATCAGGAAATCTTTCAGAAGGATCTGGAGGAGGCGTTTTATATCCGCCGCTCCACCGCGTCCAGGCTGCTGAAGCGCCTGGAGGAGGAGGGATTTGTGATGCGGTGTTCCGTATCCCGTGACGCCAGGCTCAAGCAGGTGATGGCAACGCCGAAAGCGGAGGCCCTGAACCAGCAGATTGCCTCGCGCATCACACAGGTAGAGGCGGCGCTGACCAAGGGAATCGGCGCTGAGGAGTTGCAGCAGTTCATGATGACCATTGCAAAAATGAAGCAGAACCTGATGGAGCCGTCTGTACTTCCGGCCGGGTGCACCTGCGGCAAAGACTGTGAGGAGGCTAACAGTTAGCAAGCGAATCAATCCCCAAGGAGGAATGTGCATGAAGAAAAAACGCGGACTTGTGAGCTGTATTCAGGAGTTCAAAAAGGACACGATTCTGACGCCGATCTTTGTCATCGGCGAGGTGGCCTTTGATGTCCTGATTCCCATGATGACAGGCCGTCTGCTGACCCAGGGCGTTGAGGCGGGAAATATGGAACGTATTTTCTACTACGGCGGCATTGTGGTCCTCATGGCCCTGGCGGCTCTGCTGCTGGGCGCCCTGTCCGGCCGTTATGCCGCACGGGCGGCCACCGGATTCTCCCGTAATCTGCGCCGGGAGATGTATCGGAATGTTCAGAAATTTTCCTTTTCCAACATCGACAAATTCTCCACCGGCGGTATCATTACCCGCCTGACCACCGACGTGACCAACGTACAGATGGCCTTTATGATGATCATCCGCATCGCTGTGCGCTGTCCCATCATGCTTATCTGTGCATGGGTGCTCACCTTTACCATCAACCCCAGACTGGCGCTGGTCTTTCTGGTGGTGATCCCCATCCTGGGCCTGGGCCTGTTCTTTATTATGACCGGAGCCCACCCCATCTTTGAGCGGGTGTTCAAGCGGTATGATCACTTGAACAATGTGGTACAGGAAAACCTGCTTGGCATCCGGGTGGTGAAGTCCTTTGTGCGTGAGGAGCACGAGAAGGAAAAATTCGGGAAAGTCTCCCAGGAGATCTATATGGACTTTTCCAAGGCGGAAAAGCTCATCGCCTTCAACATGCCGCTCATGCAGTTGTGCGTCTATGCATGTATTCTGACCGTGTCCTGGCTGAGCGCCCATCTGGTAGTGGGCGGCAGCATGGATGTGGGGCAGCTCACCAGTATGTTCAGCTATATCATGATGATCCTCATGAGCCTGATGATGCTCTCCATGGTGCTGGTCATGATCATCCTGGCCCGCGCCTCCGCCGAGCGTATTACCGAGCTGCTCAACGAGGAGAGCGACCTGCGCAACGGGGAGAATCCGGTGGAGGAGGTCAAGGACGGCTCTGTAGTCTTTGAGAACGTCAGCTTCAGCTACGCCAAGGATCCCAGTAAGGAGTGCCTGAAAAACGTCAACCTGAACATCAAGTCCGGTGAGACGGTGGGTATTCTCGGCGGCACCGGCACCTCCAAGACCACGCTGGTGCAGCTTATTCCCCGGCTGTACGACGCTACCGAGGGCCGCATCCTGGTGGGCGGTGTGGATGTGCGGGACTACGACATGGACGCCCTGCGGGAGCAGGTAGCCATGGTACTCCAGAAGAACGTGCTGTTCTCCGGCACCATTAAGGAGAACCTGCGCTGGGGTAAGAAGGACGCCACCGATGAGGAGATGGTCCGGGTATGCAAGCTGGCCCAGGCCGATCCCTTTATCCAGGAATTCCCCGACAAGTACGACACCTATATTGAGCAGGGCGGCTCCAATGTGTCCGGCGGCCAAAAGCAGCGCCTGTGTATCGCCCGGGCCCTGCTGAAGAAGCCGAAGATTCTGATTTTGGATGATTCCACCTCCGCCGTGGACACCAAAACCGACGCACTGATCCGCAAGGCGTTCCGGGAGGAGATCCCCGACACCACCAAGTTTATCATTGCCCAGCGTATCTCTTCCATCGAGGATGCGGACAAAATCCTGGTGATGGACGGCGGAAGGATTTCCGCCATGGGCACCCACGGCGAGCTGCTCCAGAGCTGTGAGATCTACCGGGAAATTTATGAATCCCAGACGAAGGGAGGGAGCGAGGATGAATAAGATGCCGAAGAAAAAATCCCACACGGTCCGGCGCCTGCTCAGTTATGTGGGCCGGGGCTACCTGATCCGCTTTTTTCTGGTGCTGGTATGCATCCTGGTCAGCGCAGTGGCCTCAGTGGCCAGCTCTCTCTTCCTCAAGGATCTGATCGATGTCTATATCATGCCTCTGCTTGCAATGGACAATCCGGTCTTCACCGGCCTGCTCCACGCCCTGCTTACGATGGCCTGCCTCTATGTGGTGGGCGCCCTGTGCGCCCTGGCCTACAACCGCCTGATGGTCACCATCTCCCAGGGCGTGCAGAAGAAGATCCGCGACGATCTGTTCGGACACATGCAGACCCTGCCCATCCGGTATTTTGACACCCACGCCCACGGCGATGTGATGAGCGTCTACACCAACGACGTGGATACCCTGCGGCAAATGCTCTCCCAGAGCATTCCCCAGGTAATCAATTCCCTGATGATGATCGTGGTCACCTTTGTCAGCATGGTTGTACTCAACCTCACTCTCACTGGCGTGGTAATCGTGTGCATCGTGTGCATGCTGCTGGTGACCCGGTTCCTGGCCGGACGCAGCGGCCGCTACTTCGTCCGCCAGCAGGTGAAGCTAGGCGATCTGAACGGCTATATCGAAGAAATGATCAACGGCCAGAAGGTGGTCAAGGTTTTCTGCCACGAGGAGGAGGCCCAGGAGGGCTTTGACCGTGTGAATGACGCCTTGTTTGAAAGCGCTTATAAGGCCAACAAGTACGCCAATATCCTCATGCCCATCCTCATCAACATTGGCAACATCCAATATGTGGTCATCGCCATGGTGGGCGGAGCGCTGGCCCTCAATGGCCTGGGGGGCGGTATTACCCTGGGTGTCATCGCATCCTTCCTCCAGCTCTCCAAGAGTTTGACCAACCCAATCAGCCAGATCTCTCAGCAGCTCAACTCTGTGGTCATGGCTCTGGCCGGTGCTCAACGGATTTTTGACCTGATGGATGAGCCCTCCGAGGAGGATCACGGCACCGTCACCCTGGTCAACGTGTCCTATAACAAGGACGGCGCCCTCCAGGAAACCAGTGAGCGCACCAATCTGTGGGCCTGGAAGGTCCCCCAGGAGGACGGGAGCTTCGCCTATACCAAGCTGGCGGGCGACGTGCGCTTTGATGATGTGGACTTCGCCTATGAGGAGGGCAAAACCATCCTCCACGACATCAGCCTTTTCGCCAAGCCCGGCCAGAAGCTGGCTTTCGTGGGCGCCACCGGCGCGGGTAAGACCACCATTACCAACCTGATCAACCGCTTCTACGACATCGCGGACGGCAAGATCCACTATGATGGCATCTCTATCAACGATATTCATAAGCCGGATCTGCGCCGCTCCCTGGGCATTGTGCTTCAGGATACCAACCTCTTTACTGGCACCGTGCGGGAAAACATCCGCTACGGCAATCTGAGCGCCACCGACGAGGAGGTGGAGGCCGCCGCCGTGCTGGCCAACGCAGACGACTTTATCCGCCGCCTGCCCCAGGGGTACGACACCATGCTCACCGGCAACGGTGCCAACCTGTCCCAGGGCCAGCGGCAGCTCATCGCCATTGCCCGGGCCGCTGTGGCCGATCCCCCGGTGATGATCCTGGATGAGGCTACCTCCTCCATTGACACACGCACTGAGGCCAGCGTCCAGAGGGGCATGGACTCCCTGATGACCGGCCGCACCGTCTTTGTCATTGCCCACCGGCTATCCACTGTGCGCAACTCTGATGCCATTATGGTGCTGGATCACGGCCGCATTGTAGAGCGGGGCGACCACGAGGATCTCATCCGGCAGCACGGACTCTATTATCAGCTCTATACCGGCGCCTTTGAGCTGGAATAAAAAGAATTTGTACCAAGCACCCCTCTGCGTCCCCGGCATAGTATGGAGTGAGACCGGACCGGAGCGGCGGTACTCCCACCGCTCCGCCTCTGGTTTCCATCATCAAACCAGGAGGTACTTCATATGGGGTGCAATAATGGCTGTGGCTTTGGCGGCGGCGGCTGCCTGTGGATCATTCTGATCATTATCCTGCTCTGTTGCTGCTGCGGCGGCGGGAGCTGGGGCGGTTGCGGCTGTGGTGGCTGTGGCTGCAACAACGGCTGCGGGAACAGCTGCTGCTGAGAAGGCAGTACAATAGCCGAACGGCAAACAGGCAGACGTGCCGTGGGGTGTTTTTCCCCACGGCACGTTCCTGTGTATCAAACAAGTGGAAAGGAAGCGGAACACATGCAGAGACGTACAACAGCCCTCTATTTCAGTCCCACGGGCGGGACGCGCACCTATGTCCGGGCTGTGGCGGCAGCTATGCCACACATGGGCGGAGAAGTGGACCTGACCCGGCCGGAGGAGCGGCGCAAAGTTCATATGTTCGGCGCAGATGATGTAGTTGTCCTGGGCGTACCGGTTTATTACGGCCGAGTGCCGGAGGTGCCAGGGCTGCTGGACGGCCTACAGGGGGAGGAGACTCCGGCGGTGCTGCTGGCTGTGTATGGCAACCGGCTCATTGACGACGCGCTGGCGGAGCTGAGCGACCTGTGTGCCGCCCGGGGGTTCCGCCCTCTGGCGGCGGGGGCCTTTGTAGCGCCTCACACATTTTCCGCCAAGGTAGCCGTGGGGCGACCCAACGCAGGGGATCTGGCGGCGGCCGCGGAGCTGGGACGCCGGGCGGCGGAGAAGCTGTCGGGGCCTTGGTGCGCCCCGGAATTGCCCGGGAACCGGCCCTACCGCAGCTTTCAGAGGGCGCCGTTCTACCCAGTGGGGGACGATACCTGCACCCGCTGCGGCTGCTGCGTCGGGGCCTGTCCGGTGGAGGCCATCCATCCTGCCGCGCCCCGTGCGACCGACGGTGAGAAGTGCATCCGCTGCCTGGCCTGTGTCCGGGCTTGCCCGGCGGGCAGCCGACGGGTGGAAGGCCCCGCCTTTGCCGCTACAGCGGCTCATTTGGAGGAGGCATTGACCAAGGGGGACAAGCCGCCCGAGCTGTATCTGTGAAAGTAAACACAGGAGGCACCCCGTGGGGCGCCTCCTGTTTGGTTATTTGGGGGACGCATATGGTCCACGCAGCAGCCGGAAAAGCTGGGGTGACAGCCTCAGATACCGGCAGCCGGAACGGCCGCCCAGGGCCACCTCCCTATGGTGCCAGTATCGAGAAAAGAGTATGGGATGGGCCGATTGGCTGACCCTAGAGGCCTAAGAGACTGGCGGTGATGCCGCCGCCCACATTGCCCGCCGCCGCTGGAGCCAGCTACACCAGCGTATCTGCCGCCACGGGTTCGTCCACGTGGGGCATCCGCTTCATTTCCCGGGTAACTAGGGCTAGGGCCACCACTACTGCCGCGCTGTCGGCGATGGGACCGGCGTACATGACGCCATCAATCCCCAGGAAGAGGGGGAAGATCAAAATCAGAGGAATGAGAAAGATCACCTGCCGGGTGAGGGCGATCAGTGCGCCCCGCTTGGCCTTGCCAATGGAGGTAAAGAAATTGGCCGTAATGGGCTGGAAGGCATTGGCCAGTGTCATAAACATATAAATGCGGAAATACCGCTCGGCGAACTGAAAATACTCCTCGCTGCCAGAGGGGTCGAACAGTGCCACGATCGGCCGGGGAAAGAGCTGAAAGCACACAAAGGCAATGCAACAGATTACGGACGCGGCGACAATGGCCTTTCGGTAGGCCTCACGTACGCGGCTATACTGCCGGGCGCCGTAGTTGTAGCTGAAGATGGGCTGACAGCCCTGAGAGATACCCAAGGTAAAGCCCAGCATCAGGATGTTGACCTTGGAGATGACCCCAACACACGCCAGGGGAATGTCCTCACCGTAGTGGGAGAGCGCACCGTAGTAGGTCAGGGTATTGTTGAGGGTGATCTGCACCAGGAACATGGCCATCTGATTTAAAAAGGGGGAAACACCCAGGGAGCAGATGGCACGCAGAAGTGGCCCGGAAGGGTGCAGGGAGGCCGCCGTCAGGCGGATGGTACGGATGCGGGTGCGGAACAGATAGTACAGTACCATGACCAGGGAGAGAGCCTGCCCCAATACGGTGGCCAGTGCGCCCCCGGCCACGCCCATGTCCAGACCGAAGATAAACACCGGGTCCAATATGGTGTTGAGTACCGCGCCGGAGAGGGTACAGAGCATGGAATACGTGGGACTTCCATCGGCCCGGACCAGGGAACTGGCCCCGGTGGTAAAGGTGACCATAGGCAGGCCGAAGGCGGTAATGCCCGTGTAGATCATGGCGTAGGGCAATACCTCCGGCGTAGCGCCAAACAGGTTGAGGAGTGGGCCTCGGAAAAACAAGGCGATCAGGCCCAGGGTGAGGCTGAACAGCGCAAGACAGGACAGTCCGGTGCCGGCCACCCGGCGAGCCCGTTCCTCATTTCCGGCCCCTAAATTCAGGTTGAAGTTGGCAGCAGTGCCGATGCCCATCATCAGGGCAATGGCGGTGGACACGGTGGTGAAGGGGAAAGCCACATTGGTAGCGGCGTTTCCCAAATATCCCACGCCCTGGCCGATGAAGATCTGATCCACTATATTATAAAGAGAGGTGACCAGATAGGCGACAATGGAAGGGATTGCGAATTTGGGCAACAGGGTATTGATGGGGAGGGAGCCGAGGGGATTGAGGCTTGAGTTGCTGTCTGGCATACCATTTTCCTCGCTTTCAAATCGCCTGATAATACTCTTATTGTAGTATAAACACAAAGATTCGTCAAATAAAATCCGGCACCTCCCATTTTGGGAGGTGCCGGATTTTATATATGGTATACCGGATGCTGCGTTGATAAACTCATTTCGGACAGGGGGAGGCTGCATCCTCGGCTTCTAAAACGGTACTGTAGTCCTATTGATGGCCGGTAATCCGCAGGAAGTCATGAATGGCCGGCGCCAGGGCGGCAAAGCACGCGCATAGCCGTCTCATACCGCGCTCTCCTCCTTGGGCGGCCGTTCCCTGGTCAGGGGGAAGGAGACGGAGGCGGTGAAGAGATCCGCCTGCGTTTGGACGGAGAAAGTTCCGCCGCAGGCCTCGGTGAAGGTGCGGGCGATGGACAGGCCCAGGCCGCTGCCCCCGTCGGTGCGGCTCTCGTCCCCCCGGACGAACCGCTCGGTGAGATCCACCCCGTTGGGCAGCTCCTCCCGCGATGTGTTGCGGAGCACCGCCGCGGCCTGCCCGTCTGCTACGGTCAGCTCCAGGTAGATCCGGGAGCCCTCCAGGGAGTACTTGAGGGCGTTGCCGATCAGGTTCTGGAACACCCGGTACAGCCGGTCGCCGTCGGCGGCGATCCAGACCGGGGACTCCGGCAGACGGGGCCGCAGGGCAAGGCCGCTCTCCTCGATGGCCTCACCCATGTCCGCAAGGGTCTGGCGAAGCAGCTTTACAAAATCAATCGGCTTTATATCTACGCTCAGGTTGCCCGTAGCGGCCTTGCTCACCTCGAACACGTCCCGCACCATGACCTGGAGCCGCTTGGACTTGTCGGAGAGGACACGAATGTAGTCCTGCACATGGTCGGGCAGGCCCTCCTCCTGCTGGAGCAGCTCGGTATAGCTGATGATGGAGGTGAGGGGGGTTTTGAGATCGTGGGAGACGTTTGTGATCAGCTCCACCTTCATCCGCTCGCTGCGCATCCGCTCGTCCAGGGCGGTGCGCAGGCCCGCTTCCATGTGGGAGAGCTGCTCCGCTGCACCGTGGAAATCTGAGTCCGGCGGCAGGGGAGGGGCTCCCTCCAGCCTTCCCGCCCCGGCGGCCTCAATGCAGGCCAGCAGGGCGTCCAGCTCAGCGGCAGAGCGGCGGCTTTCCCTGACCAGCCACACCTGGAGACCGATCAGCGCGCATCCGGCCAGGCAGAGCGGGAGAACCAGCAGGGGGGACAGGCGGAACAGCAGAAAGGCCGGCACCGACAGGGCGCAGAACAGGAAAAAGGGGATGCAGGCGGCAAACTGCCAGATCATCCGCCGGTCGGCCCGCTGGGCGGCGGGGTGGTGCAGGATCTGCCGCCGGAGCAGGCGCACACAGGCGGCGCACAGGCTCTGCTCCTTGAGGTGTCCGAAATTGTACCGCAGGTCGTTGATATAAAGGTAAGCCCACCACAGGGCCAGGGGGACGGAGAGGTAGCGCACAATGCTGTAGGTGAGCACCTGTCCCAGCAGCGCGGCCAGACAGCACATTCCGGCCAGGGCGCACACCCAGAGGAAGGGGACGAGCAGCAGGAGCTTGACCTCCAGCCACACCCGCCCGGTGAACCAGGCGATGGCCCGGTCGGCCCGCACCTTGTGACGGTGCCACACAATGGACAGGGCGGTGAGGGCGATACCCGCCAGGGGCGGAAGAAACAGGAAGCAGAAAAAGAAGGCACGGTTCTGCCGGAGAGAACCGACCAGGGAGGCGAGAGACGACGAGCCGGATGCGGGCGGGTGCTCGGCCGCAGCCAGAGAGACGGACACACCGGCCGGATCCGCGAAGGGGAGGGGGGAGAACTGACCGGAGATGTCGCGGCCGTCCTTGACGGCAGTCACCTTCTCCCCGTCGTAGGTGATCAGAAAATTATACCCGTCGGGCAGCCGGTCGGGAGACAGGGCGTCGGTGTTGGAGAACTTCAGCACTCCATCCGCCCGGACGCGGTAGAGCAGGCCGTCGTCCCAGCCCTCCAGGGGATTTTCCTCCTCCGGGGTATCGGCGGCGGAGGCCAGTTCATAGAGGCGGGCTTCTATAAAGCTGTGAAAGCTGTCCGTAGTCTGGTAGTCGGTCCAGAATATGTCGCGCCAGGGGATGTAGAAAGAGCCCCCGCTGGCAACGGTCACAATCACAGCCGCCGCCGCACTGTAGACCAGCAGCGTGACGCCCAGCACGAAAGCCAGAAAGGCCAGGGCGGGCTTAACGCTTCTCGATTTTGTATCCAATGCCCCACACCACCTTCAGATATTCCGGTTCCTTTGGATTGAGCTCGATTTTTTCGCGGATGCGCCGTATGTGTACCATGACGGTGTTCTCTGTGGCATAGGCCTCCTCGTTCCATACCCGTCGGTAGATCTCCTCGGCGGGGAAGACCCGCCCCAGGTTGCGCATGAGCAGATCCACGATTTTCAGCTCCGTGGCCGTCAGCTTCACCGGCTCCCCGTCCACCAGCAGCACCCGCTCCTCCGGGCGGTAGCACAGTCGGCCGTTGACGATCTCTCCGCCCTGGCTCTGGGCGTTCACGTCGCCCAGTTGGGTATAGCGCCGGAGCTGGCTGCGCACCCGGGCCACCAGCTCCTGGGGATGGAAGGGCTTGGCGATGTAGTCGTCCGCCCCCATGGACAGGCCGAGCACCTTGTCCGAGTCCTCGCTCTTGGCGCTGAGCACAATAATGGGCAGGTTGCGCTTTTCCCGGATTTTCATCACCGCCGAAAGCCCGTCCAGCCTTGGCATCATCACGTCGATGACGATCAGCCGCAGGGCGGGGTTTACCGCCTGCTCCAGCGCCTCCATGCCGTTGTAGGCCTTGAGCACCTGATAGCCCTCTTTTTCCAGCAGGATGGCGATGGCACGGACGATTTCGGGATCGTCATCCACCACCAGAATACACTCGTTCACACAAATCCCTCCTATGGACGCTATCTTACCAGCCCTTTCTGTCAAAGAGCGTGAGACAATTCTGACAAATCTCTTACAATCATAGCAGATTTGCCGGGGCCGGGCAATGGAAAACGGCGCGCCCTAAACCGGGCGCGCCGTTTTTGGGGAGGGAAACAGGTCAGTGCTCCACGGGGATCTCCAGATTTCCAAAGGTGATGGAAACCACCTGTGCGGGGTCGATGAACAGCCGATCGCCGTTGGCATCAATGGTTTGGAATGACACCATAGGCAGAGCAGAGTCCAGATGTCTGCCTCCATGCCAGGTGGTGGTGATATCTGTGCCGTTTGCCAGATGGAGCACCGGAGCGGTACCGTCCCGATAGAGGGAGAAGGCCGCCTCCGCTTCATCTTGGAAATAGACTTGCAGATCCAGGGCTGACAACCGCAGTTCCGCAGGATGCAGGGTGAGCCCGTCTAATTCCAGGACATCATCTAACGGGAGTTTCCACCCGGATGACTTTTCCACCGTAAAAGTGAGCGAAAACGGCTGGTCAGAGAGAATCCGGTCGACGGTATAGGACACCTCCACTTCAAGATAGGGAAGATCTTCCAGGGTAAAGGGGCAGTCATCGAATACCTCCAGAAAGGCCCAGGTGCCATCCTCTAATGCTGCTCCGTGACCGGAGCGGCAAAGATAGCGTGCTCCGGTGCGGGTATCGATGATGGCTTCACAGCTGCTTCTCGTATACGCCAGGTCACCGGAGACGTAGGAGGCATCCTGCGTCACCAGGGCCAGTCCCTCCGAGGTCAGGGCCGCACCGCGAAGTGTCAGGAGGGGAACTCCCTCCACCGTAAACAACGGAAGAGCTGCCCCGCCATTTGCTGCAGTTTGGATAATCTCCTCTACATGATCCACCAGGGGTACGGCAGAGAAGTCCGGAGTCCCCCATTCCGTAAGCGCAGATAGGGAAATAGGGTTGTCACACTGGATACGAATATTTCCGTCATCGTCAAAAAGCCTTACGGCCACTCCATCGGCCGTGAGGGTGATAGGCTTGCCCAAAATGGATGTCTCGGTCAGTGCGCCAGTGTTTTCGTAGCAGATGTAGATGGTTTTTCCGTCAGGGGAGAGCTGGTAGTCGGTGGCGCGGCCAAAATAGTGGCCGTCCACCGTTACTTCCAGATCCATGCTGTTGGTGGTCAGCGATGCCTCTGGATCGATAGGCTCTCCGTCCGCCCGGGTCAGGGCCAGCAGGAGCATAAAATTGCTGTCGTCCACCACCGCCTCCTCCACGGTGAGGGTGTAGTCCCCGGAGGTCTGGCTGGCCCCCACGGTCTGCACGGCGTTCTGGGGCAGGGAGGGGGCAAAGTACCGCCACGCCCCGGAAAAGCCCACCGCCGCCGCGCCGATGGTCAGCAGGGCGCACAGCACAGCCGCCGCCGCCAGGGGACGGACGGGCCGGATGCGGCGCGGCTCCTCCGCCCGCCGGAGTGCGGCGGATAGGTCGGCCTCTGGTGTTTCGATCTGAGCGAGGGCGCGGAAAATGCGCTCCTCCTCTGGTGTCCGCTTCATGGAACGACCTCCTTCTGTTCATCCAATTCCGATTCGCTCAGTGCCAGGGCCAGCTTCTTCCGCGCCCGCTCGTATCGCTTGCGCAGGGCGGCGGCGGACGGGCCGTAGATCTGGGACAGCTCCTCATAGGAGCGGCCCTCCATCACCCGTCCGAAGACCGGGCCCCGCTCCTCCGGCGTGAGGACGGACAGGGCCGCCCGCAGCTCCGGCCCAATGTAATCTGGGTTGTGCCCGGACGGCGGGGGAGGGGCAAAGAGTTGCCGCCGCCTCTGCCGGAGCAGGTCGATACAGGCGTGATAGGCCAGCTTGTAGAGCCACGCCTCCAGATTGGTACCCGCCCGGAAGCGGTTCCGCCGACTCCAGGCCCGCAGCAGCGCGTCCTGCACCGCGTCCTGGGCCTCATGGTAGTCACACAGGATATGATGGCAGTACCGCAGCAGGGCCTGTCCATAGCGGCCGATGACTGCCTCTAGGCAAGCGCCGTCCCCGATGGGGAACGCCCGGCTCAGCTCCGCCTCGTCCATAGCCTCCTCCTCCTTGTCTGCTGGATAGAAAACCGGTTTTCACCCATTATAACGGATATGTTCCGGTTTTTGTGACAGCAAGCGCAAAAAAGGGCGGCGCCAATTCGGCGCCGCCCTTGAGGAGACTAGAGAAACTTCTTCATCTGCTGGATATTGGCCTCCTCGGTTTTCAGCAGCTTGTTGGCCAGATCCCGTACCCGTTCGTCCTTCCCATGGTAGTCGTGCAGGTGCTTGAGGCTCTTGGTCATGCCCATGGTGTTGCCCTGAATCATCATCTCCGCGATCTTGGAGGTAGAGTGGTCAGCCATGGTTTTCATCGCGCTCATCATCTCGGAGGATGCCTTGACCATGGGATTGAGCCCCTTGGGCTCCTGACCACGTTCCCGCAGCATCTTTCCGGTGGCGCCGTAGAGCTTTTCATACTCCGTGAGCTGCTGCTCCAGCGCCTGGTGAAAGGTCTCGTCCTCCGCGTGGGGCAGGACGGACTGAATGCCGTCCCGGCCCATTTCTGTAGTCTGGTAGATATACTGGAGCAATTCCGCTTCTGTCAACATGGAAATCACCTCAGCTTCAGTATGCCATGATGCGCCCCGAATTATAGGTCTCCGACATCCTGGAAATACCCGGACAGCAGGGCAATCAGCTCACTGACCGTGGGACGGGCGGTAAGCGGACGCGGAGAGATGGCCTGCAATAATGGCTGGCCGCCGGAGCGCCAGTATGCGCAGAGCAGGGTGCGTATGTCCCGCTCCACACAGGCTGCCGAGGTTTGAAACGCTGTGGCAACGGCGGGATAAAGACATTTGAATACCTGATATAGGTACTCCGGCTCGGTCTGCACCAATGAGATGGCGCAGGCAAGGTAGGGAAACCCCACATAGTTGCTTGGGAATCCAAGCTGGCGCAGGCGGGCTGCAATTTCCATTTCAGTTCACTCCGGTGTCGTTCTGCTCTAAATGGTCCCCATCCAGGCTACATTCCAGGCGTTGGATTATGTTTCGGAATTGGGACCGCTGTTCCTCCGGCAGGGCGGAGTAGGTCATGAGTAAGTTGGCATAATAGCGGTTTGTCCCTGTTAGATCCAACTCTATCGGCAGATCCATCAACAGGAGTGCCGGATGGATTTCCAGGGAATTAGCGATTGTGATGAGCGTACTCAGCGTAATATTGTAGTCTCCGCTTTCGATGGCCTGAACCGTGGACTTCCCAACCCGAAGCTTTTCAGAGAATGCCTGGTAGGAGTAGCGGCCGTTCCGGCGGATTTCGGACAGGTTTCTGGAAAATACGTCAAGCTGTTTGTCGAAATTCATAGATTTACCTCCCGTAGATAGTATACGACTACTATTTTAGGGAAAATCGTCGAAAATAGGGTACTGACATGGCGGAAAAACGGACTGACATAATGGAATTCATTATTAGATATAACTTTAATATTCAATATACCACATTTTTGCGTAAATGGGCGTGTTATCTTCCAAAAACAGGGCCCCAAATGCTGACTTTTTGTCGACATGCGGTTAAAAAATCAATATTATTGTATTTTTGTTTTCAACAATAATTATATAACTGGTTCATCAGCATATGAAGGGGGCTACAGAAAGACAGATATGAAACAAGAGAGGCGGACAGGATTTTATCCTGTCCGCCTCTCTACGCTTGGTCGGAGTGTAATTATAGGACTTAAAGAAACCCAGCAATATCAACGGTTTGCAGACCGCAAGCAAGAGGTTTTTTATCCTAAAACTGAATAATTCAGATGTAACGCCGCCTTATGGAGACTACAGGCGGCGTTTTCATATACTCACGCAAGCCGCGCCGCGAGGCCGAGCTGCTTCACGCGCTGAAAAAGGAGGTATTTGTTGAATGGAAGAAGGTAAAAAAACGACTCCTGCCCCGGAGGAGCATCCCCCGGCCAAAACGCCGGACGGCCCCGCCGTGGTGGAACAGGGAGACAACACCCCCGCCCCCTCCGGCAAGGTGATCGACCTGTCCGACGTGCGGGGCGCTGGCGTCGGTCAGGAACAGGCCGCCGGGTCTGAAAAAGAGGAAACAGCCGCGCCGGAGACCGTGGGCCAGAAGAAAAGCCGGGGCAAATCTCCCAAATCCCAGGATCATGTGGAGCCGTCCGGCAAGGCCCCGGCCAAGAGTAAGCGGGCCACGCCTACCAAGGGAGCGCCGTCCGCACCGTCCAAGGCTGGCCGCACCAAGAAGCCCCCGGAGAAGCCTGTCCCGGCCAAGACGGAGGCCCCGCCGCCCGAACCGCCCGCCCCTCGCGATGCGTCCCGTGGTGAAAAAGAGGAGATCGTCTATCTCAACCTTTCCGACCTGTACCCGTTCAAGGATCACCCGTTTGGGGTGCGGGACGATGCGGAAATGCAGGGCCTTGTGGAGTCCGTGAAAACGGCAGGCGTGAACCAGCCCGCCCTGGTGCGTCCCCGTGAGGGCGGGGGCTATGAGATCATCGCGGGCCACCGCCGCCAGCGGGCCAGCGAACTGGCCGGATTTATCAATTTGCCCTGTATTGTCCGCAGCATGACGGACGACGAGGCCGTTCTTGCTATGACGGATGACAACCTCCGGCACCGCGAGAAACTCCTGCCCAGCGAAAAGGCGGCGGCCCTGCTCCAGCAGTATGAGGCAATCAAGCACCAAGGGGCGCGTGGGGATGACGAGGCCGCCGGAAAGCTCTCGTTGGAGTCTGTCGGCCAGCGCAACGGCATGAGCGTGAAAACCGTCCAGCGGTATCTCTGGCTGAATGACCTTGTTCCCGATCTGAAAAAGACGATGGACGAGGGCAAGCTGTCCTTTACCCCCGCCGTGGAGATTTCCCGCATCCGGGCCAAGCATCAGAAATATATTGCCGTTTCCATTGAGGGCCAGCAGTCCTCCCCGTCCCAGGGGCAGGCCAAGCGGCTCCGGGAGCTGGACAAGGAAAACAAGCTCAACCCCGATGTAATTGACGCTATTTTGAGTGAAGAAAAGAAAAAGGAGGATCGTGACGTGATTATTACTGGTGCTGAACTGGAGAAATACTTTGGCAAGGAGGCCACGCCCCGGCAGATGAAAGATCAGATCGTGGCCCTGCTGGACGAGTGGAAAGAGAAACAGCCCCCGGAACTGGGCAAGGGGGACAAAAAGGTGGATATGGAAAAGGAGTAACCTCTGGCCATCCTGACCAGAGGCTTTTTCATGCCCCCGCGTCCCTCAAATGGGGTGCCCCGCAAAGTCGCAGACTTTGCGACGCCGAGGGTCTGGTGGTTTATATCCCCCGTCGCCGCCTATTCCGTAGCGCAGGCGGGAGCTGGCTGTCAAGGGGGCGGAACGCCCCGCCGCTCGCGGCGGCTTGCCCTTGACGGGCGGCCCCGGCTGTGCTATCCCCTGCGGCGCGACGGGGGTATATCCTCCAGAGCCGCCCCCTTTCCCAAGAATGGGAAAGGGCGGGGGGATAGGGCTGACCCGTACCCCTGAAACTCAATTTAGAATTGGAGGTTTTCAATATGAAACGACCCCTTGCGTATATTACCGCCGCATGGCGCGGCGATCCCTGTGAGGTGACGGAGCAGGCGGCGGACTACTGCCGCTCCGTGTACGAGGCGGGCTTTTCGCCCATCTGCCCCACCCTGTATCTGCCCCTGTTCCTCCATGATGCGGTACCCCAGGAGCACAAGGACGGCACCGACATGGGCCGCGATTTGCTTCGGCGCTCCCGTGTGCTGGTGGTATGCGGCACCCCTGTTACTGAGGAAATGAAAAACGACATCGCCGTGGCCCAGCGGCTGGGGATCACGGCCACCACCCTGGAGGGCATTCTGACCGTCAAGGGCCAGGGCCGGAGGCGCGGGCGGCATTGATGGCGCTTCTGGCCATCGTGGCCAGAGGCCACGGCCCGAAAGGAGGCGGTTTAAATGATTGACGAGGAAGTTTCCCGCAGCAGTATCGCCATCACCGTCCGGGCCAGTAAGCTGACGGCGCGGGGGCTTGCCTATGTGCTGGGGGCGGCGGCCCGGCAAATCCGCAAGGCCCAGCGGGAGGGAAACGCGCCCCATGGCAAGCAGAGCGCGAGAAAGCTCATGCGCCACGGCGGGGACACCAGCGGCATGGAGCTGCCGGGCGATACCCGGCTTTTTGACCGGGTGGCCCGGCGCTGGGGCGTGGACTACGCCATCCGGCCCGTGGAAAAGGGCAAGTATTTGTTGTTGTTCAAGGCAAAGCAGGCCGACGCCATCACGGGCTGCTTTCAGGAATACTCCCGGCGTGTGCTGAACCGGGGCAAGGATCGGCGCGTCCCCATCCGGGAACAGTTCAAACGTGCCCAGGAGCTGGTGAAGCGACGGCCCCAGCGTCAACGGGAACGGGAAAAGGAGGTAGCGGCTGATGACAGATAAAATCCGCAAGTACATTTTACCCAATGTGCCGTACTTGTTTATTCTGTGGGCCTGCCTGAAAGTGGGGACGGCCTACCGCCTGGCGGCGGGTGCGGGCTTTGGGGAAAAGCTCCTGGGGACGATCCAGACCATCGGCCCGGCGTTTGCGGACTTCGCGCCGGGCCTCGCCCCCTTTGACTGGCTGGTGGGCATCCTGGGGGCGGCTGGTTTCCGCCTGCTGATTTACTGCAAGACAAAAAAGGCGAAAAAGTATCGGCCCGATGCTGAATACGGCTCCGCCCGTTGGGGCGGCCCCAAAGACATAGCGCCGTTTTCCGATCCCAAGTTTGAAAACAATGTGATCTTAACCGGGACGGAATATCTCACCATGAACACCCGGCCCAAAATACCGGGGAACGCCCGGAGCCTCAACTGTTGTATCATCGGCTCGTCCGGCTCCGGCAAGACCCGGTTTTGGCTCACCCCTCAACTGCTCCAGGCCCATTCTTCCTATGTGGTGGTAGACAGCAAGGGCGGTATCTTGCCCCAGGTGGGCTGGTTTCTGCAAAAGAAAAAGGGCTACAAAATCAAGGTGTTCAACACCATCGACTTTTCCAAAAGCCTGCACTATAACCCCCTGGCCTATATCAAAAACGAGGCGGACATCTTGAAGTTCGTCAATGCTTTAATTTCCAATACCAAGGGCGAGGGCAAAGAGGGCGATCCGTTCTGGACGAAATCGGAAACGCTTTTATATTGCGCGTTGATTGCCTATATCATCTTCGAGGCCCCCGCCGAGGATAGGAACATGAATACCCTGGTGGATTTAATCAGCGGCATGGAAGTCAAAGAAGATGACGACGATTTTATGAATGCGGTGGACTATATGTTTGCCGGGCTGGAAAAGCGCAAGCCGGATTGCTTCGCCGTGAAGCAGTACCGCAAGTACAAATTAGCCAGCGGCAAAACGGCGCGTAGCATACTTATTTCATGCGGGGCGCGGCTGGCCCCCTTTGACATCCCCCAGCTCCGGGAGATCATGTCCTATGATGAAATGGAGCTTGACCGCATCGGAGATCGGCGGACGGCCACCTTTTTTATAATCTCCGATACGGACAGCACCTACAATTTTTTGGTGGCGCTGGCCTTTTCGCAGATGTTTAATCTGCTGTGTGAACGGGCCGACACCGTACACGGGGGCCGCCTGCCCCATCATGTGCGGGTGCTGTGGGATGAGGCGGCGAACACGGGACAGGTGCCGGGGCTGGAGAAGCTGGTGGCCGTCATTCGTTCCCGTGAAATCAGCCTGTGCCTGTTCTACCAGCAGATGGCCCAATGTAAAGCAATCTATGACAAACACGCGGAAACAATCCTCGGCAACATGGACAGCGTGATCTTTCTCGGTGGCCGGGAGTCAAGTACCATCAAGGAGATTTCCGAAAACTGGCTGGGCAAGGCCACCATCTCCATGCAGACCGAGGGGCGTTCCCGCGGGCAGTCCGAGAGCTTCAGCCAGAACACCCAACGGCTGGGCCGGGAGTTGATGACCCCCGCCGAGCTGGCGACCATGCCGGGCGACCGCTGTATTTTACAGCTCCGGGGGCTGCCGCCGTTCTACTCCCCCAAGTATGACCTGAAAAAGCACCCCAATTACAAGTACACCGCCGAGGCGGACAAGCGCAACGCCTTTGACCTGGGCCGCCTGACCTCTCGGCGCATGAGGAAAATACACCCCAACGAGGAATACACCGTGTACGAGGTGGACGTGCCGGACGAGGGGCACATGGAAGAGGACGAGGACATCCTCAACTATGACGATCTCGACGACCCGGACGCCTTTGTATAGCTTCTGGCCATCGTGGCCAGAAGTAGACCCGCCGCCTGAAAGGGCGGCTATTATTATGGGTTCCCGCAAAATCAAAGATTTTGTGGGAGGAGGAGCCGCAACGGAATGAACGACTTTTCGCGCACGCGCGGAAAGGAGTGATATGAAGTTTGCGGTGACGAGGCCGGGGCCTAATTCCCGGAGAAATGGAGGCACTATGCAATTCTTCTCTACTGCTGTTACCACCCTGCAAACGCTCGTCATCGCCCTGGGGGCCGGTCTGGCCGTGTGGGGCGTGGTCAATCTGCTGGAGGGCTACGGCTCGGACAATGCGGCGGCCAAAAGCCAGGGCATCAAGCAGCTTATGGCGGGCGGCGGCATCATCGTGCTGGGAACCACCCTGATCCCCCTGCTCTCCACCCTGTTTTAAGGGCCGGGGCCTATGGGTATTCTCACCGACTGGATCACAGACTGGCTCAAAGAGCTTTTGATTGACGGGATCATGGGGAACCTGAGCGGCCTTTTTGATAACGTCAACGCCCAAGTCGGGGAGATTGCGGTACAGGTGGGGACTACCCCGGCGGCGTGGAACGCCGGGGTGTTCTCCCTGATCCGCCAGCTTTCCGAAACGGTGATCCTGCCGATTGCCGGACTGGTTTTAACCTTTGTAGCGACCTATGAGCTGATCCAGATGATCCTGGAAAAGAACAATATGCACGAGTTTGACGTGGCGAATATCTACAAGTGGATGTTCAAGACCGCCTGCGCCATCCTCATTCTCTCCAACACATTCAACATTGTGATGGCCGTGTTCGACGTGTCACAAAGCGCCATCGCCAGCGCGGCCGGGCTGATCCAAGGCTCCACCGACGTGACCCCGGATATGCTGGCCGACCTGGAGGCCACGCTGGAAACAATGGACATCGGCTCTCTGCTGGGCCTGTTCATGCAGTCTATCCTGATTAACGTCACAATGATGGCCCTGAACCTCATTATTTTCGTGCTGGTATATGGCCGCATGATTGAAATATACCTGCTGACCAGTTTAGCGCCCATCCCCGTGGCGACCCTCTCCAACCGGGAGCTGGGCGGGACAGGGCAGAACTATCTCAAATCCCTGTTTGCCGTGGCGTTCCAGGGGATGCTGATCCTGGTGTGCGTGGCGATTTACGCGGTGCTCATTCAGGGCATCGCCACGGGCGGCGACCCCATCAGGGCCGTGTGGGGGACTATCGGCTACACGGTTTTGCTCTGCTTCATGCTGTTTAAGACGGGCGGGATCGCCCAGCGCGTCTTTGGCGCTCATTAAGAGGAAAGGTGATACATGACAGAACAATTTACTTCTGGCCAGTATGGCCAGAGCTTTGCCCCGGACGGGCGGCCCCTGGCCCCAGACGGTTTGTTTCTCATGGACGGGATCGAGGGGCTGCGCGCCCTGCCCCGTTATTCGGTGGATATGCTCCTGACCGATCCGCCCTACGGCACCACCCGGAATTACTGGGACGTGCCCCTGCCGCTCCCGGACCTGTGGGAGGCGGTGCGCTGGGCGGTGAAGCCGGAGGGTGCGGTGCTCCTGTTTGCGCAGTGCCCCTATGACAAGGTGCTGGGCGCGTCCAACCTCCCCATGCTCCGCTATGAATGGGTGTGGTACAAGAGCCGCTGCACCGGCTTTCTCAACGCCCGCCGGGCCCCGCTGAAAAAGTCGGAGAACATTCTGGTGTTCTACCGCAAGGCCCCGGCCTACTACCCCCAATTCGACCAGGGGGAGCCCTACAAGAAAATCCACCACCGCAGCGGCCAGAGCCCCAACTATGGGAAGTTTGAGCGCACCAGCGGCGAGTCGGACGGGCGGCGGTTTCCCGGGAACGTGCTGGCGTTCTCCACGGTGGCGAATACCATCCACCCCACGCAGAAGCCCGTGGACTTGTGCGAGTACCTGATCCGCACCTACACCCGCGAGGGCCAGGTGGTGGCGGACATCTGCGCGGGGAGCGGCACCACGGCGGTGGCGGCGCTGAATACGGGCCGCCGCTTCATCTGCTTTGAAAACGCCCCGGCCTTTTACGGCCCGGCCACCGAGCGCCTGGAACGGGCGCGGGAGGCCGTCACCCAGGGCGGGAAAGGAGTGTAACTATCGGTAAATATTCCATCATCTACGCCGATCCGCCCTGGCGCTACGCTCAAAAGGGCTCGCAGGGGGCGGCGGAAAAACACTATCCCACAATGGGAATTGACGAGCTATGCGCGTTGCCCGTGGCTGATCTGGCGGCCCCGGACTGTGCGCTTTTTTTGTGGGCGACTTTCCCCCAGCTCCCGGAGGCCCTGCGGCTGATCCGGGCCTGGGGCTTTGCCTACAAGAGCGCAGCCTTTGTGTGGCTGAAAAAGAACCGCAAGGCGGATAGCTGGTTTTATGGTCTGGGCTTTTGGACAAGGGCCAACGCGGAGGTCTGCCTGCTGGCGACGCGGGGGCACCCCAATCGGCAGGCGGCCAACGTCCACCAGTTCATTATTTCCCCCATCGAGGCCCACAGCAAAAAGCCGGACGAGGCGCGGGAGAAGATCGTTGCCCTCATGGGCGACCTGCCCCGCGTGGAGCTGTTCGCAAGGCAGACCCCGCCCGGCTGGGACGTGTGGGGCAACGAGGTGGAGTCTACCCCGCACTTGTGGTCATCGTGGCCAGAAGCCGAGAGAGGGGGCGTTTGAGCATGGCCTATGTGAGTATCCCCAACGACCTTTCTAAGATCAAAACAAAAGTGGCGTTCAACCTGACGGGCCGCCAGCTCGTCTGCTTCGGCGGCGCGGCGCTGGTGGGCGTTCCGGCCTTTCTGCTGGCCCGGTCGGCCATCGGCAACACCGGGGCCATGTTCCTGATGCTGGCCGTGATGCTCCCGGCCTTTTTCATGGCGATGTATGAGCGGGACGGCCAGCCCTTTGAAAAGGTGGTGCGGAACATCATCCGGGCGCAGCTTCTGCGCCCCGGCGTGAGGCCCTACCGCACCGAGAATATGTACGCCCCCTTTGCCGGGCGGGGCGGTTTGGAAAAGGAGGAACCGATTGCAGGGAAAGCAAAAACCAAAACACGGCCCCGCAAGGGGTAAAGGGCGGGCGGCCCTCTCCGCCCAGCAGACCGTTCCCTATGTGGAAATGCTCAAAGACGGCGTTTGCAGGGTGCGGGACGGCTACTACACCAAGACCATCGCCTATGAGGACATCAACTATTCCGTGGCAAGCACCGAGGATCAGGCGGCCATCTTCAACGGCTGGTGTTCGTTCCTGAACTATTTTGACAGTGCCCTGCCGTTCCAGCTCTCTTTCGTCAACCACCGTTCACGGGGCGGTAGCCGCTACAAGGTCAATATCCCCATGGCCCACGATGCCTTTGACAGCATCCGAGAGGAGTATGTGGGGATGCTGGGGCGGCAGATCGCCCGGTCGAACAACGGGATCGTGCGCTCCAAGTACATCACCTTTGGCGTGCCCTGCGCCACGCTGGCCGAGGCCCGGCCCCGGCTGGAACGGGTGGAGGCGGACATTATGGGCAACTTCAAAAAGCTGGGGGTACACTCCCACGCCCTGAACGGCTGGGAGCGGCTGGAGGTCATCCACGGCCAGCTCCACCCGGGAGGTCGGGAGCCGTTCCGCTTCTCCTGGGCCGACATTCCCCGGACGGGCATGGGGACAAAGGATTTTATCGTGCCGGACAGCTTCGACTTTCGGCAGGGCCGCACGTTCCGGGCGGGCCAGTCCTGGGGGGCGGCCTCCTACTTGCAGATCATGGCGTCGGAACTGTCCGACAAGCTCCTTTTGGAGCTGTTGGAGCTGGACGCGGAAATGATCGTCACCCTCCACGTCCAGACGGTAGACCAGACCAAGGCCATCAAAACGGTCAAGAGCAAGATCAGCGACATTGACAAAATGAAAGTGGAGGAACAGCGCAAGGCCACCCGGAGCGGCTACGACCCGGATATTTTACCGCCCGACCTCATCACCTACTCCAAGGACGCGGCGGCCCTCCTGGCCGATCTGCAGTCCCGCAACGAGCGGATGTTCCTGCTCACGTTCCTGGTGGTGAACACGGCTCCCACGCGGGAGAAGCTGGAAAACGAGGTGTTCACCGTGTCCGGCATCGCCCAAAAGCACAACTGCGCTTTGCGGCGGCTGGACTGGCAACAGGAGCAGGGCTATATGTCCTCCCTCCCCCTGGGGTACAACGGCATCGAGATACAGCGGGGCATGACCACCAGCTCCACGGCTATTTTCATTCCCTTTATGACAAAGGAGCTGCGGATGGACGGGCAGGCTCTCTACTACGGCATGAACGCCCTGTCCGGCAACATCATCATGGCAGACCGCAAGCGCCTGAAAAATCCCAACGGGCTTTTCCTGGGCACCCCCGGCAGTGGCAAGAGCTTCGCCGCCAAGCGGGAAATCGTCAACGTGTTTCTGACGTGGCCGGAGGATGACATCGTAATCGCAGACCCGGAGGGGGAATATTACCCCCTTGTCCACCGGCTGGGGGGCCAGGTGGTGAAGCTCACCCCCTCGGCCAGCTCCGGCACCTACATCAACCCCATGGACATCAACCCGGATTATGCCGACGATGAAGATCCGCTGTCCCTGAAAAGCGACTTTATCCTGAGCTTGTGTGAGCTGATCGTGGGGGGCCGGGGCGGGCTGGCCCCGGTGGAGAAAACCGTCATTGACCGGGCGGTGCGAAATGTGTACCGCCCCTATCTGGCAGACCCGGCCCCGGAGCGGATGCCCATTCTCCAGGACTTGTACGAGGAACTGCTCAAACAACCGGAGCCCGAGGCCCGGCGCGTGGCTTCCGCCCTGGAGCTGTACTGTACGGGATCGCTCAACCTCTTTAACCACAGAACCAATGTAGAGGTCAGCAACCGCCTGTTGTGCTACGACATCAAGGCCCTGGGGAAGATGCTCAAAAAGATCGGCCTGCTCATTCTCACCGATCAGATTTGGGGCCGCGTCACGGCCAACCGGGACAGGCACCGGGCGACGTGGGTGTACCAAGACGAGTTTCATGTGCTGCTGTCCGACCCGCAGACGGCGGCTTACAGCGTGGAGATTTTTCGCCGTTTCCGCAAATGGGGGGCTATCCCCAGCGGGATCACCCAAAACGTGAAAAGCCTGTTGGAGAGCAGTGAGATCGAGTCCATTTTCGGCAACTGCGATTTCCTCTATCTGCTGTCCCAGGCCGCCGGGGATCGGGAGGTGCTGGCCAGTCACCTGGGGATCAGTCCCCACCAGCTCTCCTATGTCACCCATTCCGGCTCCGGCGAGGGCCTGCTGTTCTACGGGGACACGGCCATTCCCTTTGTGGATCGTTTCCCCAAGGACACCGAGCTTTATACCCTGCTGACCACCAAGCCGGAGGACAATGCCCATGAACGAAAAGACGAGTAACCCCGCCGAGGGCGCTTCTGGCCAGGGTGGCCAGAAATTTCGCCAAGAGAGCAACCAGGAGCGATTAACCCGCTCCAAGCTCCGCATGGAGAAGCGGGACGGCAAGCTGGAGGCGGCCCGCGACAAGCTGGCAAACCAGAAGCCGCCCAAGAAGCCCGGCCCCGTGAAACGGGTGGGCCGGACGGCTGGCCGGGGCGTTCACGGCTTTGTGCATAGCAAGCTCTACGAGGTGGAGCAGGAGAACGTGGGCACCGAGGGCGCTCACCGCTCCGAGCTGGCGGGCGAGGTGGTGGCCGGAAAGACGGCCCGGTTTGTGAGAAAGCGCATCCGCACCCACCCGGCCCGCGCCGCCGCCCGCGCCGAGTCCAGCTATATCAAGGCCCAGGCGGACTACCAGAGCCGCAAGCTGGCCCAGGAACACCCGGACGCTATGAAAAACAACCTCTCCCGCCAATGGCACAAGCACAAGCTGAAACGGGAGTACCAGAAGCGGGCGCGGGAAACCGCCAAGCAGAGCGCCAAGGCCGCCGGGAAAACGGCGGCGGGCGGCGGCAGGGCCGTGGCCGGCTTTGTCAAGCGGCATCCCGTGGGGGCGCTGATCCTGATTGCCTGCGTCCTGCTCCTGGTGGTGATGCAGTCCTGTATGTCCTCTATGGTGACGGTGGGCAACGGCACCGTGGGAGCGGTGGCCGCCAGCACCTACCCCGCCGAGGATGGGGATATGCTGGGGGCCGAGGCCGCCTACTGTGATTTGGAGGCCGAGCTCCAAAATTACCTGGACACCTATGAAAGCACCCACAGCTATGACGAGTACCACTACGACCTGGACGACATCGAGCACGATTCCTATGTGCTGATCTCTATTCTTTCCGCGCTCCATGAGGGGGCCTGGACGGTGGACGAGGTACAGGGCACCCTGCAAATGCTCTTTGACCGCCAGTACCTGCTCACCGAGGATGTGGTGGTAGAGCGGCGCTACTACATCGAAACCGACACCTGGACGGACGAGGACGGCAACACCCACCATGACAGCTACCGGGTGTACTACGATTATTACATCTGCACCGTGACCCTCTCCAACGAAAACCTGTCTCACCTGCCCATCTACACCATGGGCGAGGAGGAGCTCTCCCGGTACGCCCTCTTTATGGCGACCCTGGGCAACCGCCCCGACCTGTTCCCCTCGTCTGGCTATATCGGCAAGTACATCACAGGCGGCCCCACGCTCCATGAGGTGCCGGAGTCCTACCTGGACGATGAAACCTTTGCCGCCCTGCTCACCGAGGCGGAAAAGTATATCGGCTACCCCTATGTGTGGGGCGGCTCCAGTCCCAGCACGTCCTTTGACTGCTCCGGCTTTTTGTCCTACGTTCTGAACCAGTGCGGCTGGGACATCGGGCGGCTGGGGGCGCAGGGGCTTTACAACCTCTGCACCCGTACCAGCTCACCCCGGCCCGGCGATCTGGTGTTCTTCACCGGAACGTATGATGTGGCGGGCGTGTCCCATTGTGGGCTGTATGTGGGGGACGGCTGGATGCTCCACTGTGGCGATCCCATCGGGTACGCCAACCTGAACAGCAACTACTGGCAATCTCACCTTTACGCCTACGGGCGTTTACCATGATTGGAGGTTTTACATGGCGACAAGCAAAAGCGCGAAAATCCAGGCCGAGATGGAGAAAGTCAAGGCCAAGATCAGCGAGGCCCAGGCCAAGCTGAAAGAGTTGGAACAGAAGCACCGGGAGGCGGAAAACGAGGAGATCGTGGACATCGTGCGGGGCATGAGCGTCCCCCTGGACGAGCTGCCCCTCCTACTCCAAAAGCTCCGGGGCACTTCTGGTCAGGCTGGCCAGAAGTCCGGGCCGGACGGAAAGGAGGCCACGGAATGAAAAAAGCGCGTGTGCTGACGGCTGCCCTGTGTGCCGCTGCTCTGATGTGCGGCTTCGCCACCCCGGCCTATGCCGGGGGCGGCGAGGAATACGAGGACGGCACCGGGGGCGTGGAACTGTGGGACGGGCTTGATCCGGCGGAGCCGACCCCGGAGCCGAACCCCCTGACCCCGGACGGCCAGGGGACGGTGCTGGACAATGCCACCGATGACGAGGGCAAGGAGTTTTTCACCATTACCACGGCGGACGAGGCGGTTTTCTATCTGGTCATTGACAGGCAGAAAAGCACCGAAAACGTCTACTTCTTGAACGCCGTCACAGTGGCCGATCTGATGGCCCTGGCGGAGAATACCGAGGGGGCCGCTCCCGTCACCCCCGCCCCGGAGCCGGAGCCTGACCCGGTACCCACGCCGGAGCCGGAACCCCAGCCGGAGAAAAAGGGCGGAGCCGGGCCGCTTCTGCTGGTGTTGGCTGTGGTGCTGATCGGCGGCGGGGCCGGGTGGTACTTCAAGATTTACCGCCCCAAGCACCAGCGGGCCGCCGCCCCGGAGGAGGACTATGACGAGGCCGACTATGACGGCCCGGAGGGCTTTGACGATGATCCCCCCTGGGACGAGGACGGCGACGACGGGGAGCGGTCGGAATGAGCCGGGAGCTGACCTGCGAAGAGCGGGCGGCCATCCGCGCCCTGGTGGTGAAATGGTGCGCCAACTATGATCGGGGCTATGGTTGCCTGCCCCTGGATTGTGAGTGCTATATGCTGGGCAAGTGCTATACCGGGGCGCTGTGCCGCTACTTCCGGGAGGCCGTCCTGCCCCTTGATCCCAGGCTGGAGGCGGCCCTGGCCGCTAACGGCCCGGCCCCGGATTTCAAGAACTGCCCCGTGTGCGGCGGGGCCTTTGCCCCCAGTGGGCGGCAGGCGTACTGCTCCCAGCGGTGCGCCCAGGCCGCCCGGCGCAGGCAAAAGCGGGATTTCATGCGGAAAGCAAGGGGCCGGACTGTGGACAATTAGGCCCCTGAAAATCCGCTTGTATCAAGGCTTTCCGGGGGCACTGACAGGGCGGGCCGTATGATTTCACGGCCCGCCCCGTTTTTGCCCCGATGCTGTCCACAAATTGAGGAGGATGCTATGGATAAAAATGTAGGTTATGAGATCAAGCGGGCCGTACTTTTTGATAATGGCCGGGGCTTTGCCCTGGGCGAGAACCCCAGGGCCCCCAGTCCCTTTGTGACATGGCAATTCACGCAGGAGTCAGGCTATCGGGATTACTACTGGGGCCGCTACTTCAACACCGAACAGATCGCCGCCGCCAACTTCAATGATCGTATGGAGAACTATATCCAGCAATTCGGTGTTAAAGTCGTGCAGACCGAGGCCCCCGGTCTTTATAAGTATTATTCCACCCAGCGGCCCGTTGACTTGGGGACGTTCCCACAATCATCCGACAACAAGCCGGATCAGGTCGTCAACTACGACGAGCGCCGCCCGGTAGAGGGCGAGGCGTTTCGGGCCTGGGGGGAGCTGACCTACACAAAGCCTCTGACAAAAAAAGAATGGATGCTCTACGAATTGCTGCCGTCCTCGGATAATCCCGATATGCGCAAGCCGCCCATCGCGGAGCAGCTCAAAGAGGCCGGGCGGCTGGCCCAGGAGAACCGGGGGCAGCCGGGCCCCAAAAAGGATGCCCCCGACCGGGGCGACAGATAGGAGGCGCTATGGAAAACAACCCTTTGAAAAACGCGGAGCTGTCCGTGGAGCAGAACTATGACCACATCGACGGCCTGATCAACAACCTGCCCGCCCCGGCCCCGGAGGAGGAAAAGCCGCTGGACAAGGTGAAAGAACCGCCCCGCCGCAGGCGGAGCCGGGAACGGGAGGCGCGGTGAAGAAGCGCATCCGGGACGTGCCCATCTATGTGTGGGTGCGACCCGACGAGCTGGAGGCGATCCGGGCGCGCATGGACGAGGCGGGCATCCAAAACATGAGCGCCTATATCCGAAAGATGGCTCTCAACGGCTTCGTCCTCCACGTTGACCTTACCCCCGTCCAGGAGCTTGTTTCGCTCCAGCGGCGGTGCGCCAACAATCTGAACCAGGTGGCGATCCACGCCAACACCTACGGCGTGTACCCGGAAGAGATCAAGGCCCTGCAAAAAGACTATGCCGACCTGTGGGGGCCGCTCTCCGATCTGCTGGAAAAGCTGGCCGATGTGGTACAGATATGACAATTACGGGCACAGCAGTAATCCCTGCTGTGCCCGTAATTGTTTCAGACCGTAATTCCACACAGTTTTTTTGAATATGATACCAACTGTTTTGCCCGTTCAGTAATGAACGTGTCATAATCAAGCGAAAAAGTTTGGGTCGGACAAAGTGCAGATGTAAGAATCTCATCTATATTATCTGAAGTAATCATTTTGCAGTATTCGCTGGGAGCCTTGTCCTTGATTTTTTGGTTGTCGGCATTATTCAAAAAGCAGAAATTTGCCAAACAGTAAATTTGGCTTCTTTCAAGTCCAAGGCGCTGTAGATGTTTAGCGGGGAATATATGGTGGAATTCTTTTGAGTTAGCCAATTTCATTGGCTCAGAGAGATCGACATTAGCCCCCGAAATAAAAGAACGCGGAGGTGTAGAAGCCAACATAGCTATGAAAGTTTTAGTGTTGACTGTATTTAGATTGAACACGTTTCCAGTAAAAAAGGATGGCGATATTTCGCACTTAAAAGAGCAAATATCGAAATTCTCATCTCCTGCTAATTTTTTCATTGCTTGTAGATCATTTTCGTGAGCGCTGTTTACACCACTGGAATACCGCCTTGAGAAGCATCCACGCCAGAACCACTTGATAAGACTTTGGCGTTGTAAATCCGTATATGTTGCCCCACCTTTTTTGGGTGTACCAAAAAATTTCACAAGAGATACCAACATAGCTGGATACGGTAGATACTTTAGGCTATCCAGTTTTAGTTCCGATCTTATAAAATCAACGGCAGACTTTATGCCATTTTTTATTTCATCGTAATTAGTACAAATATTTTCACCGTTTAATTTTGTAATTGAACCTGGAGAAGTTTCTTCAAGGATATAGCCAGTAAAACATTTCAAGAGTAAATCTTGATCAGCAGTTAATCCATCATAACCATAATCCGCAAGTTCAGCGGACAAATCATCAAGCTGTTCCTGTAAATCAAAATCGGTGCTCCAGCTCCACGCTTTTAGAAGCTGGAAAGAATCAAGGGGTACGCCCGTTCGGTTGATGCGTTCAAAAACGATAGCTACATGAGCACGGTCATCTGTTTCCATTAGCTGGAATGGAATTTGAATTTCCTTAAATATTTCTTGCAACTTATCGACTTCTACTTTTGTTACATCATCTAATTTTTCGGTTGCTTTGCGATATTTAACAGAATCGAAAAGACAATTTAATGGAAAGTGTAGTTTAATATCAACAGCATCTGCATCAAGTGGGACAAACTGGCTCTGCTGACCATCAGCTGAACTACCGAGAACATAATAGATGTCCATCCAATTTGACGTTGAAGATGCCAATAATTCTGTCTGAAATACAGAAAAAATTGATGTAATCCGTTGTTGCCCATCCAAAACATAATCTAAAGGATAGCCTTTTGTTGGTTCTGGCAAATCAAAACCACCTAAACGGCGCTCATTATCCAATCGTTCATTAGTTCTCCAGAAAAGTAATGACCCAATAGGGTATCCCTTATAGAGACTATCAATAAAAAAAGCTACTTTTTCAGGTTCCCAGACAAATCCGCGTTGAAATGATGGAATTCTGATTTCTCCAGTAAGAGTTTTTTCAATAATTCTACGAATTGAAATTTCCGCCATCCAATCTCCCCCTTTTTAATAACTATACTCCATATATTAAAATCCGACAATACTCTGTTTCTCAGCAAAGGTAAAATAGCTGAAAAATATTTTATAGAGCGTCAGGCTAACTTCTGGCCAGCCTGACCAGAAGCAGGCGGCGGCTGTTTATGGCCGCCGCCGTTCTTATAGAAAGGGGGAACGCCCACGGCCACAACACGCCTTATTACCCACCATATCAGCAAGGGGGAAACCATCGCGCAGTCCATGCGGAATCGGTTTGACTATGGGCAGAACCCGGACAAGACCAAAGGCGGGGAGCTGATCTCCTGTTATGAGTGCGACCACCTGACCGCCGACGCCGAGTTCCTGCTTGCCAAGGCAAAGTACAAGGCCATCACGGGCCGAGAGCAAAAGCGAGATGCCGACGTGCTGTGCTATCAAATCCGGCAGTCCTTTGCACCTGGGGAGATTACCCCGGAGGAGGCAAACCGGGTGGGCTACGAAACCGCCCTGCGCTGGACAAAGGGCAAACACGCCTTTTTCGTTGCCACCCATACCGACCGCCAGCACATCCACAACCATATTTACTACAACTCTACGGCCCTGGATTGTACCGGGAAATTCCGGGATTTTTTCAGATCGGCCAGCGCCCTGCGGCGGCTGTCCGACCGGGTGTGTCTGGAGCACAGCCTTTCCGTGATTGAGCATCCCAAGCTCCACAGCAAGGGGCGCTTTCTCCATTACGGCCAATGGCTGGGTGAAAATCGGCCCCCGCCCTATAAAGAGCAGATCCGCCGTGCCATAGACGAGGCCCTGTCCCAGCGCCCCGCCGATTTTGCCGACTTTCTCCGGCGGGTGGAGGCTGCGGGCGTTCAGGTGGTGCATGGCCGGGGCGGGGCGATCTCGTTTCGTGTCCCCGGCCAGGAGCGGGCGGCCCGGCTCCGGGCACCCACCCTGGGGGACGGCTACGACCTGGAGGACGTGCAGGCTGTCATCGACGGCAAGGCTCCCATTCGCAAGAGCGACCCGGCGCGGCCCCATCCGGCTCCCCGGCGCGTCAATTTGCTGATCGACATTCAAGAGCGTATGCGCCAGGGGAAAGGCCCGGCCTATGAGCGGTGGGCCAAGGTTTACAATCTCAAGCAGATGGCCGCCGCCCTCCAGTTCCTCCTGGAGCATGGGCTAACAGACTATGACGCGCTGACGGCGCAGACCACAGCGGCGGTGGATCGCTTTCACGCGCTGGCTGTGGAGTTGCAATCCACCGAGGCCCAGCTCTCTAAGACTGCCGACCTCATGGCTGCCGTGGTGGACTACGCCAAGACCCGGCCTGTGTTCGACGGCTACAAGGCCGCCCGATACTCGAAAAAATACCTTGCCGAGCACGGGGACGCGCTTGCCACCTACCGGGCCGCCCGTGCCAGCATGAACGATATTTTGAACGGGGCCAAGCTCCCCAAGATGGACGCGCTCAAAAAATCCCGCCGGGAGCTGGCCGAGAAGAAGAAAGCCCTTTACACCGAGTACCGGGAGGCCCAGCGGCAGATGCGGGAATTGGTGGCCGTCAAGGGCAACGTGGATCACCTGCTCGGCCTGACGGATGAGCGGGAAAATAAGGCCCAGGAGCGATAGCAACGGGGCCGCAGACAGGGCGACTTCTGGCCATCGTGGCCAGAAGTACCAGCGGGTTTGGGGGCACCCCAACAAGCATTTTCGCGGCGCGAAAATAGCAAGTGTCTATACACTTGCCCTGCTTGCCGTTAGTGCGCGCCCCAAAACTACACGAAAAAACGGAGGCCGCGTCTTTACGCTTCCTCCGTTCCACGAGCCTTTTTCAGCCCCTCCGCTGTGGCTTCCAAAATCGTCAGTTCCTTTTCATCCATAGAATTGAGCAGGACATCTATATGCTTGCGGCAGGTGCTTTCACCGTTTAGCTTATCCGGGAAAAAGAATTGATCAACGGAAATATCCAACAGGGTGACGAGCTGATAAAAGGTGTTGAGACTGGGATGCTGGCCCCGGTTTTCAATATACATGATGGAGCGCGGGGTGCGATCTACAAGCTGGGCCAGATACTCCTGCGTCCAGCCTTTGGCCTCTCTCTTGCGCTTAATCTCCCGGCCCAGGGCATGGAAGTCAAGCCGTTTGTCATATTGGTACATTTTCATATCACCCTATATTATTGTACGTTTCGGGTGAGGTTATGAGAACGAAATATAATTTTGTATTTAGTACTATTTTATTTCGCTATATTCAATAAGACTGTTGACAGCTTGCGAGTTATCAGGTAAAATAAAAATACAAACTTAATAGGAAAAGGTGATGAAAGTCCGGCATATCAGACGACACATAATCAGTGTCGTTGGTGTGACTGGAAAAGAGTAGATAAAATCAATTCAATAGGTAAAAACGAACTGTTTCGACAGTTTTGTTTTTGTACCTACGTTTTGATTTTATTTTACTCTTAACTTTTCTTCATTATCTTAGGAAGATTAGCCGTAGAGTAAAATCTACGGCTTTTTCTTTTGCCCTATAACGAAAGGAGAAACTACTGTGTATAAGGATTTAATTACAATGCTGGAAAGACCCCCACTCTACACTAAGACCACAATTCCATTTTGGGATGATGAACATATATCCAAACAAATGCTCAAAGCCCATCTCGATCCCAACTATGAAGGAGCAAGTAGAAAACTTCAATTTATAGAAAAGTCTGTTCTCTGGATAAAAGAAATTGTACCTGCTTCGAGATATAGGCAACTGATCGACATTGGCTGTGGCCCTGGAATTTATGCTGAGAGATTTGCTCAAGAAGGCTACCGGGTAACAGGCGTTGATTTTTCCAGGCGCTCTATTGATTATGCAATGAGTTCCGCAAAAGCAAAAAATGTTGACATCAGTTATCTTTGGCAAGATTATCTGAAACTAAAAATAAGCAAAACCTTTGACTTAGCCACAATGATTTACTGTGATTATGGTGCATTATCAACAACCGATAGAATAGCAATTATGCGTACTGTATTTACCCATCTTAGGCCAGGTGGACGGTTTTTGCTCGATGTATTCTCATTGGCAGAATTCAAAAGATTTGAAGAAACGCAAACATGGGAGCTATGTATAGATGGTGGCTTTTGGTACAAGGAACCTCATGTTGTTTGTGATGGACATTATAAATATCCAGACAATGTTACTTTGGATCATACCACTGTTATTTCCAACAACACCGTTCACAATTATTATCTTTGGAACACATACTTCTCACGGGAAACTTTAGTTAAAGAGGCTACCGATGCAGGCTTTAAGGTGTGTGGGCTATATGGAGATGTTGCTGGAGAAACCTACAGCAAAGATAGTCCAACGATTGCAATATTGTTAGAGAAGTAAAAAAATAACTTTTGGGACGGCACCCTGCCGAATAAAAAAAACCGTAATTCGGCAGGGTGATTTGTCATGCACTTTTTATTTACCACCTTAAAAGAATGGCGGTTTGAAAGAAACCGCCATATTTTTCAGTAAGAAGATGCGGCGGTATCTTAGGAGGTATTGCCGTGTCAGTTCTTATTTTTAACCCTGCACATGATCTGCACCAGCTAAAAAAAGTGTAACCCCTCCACCGGGTCACTTTGGCGGCAAATATGAAGAATATCAGTATGTAAGAGAGTTTATTATTTCATGCGCCTGTGCGGCTTCACGCCGTCCAGGCGCATTTCTTTTCCTCCGGCTTTACTTCTGGCCATCGTGGCCAGAGGTGCGGAGCGGCTCTCCTGGGTGCCGCTCCCCGCCGCTCTCCATTTCGATCCGTTCACCCCGTCAACCGCTGAACATCGAAATGGAGGATTTATCAATGGCGATTATCAATCTGCGGGACGTGTACCCGTTTTACCATAGTGACCTTTTTGTAGAAGTTTCCCATGACGTTGCCGAGGCTATGACCACAGCCGCCCGTCGTGAGTCCAACGCCCGCCGTCAAATGTACCGCTACAAGGCACAGTATTCCTTGGATCGTGGGGACGGCATCGAGCATAGCTCCCTGCGCTTCGCACCCTCGCCTGCCGAACTCTATGAGGAGAAAGAAGATATCGAGGCCCTGTACGCCGCCCTTGCCGCGCTCCCGGAAAAGCAGGGTCGCCGGGTGTTCGCCCATTACATACTCGGCGTGAGCAAGGCGGAGCTTGCGCGGGCCGAGGGAGTCAGTAAGGCGGCCGTCGGGGATTCCATCCGTACCGGGCTTCAAATGATGCGGGAACTTTTGAAGAAAGAGCTTTTCTAACCTTTACTCTCATCCCGAAAAAGACACGGTAAATAGAAAGATGTACAAACTCTTTCTTTGGAACCGTGACAACTGAATAGACAACATTTCAGGCACAAAACCCGCGTGATTAGCGACGTAAGGTGCGCCGCCAGGATAGCCAGCTTCAGGAGGTGATGGACAAGCTGGCCGAGCGATCTACGCAGCCTTTAACCCGGCCCTGGCAAGCCGGGCGCGAGGACAGCGCGGGGGATAATGAAACTTGCTCACGCCCTCCCATAGACTTGAGGGGGAGTCCTACCGTATGCGCCAGCCCCGCGAGGGACAGCGGTATGGTGGAACTATGACAGCCGGGGCCACCGGCGGCCTGGAATGTTCCCTGCGCCGGGGATGCGTGGCAAATACGGCGCGTTCAGATAAAACGAAGGGGGCCGCCCGATCCGGGGCCTTTCTGTCTTGTGACAGCTCAACCAGACCCGGTGCGGGGCCCCTTCTTTTGTGGATCGAAATGGAATAAGTACCGCCCCTGCTTCTGGCCATCCAGGCCAGAGGTGGGGGAAGGTCAAAGGGCGGCGAGTGATCGCCGTCCTTTGACGTTTCCCCACGGGACAAGGGGGGATAGCGGTTTTACGATTATGGGAAAGGAGGATGCTATGGCCGATACCGCTCAAAAAGAGGAATACATCTATCAGGTGGATAAAATTAAGTTTATTGTCACGCCCGTTTACAAAGAAGATGGTGAACCGTTGCGTGACATTCTCTTGAAGCTCATGCTGGCCGAACTGGAACCGGCATAGGCGTTTTCGAGGCATCCTTAACATGGCCTGTCGGCAGAGGTATAATATAAGTAGGATAAAGCCTCTTGCTTGACGGCTGGAAAGGAGGACGTTTTGAAACAGTCAAGCAAGAACCCCACGATGGGCACAGCGGCCCTATACTGCCGCCTGAGCCGTGACGATAACATGGACACGGAGTCCAACAGCATCAGCAATCAGAAAAAAATACTCCAAAAGGCCGCCAAGGAAAAAGGTTATACGGACACCCTGTTTTTTGTGGATGACGGGATCACCGGCACCACCATGAAGCGCAAGGACTTTCAAAAGATGCTGGCGGCCATTGAGGCCGGGTACATCTCGGCGGTGTTCGTGAAAGACCTCTCCCGGCTAGGCCGCAATTACATTGAGGTGGGCAAGCTCACCGAGGAGTTCTTTCCCCAGCATGACGTGCGGCTGGTGGCCGTGGCCGACGGCGTGGACAGCGACGAGGGCGAAAATGAGTTTACCCCGTTCCGCAACATTATGAATGAGTGGTACGCCAAGGACATCTCCAAAAAGCGCCGAATTGTCAATAAGATGAAAGGCAATTCCGGCATCCCGCTCTCCCCGCCGCCCTATGGCTATATCAAGAACCCGGACGATCCCCGGTTTTGGGTCATCGACCCAGAGGCCGCCGCCGTGGTGCGCCGTATCTACCAGATGGCGCTGGACGGCTACGGGCTGGCGGAAACCGCCGCCGCGCTGGAGAAGGACGGTATTCTCAATCCCACCTACTACTGGCGGGCCAAGGGAGCAAGCCGGGGCGGCTCCAAAAGCACCGTAGAACCCACCAAATGGGGCCATACCACCATTAAGAAAATTCTCACCTTACAAGAATACTGCGGCGATGTGATCAACTTCAAATCCTACTCCAAGTCGTACAAAATGAAGCGGCGCATTGAGAACCCGGAAGAAAACCGGGCAATTTTCCTCAATATCCATGAGGCGGTCATCGACCGGGCCACTTGGGAAAAGGTACAGAGCATGAAAAAGGGCACCCGACGCAAGCGGCCCACCGTCACCCAGGAGCCCAGCGTGTTCTCCGGCCTGCTGAAATGCCCGGAGTGCGGCGGCAACCTAAACTTTCACTTTAACCAGAGCAATCACGACATTAAGTTCTTTAGCTGTCAAAACCACAATTCCGGCCTTCGCAAATGCTCCAAAACACACTATATCCGGCTGGATTTCCTTGAGCAGGTCGTGCTGTACGAGGTAAGGCGGCTGGCCGCTTTTGCCAACGAGTATGAGGACGATTTTATCAAGGCCATGATGGGCCGCTCTGCAAAGGTCGCTGAAAACGACCGGGCGCGGAAACAGCGGGAGCTGGATGGGCTGCTGGCGCGGGATAAGGAATTGGACGTGCTCTTTGAACGGCTTTACGAGGACAACGTGGCGGGCAAGATCGACGATACCCGGTTTGCCAAGATGTCCAAGAGGTACGAACAGGAGCAGGGCGAGAACGCGAAAAAGATCAAGGCCCTGCGGCTGGAGCTGAAAAAGTCGGAGGGCAAGCGGATGGATGTAGACCATTTTCTTGAGGCTGTCCGGCGCTACACCAACGCCGATAAGATTACCCAGCGCATGGCGGCAGAGCTGATCGACCACATTGACGTGTACCATGCGGAAAAGCAGGACGGTGTTACCACCCAGCGGGTCGTGATTTACTACAACTGCATCGGTGCCTTCGAGGTGCCGGAACGCCGAAAAATTCCGGAGGCCGACATTACCATGCGGACGAGAAAAGGCGTAGCTGTCAGCTACGCCCCGGCACAAGTTGCGGTATAAAGTTTTAGAGAAGAAAAAGCGGAGTGTCCTTATAAGATACTCAAATCCTATAAGGACACTCCGCATGGTCGGAGTGCCGGGATTCGAATGGGGATTTTTTCTTTTTACATCTTTTTATGTACTGCTGCAAACTGTTGTGCTGCAAGTGGTTTGCGGGAAATTTCTCTCTTTATCTCCTGCGGTTTTTTATAGTTTCTAATAAAAATAACGGACAAACAACGGACAATATTGCCGTAATACCACCCCTACATGGGAGGGGATTTTTCTTTGTTAGAATGCCCAAAATTTATTTGCTATATTCTTTTCGCTCAATAATTATTTGTTTTATTAGAATTATTATGCATCGTTTTGGCCTGTTTATCTGCGCTTTAGTTTTTTGAACTAAGCTTTGCTTCTAGCTTTTCGGAACTTATTCGATACAATACACCACCCTTTATGGATATAGCAAAAAGTTGCAGAACATTATGACATATTGTATCATATAGGTGTTCCATACCAAAGAACACGCTGGGAGGTTGTATTTTATGCGAATGAGAACGATTGACCAAGTGGCCGAGTATGTCAGGGCCATTGACCCGGATACAGCTTTGACCAAGACGGCGATCAGGCGGAAGGTGATTGCAGGGGAAATCCCCAGTTCAAAAGCCGGGAGAAAGTATCTGCTGGATTTGGACAGGCTGGAGGAATTTTTGTTTAGCCCCTCTGCTGGTACTGAGGTTCTAAGGGGGTAAGCACATGGCGAAAGCAGAAAAGAGAGCCCGCCCGGATGCGGCAACATCCAGACGGGCAGGACAGGAAAAGCAGCGGACAAGCAGCAATTCCCGTAACAAGCATATCACCCAGGCCCCCGGTGGTCAATGGGGTATTGCAGACCTTCTTCTTCCAGGTAGGGAGAACGCGATACCCCGCCGGGAGCTGGAGAGGCTGACGGGCCTGGACGGGCGCACGGTGCGCCTGATGATCGAGCGGGAGCGGCGTGAAGGGAGCCCCATTCTGGCGGATAACGCCACGGGGTACTATCTACCCGCCACCGAGCACGAACGGGCCGCCTGCGTGCGCTCCATGCGCCACAGGGCCGGGGAGATTATGAAGTCAGCCCAGGCCATTGAACAGGCAGAGAGGTGATACCATTGGGTGATCCCCTCAATTATTTACTTGAACTGGGCTTCACGCTGGACGAGGTGGAAACGCTGAAAAGCCGAAACGACTTTACCTGCCAGCAGATGGCGGACGCTGCAAAGGCCATTGTGGACAGAGGCGGCAATCCTTTGGAGGCTTTTGGCCCGCGTGCCACAGGTTGGGAGAAGCCGATCCCCTTTGACGAAATTCAGACCCCGGATTTTCCGGTGGAAGCACTTCCCGGCCCGCTGGGGGCCTTTGTGGAGTGTCTGGCCGAGAGTACACAGACCCCGGAGGAAATGGGCGGCACGTTATCGCTCGGCGTGCTGGCAACGGCATTTCAGAGAAGATATGAGGTTGAGGTTACCCGAGACTGGCGGGAACCGCTTTGCCTCTATTCCTCCGCAGTTGCGCCCCCTGGTGAACGAAAGAGCGCCGTAATCTCCGCGCTGAATAAACCAATCTATGAGTATGAGGCCGAGGTCAGAGCGGCGGAGGCCGCCGAGATTGCACAAAACCAGACCGAGCGGGCCTTGCTGGAAAAGGCCCTGGAGGCGGCCAAGAACAGCGCCGCCAAAGGTAGAGCGAACTTCGAGGAAATGCGGGCGGAGGCTTTGGAGCTGTCCGCGCGGCTTGCGGAGTTTAAGGACAAGCACCCCTTTCGCCTCCTGGCGGACGATACCACGCCGGAAAAGCTGGTGGACATCATGGACGCGCAAGGCGGCTGCATCACCGTGTCCTCCGCCGAGGGCGGAGTATTTGACAGCATGGCGGGGCGCTACGAAAAGGGAGCCAATTTTGATATTTACCTAAAGGGCCATTCTGGTGATCCGATTACCGTTGACCGGATCGGACGGAAAGCAAACCACATAAAGGCCCCGCGCCTGACTATGATGCTTACCATTCAGCCGGACGTTCTGAATGGGGTAATGAATAACTCCACCTTCCGGGGGCGGGGATTGTGTGGAAGATTCCTATATGCTGTCTGCAAATCAAAAGTTGGACACCGGGCAATCTCCCCGCCGCCTGTCCCTGACCGTGTGCGTGATGAATACCGGGCGTTCGTGCGCCGGATTCTGAGTGACCAGGGGAGCGGTATCATCAGGCTTTCCCCGGAGGCCGACGAGGTGCGCAAGAGCTACCAGGCGTACATAGAAAAGAAGCTGGGCAACGAGTGGGAGTTCATGCGTGACTGGGGCGGCAAACTGACCGGGGCCGTTGTCCGTATCGCGGCGCTGATGCACGCAGCGGAGTGCCTGGGGCCGCCCACAGACTCCCCCATAAGCGCGGAAACTATGGCCTCAGCTACAAGTCTCGGGGAGTTCTTTTCCGGCCACGCAGAGGCCGCCTATCAGCTCATGGGGGCGAACGAAAGCCAGGCGGATGCAAAGTATATTCTAAAGCGGCTGTCTGCTGTCCGGCTGAACAGGGTGACCCGCTCAGAACTAACCAGGCTGTGCCGCGGAAAATTTGGAAAAGCGGAGGACATGACAGCAGCCTTGAATATCCTGGTAGAGCGCAGATACCTCCAGGAAGTTGAAACCGATGTGGGGTATAACAATCGGACTCAGATAGCATATTTTATTAACCCGGCTATAGCTGGAAACGATGGAAACAATGGAAATGATGCGGCATAAATTCCATCATTTCCATGATTTCCACAAGATGCGCAGGACAAAAAGCAAGGGAGACAGCGAAACCATGAATGATGCTACATACAACGTAGTAGTGAAGATTGCGCAGGCTTTGGAGGAAATTGCGGAGCACCTGGAGGTGATCAGCAACGAGCTGAATGGAGATTCCAATGGGTAGGGCAAGCCAGCGCAAAGGCCGTGCGGGTGAGCTGGAGCTTGCCCGCATACTCCAGGGATACGGCTACGACGTGCAGCCGGGCCGGGTGCAGAGCTATGGGGAAGTGCCGGACTTGTCCGGCCTCCCCGGCGTACATATCAAGTGCAAGCGCAACGAGCGGCTGAATGTGCCGGAGGCTATGGCCCAGGCCGTCCGGGACGCAGAGCGGTTTCAGGATGGAGCGCCCACCGTGTTCCATAGGCGCAACCGCTCCGGCTGGCTGGTGACGCAGCGCCTTGAGGACTGGATGGAAATGCACAAAAATTCATACATAAAAAAGGAGAAATGAGCTATGAACGAAAAGATTATTCAGATCATCCCTGCCCCCTCTAACCTCATGTATGCCTATGACGGAGGGACGGCGCAGCCCGTCGCCTGCCTTGCCCTGGTGGAGCTGGCCGACGGTGACCGCGAGATCAGAGCGATGGGCCTGACGAACGGCGAGATTTTCGAGGAGCAGCCCGGAGCAATCCTTTTCTTTGAATCGGACGCGAACTAATAGAAGAACCGCCCCCAGCGAATGAGAGCGGCCCCGTGGTAGAGTGTGAGCTTGTCACCCACATTCTACCACGAAAGGGGCGGCGAGGCAATGAGTAATGAAGAACTGGCGGCGGCGATCCGAGCGGGCGAGCGGGACAAGCTCATGGAGCTTTGGGGACAGGTGCGGCGGCTGGTGCATGATATGGCATACAAGCGCCTGAGAGCCACAAACGGGGCCGGGGGTGTCACGCTGGACGACCTTATGCAAGCGGGCTTCCTGGGCTTCCTGGAGGCCGTGAGGGCCTATGACCCGTCGGCGGGGTTCCGGTTTACCTCATACCTCACTTACCCGGTAAAATCGGCGTTCAGTGAGGCGGAGGGGCGGCGGAGCGAAAAGCAGAAGCGTGACCCCATTTTCTCCGCCGTCAGCATAGACGCCCCGCTCGACGAAGGAGAGGGCGAACCGCTCACCCTGGCCGATGTGATACCAGACCCACGGGCGGCGGAAGCCCTGGAGGGTGTTGGAGTATGGGATACCCTTCACAGAGCCGTGGAGGGCTTGCCAGAGGGCCAGAAAGAGGAAATCCGGCGGCGGTACTGGCTCAACCAAACCACGGCGGAAATCTCGACGGCTACCGGCGTACCGGAGAAGGAGGTACGCAAGCTGGAGGCGGCAGCCCTGCGGGCGCTGCGTCACCCCAGGATATCAAGGGGACTGAGGGCCTATATGTGAATTGGCGCATTTCGCCGTTTTCTGGCGGTTTTGAAAGGGGGAGGATACTTTGCATCTTTACATAGTATTTAGGCATAAAAGCAACCAGGAGGGGAAAAGTGTATTTTCGCTGCAATAATGGGGGGTGGAATAAAACCCATGAGCAGGTGGAGCAGATGCCGCGCATAGACAGCTTTGAGTTAAAGCACACCCACGCATGGGGAGGGATATTCTGCGGCGGGAAATACCTGGACATTTACCAGGACAATGACCTTTGCGAGATATTCCCCCCAAGAGGATACAAAATCAGGCTATCCCACAAAGCCAACGGCTACGGCGGGCAACAGACCTTTTTTCTTTGCCCTGGATGCGGCGCGAGAGTGCGCTATCTGTATGTAGCCGGGCGGAAAGGCTTCTTGTGCCGGAAATGTGCAAAGCTGAATTACAAAAGCCAGCAGCAGACAAAGGACAGCATGGTTGACTATTGGAATGGAATGAACTATGTAAAAAAATACCTGAACCTTCCGCCGTGGCCGGTTGATGGCTTTTCCTTTGTTCGTTTCCGTCCAGGTAAACCGAAATGGATGCATGAGAGCACCTATCAGCGGCATTTGATCCGGCTTTCCCGCTACCAACTCCGACACGGGAAGCGGCTGGCCGAGGATCTGGCCCGGCTATTTAGATAACTCAAGAGAGGAGCGCGAACCCAGAGCGAAGCTAGAGAAATCACGCATTTTTGAGCACCTAAAAAAGAACTGAACAACGAGCGAACAGAGAGGAATCCAAGATTTCCGAGACCATAAAAAAGGAGGGGCAATTTAGCCCCCCCCTCCCCCGGAAGTAACTGGTACACCCAGGGGGGGGGACGGAGTGGGTAGACTTTTCCAATAGACCGCGCCCCACAAAAGAAAAACCGAGATTTCCGAAACCATAAAAAGGAATTGTTGTACCCCCCTCCCTCCAGGGCGGCGGAGCATGCCCAGGGGTAACGGCGAAGGGAACCTTTTCCAACTCTAGGGTGAAATACAGAAAATGGGGGCCGCTGGGCGGCTCCCCTTTCCGTCTCTCTATCCCCCTTCCAGTTCCATGAGCAGCTTCACGGCCTCCAACCGCTCCCCCGGCGCAGCGTTATGGTCATCCCTGATCTGCCGCAGGGCGGCAAGCTGGGCCTCCCTCTCCCGCTCCTGGCGGAATTTCTCCGCCCTCTGGCGGCGCTCCTCTTTGTTCATCAAATCACCTCCACACACAGCCCCAGGGCCAGCCGGAAGCCGTTTACGAAGCCCTGGCACTCCATAGCTACCCCGTAGCTGTCCACGTCCACCTCGTCGCCCACAGCGTCCACAAGGGCGCGGCGGGTTTGCTCTGTCTCCTCCCTGCGCTGGTAGTAGTCGCACAGACTGGGGCCGTCCATCGTGTCCGGCTCCTCGCTGCTGGCGGCATGGTATAGCGCGGTTATAATATCATTCATGATTTCTTGACTCCTTTCCCTGTCTATATGCCTCATTGCACCAATACTGCACACACGCATAGAAGTGTTTAAGTACAGGCTTTTCCAACTCTTCCAGCTTGCCTTTTCGGGCGTAGAACTCGGCGGTATCTTTTAGCACGTTGCTTGGTTCCTCGCCCTTCATACCCACGTCAAATTCCAGATTGAAAAGCTCAACATATTCGCCCAGTAATTCCCGTTGAAAATCATCGAACTTGCGGCCCACTCTTTTCTCTTGGTCGGCGATAAAAGTCTCCACCGCAACAGGAAATGTAATCATGCTCTCACCAGCCCCTCGCGGCGCTCGATGTCCTCCAGGGCGCGCTTTATAATCGTCTCTGGCTTTGCCACCTCCTCAGATATATAGATCGCATACTCTTTCGTCTCAAAGTTATAGCTAAAGAAACTCTTTCCGGGGTAACCATAGAACACTTTGACATTGTGGGCCGCCCCGGTGTGTATTGTCTCCATTGGTATCTCCTCCATCTTGAAATCTGGAGGGGGCCGTGGTACACTATAGATACCGGGCCCCCTGGGCCTGTGTGTGGGCCTCTTGCATCTGGCTTTGGTCGGCGTTGATGCAAGGGGCCTTTTTAGCTATAGAATTTCCATTTCAACCGCAGCACATCGCCCCCGGCCTCGTAGACCTCCGCCTGTGCCGCCTCGATCTGCTCCATGAGCTGGTCGAACTCCTCGGGGCCGATGCGGTCAAGCTGTGCCTCCAGCATCTTCACACGGCAGACGGCCCGGTAGCGCCGCTGCTCCGCCTCTTTGAGTTCCTGCGGCCACGCCGCGCAGTATTCACGTTCCATTATGGCCCACACCTCCCCCGGAAAGCTCCACTTCAATCCGCCCCTTCTCGGCCTTGCCGATGTCCAGCACCCGGAACCCGCGGCGGTTGTAGATGCTGTAGATCAGCTCCTTAGAGCTCATACCCACAAGCTGGGCCGCCTGGAGCTGGGCCTTGTCTAGGGTGATATAGTCCTGCATTTCGGCTCCGGTGCGCCCGTCCCGGATTGTGACCGGAAAGCGCCGGGTGTATATGGTTGCTGTGGTTCTCATGCTGTTTCCTCCTTGATTTTCACCCGGAGGACAGCTATAATAGATTTAGCCAGCCTCCAGAGGGTAGAAAAGCCCCTGGGTGTTTGGTGTGCATCCTCCGTGCTGTCCGGTCGCCAAACTAGAGCAGCGCGGGGGATTTTTATTGGCCGAGTTCTTCATCAATCTTTTTGTCGAGCCATTCCTTTTTGGATTCCTGTCTTTCTTGTAACTTCCGCTCGAACGCCTCCATTTTTTCGCGTTCGACTTCCACAGTAAAAGACTTGAATTTAGCCCGACGATCTTTGAAATACTCGGCCCGGCTTTCGGGTGGCAACCCATCACCTCCTTGTTACGGGCAACATTATAGCGTGTTACGGGCAACAAGTCAACCCCCCTTTTGCAAAATTTCCAACTGGGAGCAAACGCCCCCTCTATGCCACGCAGAAGCGGCGGGCGGTGCTGGTGCGGGTGAAGCAGGCCGCCACCTCCGGCAGGGCCTTTCTCAGGGCCGCAGCGTCCAGCCTGGAGGACGTGACGGGCTTCCAGGTGATTTTATACTCCCCGGCCCGCAGTTCCTCCCGCTCGCCCATGTGGGCCTTGATAACATCCCGGATGCCCTCGGCCTCCGCCTGGGCCTCCTCAATCAACTGCTGGAGCTGGCGCAGCTCCCGGATCTTCATTTCCAGTTCGGTAGTACTCATGGTGTTGACCTCCTGTATTTATTGGGGGCTGCTCCGGCGGCGGTGGGCTTTATGTGCACCCTCCCGGGGGTGACTTACCATATCCCGTCCCGCTCTTATGTGGTGGTCTTGGTATCCACCTTCGCCTGTCCCTGGGGTGTTCCCCCTTTCTATGGTCTTATTATACTATATGTTCCCATAGAAATCTATTGACAGAACGCCTAAATATGTTCCCATATATTCGTTGCTTTTTTATATGGACACATATAGACAGATGTGCTATAATATAGACACAATGGAAAGGGTATGCCCCATTTCAGGGCACCCCCAGGAGGTGAGCAATATGTCGGTCAGTGAAGCGCAGAAAAAAGCATCAATCAAATACCTTGAGAAGCTGGATGAAATTAGAATCAGGATGCCTAAAGGTGAGAAGAACAATATAAAGGAAGCGGCCTCCGCCGCTGGCGAAAGTATGAATCAATATATTATAAATGCGGTAGATCAGCGGATGGAGCGGGACAAGAGAGAGTCCGGGGAGTAACCCCAGTTTATTCCGTCTTAGAGGGCAGAAAAACAGCCGGGGGAGTAATCCCTCGGCTATTGTCGTAAAAACGCCCCTGCGTTTCGCTGTCTCCCTTACTTTTTATTCTGCGCATCCTGTGGAAATGATGGAAGCGATGGAATTTATGCCGCATCATTTCCATTGTTTCCATCATTTCCAGCGGGCTCACAGGGACAAAAACAGACGGCACCGAATATCCGGCACCGTCTGGCTGTATTTGTGTGCTTACTTTACTTTCGGGAGAGGGAACTTAATTACGTTCCCACACTCTTCCGCCCATTCCAGGAGGGCGTTTACTCCGCTACGGACTTCCTCGCTAGATTCCTCCAGCTTATCCAAGCGGTCAACGATCGGCTGCAATTTCCGGTCGAGCTTTTCGTCCATCATCTGACCGATGGCCTCCAGCAGCTCCTTGTCTACCATCTTTATCACCCCTTGTCCTGATTATACGGTGTCGGATATTCGGTTGTCAAGGTTCGTGTCTGAGGTGTTGGCCCCGGTACTGCGGCGGTTTCGTCTATTTCAACGGCGTGGCGGGCTCCCGGGGCCCTGTCCCTCTTGACAGTATGAATTATAACATATGGGGTCGGATATATCAATGCGCATACTTAACAAATATAGGGTCGTATATTTGTTTGTTTTATATCTGGTCGGATATTGTTTTTTGTGCTATAATGCTGGCATGATGGGAGGGGTGCCGGAAATTTCCCGCACCCCCGGAAAGGAGGAAGGAAAGTGAGCGAAGAAAAGCCTCGCACAACAGAAGCGCAAAAAAGAGCAAAGAGAAAGTACATGGAGAAGTTTGTGGAAATCAAGGTCAGAATGACCCCGGAGCGGCGAAGCGCTGTCCAAGCCCACGCAGAGGCCCAGGGAGAGAGCACCACGGGCTTTATTAACCGGGCCATAGACGAGACTATGGAACGGGACAACGCCGCTCCTGGGGCCGCTGGTGAGGCCACAGAGGGAGAATAGCTGGTGGGGTGCGGCGTTTCACCGCCCCCTTGCGTCGCGCTTCACGACGGTATCCCCGGAGCAGGGAGGCCCACAGTGCAGGGTGTGGGCCGCGAGGTAACTATGGGTAACTTCGCGCTTTTGAGCATCAACCCCCAGTTGCAAAATATTCAATAGTTGCAAAAGCCCCCTATTCCATGAGCAAGACCGACCTTTTGCAACTTTTGAAATTATTGCAACCGAGGGTAGAAATCTGAAAACAGCTCTTCGCCCGCTCGGGGGGTGAGCTCAAAATTGAGCTTTCCAAAAAGAGGAAAGCCCAAAGTTGGGCCCTCATCCTGGCAGTTTCCAAAGCTGGGGGTGGTTCACACTAAGCCCAAGTGTGGGCCTAGTGGTCAATAGCGCGTCCGAAATTCGGACGCGCCCCCGGCACGAGGTCAACGGTATTGACTTTGCAAGTGACTGATAAAAAAGACCGCCCCCGGTGCTGTGAACACCAGAGGCGGCAAGAGCGATTCAGACCCACACAAAGAATCAAAACCGTGCCCCTATTGTACCATACCGGGCGCGGGTGGACAAGGAGGACTTTATGGCGACAATTAAAAGGCGCGAGGGGAAAAATGGCGCTAGTTATCTGATCCGTTCATCTTGTGGCTACGATGTGACAGGAAAACAAATCATGCGCTCCATGACGTGGCGGCCAAAACCTGGGATGACTGAGAAGCAGATCGAAAAAGAGTTGAACCGTCAAGCGGTCTTGTTTGACGAAAAATGTTCTGCTCAAGGTATCGGCGGCGGCAACGTAAAGTTTGAAACATTCTCCAAACAGTGGTTTAAAGAATATGCAGAACCGAATCTCCGGCCTCGGACAATTGATCGGCTACACCAGCAGGAGCCACGGGTTTATGAGGCTATTGGGCATATCCGACTTGATAGACTGACAGCCCGGCACATTCAAGGCTTTGTTCACTCACTTGGAGAAGATGGCTTAAATAAGAATACTGGGGGGAAACTCTCTCCGAAAACTATAAGGAACTACATTGCATTTGTTTCGTCCATACTCAGCTATGCGGTAAAGATGGGTATTATACAAGATAATCCATGCCGTCGCGTAACACTTCCACATGTTGACAGAAAGGAAAAAGAGGTTTACACATTAGAGGAGGCTCAGCATTTTCTAGAATCATTGGAGGCGGCTCCGATTCGCTATCAGACTTTTTGTGTTCTTGCGATTTATAGTGGCCTCCGACGCGGCGAACTGCTGGGGCTGGAGTGGCCGGATATAGATTTTAATAACCACACTCTCAACGTGCGCCGGAGTTCTCTATATACAAAAGAGAAGGGGATCTTTACAGATACGACCAAAACTGTGCAAAGTCAAAGAACATTAAAACTTCCAGAAAGTGTATTCCTGATCCTTCGTCGATATCATGCTGCACAGGCTCAAGAAAGGCTCTCACTTGGCGATCGGTGGGAGGCTGGAGAGCGATTGTTTACTACCACAGAGGGCCGCCCTCTGCATCCGAGTGCTCCCTATCGGTGGTTAGAGAAATTTTGTGCCGAGACAGGACAACGCTTTCTAGGAATCCACTCTTTCAGGCATTTAAATGCGTCTTTGATGATTGGAAGTGGAACAGATGTGCGTACCGTTTCGGCAATGCTAGGACATAGCCAAGCATCGACTACACTAAATTTATATGCTCACAGTTTCGCAGAAGCTCAGGCTAGAGCGGGGGAAGCGGTGGCGAATATGCTAGAACATAAAGCATCCAAGACAGGATAACGGACAAACAACGGACAAAAAGTAATAATCAAGGAAACAAAAAATCCGAAACTCGTTGCAACACAACAAGTCTCGGATTTTTTGTTATGGTCGGAGTGCCGGGATTCGAACCCGGGGCCTCATGGACCCGAACCATGCGCGATACCAAACTTCGCCACACCCCGTTCACACGATGGATACTATTATAGCTGTCTTGCCGCCGGTTGTCAAGAGAGGAAATCTTCTCCGCATAGCAAAAGGCACGTCCGCATATACATGCTGTGAAATGCGTACAGAAGGGAAGATGCCGCGATGGAAACGGCCTATCAAAAGTGGGAAAAGCGGAGGCAGGAGCGGACGGGCGGGCATAGGCCGGCGCTGTCCCACCGGAGAAAAAAGGGCAGCGTGGCGCTGGGTCCGCGTGAGAAGCGCCGGATGGCGCAGTTGGCAGTATGTCTGGCGCTGTTTCTGGTGGTATTTATCGGAAAAGGAGTATTTCCAGGAAAGCTCGCGGAGGTACGGGAGACTGTTTTGAGCGCTATTCAGGCCGACACGGATTTCAAAGCTGCGTTTGCGAGCCTGGGCCGGTCGATCTCCGAGGGGGAACCGATTTTGGACACCCTGGGGGACCTTTGGGTGGAGGTCTTTGGCGGAGAGGCTGTCACGGTGCCGGACGGAGAGGGACAGGTGAGCACGCCCCTGTTCCGCGCCCAGGCCGCATTTCTCAGCGGCTTCCCCGCACGTGAGGATGCGGTGAGCCACTGGTTGGGGGAGGCTGGGAAGCCGGAGCCGGTCGCTGTAGAACCAGCGGAGCCCAATACCGTACCGGAACCCACTCCGGTTCCCACCGCCACGCCGGAGCCGGCCGTAGTCCATGTAGAGTACAACGGTCCCACGCTCCCGGACAACGCCACCATGGACCGCTACAATCTGAACGCCTTGGGCGTGGGGGAGACGGTAACTCCGGCGCTGGGGTGGGTATCATCCGACTTTGGCTGGCGGGAACACCCAGTAGACGGTGGTGAGAAATTTCACAACGGCGTGGATCTGGCAGTGAACGACGGAACGGATGTTCTGGCCTTTGCCGACGGAACCGTAGACTATATCGGCGACAGCCCGATTTACGGTCTCTACCTCCAGCTCAGCCACCCTGGAGGGCTGAAAAGCTTTTATGCCCATTGCAGCGAGCTGCTGGTTCAGCAGGGGCAGACCGTGGCGGCGGGAGAGCGGGTGGCCCTCTCGGGTGCCACCGGCAATTCCACGGGGCCCCATCTGCACTTTGAGCTGAAGCTGAACGGAGTGCTGCTCAACCCGCTCTATTATATCGAGACGAACTGAATGCTGAGATGGAAACGAGTTGAAATCAGCGCAGGCGCGCTGCTGCTGGGGGCGGCGCTCTACTATTTGGATGAACAGGGTGTACTGCTGATGGCCTTTTGTGCCTGTGCCCTGCATGAGCTGGGCCACTGGCTGGTCATCCGGGCCCTGGGCGGGCGGGTAACCGCCCTGCGCATCACCTGTGTCGGCGCGGAGATGCGTCTCTCCGCTCGCTGTCCGCTGGGCTGCTGGCAGCAGATAGCCGCTGCGCTGGCTGGTCCGGCGGTCAATCTGCTGGCCGCCCGGATGGCGGCCGGGCTTGGGACGGAGGGTGCGTACTGCTTTGCTGGGCTCAATCTGGCGCTGGCCGCATTCAATCTGCTGCCCGCTGTCCAACTGGACGGCGGGCGCATCCTCTGGTGTATCCTGGCGCTGCTGACCTCGGAGGAACGGGCAGAACGGCTGCTGCGGGTGCTCTCCTCCGCGCTGGCAGTGGGGCTGGTTCTCGGAGCGCTGCTGCTGCTCTGGCAGGGGAGGGGAAACCTCACTCTGCTCATTACCGCGGTTTGGCTGCTGGTGCCGCCTGCAGCCAAACCATGCCGAGGGACACGGATGGGATGAAAATTCTGCTTGCAATCCGTTGAGACTTGTGGTAAACTATTGCAGTCTCAATAAAGGGTGGTCCTCTGCGGCCTCCGCCAAAGGTAGGCGGCATCCATGGCTGCAAGAACACCTATAAACTAGGAGGAAGTTTTAAAATGGATCTCATGCAGGCGTTTAACAACAAGTACCTGAAAGCCGAGCCCCCTGTGGCGGAAGTGGGCGACACCGTCCGCGTTCACGTCCATATCAAGGAAGGAAACCGCGAGCGTATCCAGGTCTTCGAAGGCACCGTCATCGCCAAGAAGCACGGCGGCATCGAGGAGACCATCACCGTGCGCCGCATCTCCTATGGCGTCGGTGTGGAAAAGGTGTTCCCCATCCATGCTCCCACCATTGAGAAGATCGAGACCGTCCGCAAGGGTAAGGTCCGCCGCGCGAAGCTCTATTACCTGCGCGACCGCGTGGGCAAGAGCGCTAAGGTCAAGGAGCGCATCTGAGTCTTGGATATTGGGCTGTGGAGAGGCAACTGCCTCTCCACAGCCTTTTTATAAGTATTTCTTCTGCAATACTGAGGCTCACATCTCTATACCGCGGAGTATAATATGTGAAAAATAACAAATTTAATTTGCGTTTTTCCTTGATATGATGTATAAAATGTGATACGCTGTGATCATGAAGACTGGAAGGAGGGTAGGGGGCCGCACGCTGATCCAGGAATTCAGAAAGAAGAATATGATGAGGGAGGAACCATAATGTCACGCAGACGCATTTGTAAAGCTCTCGCCGCATGCTTAGTCCTCGCTACACTTCTCTCAGCATTCCCTGCAATGGCAGCCGGTACAGAGGCTGCCGACAGCGTATACCGCAACGGAAACATCTATACTGTGGATGAGGCATTTTCCAAGGCCACCGCGCTGGCGATCAAAGGCGACCGCCTGGTCTATGTAGGCGGTGAGGCCGGTGTGGAGGCTTACATCGGTCCCGATACCAAGGTTGTCGATTTGGGTGGAGAGACGGTCATTCCAGGCTTGGTGGAGGGACATATGCACGTGGCTGGCTTGGGCAGCAGTCTGATGAATCTGGACTGCTTCTGGATGCCCAAGCAGGCGATTTTGGATCTAGTCAAGGCGGCCGCCGAACAGGCAAAGCCAGGGGAGTGGATCCAGGGCCGCGGCTGGATGAACACAGTATGGGAGGACACCAGCTACCCTACAAAGGAGGAGTTGGACGCGGTTGCCCCAAACAACCCAGTATTCCTGACCCGGGCATGCGGGCATATGGGCTGGGCCAACAGCAAGGCCATCGAGTTGGCTGGGATTACCCCCGATACGCCAAATCCCCAGGGCGGCGAGTACCTGAAGAATGCAAATGGAGAGCTGCTGGGCTGTATGACCGATACCGCCATGAATCCCATCCGGGAGCTGATTCCAGAGCTGACGGTGGAGCAGATGCAGGAAGGCCTGCTGAAAGCGCAAGAGCAGCTATTCTCTTATGGGCTGACCTCTGCGATGGATGCAGGCAACAGCATTGAGGTATATAACGAGGTCTTTGTACCCCTGTATGAGTCCGGAGAGTTGAAGCTGCGCGTCTACGGGATGATTTCCCACACATCTGCCGCAGGAGAGACCGCCGAGTATTTGAAGAGCCATCCCATTGACAATGAGAATTACGAGCCTTTATACAACAATCATCTCAGTCTGCGCTGCGTAAAAATGTTTGCGGATGGGTCTTTGGGTGCCCGTTCTGCCGCCATGCTGGAGCCCTACTCCGACCGTGAGGGCCATATCGGCGATTACCGCTATACACAGGAACAGGTGAACGAAGTCGTTAAGGTGGCCTATGACGCCGGTTATCAGATTGCGACCCACTGCATCGGTGACGGCGCCAACAACCAGATGATCAACGCCTATGAGGCAGCCATCAAGGCCAATCCCCGGGATGACCACCGTCTGCGCATTGAGCACTTCCAGATTGTGGCGCCCGCTGACATTGACCGCGCCATCAGCCTGGGAATTCTGCCCTCTATGCAGACCACACACGCTACCTCTGACATGCTGGTGGCGGAGGATCGCGTGGGTAGTGAGCGCATCAAGGGGGCCTATGCCTGGCGTACCATTTTGGACAAGGGCAGTGTGATTCCCAACGGCTCCGATGCTCCGGTCGAGCTGGTAAACCCCTACCACGGTATCTATGCAGCCGTGACCCGCACCAACCGCCTGGGTGAGCCAAAGGGCGGCTGGCATATTGAAGAGGCCATGACCCGTGAGGAGGCCCTGCGTTCCTTTACCAACTGGTCTGCCTATGCAGAGTTCAATGAGGATATCAAGGGTTCCCTGGAGGTCGGCAAGCTGGCGGACTTTGCAGTGATTGACCGTGATCTGATGACCTGCCCCGCAGAGTACATCAAGGACACCCAAGTGCTGCTTACCGTCTCCGGAGGTGAGGAGGTCTACCGCAAGGATGCCTCTGTTCCCACAGTGATGTGGAATGGCCTGGTTCAGTCCTTCAACAACAAGCTAGTTGTGGAGCCCGGGAAAATCTGGGTTCCTCTGAACGACATTGTGAACGGTATCAGTGCAGAAAAGCGCACAGAAGGCTCCAGCGTTCTGGTTACGCTGGATGGCAAGTCGGTTAAGCTGCCCGTCAAGACTGTGGACGGCGTAGAGTATGTCGCCGTGCGCGCCCTCTTTGAGGGCCTGGGCCGCAACGTGACCTGGTATGCACCCAGTAACTGCGTCTCCATCGGCTGGCTCAAATAGTACGATCCAAAGCCGCTAAAAAGTGTCCGGCCATTGGCCGGGCACTTTTTATGCGTCTTTGCCCTTTTCAAATACCGGAGCATTGTGTATAATACAAGAATATTCGGTAGAGAGGGTGAACGCGTGAATATTCAGTGGTATCCTGGCCATATGACCAAAACCAGGCGGCAGATCCAGGCGGATCTCAAACTGGTGGATCTGGTGGCGGAGATCATAGACGCCCGCATCCCTATCTCCAGCCGTAACCCTGATATTGACGAACTGGTGGGGGAGAAACCCCGCCTGATCGTACTCAACCGGGCGGATCAGGCCGATCCGGCCATGAACCGGGTATGGACTGACTGGTTCCGCAGACAGGGCTGGGCGGTGCTGGAGACCAACGCCAGAGACGGCAAGGGAGTTGGCCAGTTCTCCACCGTCATCCGGCAGGCGCTGAAGGAGAAGCTGGAGCAGTGGAAGGCCAAGGGGCTGGTGGGCCGCCCCGTGCGGGCCATGGTGGTGGGGGTCCCCAACGTGGGAAAGTCCACCTTCATCAACCAGGTGGCCAAGCGGAAGTCCGCCAAGGCGGGCAACCGGCCGGGCGTCACCCGGGGCAAACAGTGGGTAAGTGTGGATGCCGGGCTGGAGCTTTTGGATACCCCAGGCATCCTCTGGCCCAAGTTTGAGGACGAGACTACCGGCATCCATCTGGCCTTTACTGGCGCTGTAAAGGACGAAATCATGGATCTGGAGACCCTGGCCTGTCACCTCATTGAGCTGCTGGCCCGGCGCTACCCCCAGGCGCTGGCCGAGCGGTATAAGCTGGAGGCTGACCCAGGGCTGCCTGGCTGGGAGCTGCTGGAGCTCTGCGGCAAAAAGCGGGGCTTCCGGATCTCTGGCGGCGAGGTGGACACCGAGCGCATGGCGAAGGTGCTTCTGGACGAGTACCGCTCCGGCAAGCTGGGAAACTTGACATTTGAGACGCCCCAAGATCTGGAGAGCCGGGAGGCGGCCCATGGCAGAGATTGACCGCTGGGCGCTGGAGCGGGCCTGCTGGGCGAGGGGGATCGCCCTGGTGTGCGGCTGTGACGAGGCGGGGGCGGGCCCGCTGGCCGGCGCGGTCTACGCCGGGGCGGTCATTCTGCCCCCCGAGTGCTCCATTGAGGGACTCAACGACTCCAAGCAGGTGACGCCCAAGCGGCGGGATGCCCTGTACGACACGATCCGAACCGTGGCGGTGGCCTGGGCGGTGGCCCGGGTAGAGGCCGAGGAGATTGACGCCACCGATATCCTCAGCGCCCGCATTAAGGCCATGCAGATGGCCATCGACCGCCTGGAGCCCGCACCCGGCTTTGCGCTGATCGACGGCAACCGGGACCACGGCAAAACGGCGGCTATCCTCCTGGAGCACCAGACGGTTGTAAAGGGAGACAGCCTTTCGGCTTCGATCGCCGCAGCCTCTATCCTGGCCAAGGTGAGCCGGGACCGCTATATGGAGCAGATGGCGGAACGCTACCCGGAATATGAGTTCGAGCGCCACAAGGGCTACGGCACCAAGCGGCACTATGAGCTGCTGCGCCGGTACGGCCCCTGTCCCATCCACCGGCGGACCTTTTTGAAGAAGCTGTGAGCGGGGGAGAGGCAAAGCTGCTGGGCCGCTGGGGGGAGGCGCTGGCGGCGGCGGAGCTGCGGCGAAAGGGCTGGAAGGTCTTGGCGGCCGGATACCGCAGCCGGTTTGGGGAAATTGACCTCATAGCAGCTACTGACAAGTATTTATCCTTTATAGAAGTAAAGCTTCGGACGGAGGAGCGCTTTGCCCTCGGACGGGAGGCGGTGGATCGCCGGAAGCAGGCCCGCCTGCGCGCCACGGCGGAGCTCTATCTGGCGGAGCACCCGGAGGAGGCGCGCCAGCCCCGCTTTGACGTGGCGGAGATCTACGCCCCCCAGGGCACCGCCACCCGCCGCCCCCGGATCACCTGGCTTGAAAATGCATTTTAGGGGGAGTTCCAGATGGAGCGGTATGCAATTGATTTGTTTGACGGACACTGTGACGCGGTGTTTCTGCGCTATCTCTCCGGCGGAGGCCTGCGCCGGAACGACGGCCATGTGGATCTGGAGCGTATGGGGAAATACCGCCGCTGCGCCCAGTTTTTCGCCCTGTTCGGAGAGCCGGAGCCCACCCCGGTTCGGGATCTCAGCGGGAAAACCCACCGGGAGCTCTTTCTGGAGGAGTACGCGCTCTTTGAGCGGGAAATGGCGGCCAATGCCGATCTAGCAGCCTTTTGCCGCACTGGCGCGGAGGCGGAGGCGGCCTTTCGGTCGGGGCGGCGGGCGGCCTTCCTCTCGGTGGAGGGGGCGGAGCTGCTGGACTGCTCCCTGGAGCGGCTGGAGGAGGCCCACGCCATGGGGGTTCGGGCCGTTAACCCCACATGGAACCACGTCAACGCCCTCTCCGGCACGAATGCAGAGGAGCCGGAGCGGGGGCTGACGCCTCAGGGCAGGGCGTTCGTCCGCAAAATGGAGCGGCTGGGCATGCTGGTGGACGTGTCCCACCTGTCGGATCCAGGCTTCTGGGACGTGGCGGAGGAGCTGAGCGGCCCCTTTTTTGCCAGCCATTCCAATGCCCGGGCGGTCTTTTCTCATCCCAGGAACTTGACCGATGAGCAATTTACTGCCATAATAGACCACAACGGAGTGGTTGGCCTTAACCTCTACGCCAACTTCCTGGGGGAGCGGGCCGACCTGGACACCGCCATCGCCCACCTGGAGCACTGGCTGGAGCTGGGGGGCGAGCGGACCGTCGCTTTGGGCGGCGATCTGGACGGCTGTTCCAGCCTGCCGGAGGGGATCACGGGTATTCAGGATCTGGACCGGCTGTGGGAGCGGCTGCTGCAGCGGAATTACAGTGAGGCGCTGGTGCGCGCCCTGTTTTTTGAGAATCTGATGAGGGTTGTGAGCGAAGTATGTACTATGTAAGCACGAGGAACAAGGAAGACCGGCGCACGGCGGCGGAGGCAATCGCCCAGGGACTGGCTGTGGACGGCGGCCTGATGACCCCTGAGGTATTTCCAAAGCTGTCCCACAACGCCCTGGACACCATGCGGGACATGTCCTATCAGCAGCGGGCCGTCTATGTGATGAACTCCTATCTGGACGATTTCACGGCCTCTGAGCTGTCTGCCTATGCGGACAAGGCCTACGGCGGAGAGAAGTTCGATGTGAAGGAGGTGGCACCCGTTCGGGCGGTGGACGAAAACACCTACTGTCTGGAGCTGTGGCACGGCCCCACCTGTGCCTTCAAGGACATGGCCCTGCAGATGCTGCCACACCTGCTCTCCGCCTCCCTGGTGAAAAACCAAGAGGAGAAGACGGTGTGCATCCTGGTCGCCACCTCCGGTGACACGGGCAAGGCCGCCCTGGAGGGCTTCAAGGACGTGGACAAGACCCGCATCTTGGTGTTCTACCCCAAGGACGGTGTTTCCGCTATTCAGGAGCTGCAGATGAACACCCAGGAGGGAGACAACGTAGGGGTTTGCTCTGTGGCAGGCAACTTCGACGATGCCCAGACCGGTGTCAAGCGCCTGTTCTCCGACGAGGCCCTGCGGGAGAAGCTGGCCGGCCGCGGCTTTTTCCTCTCCTCGGCCAACTCTATCAACTGGGGCCGCGTCCTGCCGCAGATCGTCTACTACATCTCCGCCTACTGTGACCTTCTGCGGGAGGGGCGGATTCAGAAGGGGGAGCGGATCAACGTCTGCGTCCCAACTGGCAACTTCGGCAACATTCTGGCCGCCTACTACGCCAGGGAGATGGGCGTGCCCATCGGCAGGCTTATCTGCGCCTCCAACAGCAACAATGTAATGACCGACTTCCTGTGCACCGGTGTGTACGACCGCAACCGCACCTTCTACAATACGATGTCCCCCTCCATGGATATCCTGATCTCCTCCAACCTGGAGCGGCTGCTCTTCTCCCTGTCCAACCACGATGACGCCGAGGTGCGCGGGTACATGGAGGAGCTGGCCCGGTCCGGGCGGTATGAGGTGAGCCCCGCCATCAAGGGCAGGCTGGAGAAGCTTTTCGCCGCCGGTTTCTGCGACGACGCTCAGACACAGAAGGTCATCGGCCGCATGTGGCAGGAGCACCGCTACCTGATCGATCCCCACACCGCCGTGGCCTTTGACGTGCTCGACCAGTACCGGCGGGATACTGGTGACACTACCCCCACCGTGGTGGTGTCCACCGCCAGCCCCTTCAAGTTCTGTGACAGCGTGCTGGGCGCCCTGGGCGTGAGCGAGCTGGCCGCCGGCACGGCCATTTTGGACCAGCTCTCCCAGCAGACCGGCGTACCCGTCCCGGCGCCCTTGGCTGCCCTGAAGGACAAGACGGTCCGCTTTGGCCGGAGCGTCACCAAAGAGCACATGGTGGACCAGGTGCTGGAGATGCTGCGCTGAATGGCTCTCTACGCGATCGGGGATACCCACCTCTCCCTGTCCTCCAATAAGCCCATGGACGTGTTCGGCGGGGGCTGGGAGGGCTATGTGGACAAGCTGCAGAAGGGCTTCGCGGCGGTGGGGCCGGAGGATACGGTAGTGCTCTGCGGCGACCTGTCCTGGGGTATGAGCCTGGATGAGGCAAAGAAGGACTTCGCTTTCCTGGACGCCCTGCCTGGGGCGCGGAAGCTGCTGCTCAAGGGAAACCACGACTACTGGTGGAACACCGCCGCCAAGATGAACCGCTTTTTTGCGGAGAGCGGCTTTTCCACCCTCCGCATTCTGCACAACAACTGCTATGAATACGGGGGCTACGCCCTGTGCGGCACCCGGGGCTGGTTCTATGAGGAGACCGGCGACCAGAAGGTGTTCAAGCGGGAGCTGATCCGCTTGGAGGCGTCGCTGAAGGCGGCGGGGGAGCGGCCCAAGCTGTGCTTTCTCCACTATCCGCCCCTCTACCAAGGCTACCGCTGTCCGGAGATCATTGCCCTGCTGGAGCAGTACGGCGTGGAGCGCTGCTATTACGGCCATCTCCACGGCGGCAGCCACCGCTTGGCCGTGGAAGGACGGCAGGGAGACGTGGCCTATTATCTGGTCTCCGCAGACTATGTGGGGTTTCGCCCGCAAAAAATCTGTGAATAATTGAAAAAAGGTATGGAAATTTTGACGCATATCTGCTAGTATATAACGGATAACGCGAAAGATGGCCCCGTATACCGCCGATGCGCGGCGGGACAGGGCTGACAGGAGGAAGTAAACAACATGAATGTCAAGAGCGTCGAGAAGCAGGAGAAGAGCACCGTCGAGCTGGTGATCGAGATCGGCAAGGAGGAGTTCGAGGCCGCTGTCGAGAAGGTCTACAAGAAGCAGCGCGGCAAGATCAGCGTGCCCGGTTTCCGCAAGGGCAAGGCCCCCCGGAAGATCATCGAGGGCATGTACGGCTCCGGCGTGTTTTATGAGGATGCTATCAACGACTTGTACCCCGAGGCCTATGCCCAGGCTATTGAGCAGGAGAAGCTGGATGCCGTGGCGTGGCCCAAGGTGGAGATCGTGGATGTGGGCAAGGAGGGCCTGACCTTCAAGGCCCTGGTCACCGTCCGCCCCGAGGTGAAGCTGGGCGAGTACAAGGGCCTGACTGCTGAGAAGGCCGAGGTCGCCATCTCTGATGAGGACATCGACAACGAGCTCAAGCCCTTCATCAACCGCGCCACCCGCATGGTGACCGTGGAGCGGGCGGCCGAGACCGGCGACACTGTGGTGATTGACTTCGAGGGCTTCCTGGACGGCAAGCCCTTCGACGGCGGCAAGGCCGAGGGCCACAGCCTGGAGCTGGGCTCCGGTTCCTTTATTCCCGGCTTCGAGGAGCAGCTCGTGGGCACCAAAGCCGGCGACGAGAAGGAGCTGAACGTCACCTTCCCCGAGGATTACCATGCCGCCGAACTGGCCGGCAAACCAGTCGTTTTCAAGGTGAAGGTTCACGAGGTCAAGGCCAAGGAGCTGCCTGAGGTGGACGACGAGTTCGCTAAGGATGTGTCCGAGTTCGATACCCTCGCCGACTTTAAAAAGGATCTGGGTGAGAAGCTGAAGGAACGCCGCGAGACTCAGAACCAGCGTGACTTCGAGGCCGCTCTGATGGAGCAGGTTATGGACAACATGGAGGTCGAGATTCCCGACGCCATGGTGGAGTATGAGGCCGATAACCTGGTCAACGATATGGCCCAGCGCATCCAGGCCCAGGGTATCCCCTTTGACCAGTATCTGGCCATGACCGGCATGACCATGGATATCATGCGGGAGCAGGCCAAGGCCGCTGCTCTGGAGCGGGTGCGCCGTGAGCTGGCGCTGGGCGCCATTGTGGCTGCCGAAAATATCACCATCTCCGACGAGGAGCTGGAGGAGGAGTACAAGCGTCTGGCCGAGCAGTATCACATGGATGTGGACAAGGTGAAGGCCGCGGTGGATGCCGAGAGCATCCGCAAGGAGCAGAGCTACCACAAGGCTGAGCACGTGGTCTACGACAGCGCCAAGGTCGGCAAGGCCCCCGCCAAGAAGAAGTCCACCAAGAAGAAGGCGGAGGAGAGCGCCGAGGGCGAGGAGAAGCCCAAGAAGACCGCCCGCAAGGGCACCTCCCGCAAGAAGGTGGAGGAGACCGCCGAGGCGGCCGTGGAGAAGACGGAGGAATAAGTTTCCAAACGATGGGCATACTCTGTTTGTGAGCCTGCCCGTCTGCGGTAGGATGGTGGGGCGCCCTGCACCCCGACATCAAAATTAAAGGAGATCCTTCATTATGAGCCTAGTTCCTTATGTAGTAGAGCAGACCAACCGCGGCGAGCGTTCCTATGACATCTTTTCCCGCCTGCTGAACGACCGCATTGTGTTCCTGGGAGAAGAGGTCAACGCCACCACGGCCAGCCTGGTGGTGGCCCAGCTGCTGTATCTGGAGGCCCAGGACCCGGACAAGGACATCCAGTTTTACATCAACAGTCCCGGCGGCTCCGTCACCGACGGTATGGCCATTTATGACACGATGCAGTATATTAAGTGTGATGTGTCGACTATCTGCATCGGCATGGCTGCCAGCATGGGCGCGTTTCTGCTCTCCTCCGGCGCCAAGGGCAAGCGCTTGGCTCTGCCCAACGCGGAGATCATGATCCATCAGCCCTCCGCCGGCACTCAGGGACAGATCACCGATATGGCCATCCACCTGAAGCGCCTGGAGATTATCAAAAAGCGCATGAACCACATTCTGGCGGACAACACCGGTAAGCCGCTGGAAGTGGTTACAGCCGACTGCGAGCGCGACAATTTCATGTCCGCCGAGGAGGCTAAGGAGTACGGCCTGATTGACAAGGTCATTTATACGCGATAAAATCCAACAGAGGGAGCGGGGAAGCAAACGCCCCGCTCCCTCTGAGCCTTAGAAAGACTTGAGGGAGCAAACCATGCCGAAAAATGACGAGCGCAAATCCGTGCGCTGTTCCTTCTGCGGCAAGCACCAGGAACAGGTCGCCCGCATCATCGCCGGTCCGGGCGCCTATATCTGCAACGAGTGTGTCCACCTGTGCATGAGCATTCTGGACGACACTTACGATCCCGAGGAGCAGGCCGGGCCGGACATCCCCGATGTGATCCCCACCCCCAGGGAGATCCGCGACGTGCTGGACCAGTATATCATCGGGCAGGAGGACGCTAAAATCGCCCTGTCCGTGGCGGTCTACAACCACTATAAGCGCATCTACTTCGGCGGCGGGGAGGACGTGGAGCTCCAGAAGAGCAACATCCTGCTCATGGGGCCTACGGGCTGTGGCAAGACCCTGTTCGCCCAGACCCTGGCCCGGATTCTGAAGGTGCCCTTCGCCATCGCCGACGCCACTACCCTCACCGAGGCCGGATATGTGGGCGACGACGTGGAGAACATCCTCCTGCGACTGGTGCAGGCTGCCGACTACGACATCGAGCTGGCTGAGCGCGGCATCATCTACGTGGACGAGATCGACAAGATCGCCCGCAAGAGTGAGAACACCTCCATTACCCGCGACGTGTCCGGCGAGGGCGTGCAACAGGCCCTGCTGAAAATCCTGGAGGGTACTGTGGCCAACGTTCCGCCCCAGGGCGGCCGCAAGCATCCCCACCAGGAGTTCATCCAGATCAACACCAAGAATATCCTCTTCATCTGCGGCGGCGCTTTCGACGGGATGGAGAAGATCATCGAGCAGCGCCTGGACAAAAAGACCATTGGCTTCGGCGCGGACATCCAGAGTAAGAAGGAGCGGGATACCACCTCGGTGCTCAAGCAGGTACAGCCCCATGATCTGCTCAAGTTCGGAATCATCCCGGAGCTGGTAGGCCGTCTGCCCGTGATCACCACTCTGAACGCTCTGGACAAGGGACAACTGGTGCGCATCCTCACCGAGCCGAAGAATGCCCTGGTGAAGCAGTACCAGAAGCTGTTGGAGTACGACATGGTGGAGCTGGACTTCGATACCCAGGCGCTGGAGGCTGCCGCCGACCGGGCCATCGAGCGCGGCATCGGCGCCCGCGGCCTGCGGGCCGTGCTGGAGGAGGTAATGACCCCTCTGATGTACGAGGTGCCCTCCGATCCAACGATCACCCGGGTGACGATTACGGCTGAGAGCGTGAAAGAACACGTTTCCCCCGCCGTTGAGCACGATCCCGACCGCACCCAGCGGCCCCGTCTTGGCGGTGCCGCTCTCCATGCGGAGCAGGGGGGCGTATCCCCCAAGGGAAATGTCTCTTAAACAGCAACTGAACCGGTGGGGCGGGGGAGCATCCCTCGCCCCATTCTGCATCAAATCCCTGCCCTGGAAGGAAGTGAATGTGTGATGGAAGAACTGAACCGGCAGCAAACTATGCCTGCTCTGGCCCTGCGGGGGCTGACCGTCTTTCCGCAGATGCTGCTCCACTTCGATGTGGGACGGCAGGCGTCCATTCAGGCACTGGACGAGTCCATGGCCTCAGGCCAGCCGATTTTCCTGGTGGCCCAGCGGGAGCTGGCCGTTGAAAGCCCGCAGGAAAAAGACCTTTACAGCATCGGGACCATCTGCAATGTGCGCCAGATTCTGCGCCTGCCCGGAGACAACGTGCGGGTGATGGTGGAGGGGGTCAGCCGCGGGCGGCTGTGCCTTCTGCCCAAGACCACGCCCTACCTGAACGCCCTGGTGGAGGAGCTTCCGGCGGAACAGCCGGTCCGCCGTTCCACACGAACGGAGGCCCTCATTCGCCAGACCTACGAGCTGTTCGAGCGGTTCATCGAGCTGGCTCCCAAGATGACCCCCGATGTGCTCCTCTCGGTGCTCTCCAGTGAGGACCCGGGCTACATCGCCGACTACATTGCTCAGAACTTGCCCATGCGCACGGGGGACAAGCAGGCCATTCTGGAGGAGCTGCGGCCGGTGCGCCGCCTGGAGCGCCTGTGCCAGAGCCTCCGCCGGGAGGTAGAGATTCTGGAGCTGGAACAGGAGATGCAGGGCAAGGTGCGGGAGCAGCTCACCCGCAGCCAGCGGGACTATGTTCTGCGGGAGCAGCTCAAGGTTCTCCAGCAGGAGCTGGGGGAGGAGGGTGCCGGCGGCGACAGCGAGATTGCCGAGTACCGCCAGCGCATCGCCAAGGCCAAGCTGCCCCAGGAGGTGGCGGACAAGCTCACGAAAGAGGTGGGCCGGCTGGAGAAGCAGCCCTTCGGCTCCGCCGAGGCCACCGTTCTGCGCAATTACCTGGATACCGTGCTGGAGCTGCCCTGGGGCAAGCGTACCAAAGAACGGGTTAACGTAGAGGCGGCCCGCAGGGTGCTGGATGCCGACCACTACGGCCTGGAGAAGGTCAAGGAGCGCATTTTGGAGTTCCTGGCGGTCAAGCAGCTGGCCCCCGGACTGAAGGGACAGATTCTCTGCCTGGAGGGGCCTCCCGGCGTGGGCAAGACCTCCATCGCCATGAGCATGGCGCGGGCCTTAAACCGTAAGCTGGCCCGTATCTCCCTGGGCGGCGTCCATGACGAGGCGGAGATCCGCGGCCACCGCAAGACCTATGTGGGGGCCATGCCGGGCCGCATCATTGCCGCCGTCAAGCAGGCTGAGAGCTGTAATCCGCTGCTGTTGCTGGACGAGATCGACAAGCTGGGCAATGATCAGCGGGGCGATCCCGCCTCGGCCCTGCTGGAGGTGCTGGACGCCGAGCAGAACAGCACCTTCCGCGACCATTTTCTGGAGGTGCCCTTCGATCTCTCCGACGTGCTCTTCATCACCACCGCCAACACCCTGGATACCATTCCCCGGCCCCTGCTGGACCGGATGGAGGTTATTGAACTGACCAGCTATACCGATGAGGAGAAGCTGCAGATCGCCAAGCGGCACCTGCTGCCCAAGGAGCTGAAACGCCACGGGTTGACAAAGGCCCAGCTCAGGCTGACCGACGACGCCATCCGGGAGCTGATTCGGGGCTATACCCGTGAGGCCGGCGTCCGTGTTCTCGAGCGGAAGCTGGGGGCACTATGCCGGAAGGCGGCTATGGCCATTGTGTCAAATGGTGTAAAGTCGATTCACATCACAGGAGATAACCTGGAGGACTATCTGGGTATCCGCCGCTATCACCCGGAGCGGCTGCCCCGGACGGAGCAGGTAGGCGTGGTCAACGGCCTGGCCTGGACTCAGGTGGGGGGCGAGATCCTGGAGGTGGAGGCGGGCGTGGTGCCCGGCTCCGGCAAGGTAGAGCTCACCGGCAACCTGGGCAGCGTTATGAAGGAGTCCGCCCAGGCCGTCCTGTCCTACATCCGCAGCCGCGCCGCCCAACTGGGAATCGAGGCGGATTTTTACAAGACGAAGGACATTCACGTCCACTTCCCGGAGGGAGCAGTGCCCAAGGACGGCCCCTCCGCCGGCATTGCCATCACCACCGCCATGGTGTCCGCCCTCACCGGCGCGCCGGTGAGGCGGGAGATCGCAATGACAGGTGAAGTTACTTTACGGGGCAGAGTGCTGCCCATTGGCGGCCTGAAGGAGAAGACCATGGCCGCCTACCGCAGCGGCATCAAAACCGTGTTCCTGCCGGCGGACAATGTGCCGGATCTGGAGGAGATCGACCCCACCGTCCGGGCCGCTCTGCACTTTGTTCCGGTGGAGCAGGTGGATTCGGTGCTGGCCGAGGCGCTGGAGCTGAAGACCTGCGACCCCCTTCGGGATGACGCGCTCCCGCCCCCTGAGTCCGGCTCCCGGAGCCGGGAAGTACCCACCTTCCGACAGTGAGGAATTGACATGAGTGTGAATTTACAGAAGGCGGAGTTTGTGCGCTCCGCGGCCAAGGCCGGGGACTTTCCCCGGGATCGCCTGCCTCAGGTGGCCTTTGCCGGCCGCTCCAACGTGGGCAAGTCCTCGGTGATCAACCGGCTGCTCAACCGGAAGAATTTTGCCCGGGTGGGCGCGGCACCGGGCAAGACCACCCACATCAATTACTTTTTGATCGACGGCGCTTTCTACCTGGTGGATCTCCCCGGCTATGGCTACGCCAAAGTGTCCCAGGCGGAGAAGGCCCGCTGGGGCCGCCTGATGGAGGAGTGGTTCGCGGACAACTCCCTGATGACCCTGGGACTGATGATCGTGGATGCCCGGCACAAGCCCACGGCGGACGACTGCACCATGGCGGAGTTTTTCAAGAACAGCGGCCGTCCCTTTGCGGTTGTGGCCAACAAGCTGGATAAGCTGCGCAAGAGTGACATAGAGCCGAACCTGGCGCGCATCCGGGAAACTCTTGAGCTGGACGAGTCTGTAAAGCTGATTCCCTTTTCGGCCGAGAAGGGAGACGGCAAACAGGAGCTGCTCAATCTGATCCTGGAGCACGCGGAGGGAAGCGTATGAGATTCGTCAAACTGCTGCGAGAAGGAAGGGGCGTGTGGGGGGTGCTCCACGGCGATGTGGTGCGCACTCTGACAGAGCCGCCCTTCGAGGGCGTCCACTATGACGGGGAGAGCCTGCCCCTGTCCGGCTGCCGCCTCCTGGCTCCCTGTGAGGCCACAAAAATTGTCTGCATTGGAAAGAACTATTCCGACCACATCCATGAAATGAAGTCCATGTTGGATGCCTCCCACACCCCCGACCGGCCCACCCTGTTTCTCAAGGCCCCCAACGCCCTCAACGCCCACCTGGGGAAGGTTCACGCCCCGGACTTTGTAGGGCGGCTGGATTACGAGGGAGAGCTGGCCGTGGTAATGAAGCGGCGTGCCAAGGATGTGCCGGAGGAGGAGGCACTGGACTATGTGCTGGGTTATACTTGCCTCAACGATATTACCGCCCGGGATGTCCAGAAGGCGGACGGCCAGTGGGCCCGCGGCAAAAATATGGACGGCTTTGCACCCATGGGGCCCGTCGTCACCGACGAGGTGGACCCGGAACACCTGACCATCACCACCCGACTGAACGGTCAGGTGGTGCAGCAGGGGAGGACAGAGCAGCTCATCACTGGTGTGCGGGCGCTCATCTCTTTCATCACCGCCTCCATGACCCTGGAGCCGGGGGACGTGATCGCCACCGGCACCCCCGCCGGTGTGGGCCCCATGCAGCCAGGCGATACAGTGGAGGTGGAGGTTTCAGGCATCGGAATCCTATGCAACACCATTGTATGAGAGGACGGCGGACGCTCAGGGGAGGGCTCCGCCGCTTTTCCTTGAGTTTCTCCTGGAAATTTGCTATAATTGACACGATCTTTGTGCTAGGGGGGCGGACGCTTGGGCTCCATATCCGACTTTCTCAACAACATGGACTGGTGGGGCCTGCTCACCCTCCTTATCAGCGCCGCGGCAGCTCTGCTGTGCATCACCCTGCACGAGCTGTCCCACGGCTTTGTGGCTTGGCGACTGGGAGATCCCACGGCCAAAAATGCCGGGCGGCTGACCCTCAATCCCATCCGGCATCTGGATGTGGTGGGTCTGCTGATGATGCTTGTGGCCAAGGTGGGCTGGGCCAAGCCGGTGCCGGTGGATATGCGCTATTTTAAGCACCCCAGGCAGGGAATGGCGCTTACCGCCCTGGCCGGACCGGCGGCCAACTTCCTCACCGCCCTGGCGGCGGTGGGAGTCAGCTCCGCCGTGTTCCATCTGGCCCCTCTGGGCCCGGCGGCGGTGTTCGTGCTGTGCTTCCTGTCCAACATGGCCCTGTTGGGGGTGGGGATGGGGCTGTTCAACCTGATCCCCCTGTCGCCCCTGGACGGCTCCAAAATCCTGTTCGCCCTGCTGCCCGACCGAATCTACTACACCATCTTGCGCTATGAGAAGTATGTGATGGGAGTGGTGATCCTCCTGGTGCTGGTGGGGGTGTTCGACAAGCCCCTGTCCTTCCTGATGGTCCATGTCCTACGGGGCTTTTGCACCCTCACCGGAATGCCTCTGGGCGGGTTGCTGCTGTTCCAGGACGCGTCTGTTATTTTAAATCTGTTTTGAGGTGAGGCGCCATCGAAACGCCGATTTTTCATCTGGAAAAGGTGGTCAAGGCCCGGGATGAGGCTATGGAGGACTTCAACGGCCCACTGGATCTGATCCTCCACCTGCTGAGCAAGAACAGGATGGAGATCAAGGACATCCAGATCTCCCTGATCCTAGACCAGTATCTGGAGTGGATGGATCAGCGCAAGCGGCTGGATCTGGAGGTGGCGAGCGAGTTTGTCACCATGGCGGCCCACTTGGTGTTCATCAAGACGCGGATGCTGCTCTCCATCCACGACGAGGAGGCCATCTCCGAGATGGAACAGCTCATTGCCTCTCTGGAGGAGCACCAGCGCCACGAAAACTTTGCCAAGATCAAGGCCATCGTGCCAGAGCTGTCCGACCGCTACGCCATCGGCCGGGACTATATTCCCAAGGTGCCCGAGGCCCTGCCGGTCAATCGGACCTACCGCTACGTCCACAAGCCGGAGGATCTGCTGCGTGCCATGACGGCGGTGCTGGCCCGGGTGGACCACCGCCTCCCGCCACCCATGGCGGCCTTCGAGGGCATTGTGGGCCGGGAGCCCTACCCGGTGGCGGACAAGGCCGGCGAAATTCTGGAACGGCTCAGCCGCTTCGGTGTGACCCGGTTCCGGGCTCTGTTCAAGGGCAACCGGAGCCGCTCGGAGGTGGTGGCCACCTTTATCGCAGTGCTGGAGCTGTGCAAGGCCCGCCGCCTGCGGCTGGCAGGCACGGAGAGCGACTGCACCGTGACCTGTACCGAGGAGGGCGGGGGAGAGCTGGAGCTGACCACCGATGGGGAGAAAACGGCAGATTGAGGGTATACTATGGAATTGAAGGAAATTGAATCCGCCATTGAGGGGGTCCTCTTTGCCGCCGGGGAGCCGGTGGGGGTGGAGCGCCTGTGTTTGGCGCTGGACATCGACCGGATCACGGCGGACTCCGTGTGCCAACGCCTGGCCGATGCCTACCGCTATGAGCGGCGTGGCATCCGCCTGGTGCGGCTGGACAACAGCTATCAGCTCTGCTCTGCGCCGGAGTTTGCCGACTGCATCCGCCGGGCGTTTGAGAGTCGGCGGCCCGCCCGCCTGAGCCAGCCCGCCCTGGAGGTGCTGGCCATCATCGCCTACTACCAGCCTGCCACACGGGCCTATGTGGACCAGATCCGCGGCGTGGACAGCTCCTACACCGTCAGCCTGCTTCTGGAGCGTGACTTGATCGAGGAGTGCGGCCGCTTGGCCGTGCCGGGTCGCCCCATCCAGTACCGCACCACCCAGACCTTCCTGCGCTCCTTCGGACTATCCAATCTGGATGAGCTGCCCGAGCTGCCCAACACCACCCCGGAGGACGGACAGCTTACCCTGGAGATGCAGGCGGCGGTGGAGCGGCTTCAGGCCGCCCAGGCCGCGGAGGGGACAGAGGAGGTCACCGAGGAGGAGCTGCTTCAGGCGGCCCGGGAGATGGCACAGGCCGAGGAGGAGGCGTAGGGCTGGATGAAAGCAATCCTGATCCTGGGCGCGGTGCTTCTGGCGCTGGGGGCGCTCCTCCGCCTGGTGCGACTGGGCGCGCTGGCGGAGTACTCCGCCGCCGGACTGCGGCTCAAGCTGAAGGTAGGGCCGCTGCGCCTGATGCTCTATCCCAGAAAGCCGAAACGGCCCCGCCGAAAGGCTGGGAAATCGTCCCGAAGGGAGAAAAAACGGGAGGAACGCCCGCAGCCGGAGCTGGGCGGCGGGCCGCTGGCGCTGGTGAAGCGGTTTCTTCCGCTGATCGCCGAGGCGGCGGGGCGCTTCCGGCGCAAGCTGCGCATTGATGTGTTCCAGCTTGAAGTTACCGCGGCGGCGCCGGACCCCGCTGCCGCCGCCCTGTGCTTCGGCGGGGTGAACGCATTTATCGGTATGATCTGGCCGCTGGTGGAGCAGAATTTTAACGTGAAGGAGCGGAGGCTGCGCACCCGGGTGGACTTTGACGCGGAGCGGCCCTCCGTTTATCTCTACGCGGCGGCCACCCTGACCGCCGGCCAGGCGCTGGCTCTGGGCCTGCGCCTGACCACACGGTTTCTGGCAGAGTTCTCCAAGTATCGCGCCGAGGCCGGGAGCCCGGCGACAAGCAAGCAGAAAGAGGCGGTTTAACGTATGGAAAAGCAACATCCCATCGGTGATCTGATGACCACCACTATGCAGAAGCTCCGGGAGATCGCGGACGTCAACACCATTGTGGGCAAGCCCATTTTGGCCGGTGAGATCACCATCATTCCCATCTCCAAGCTGACGGTGGGCTTCGCCTCCGGCGGCAGCGACTTTACCTCCAAGAACCAGAAGCCGGAGGACGACAACTCCTTCGGCGGCGGCAGCGGCGCGGGAATGAACCTGTCCCCGGTGGCCTTCCTGATTGTCAAGGGGGACTCGGTGCGCCTGATGCCCGTAGCGCCTCCGCCCGGCACCGCCGTGGACCGGGTGGTAGAGATGGTGCCCGATGTGATTGACAAGGTCACCGGCTTTATCGAGAAGCAGCAGGACAAGGATAAATCCCAGGGCTGACACGCATACTAGCAGCATCTATCCCCTGAGGTGATGCTGTTTGAAACGGTTTGCCGCCGTCCTTTTGACACTGGCTGTTCTGCTCTGTCCCTCCGTCCGGGCCGCCGGGCCCGGCATCTCGGCTGCCTCCGCCATCCTGATCGATGGGGAAAGCGGCCGGGTCCTTTATGCCCAGAACGCGGAGGAGGAGCGCCCCATTGCCAGCATTACCAAGCTGATGACCGCGCTGGTGGCGGTGGAAGCTCACCCTGATCTGTCCGAGGTAGTCACCATCCGGCCCGAGTGGACCGGAGTGGAGGGCTCCTCCATGTATCTGAAGGCGGGGGAGGAGCTGACGCTGGAGGCGCTGCTCTACGGGCTGCTGCTCGCATCGGGCAATGACGCGGCGGTGGCCATTGCGGGCTTCTGCGCCGGGGACGTGGACACTTTTGTGGCCTGGATGAATGACAAGGCCGCCGAGCTGGGCATGGAGCACACCCACTTTGAAAACCCAAACGGGCTCAATGACGAGGGGCACTACTCCACCGCCGCCGACATGGCTGCCCTGGCCCGGGTGGTGATGGAGCACGAAGCGCTGGCAAAGATCGTGGGTACCCGTTCCATCACGGTGGCAGGGCGCACCCTCACCAATCACAACAAGCTGCTCTGGCGGTATGAGGGCTGCACTGGCCTCAAAACCGGCTACACGGACAGGGCGGGGCGGACGCTGGTTTCCTGTGCGGAGCGGGATGGGCAGCGCCTGATCGCCGTCACGCTGAATGATCCCAACGACTGGGCAGACCACGCCGCCCTGTTTGACTATGGCTTTGCCCACTACCGCAGCGCCATGCTGGCCCTGGCGAACCGGACCTTCCGCATGCTCCCGGTGACGGGCAGCCTCAACCGCTTTGTTCCGGTCTATACGGCCTCCGATGTGTACTATCCGCTGACGGAGGGAGAGCTGGTCAAGGCCCGTGTGGAGCTGCCGGAGCGGGTGGAGGCCCCGATCCAGGGCGGAACCATTGCCGGCCGGCTGCTCTTTACGCTGGACGGCGCGGTAATCGGCGAGACCTATCTGCTCTATGCCGGCGATGTGGCGGACGACCGGGCCGGCCGCGGCCTGTTCGGCCGGGTGCTGGACTGGTTCCGGGCGGGGGAGGCCGACACGCTGGCGACGGTCTGCTGCCGCTGGATCTCTGATTCGAATTTGTAAAAAGGGGGGAGCGGCCATGGAAGAGCGGCTGCAGAAAATCCTTTCGGCCCACGGCGTGTCCTCCCGGCGGGCGGCGGAGGGCTATCTCTCCGCCGGGCGGGTGACGGTAAACGGATGTACCGCGCGGGTGGGGGACAAGGCCGACCCGGAGCGGGACGACATCCGAGTGGACGGGCGGCCTCTGCGGCGGCCCGCCCGCCGTACTTATCTGATGCTCAACAAGCCCAGGGGCTACGTAACCACCCTCTCTGATGAAAAGGGGCGGCGCACCGTGGCGGAGCTGGTGGCCGGCTGCGGCGCCCGGGTGTGGCCGGTTGGGCGGCTGGATCTGGACTCCGAGGGGCTGCTCCTCCTCACCGACGACGGGGCGCTGACCCACGCCCTTCTCCACCCCAGCCACGAGGTGGAGAAGGAATACCGGGTGTGGGTGGAGGGCGACGTGGACGCCGCCCTCCCGGTGCTGCGGGGCCCTATGGAGCTGGATGGGTACGCCCTCCGTCCGGCCCGGGTCACTCCGGCGGGGGAGGGAGTGCTCTCCGTGGTCATCCATGAGGGGCGCAACCGGCAGGTGCGCCGGATGTGCGCCGCAGCGGGCCTGCGGGTGCGCCGCCTCCAGCGGGTGCGGGAGGGGGAGCTCTGCCTGGGCGCGCTGCCTGTGGGAGCATGGCGGCACCTGACAGGTGAGGAGCTTTGTCTCCTGCGAAAATGATCTCTTTTTTGCAAGGAGATCAGGAAAACTTGCAGAAAGGGGATTGCTTTTCCGGTCAATTCCCGGTATGATAGGGACGAATCAAAACACAGCGTGGTATCATTCCCGCCACGGGCGGGCAGAAATGCGAGGGATCGTCCACAATGTCCAAAGATATCCTTTCGGTCATTCAGACCAATATGAGTACCTTTTCCAAGGGACAGAAGCTGATTGCCGGCTTTATCCTGGAATCCTATGACAAGGCCGCTTTCATGACTGCCAGCCGCCTGGGCAAGACGGTCAACGTCAGTGAGTCTACCGTGGTGCGCTTTGCCGCCGAACTGGGGTATGACGGTTATCCCGCTATGCAGAAGGCCCTGCAGGAGATGATCCGCAGCAAGCTCACCTCCATCCAGCGCATTGAGGTCTCCAACGACCGCATCGGCAATCAGGACATCCTGTCCATGGTCATGCAGTCGGATATGGATAAGATCCATATGACTCTGGAGGAGACCAACCGGGAGGACTTCGACCGGGCGGTAAGCGCCATTGTGGACGCCCGCCACATCTATATCCTGGGCGTGCGCTCCGCGGCGGCCCTGGCCAGCTTTCTGGGCTTCTACTTCAACCTGATTTTTGACAATGTCACCGTGGTACACGCCACCTCCACCAGTGAGGTATTCGAGCAGCTCTTGCGCATTGGTCCCAACGATGTCATTGTGGGTGTCAGCTTCCCGCGGTATTCCCGCCGGACGGTGAAGGCCATGCAGTTTGCCCACGACCGGGGGGCCGCCACCATCGCCCTCACCGACAGCGAAACCTCCCCCCTGGCCCCCATCTCCACCCTGACCCTGCTGGCCAAGAGCGATATGGCGTCCTTCGTGGACTCCCTGGTGGCTCCGCTGTCGCTGATCAACGCGCTGATTGTGGCCATCGGCCGCAAGAAAAACGACGACCTCTCCCAGACCTTTGAGACACTGGAGCAGATCTGGGATGAATATGAGGTCTATGAGAAAGTGGAAGAGATCACTTGAAGCATGTAATTGTCATCGGCGGCGGTGCGGCCGGCTGTATGGCCGCCGTCGCCGCCGCCCAAAAGGGTGCAGCCGTCACCCTGCTGGAGCGCAATCCCAAGCTGGGGCGCAAGCTCTACATCACCGGAAAGGGCCGCTGCAACGTGACCAACGACTGTGCGGCGCCGGAGGTGCTGCAGAATGTCCCACGCAACAGCCGGTTCCTCACCAGCGCCGTCACCCGCTTTCCCCCGGAGGCGGTGAAGGCGTTTTTTGAGGGCCTGGGAGTGCCGCTGAAAACAGAGCGGGGGAACCGGGTCTTTCCCTGCTCCGACAAAGCCGCCGACATCATCGACGCCCTGCTGTTGGCCCTGCGTCGGTCCGGGGTGCACATTGTGCAGGACCGGGCCCGCGCCCTGCGACGGGAGGGTGAGATCCTCACCGGCGTGGAGGGGGAGCGCGGCTTTTACCCCGGCGGGGCGGTGGTCATCGCCACCGGCGGGGTTTCCTATCCGCTGACCGGCTCCACCGGTGACGGATATGCCCTGGCTGAGGCGCTGGGCCACACCATTCTGCCGCCCAGAGGCAGCCTTGTGCCACTGGTGGCGGAGGGGGATGCCTGTGCAAAAATGCAGGGCCTGTCGCTGCGCAACGTGGCCATTCAGGTGCGCAACGGCAAAAAGAAGACCGTCTACGCCGGGCAGGGGGAGTTGCTGTTCACCCACTTTGGCCTGTCCGGGCCGCTGATTCTCAGCGCCAGCGCCCATATGCGGGACTTTGACACAGAGCACTACTACATCAATCTGGATTTGAAGCCCGCACTGGATGAGGAGAAGCTGGACCGCCGTCTGCTGCGGGACTTTGAGGAGAACGCCAACCGGGACTTTCACAATGTTCTGGAGGGCCTGGCACCCCGCCTGATGGTGCCGGTGCTGGTGGAGCGTACCGGCATCCCGGCGGCGGAGAAGGTTCATTCGGTGACGAAGGCCCAGCGCCGCCGTCTGCTGGAGGTCCTCAAGTGCCTGCGCATCGACATACAGGGGCCCCGCCCGGTGGAGGAGGCCATCGTCACCTCAGGTGGGATAAAGGTATCCGAGATCAATCCCACCACTTTGGAATCCAAGAAGGCCCCCGGCGTTTATTTTGCCGGGGAGGTGCTGGATGTGGATGCCTACACTGGCGGCTTCAACCTGCAAATTGCCTGGTCCACCGGCCACGCCGCTGGAGAGGCCGCCGCACAAGACATAGGAGGAATCAACCCATGACAAAGCACAAGAGCATCGCCGTGGACGGCCCCTCCGGGGCGGGAAAGTCCACCCTGGCGAAGCTGCTGGCCCGCAGGCTGGGCTTTTTGTATGTGGATACCGGGGCCATCTATCGGACCGTAGGTCTGCGGGCCTACCGGGCCGGAGTGGACCCGGAGGACGAGGCGGCGGTGACCGCTCTGCTGGACGGCCTGGACATCGAGCTGAAGTATGGCGCGGATGGCCTGCAGCATATGTATCTGGACGGCGAGGATGTGACCGATGCCATCCGCCAGCATGTGATCTCCCGGTATACCTCCGGCGTGTCGGCCATCCCGGCGGTGCGGGCCTTTCTCCTGGAGCGTCAGCGGGACATGGCCCGGGAGCACGATGTGATCATGGACGGCCGGGACATCGGCACGGTGGTCCTCCCCGGCGCGGATGTAAAGATTTTCCTCACCGCCTCGCCAGAGGACCGGGCCCGCCGCCGCTTTGACGAGCTGCGGAAGCGGGGGCAGGAGGCGGACTATGACACCGTGCTCCGGGATATCATTCTCCGGGATGAGCACGACACCCGGCGCTCCGCCGCGCCGCTGCGGCAGGCGAAGGACGCCCTGCTGGTGGATACCACCGGAAATTCCCTGGACGAGAGCCTGGACGTCCTTCTGGAAACCATAAAGGAGCGTCTGAAGGCATGAAGAAGCGAAAGAAAAATGTCATTTACTGCATTGCCTATATGGTACTCTGGGTCGTGTTCCGTATCGTGATGCCCACACGGTGCATCAATAAACAGAACAGGCCCGAAGGGGGCGCGCTGCTGTGCGCCAACCACACCCGCACCAATGACCCACTGTTCATCGCCTATGCACTGGGGTGGCATTACCAGATCCACGTCATGGCCAAGGAGGAGATTATGCACTGGCCCTTCATCGGCTGGGTGCTGAAGCACGGCGGCATTTTCGGCGTCAAGCGGGGTAAGGCGGACGTGGCGGCTATCAAGACGGCGATGAAGTACCTGAAGGACGGTGAACTGCTGCTCATGTTCCCGGAGGGCACCCGCCACCAGGACGGCGAATTCGGCGATGCCAAGACCGGCGCGGCCATGCTGGCCCTGCGTACCGGCGTGCCCATCGTCCCCATCTATCTTCCTGCGGAGAAAAAGTGGTTCCGCTGGAATCCCGTCGTGTTCGGCGAGGCATACTATCCTAAGGCCCCCGAGGGGCGTAAGCCCACGCCGGAGGACTACCACGCGGTGGCCGATGATCTGATGGAGCGCATTGAGGCTTTGAAGCCTCAGGCTGGCCGGTGAGGCTGGAGCTGGCCCGCTCCGCCGGCTTCTGCTACGGAGTCCGCCGGGCGGTGCAGATGGCGGAGATGGCGGCGGAGGAGGGCCGGCCATGCGTCATGCTGGGGCCCATCATCCACAACCGGGACGTGATCGCCTATCTGGAGTCCATAGGGGTGGGCCTGGTGGACACCCCGGAGGAGGTTCCGCCTGGGACGGCGGTGCTTATCCGTTCCCACGGGGAGGGACGGCCCGTCCATGAGGCGCTGGCGCGCCTGGGCCGGCCGGTCATCGACGCCACCTGCCCCAATGTGTCCCGCATACACCAGATCGTCTCCCGCGCTGAGGAGGGGGGGCGGCAGGTGCTCATCATCGGCACCCGCACCCATCCGGAGGTGGCCGCCATCGCCGGATGGTGCCGGCGGCCGGTGGTGCTGGAGGGGGTGGCGGAGCTGTCGAACTGGCTGGAAACCGCGCCGGAACGGCGGGACATACCTCTCACTATGGTCTCACAAACCACCTCCACCCGTTTTATTTGGGATTCCTGCGTAGAAAAAGCAAAAAAAGAGTGTACAAACTTAAAAATTTTTGATACAATATGTAATGCTACGTGTAAACGACAGTCTGAGGCCCAGGCGCTGGCCGCGCGCTCCGATGCTATGGTCGTCATCGGAGGGCGGGAGAGCTCCAATACCAAACGGCTGGCCGAGTTATGCGGGGCACTCTGTCCCATGGTCGTTTGGATCGAACGGGCGGCGGAGCTGGAACCTTCCAACCTGTGTCGGAAGGCTTCTATTGGAATCACTGCGGGCGCGTCCACGCCTGAGTGGATTATAAAGGAGGTCTATGACAAAATGAGCGACGAAAACATTGAGATCGAGGAATCCTTCGCTGAAATGCTGGAGAAGTCGATCAAAACTTTAAATACAGGGGAGAAGGTTACAGGCGTTGTCACTGGCATTACGCCTACTGAGATCTATGTGGATCTCGGCACCAAGCACGCCGGTTACATACCGGTGTCCGAACTGACCGACGACCCTACGGCCAAGGTTGAGGACCTGGTAAAGATCGGCGACGAGATTGAGACCTATGTCATGCGTGTGAACGACCAGGAGGGTGTGGTCACCCTCTCCAAGAAGCGCCTTGACACCGTGAAGAGCTGGGATGACATCGAGCAGGCCCGTGAGGAGCACACCACCGTTGAGGGTGTGGTCACCGAGGAGAACAAGGGCGGCGTCGTTGTGTCCATCAAGGGTGTGCGCGTCTTTGTGCCCGCCTCCCAGACCGGCCTGCCCCGGGAGACCCCGATGAGCCAGCTGCTCAAGCAGCATGTCCGCCTGCGCATCACCGAGGTCAACCGCGCCCGCCGCCGTGTGGTGGGCTCCATCCGCGCCGTTGAGGCCGAGGAGCGCGCCGCCAAGGCCGCCGAGGTGTGGGCCAACATTGAGGAGAACAAGCGCTATACCGGCACTGTGAAGAGCCTGACCTCTTACGGCGCTTTTGTGGATATCGGCGGCGTGGACGGTATGGTTCACATCTCTGAGCTGTCCTGGTCCCGCATCAAGCATCCCTCCGAGGTCGTCTCCGTGGGTGACACCGTGGAGGTCTATGTCATCTCCTTCGACAAGGAGAAGAAGAAGATCTCCCTGGGCATGAAGGACCGCTCCCAGAACCCCTGGGAGGTGTTCACCGGCAAGTATCAGCCCGGCGACGTGGCCAATGTCCGCGTAGTCAAGCTGATGACCTTTGGCGCCTTTGCCGAGGTTGTGCCCGGTGTGGACGGCCTGATCCACATCTCCCAGATCGCCGACCACCGCATCGACAAGCCCGGCGACGTGCTGAGCGAGGGCCAGATGGTGGATGTGAAGATCATCGATATCGACTACGACAATAAGAAGGTCTCCCTGTCCATCCGCGCCCTGCTGGAGGGCGGCGACGAGCCCGCTGAGTCCGAGGATGTCAACGAGGAGTAATCACATTCCTACAATGAAACCGTGCTGTTTCCGCTTGGAAACCGCACGGTTTTTTTCATTTTTACAAATAAGACACACAAAATGACTTGCAAAGGGTGAGGAATGCGTCTATAATACGATATGTAGGGTAAAAATGAAGTTATACGCATCGGAATGTTCTGCTGGGAGGTGGGAGCGTGTTTCAGGTTGGAGACAAGATTGTGCATCCAATGCACGGTGCCGGTATCATTGACAGCATCGTGCAGAAAAAAGTCAACGGCGTGGTAAGGGATTACTACATTCTCAAGCTGCCGGTGGGCGGCATGCTGGTCATGATCCCCACGGCAAACAGTGAGGAGATCGGTGTTCGCCCGGTGGTGAAGGGCGACGAGGCGGACCGGGTGATCGCGGCCATCCCGGACATCGAGGTGGACATGACCCCAAACTGGAACCGGCGCTACCGGGAGAATATGCTTCGCCTCAAGAGCGGGAATCTGCTGGAGGTGGCCCGTGTAGTCAAGGGCCTGATGCTCCGCGAGGAGGAGCGCGGCCTGTCCACCGGGGAGCGGAAGATGCTCCACTCGGCCAAGCAGATTTTGATCTCAGAGATTGTGCTCTCGCAGGATGCCAGTTATGAAGATGTTGAGGCGCGCATAAATACCGCCTTGGCCTAATACAGTCTGTAGGGGCGGTCCGCTGTGACCGCCCACCGGACCCCTGGAGGGAAACGGGGGAGGAGCCGAAACGGCTCTTTTTTTGTGGAGGAGGAATGGACATGGCCGGACTGCTTGGGCGGCTGTTCCGGCGGCAGCGGACACCGGAGCTCCGCTGTTCCGCCGTAGTCCCCGCGGCCGGGAGCTCCACCCGGATGGAGGGCCAGGACAAGCTGCTCCTTCCCCTGGAGGAGCAGCCCGTTTTGCTACATACCCTGCGGGCGCTGGAGCTGTGCCCCTATCTCGCCGAGATTATCGTGGTCACCCGGGAGGATCTGATCGTCCCCATTGGCCAGCTCTGCCGGGATGCCGGCTTGTCCAAGGTCCGCAAGGTGATAGTGGGTGGGGCTACCCGCACCCACTCGGTTCTGGCCGGGCTTGGGGAGCTCCCCTCCGGCGCGGAGTTGGTGGCCATCCACGACGGGGCCCGCCCCCTGGTCAGCCAGGAGGTGCTGGAGACGGTGATTTTCCGCGCCGCAGAGTGCGGCGCAGCCGCCCCGGCGGTGCCGGTGAAGGACACCATAAAGCGAGCGCGGGACAGTCTGGTGGAGGCTACGCTGGAGCGTTCGGAGCTCTTTGCCGTGCAGACACCCCAGGTGTTTCAGGTGGATCTGATCAAGGCCGCCCTGGTCAAGGCCCTGGAGGACGGGGCCGCCCTGACTGACGACTGCGGAGCGGTGGAGCGGCTGGGCATCGGCGTATCCCTGACGCAGGGGGACTACTGCAATTTGAAAATCACCACCCCGGAGGATCTGGCGGTGGCGGAGGCGCTTTTCGCTTGGAGGGAGCAGCAGTGAGAATTGGACATGGATATGACGTACACCGCCTGGTGGAGGGCCGGCGGCTGATTCTGGGCGGTGTGGAGGTGCCCTTTGACAAGGGCCTGCTGGGTCACTCCGACGCGGATGTGCTCACCCACGCGGTGATGGACGCCCTGCTGGGCGCCTGCGCCCTTGGAGATATCGGGCACCTGTTCCCGGACAGCGACCCGGCCTACGCGGGGGCGGACAGCCTGCGGCTGCTGGACGAGGTGGTTTCCCGCCTCCGTCAGAGGGGATACCGGGTAGGCAATGTGGATGCCACCGTGCTGGCCCAGGCCCCAAAACTGGCCCCCTATCTGGAGCAAATGCGCCGGAATCTGGCCTGGCGGCTCCAGGTGCCGGTGGACGCTGTCAGCGTCAAGGCCACCACAGAGGAGGGCCTTGGCTTTACCGGCACGGGAGACGGCATTGCCGCCCATGCCGTCTGCCTGGTGGAGAACCTTCTGTAACCGGCGAACCAGACGCTCCTCCGGTGCATACACTGCACTGAGAGGAGCGTTTCTATATGGTTTACTATCTCATTGTCTGCCGTTCCCTGACCTACGCCCAGCGGACGGCCTCCGCTCTGGAGCGGGCGGGCATTACGGCCCACATCCTCCGCTCGCCAAAGATGATTTCCGGGGAGGGGTGTAGCCACTCCGTCAAGGTTTCGGAACGCAATCTGGCCCCGGCGCTGCTGATTTTGGGCCGCGTCGGGCTGACGCCCAAGCGCATCTATATCATGTCCAGCGACGGCAGCTATAAAGAGGTTCTGCTATGATCTATCTTGACAGCGCGGCCACAACCTTACAAAAACCGCCCGCCGTGGCGCGGGCGGTTTCGTCCGCAGTGGGGCGCCTGGCAACCCCTGGCCGCGGCGGGCATGTTCCCGCCATGCGGGCGGCAGAAACCGCCTTTCTCTGCCGTCAGGCAGCGGCGGAGCTCTTTCAGGTGGAGAGCCCAGAACAGGTGGTGTTCACCTCCAACGCCACCCATGGGCTGAATCTCGCCATTCATTCCCTGTTGAAGCCCGGGGACGCCGTGGTGATCTCCGGCTATGAGCACAACGCCGTCACCCGACCGCTCCACGCCCTTGGTGTCAATATCCGGGTGGCTGCAGGCCCGCTCTTTGATCCGGAGGCTCAAGTCCGCGCCTTTGAGCGCCAGCTGGACGAGACGGTGAGGGCCGTCATTTGTAACCATGTGTCCAACGTGTTCGGCTTCATCCTGCCGGTGGAGGGCATCGCGGCCCTGTGCCGGGAACGTGGAATTCCCTTTGTGCTGGACGCCTCCCAGTCGGCCGGGTGTCTGCCCGTCCACATGGGGGAGCTGGGCGCAGCCTTTGTCGCCATGCCGGGACACAAGGGACTTTACGGTCCCCAGGGCACCGGCCTGCTGCTCTGCGGGGCGGAGACCCACCCACTACTCATGGGCGGCACCGGAAGCGCCTCGGCGCTCCAGGCCATGCCCGATTTCCTGCCCGACCGCCTGGAGGCAGGCACCCACAACATGCCCGGCATTGCCGGCCTGCTGGAGGGACTTCGTTATGTTCAGACACAGGGGACGGAGCGTATTTTGACCCATGAGCGCCGCCTGATCCGCCAAGCGGCTGCCGGACTGTCCCGCATTCCCGGCGTGACTGTCTACGGGGATGGGGGAGCCGTCCAGGCCGGCGTGCTCTCCTTCCAGATAGACGGAATGGACTGTGAAGCGGTAGGCGAGGCCCTGGGCGCCAGAGGGATTGCCGTCCGTGCCGGCCTGCACTGCGCGCCGCTGGCCCATCAGTCGGCCGGGACGCTGGAGGCTGGGACAGTCCGCGCCAGCGTCTCCGCCTTCAATACACCCCGGGAAGTCGAGCGCTTCACACAGGAGGTTGCGCGGCTGACCGCCGGGCAAAAATAGCCGCGTCTGCGGCTATTTTTTGTGTCTGCACACAGGGCCTGTTCACAGAAAATTGATTTCCCTTCTACTTGTCAACCGCCTGTGAATACAGTATAATAAATCAGTTAAAGGATATACATGTACTCTGCGGGAAGCAAGGATGCCGGCGCGGCCGGAAGCGGGAGACGAGGAAATGGAAGGCATTTTGTATTTGCTCCAGGAATTCAAGGGAAAGGTCGTCCTGTTTGGTATCTCTGATGTGGTTGATATCGCGATCATGGCCTTTCTTATCTATAAGGTGATTATGCTGATGCGCCGCACCAACTCCGGCGCGGTGGCCAAGGGCGTACTGCTGCTGCTGTTTGCCCTGGGTGTCTCCACCTTTTTCCACCTCAACACGGTCAGCTATCTGCTTCAGCAGCTCATGGTGTGGGGTGTGGTAGCCCTGGTGGTCATTTTCCAGCCTGAAATCCGCCGCTTTCTGGAGCAGATGGGCCGCACCAGCCTCGGGAAGGTGTTTACACCGGAGGAGGCACGCAACGAGCTGGATAGTGCCATCACTCAGACGGTGGATGCCTATATGTCCCTTTCCAAGAGCAAGACCGGCGCGCTGATGGTGTTTGAGCGGAAAAACATGCTAGATGACGCCATTAAGACCGGAACCGCGCTGGACTGTACGGTGAATGCCGAACTGCTGAAAAATATCTTCTGGAACAAGGCCCCGCTCCACGACGGCGCGGTGATTGTCCGCGCTGGACGGATTGTGGGCGCGGGCTGTATGCTTCCCATGTCGGGCAATGTAAATCTGTCGCGGGAGCTGGGCATGCGCCACCGGGCAGGCATCGGAGCAAGTGAGCACACGGACGCCGTGGTAGCTATTGTCTCGGAGGAGACCGGCTCTATCTCCGTGGCGGTGGGCGGCATGCTCAAGCGCCACTTGGCGCCGGAGACTCTGGAGCGCCTGCTCCGCAATGAGCTGCTTCCGGAACGGGAGAATGACGAGGCCGCGTCCAAATTCAAGCTGGGCAATCTGCTCCGCTTTGGAAAGGGGAAAAAGCAGGATGGGAACGAAAATTCTTAACAGCCGGTGGTTCTATGTGGTGCTCTCCATCCTGCTGGCCTTTCTCCTCTGGTTCTACGTCGGCAACGACCCCAACTCGGTGGACACCGGAACCCTGCGGAATGTCCGGGTGGTATTCAGTGGATTGGAAAAGCTTGAAGAGCGGGGACTGATGATCTCTGAGGGAGCAGAGCAGACGGTCAATTTGCAGCTATCTGCCCGCGGCGAGGTGTGGAGCCGCCTGAACCAGGGAGATACCACTGTGGTGGTGGATGTCTCCGGTATTACCGAGCCAGGGGAGCAGAGTGTGGCTATTACCTCACGCAACATCAATTTTCCCCGCTCCATCACCATAATCGACTCCATTGACGTACGCTACACCAGCCCAAGTACCATCGACTTCACCGTTTCCCGCTGGAGCAGCAAGGAGATCCCGGTTCAAGGCACCTTTAACGGCAGCGTGGCCGAAGGCTTCCAACGCCGTGACTTCTCCTTCGCGCCGGATACCATTACCGTCAGCGGCCAGGAGGAGCTGGTCAGTCAGGTGGATCACGCCCAAATCACCATCTCTCAGGAGGACATGAATTCCACCTACAGCGCCGACTGTAGCTATACCCTCATCGGCACCAACGGCCAGCCCATCGCCGCCGGCCTGGTGGAGACGGAACCGGAGACCGTGCTGGTTACCCTCCCGGTGGAGAAGATGAAGGAGGTGGAGCTGACCGTGGATCTCATTCCCGGCGGCGGTGCCACCGCAGATAATGTAACCGTAGACATTGAGCCCAGAACCTTGATGGTAGCGGGCAGCGCAGAGATCCTGGATCAGTTGGACCGCATCAGCCTGGGTGAGATTGACCTGTCCAAGGTATTTGGCACCCTGACACAGTCTATGACGATCAATTTGGACCCATCCCTGACCAATGTCAGCGGCACTACAGAGGCCAAGGTAACCGTCACCGTGGAGGGCTTGGTCACTAAGACACTGGAGGCTGGAAATATTGAGATTATCAATAAGCCGGGCGGCTATGAGATCACACGCAACACCCAGTCCTGCACGGTTTTGATCCGCGGCACCCAGGAAGCCGTAGATGCGGTCACGGCCTCCCAAGTCCGGATTGTGGCCGATCTGTCCAACCTGGATCTGTCCACTGGAAGCCGGACAGTGCCGGTCAAGGTCTATCTGGATGGCAGCAGCGAGGTGGGCGTGGTCGGTGAGTACAACATTTCCATTTCGGTCTCAAGATCGTAGAAATCAGGTGAAAGTATGGTTCAAACAGCAAAGGTAACCCGCGTCCTGGCTGACGGCAGGGCGGAGGTGGCCGTCAAGCGTCAGTCTGCCTGCGGCCACGACTGCTCCAAATGCGGCGGAGGCTGCAGCGAACTGATGGTCAGCTCCACCGTAGCAGTGATTGCCGCCAATCCGGTCCGGGCCATGCCCGGCGACATGGTGACGGTGGAGTCCTCCACCAGCCGGGTCTTGGGCGCAGCCGTGATCGTCTATCTGGTACCCTTCCTGCTCTTTTTCGCCGGCTATTTCCTCTGTGCGGCTTTCCGGCTCTCTTCGGGAGTCAGCGCGGCCGTCGGGGTGGCCGGGTTCGCACTAGGGCTCCTGCTGGCCGTTCTGTGGGACCGCCGGGTGCGCAGGCAGCAGGCCATTTCCTTCTGCATTACCGCCATTGCGCCGGAGGCCTGATGTTCGGCTATGTGCGCCCCAACCGGGACGAGTTGAAAGTGCGGGAGCTGCGGGACTACGAGGCCCTCTACTGCGGACTCTGCCACGCATTGGGGAGGCGGCATGGCTTTTTCGCCCGGTTCTTTCTGAACTACGACTTTACCTTTCTCGCCATGCTCTTGGACGGCTCGAAGCCTACGGCGGAGCGGAAGCGCTGTCCGGCCCGCCTCTGGTGTCGGAAAAAGGGCTGCATCTGCGCCGGAAGCGTGGATGCGGCGGCGGACGCCGGAACCATCCTCAGCTATTGGAAGCTGCGGGACACGGTGGCGGACGGTCCCTTCTGGAAGGGAACTGCCGCCCGGGTTCTGTCCTTTCTGCTCCGACCCGGCTACCGCCGGGCGGCCCAGGCCCGGCCGGAGTTTGACCGGGCGGTGCGAAGCTGTCTGGAGGAGCTCCAGGCCCTGGAGCAGGAGGGCTCTCCCTCACTGGACCGGACGGCGGACACCTTTGCCCGCATCCTGGCGGCGGCCGCCCTTCCGGCGGAGTCCTCCGCCCGGACCCGCGCCCTGGAGCAGCTCCTCTACCATGTGGGGCGGTGGATTTACCTGGTGGACGCCTGGGACGATCTGGAGGAGGACGGACGCACCGGGTCCTACAACCCCATTGCCGCCCGTTTTCCGGAGCAGGTGGAGGCCAACCGGGATTATCTGCGCACCACCCTTCTCCACTCTCTGAACCTGGCCCGCTCCGCCTGTGCGCTCCTGGAGCTGGGCCACTGGCAGGGCGCCGTGGAGAATATCCTCTATCTGGGGCTGCCTATGGTGGAGGAGATGGTCTTTACCGGCCGTTGGAAGGCCGTCAATCATCAAAACAGGAGAAGGATTTCATGACAGATCCGTACATTGTGCTGGGGGTCAAGCCCGACGCCAGCGACGAGGAGATCAAACGCGCCTACCGGGAGCTGGCCCGGAAATACCACCCGGACAACTATCAAAACAACCCCCTGGCCGATCTGGCCGAGGAGAAGATGAAGGAGATCAACGAGGCCTACGATACCATTACCAAGATGCGCAGCGGGGGAGGGGCCTCCGGCGGCTACCAGAGCCAGGGGGCCTACCGCGGCTCCTACCAGGGTGGCTATCAGCAGCAGTACTCCAGCGCCTCCTCAGGGAGCCTCTACAACCAGGTACGGCAGGCCATCAACATGGGCGACATCGGCCGGGCCGAGCAGCTCCTCCGCGGCGCTGCCAGCCAGGATGCCGAGTGGCACTTCCTCACCGGGTCCATCGCCTACCGCAAGGGCTGGCTGGACGAGGCCACCCAGCATTTCCAGATGGCCTGCAACATGGACCCGGCCAACGGGGAGTACCGGCAGGCGCTGATGATGATGCGCCAGGGTGGACAGGCCTACCGCCCCTACGGCTACGGCGGTGGGGTCGACGCCTGCGACTGCTGTACGGCCTGCCTGTGCATGAACATGTGCTGTGGGAACTGAGCCATGCGAAACCATACTGAAACGGGCGCAAGCCGGGTGGCCTTGGTGGGCGTGCTGGCCGCGCTGTCGCTGATCGCCCTCTATCTCTCCGCCGTCTCGCCCACGGCGCGGATGGGTATTGTAGCCATTGCCGGCCTTTTTCCTGCGGGGGCGGTGGTGTCGGCCGGGCTAAAGGCGGGGTTCTTCTGCTACGGCGCAGCAGGCCTGCTGGGCCTGCTGCTGGTGCCCGACAAGGCCAACGCCCTGCTCTACCTGCTCTTTTTCGGCCTTTGGCCCATGCTCAAGAGCCTGCTGGAGCGCATTCCCGCCCGGCCGCTGGAGTGGCTGTGCAAGCTGGCGGTATTCAACGCCGTTCTGAGCCTGTTCTGGTTCGGTCTGCACAGCCTGTTTCTGCCCTTCCTGCCGGAGACGCTGCAAGCGCCTTGGATGGTCTATGCGGCGGGGAACGCAGCCTTTGTGATTTACGACGTGGGCTTCTCCAAGCTTATCTCCTTTTATGTGGCCCGGGTGGACAGGGTATTGCGAAAGACTTCCTAGTCTGGTATAATTTTTGAATAGCCTCAGAACAAAAGACGAATGGAACAGGGGGAACCCGCGTTGGTGAAAAGTATGACGGGCTACGGCAGGGGAGAGGCAGTGGTCCATGGCCGCTCCATCACCGTGGAGCTGCGCTCCGTCAATAACCGCTATCTGGACTGCACCATCAAGCTGCCCCGCATCTATGTGTTTGCGGAGGACGCCATCAAATCCAAGGTACAGGCCCATATCTCCCGGGGCAAGGTGGATGTGTTCGTCACCATCGGCCCGTCGGAGAACGGGGATGTATCCATCTCGGTCAACAAGCCTGTTGCGGATGGCTACTATGCCGCGCTGTGCGCGTTGCGGGACAGCTACGGCTTAAAGGACGACATTTCGGTTTCCCTGCTCTCCCGGTTCCAGGATGTCTTCCTGGTGGAGAAGACCCAGGAGGATTTGGAGGCCGTGAGCGCGGACATCTGCTCCGTGCTGGAGCTGGCCCTTCAGGACTTTGACGCCATGCGGGCGCGGGAGGGCGAAAAGCTCTTCCAGGATGTGACCGGCCGGGCACGCACCATCGAGGCCCTCACCGCCAGAGTGGAGGAGCGCGCCCCCGGCATTGTGGCCGACTACCGGGCCCGCCTGAGCGCCAAAATGGCGGAGGTGCTTCAGAACACCCAGCTTGATGAGAGCCGCATCCTCACCGAGGCCGCCGTCTATGCCGACAAGGTGGCTGTGGACGAGGAGACCGTCCGCCTGCGCAGTCACCTGTCCCAACTGGACCACATGCTGGCCCAGGAGGGACCTGTAGGCCGCAAGCTGGACTTTCTGATCCAGGAGTTCAACCGGGAGGCTAACACCATCGGCTCCAAATGCAATGATATTGAGACCGCCGGATACGTGGTGGATATTAAGGCCGAGATCGAGAAGATCCGGGAACAGATCCAGAACATCGAGTAAGGCGGTGGGGCAGGATGAAGCTTATCAATATCGGATTTGGAAATATGGTTTCCGCCGGACGGCTCATCGCTATTGTCAGCCCGGAGTCGGCCCCCATTAAGCGCATGGTCCAGGAGGCCCGGGACCGGGGTGTGCTCATTGATGCCACCTATGGGCGGCGCACCCGGGCGGTGCTCATCATGGACAGCGACCACATCGTTCTCTCGGCCCTACAGCCAGAGACAGTGGCCGGGCGGCTGGGCGGCCGGGAGAACGAGCCCGCCCCAGAGGAGGATGAGGACGCATGAACCTGAAAAAGAAAACCAGGGGGCAGCTTATTGTGCTCTCCGGCCCGTCTGGTGTGGGCAAGAGCACGGTGATCTCCGAGCTCCTGAGCGAACGGGAAAACATCTACTTCTCCGTTTCCTTCACCACCCGCCAGCCACGGGTGGGAGAGGAGGACGGCGTCAACTACAATTTTGTCAGCCGGGAGCAGTTTGAGTCCATGATTTCCGGCGGTGAGCTGTTGGAATACGCCGAATATGTCCATAATTACTACGGCACCTCCCTTCGCCTGATCGAGGAGAAGCTGTCCGCCGGCACCGACGTGCTGCTGGATATTGAGGTGCAGGGCGCGGCCAAGGTGCGGGCCAAGTGCCCAGACGCGGTTTTTATCTTTATCATCCCCCCCTCTTTTGAGGAGCTCTCCCGCCGCCTGCACCGCCGGGCCACCGACGCGGAGGAGGTCATCCAGGGCCGCCTCCAGAAGGCCCGGGAGGAGTGCAAGCAGATCCCCAATTATGACTATCTGGTGGTCAACGACAAGGTATCCGAGGCCGCGGGCGAGATCATCGCCATCCTGACGGCGGAGAGCTGCCGTACCAAGCACCGAATCAATCTTGTGGAAGGAGTCTGATCCAATATGATGCTCGAACCCCCGATGAACCAACTGCTCAAGCAGGTACCCAGCCGCTATATGCTGGTGAACGTAGTGGCCCAGCGGGCCCGCCAGGTGGCCAGCGAGGCGGAGGATGCCGGGATTCCGCTGGACGACAAGCCCGTGACCATCGCTATCCGTGAGGTGGCCGAGGGCAAGGTTGAGCTGAACGACGAGGAGTGAGCATAAGGCAAGCGACGGGGAAGCGCCCGGCGCTTGCCTTTTCTGGAGGAAAGGGGGCGGAGAGATGGAGGGGAATACCGTGGCCAAGATCGCGTTGCAGGCCGCCACCTACGCCATCGACAAGCCCTACGACTACCAGGTGCCGCCGGAGCTGCTGGACACCCTGCGCCCCGGTATGCGGGTGGTCGTCCCCTTCGGGGCGGGCAACCGCCGGACGGAGGGCATCGTCCTGGCGCTGGAGGGCGGGTACCCGGACGACCCAAGGCGCAAGAGCATTCTCACCGTTCTAGACGAAGAGCCGGTGCTGGACGGCGAGGCCCTCCGGCTGGCCCTGTGGATGCGGGAACGCTGGTTCTGCACCGTGTACGACGCGGCCCGGGCCATGCTCCCGGCGGGGCTGTACTTCTCCCTTCAGGACCGCTGGAAGCTGGCCCCCGGCGTGGATCGGGAGGCGGCCTATGCGGCGGCGGGCCGGTCAGAGCACGCCCGGCACATCGTGGAGCTACTCTTCGCCTCGGGGCGGGAGGCCGACGTATCCCAGATCAGGGAGGCCTTCGGCACCAGGGACCCCAATCCCGCCCTCAAGCTGCTGCGAGACAAAGGGATTCTTACCCTGGAGACCAGCGCCTCCCGGGGGGTGGGGGACAAGAAAGAGCTGGTGGCCTCGCTGGCCATCCCGCCCGAGGAGGCCATGGCCCTGGTCACGCCAAGGCGCCGCTCCGCGCCCCTGCGGTATGCCGTGACCGAGCTGCTGTGCGCCCTCGGCAGCGCCTCGGCTAAGGAGCTGTGCTACTTCACCGGGGCCGCCAACGCCACCCTGCGCTCTTTGGAAAAGAGCGGTATCCTGCGCCTGGAACACCGTGAGGTGTTCCGTCGGGTGACGGTGGAGGCGGGGGAGCGGGCCGCTCCCCCGGTGCTCAACGCCGAGCAGCAGGCGGCCTTTGAGGGACTGGACGCCCTGGCGGCGGCCGAAAGACCCGCTGCCGCCCTGCTGTACGGGGTGACGGGCAGCGGCAAGACCCAGGTGTACCTCCGGTTGATCTATGAGGCCCTGGCCCGGGGCCGTACCGCCATGGTGCTGGTGCCCGAGATCGCCCTGACCCCCCAGCTCCTGCGCATCTTCGCCTCCCACTTCGGGGACGACATCGCTGTGCTCCACTCATCCCTGCGGGCGGGGGAGCGGTACGACGAGTGGAAGCGGGTGAGGAGCGGTCAGGCCCGGGTGGTCATCGGTACCCGCTCCGCCGTGTTCGCCCCCCTGCGGAATCTGGGGCTGCTGATTCTGGACGAGGAGCAGGAGTCCACCTATAAATCGGAGAATGTCCCGAAATACCATGCCCGCGACGTGGCAAAATACCGCTGTGCTCAGAATGACGCCCTGCTGGTACTGGGCTCCGCCACCCCGTCGGTGGAGAGCATGTACCACGCCAAGCGGGGGGACTACCACCTATTCACCCTGCGCCGCCGGTACAACGAGCAGGCCCTGCCGGAGGTGCTCATCGCCGACATGAAAAAGGAGCTCCGCGCCGGCAACGGCACCTCACTCAGCGGGCCCCTCAGGACCGGGCTGGCCGCCGCCATGGAGGCGGGGGAGCAGAGTATTCTCTTCCTCAACCGCCGGGGGGCCAGCCGCATGGTCACCTGCGGCGAGTGCGGCGAGGTGCCCACGTGCCCCCGCTGCTCCGTCCACCTGACCTACCACTCGGCCAACGGTCGGCTCATGTGCCACTACTGCGGCCACTCCGAGCCGCTGCCCGACGCCTGCCCCTCCTGCGGCGGGGCGTTGAACTTCCTCGGCTACGGCACCCAGAAGGTGGAGGAGGAGCTCCACGCCGCCTTTCCGGGGCGGGAGATCCTGCGGATGGACACCGACACCGTCTCCGCCACCCAGAGCCACGAGAAGCTGCTCTCCCGGTTTGAGAAGGAGCGGATTCCCGTGCTGGTGGGCACCCAGATGGTGGCCAAGGGGCTGGATTTTGAGAATGTCACCCTGGTGGGGGTGATCTCCGCCGATCTCTCCCTGTATGTGGACGACTACCGGGCGGGGGAGCGCACCTTTTCCCTGCTCACCCA
>PPYE01384148.1_pt1 | contig 105820 bp, 74 predicted proteins | sample 1559881 | NCBI WGS metagenome assembly PPYE01 (sample SAMN08240022, study PRJNA423297) | Human gut metagenome, whole genome shotgun sequencing project.
GCCACGCGCACGCGGGCTCTTTCGACGGTGCTGACGCCCGAGATCGAGAGCCGCATGCTGGCCCACACGCCGATTCACCGGCTCGGCGAGCCCGCCGACATCGCGGGTGCCGTGCTCTACTTCGCCGCGCCGGTCTCCGAATGGGTCAGCGGCCAGGTGCTTTTCGTTAACGGCGGCGGCGTGCAGACGCTCGACTGACAGGTGGGTAAATTTGTTGAAGAGGGTATAACATCAGCAGCTATAAACAACAATGAAACAGCAACTTTACTGATTATTGACCACAAGAAGGGAACGTTCGAAGAAGTGTGTATAATTTTATTGGATTTCAATAGAAACTTACGCACCATAACGAAGGTACAAATTTTATTAAACACGGAGAATAAACAACAGATTACAAAGTACTATGAATATCGAAGAATTTTATGCGGAAACAGTGGCCAGTCTTCCGATAATACGGCAAAACAATGATTTCAGAAAGGACCTTGAGATGGCCCTGAATACCTATTCAGAACGAGTTACCCAAATAGACATTGCACATTTTGCCAGTGAGGAGGAAAGAGAAAATATAATCACAAGTATCAATGCCTTATCAGATACAATAAAGAAAGTTGTTAATCTGTATTATGATGGGCGACGGGCCAACGCGCTACAAGTTTTTCGAGATCAGATGGAGTGTCCCAACGGGCTTTTTGAAAATATCGGAATACATTCGATAGAAAAAATAACCCACTTTAAGGAGAAAGATGCACAAGGCAAGGTTACTATTCAGGAAAGGCCGACTGTATGGTTCCGGGCACGAGTATTCAAAGATAAGCAAAGTCATTCTTTCCGCGAAATGTTCCATATTCCATTGGATAAACGAGAGAGTGTTAAAACACAGCGGTACAGTGCACAGGGTTATCCATGTCTGTATCTGGGCAATACCGTATATTCTTGTTGGGAAGAAATGCACCGCAAACGTTTCGATGAATTGAGGTTTTCCGGATTTAAAGTGCGTCATACATTCGATGTATATGATTTGCGCATTCCGAAACGATCTGATTTTATTGAATCTAATTTTGAGAAGACACTATTGCGTATGCCGCTTATTATCTCAAGTATGGTTCAAGTAAAAAATCCAGAAGATCCATTCAAACCCGAATACATTATTCCTCAATTATTAATCGAAACAATTATTTGTAGAAATCGGGAAAAATGGAAAAATACAACTGGCCCTTGTGATATGCCATGGGGTATTATCTACACTTCAACACATATCAACCATGATTTTCCTTATGGGGTTGACCATTTGGAAAATATTGCCATCCCGGTAATTGCCAGCGATGATAAATGCAATTACTGTGAAGTGCTCGCATCTCTATTTGATATTTCCACACCACTATGTTTAGAATACGAATCATTAAAAGATAATAATGTATATTTAAGTTGGGGAATTACTGCTGAAATGTCTCAAGAGGAACAAATCAGGACTCAATATGGACAATCAAAAATGGGATTCTTAGAGGGGCGTATCAGGGGTGCTGGAGAATTCCAAACGCTCGACCATTTCGTTATTAACGTTCCATTATCAGGTGTAGTTATAGGGCAAGATGGAGCCTCACAACGTGTTGAAATCAGGGCAAGTGGTCCTTGGACCTTTGAGACAGAAGAACTGGTAGACGAAAACCCGGAAGGTCTGCGGGAACGCATTGAGGCAGAAAATCCGTAGAGTTTAGCGGCAACCTAGGAGGAATTGTTGGTAATGACAATAAAAGAGGCCGCAATGACGCGCATAGAACGGGAAAAAGAGACGATTGGGCAGATGATCGGATTGTACTGCCGGCACAAAGAAGGTAACAGGGAGTTGTGCGATGAATGCCGCAGTTTATTGGAGTATGCCTGCAAGCGTCTGGAGCATTGCCGTTACGGGAATCAGAAAAGCGCCTGCAAAGACTGTCCGACGCACTGTTATGCTCCGGCCCACCGGGAGAAGATCCGCGAAGTGATGCGCTATGCCGGACCGCGTATGCTGTTATATCATCCCGTTGCAACCCTTCGGCACATGTTCAGAGCCGCAGCCCGTTCGAAAAAAGACATTGTGGGTTGATAAAATTTACCAGAAATCTCTCTCCCGATCTATTGGTCGGGAGAGAGATACCCAACAAAAGAATCATACTCCCAAAGGCGTTACAATCGTTCCAGTACAACGATCTCCGCCCGGCATGCCGTTCGTGCAAACGGCTCCTGCATGGGTGTCCGGTAATGGATGATAAAATGTCGCATCGTCTCCTGTATGGCTTTGGGCCGCTGCTTGTCGATAAAACCGTGCGGCAAGAGCAGGACGGCATAGTCTCCCGACCTTTGTACTTTAGTCAGCCAGTCGAAGAAGGAGATGCATTCGGCCGTTTCGAAAGGAGGATTGGCGATGATATTCTCACAGCGAAAATCTATCTCTTCGAACCGCATCTGCATTGCGTCTACGGTCGGATACAATCGCTCGTAAATAGCTATCATATCACCATCCATATCGAACCCAACGATTGCCGAGGGGTGTACTCCCCCGGCAATCAATGCGCGTGTCAGTTGTCCCGTGCCGCAGCAGGCATCGACGATACGATTGTCATTGTCGAAATACCGTACAGCCAATGCAGCCATCTGCCGCGCCGTACAATCCGGCGTCAGGTATTGCGACAAGTATACGCCCGGGCGCTTCTGCCGCTCGCACATTGCGTCGTAAGACCAGTTGTCGCCCTCATAGCGGAACGGCAGTTCACCGTGCTGCTGCAGGTAGTCGTAAATCTCTGCCAGCGTGTCGGGCCATCCTGTTTGCCGGTGTTTGTAGTAGCTGCTGGTCAGCGCATAGCGCTTTGCAATTTTTTCAAAGGATTTCATTGTATCTTCAATTTTATGAAAAAGTTATTATTCTGTCGGTTCTCATGGCCGGGTTGAATATTACACGGCTTTTAGGAATCGTCATTTCGTCTGACATTGTAGGTCGCGGCCCAGATTTCGACGGCCGACCACAGCATGTCGGCATCTACCTCGACCTTTTCGGCGATCTTGTCGAGCAGACCACCGTCCTTTTCCGTTACGTCATAGCCGTGCTCGCGCATCTGTTCGACGGTCAAGGACTCGACCACATAGTAGCGACCGTTCTCTTCGATTTGGGCATTCAGTTCATCGAGCAGCCTGCGCTGCTCGGGGGGGGGCAGGGTCGTCTCCAGACGGCGGAGGGTATCCTGCATCTGCATACTCGTATAATTCATAGTCAGGAATGTTTTGACAGATACTCTTCGACGGATGTGTAGCAGTCGGGAACGTTCGCGTTTTCGTTGAAACCGTTCAGGCAGTGCAGCAGGGCTTCTTCGAGGCCGGTATAGCGGCGCTCGAAGGTCTGAATGTTATCCAGACAATAAGCCTTTACTGCATACTTGAAAGGGGCATAGAGTCTTTCGTCCTCCCGTCGCAGCGTGGCGAACCAGTCGAAATGCAGCCGCAGGCGGAAGCTGTCGCTCTCGCGGGGCTTCATCAGGTGCTCCTCGTCGAGAAGCCGGCGGATGAGAGCCGGATCGAGCCACCGGTCGCACTCCCGGTACGCGATGGATACGGGCCATGTAAGCGGCGGCATACTGCTCGATGTCCGTTTCCTTCAGGCCGTATTCTGCCGGATAAAAGTCCAGCACCTCTTTCGTCATAACGGAGACGGTTCGGTCGTCCACTTCGATGTTGTAGGTCTTGTTTTCCGGCACCTCGTGGAACTCGAACCGTTGACACTCCACGACGGTAAATTCCCGCACCGGATCGGGTACTGCAAGCGATTTGAGTTCTTCGAGGTCGCGGCATACGGCGACAATCCGGTGTTTCTCGACCGCGTTCTCCGGGCCTCCGATGCGGATACAAGCGCCCTCGCATCCGTCGTATTCGCCGTGTCGGACGATATCGCAGCGGGCGTAGTTGGGGGCGGTGTGATGCTGGGCCATGTATTCCGCCCATCGCTTGTCCATGTCGGCTTTCACCTCGTCGGGATCGGTCAGCGCGACATTGCCGCACTGGCTGCATTCCCCGTCGAGAAAGGCTTCGTATCCGAAGTCGAGAAACTGTTTGGTATTGGGGTCGATAACGGCGGCACACTTTACATCGGTGCCGCCGCAGATACTGCATATGATTGACATAAGTTTTTGATTTGTGGATTTATTCGTACAATCTCTCATTTTGACGCTTTTTCAAGGTCATGCGGAGATACTGCATGAGTTCCCCGCAGGAGCACAGAGCATGTTGCCGCTGGCGGGTGTAACTCAGGTCTCCGTTCGAGAGGATCATGCCTTCGGCATTGAGATAAAGGTCGCCATAGACATAGTTCTCCTCCGTGAGATAAATCTTATGGATGGGGTTCAGGAATCCTTCCTTGCAACGGCCTTCCCGGAAAAGGAAGACACGCTCAGCCTGTCCCCGGACTCCGAAGAAGGGGTACGGGGAGAGCGCCGCGAGGGTGGCGGCATGTTCCGCCGGATCGTGGAAACGGTCGTCGCTCATTTCGAGCATGTGCCCCGAACCGGAGCCTTGTTCCTTCTCCTGCTGGTATTTGTATAGCGCGGTACAGGCTTCTATGAATTCCTCCGAGCGGGACGCGGCAGAGCCGTTGGTTACGATATAGAAATCATTGACCGTAATGCCGTAAACGCGTACTCGTTCGAGGATATGGCGGATGGCCCGGACGTTGAGCGACGGCTCGCCGCCCGTGATGTTGAAATGGTGGATATGCCTGACGTGCCGCAGCAGGTTGGTTATATGCCGCAGGGAAATATCCACTGCCTCGGCATTTCCCCGCATACAGTGAGCGCAGCGCATATTGCAACGCCGGGTGATCTCGATACAAAGATTTTTGATATAGAGTTCCTTCATGTTCGTCGGTTCGGAATTGTTGCATGACGTGTTTTTACAGGTTTTCGATCAATTCGCAAAACGCATCGAAGATCTCTCCGATGCGCAAACTGTCGACAGGAACTTCACGAATGCCACCGCTGTCGTAATCCAGCGAGGCATACAGCTTTCCGTCTTTGACCGAGAACCCGTAAACGCAACAGGGATCGTGATCCTCGTCGCAAACCGGTACGGAATATCCCTCGACAGAGAACTCCTCATCATCGAAACGGGAAACGATATCCCGCATCAATTCCAGCCCCTGTTTTCCCAGCGTGCGGTAATGCTCCTTCAGTTTGTCGAGCTGTTGCCTGTCTTCTTCCGATATCGGACAGGTAAGCGTCAGGTACTCCGGGGATGTCTCGAAAGTTTCCTCTTCGCTGCCAATCCGCACCATGTTTCGGGTATGGTCTACCGCGAGTACGTCGTACTCGCCGGTTTTTTCGTGAATGGGGTCATCCCACCACACTTTTTGTCCTTTCTTGATAGGTGTTATCATAATTCGATATTTTTTATTTGGTTTCGTCGGGAATTTCTTTTCCCGTGTAGGGATTATACAGCGGCGTATTGCCGACCGCTTCGGCGTCGATGGCGAAGCCGCCCCGGCCGATGTCGTAGAAGAGTTCCAACTTTAGGGGCATCAAAGCCACGATTTTTTCGGCCTCGGACTGTGGCAGGCCCGAGTTCATCAGGCATTTGACACGGCGGCGGAACAGTTCCGGATAGGCACCCGGTGTGGTAACGATGTCGATGACTTCGCACGTCTCATCCGCGATGGCGAGGCGGTCGGGATCGGGTGTGCCTGTGTTCTCGGAACTACCGGCTGCGTTGTCATGTGCCACACCGTCGTCAGCGTTAAAGTCGAATTTCATCAAACGGGCGATACGGTCGTACTGCTCGTCGTAGTAGCGGTCGAATTCAGCCTGAAACTCCCCCTTGTAATGCGTGCCGCTCTCCGGATCGTCGGGGTCGTCCGGCTCGACGAATGCTTCGAAAGGCTGTCCGTGTTCGTTCATCAGACGGGCGGCGGCAAGATCGCAGGCGAGTTCTATAATAGACGAGTTGATATCGTCTTTGTGGTCCTTGTAATATCGATGCAGGTTTGTCATGTCATTTTTTTATTTAGTTATTTGATAATCTTAAAAATGGAGCCGTTCTTTCAGTCGAGAGAAAAACTCCGACAGCACGGATACATATCGGTAATGCTGATGTTCGGATCGTGTGTTTCCGGTCTTGTGAGAATTTGTAGCGTGTCATAATTTCTATTATTAGTATTTATCCACCCGCAAGCCTTTCTTCGTCATCGAGAGCGAATAGCCTTCCTGCTGGAGCTGTTTCAGCACCGTAGCATTACTCTCGTGAATGAGAATCGGATGCGTGTTCGAGTAGTTATCCTTTACCGGCGTATTGAACGATACGGTAATCCGGTTATTCGAGGTGATGATTTCCAGCGCACGGCGGAAATCGTCGGGGTGCATTTTCATACGAGTAAGAGTTTTGTGTTTGGCACGGAAACGAGACGTGCGGCCTCCTTTCCGGAAGCCGCACGCAGGGTAAAACAGCCGTTGAAGGTATAGCTGACCTTCAGTTTGAATTTTCGTCGCATAGTGATGATGGTTTAATGTCATTGTTTTCAGACCATTCGTCGAAAGTTATCGCGTCGTAGACACCGTACCGGCGTATTTCGGCGTATACCTGTCCTTCCCGGAGCAGAGACTGCCGGGTGACGAACGTTCCGGTGAAGTTTGCCAGAGCCAGCGGCACGAGCCACTGAAAATCGCTGCCCCGGCCGCCCATGACCTCGCAGGAGTGAAATCCTGTGGGGAGGGTTTCGGAATCGAGGCGGCACATGGTGAAAAGGGCCGGGATGCCGTTGATCTCGGCGTCGCGGAAATCCTTGATAGTCGCGAAAGAAATAGATGATTCGTATGCCATAATTTAGATGATTAGAATTGATCCCAGGAACCGTCCCGATAAACATTGCCTTCGAGATAAAGATTCCCCGGCTCGGATGATACGATCCGGAAATAGAGCGTCTTGTCCGCAGAGAGTTCATCCGTAAGCTGTCGGAACGATTCCCCGGGAAAACACCATTTTGAAGAGAACTCGCCGTGCATCCAATAACTGCCGTCATCTTCATCGCCGTCGAGATCATTTACAGAAAAGTTGTCATACAGCCAATCGAGGATGCGCAGAAAAGTCGCCGCATCGGCTGTCGCGCAATAGATTCTGTTTGAACAGATATTTGCCATGATTGTAGTTTTTAAATGAAGACGGCCCCTTTGCGGGGGCCGTCGGATCAAAGTGTAATGTGGTGCCATCGTCCGTACTTGTAGACATTGCCTTCCAGATAAAGCGTCCACAGGTCGTAGGAGATGATTCGGATATATAGCGTCTGATCGCCGCGCAGCGAGAACGTCAGCTCCCGGAATGCATTTCGGGGAAACGCGGTTCCGGGCACCATGAAGCGTCCGCAGGCCGCCGAGTCCGAAACGTCGAAGTCGTAGACCATGAAGTTCCGGAACAACCAGCGCAGTATCCGTCGTTGGTTGTCCGAATTTCGGGTCGCAATGCGGAAGCGATTGTAGCAGATCGCAGTCATCGCCCAGCTATCGGGCAATCGCCGCGAGAAAGTATTCCGCATAGTCATACTCCAATCCCAGATCGGAGCAGGCCGTTTCCAGATCGCCGTAGCACAGCGCACCTGCATCCCGCAATTCCCGCAGGTTCTGAAGTTCCGCAACCAGATATTCCTCGGCGCGCCGTTCGCCGCAGTGGCACGCGGCGCAGATATCTTCGATAATAATGTTTCGTTCCATAGATCGTCTTCATTTCAGGTTATATAACCGGGCGAAATAGCTGACAACACCCGGAATGTGTTTCTTATAGTAGGGCTGGTTGTCCCTGCACCATGCGGCGAGTTCCTGCTTCGAGGTAAAGGGCTTGCACCAGCTCCGGCCCTGCATGATAAGTTCCAGGTGGCAATAGTTTTCACATCCGTTCTCGTCATACGAGATGCGATAGCATAATTCCGCTTCCGGAACGAACTCCCGCAGGGCTTTGAGCAGCTCGGATTCCTGACGTACCGCTTCCTGCAGGTGTCTGTCCTTATTGGTGAAGGTAAGCCCGTCGAAGGTCTGTTGGTTGATCCACTGCATCATCGTCCTTCGACCTGCCCGCGGCAGGATTTCATTTCCCGCAGGTAGTCGTTAAACGTAGGGGTCAGGATCGTACATTCCGCATCGGGTTGTCCGAGGAAGCATTTGATCTTTACGGATGCCTCCACGCCGTCACGGGCGTAGGTTTTGAAACGGTAGGCGTAGCCCGCCACCGCAATCTCGAATTTCATAGTTTTCATCTTCGAAATCTGTTTTGGTTTGACATACCGCCGGTACACCCACTTTTGAACAGTGGTTCGCCGGCTTCGGGGCGGGATTCTCAGTGGCAGGTGCAGCCCGCAGGCGCAATTTTTCGTGCGATACGACCCGAAGGGTGGAGATCGTGCGAAAAATTACGACAAGGGCGTAAGCGCCTGACACTATCTTGCCCCGGGCCGGCGACCTCGAAAGATAATTTTGAATAGCTCCTGTATATGTCAAAAGCAAAAGGTCGTCTGCTGCAACAGACAACCCTTCGCAAAAGAGGATCGGGAAGAAGCAAAAAACGGCACGGAGCCTGTTACGTTAATGCACGACGAAACACGGTAAACGCGCGAGCGTGCGACGCAGCCTCCGGCGGTACAACGATTCGGTCAGAGCGATGAGATCGTAAGCGCTGTACATCATCTGTCCGTTGACAGCGCGGGCTTTGATAATGCGCTTACGCCGGTATTGCTCCAGTTTATTGCGGTCGAGTCCCAGAGCCTCGCAAACCTTGCGCGCCGAAAGGAACATCGGACGGTCGCTCTGGCTGCACAGATACTCGAAGAGCAATGTCGATTGCGACAACTTGAAGTTCATACGAAGCAGCTCCTCGAAGGATTTGGTATCCACCAAATAATAGGTCGGTTCGGTTGTGTGGTTTGACATGGTTGTATGGTTTAAAGTGACTAAAGCTCCCGGATCGCTTTTCTCAGACGTTTCTTTTGTTGAAACTCCAATTCTACACGCTCGATAAAACGGTTGATCTCCGCAGAAGAGAACATCAGGCGCCGCCCGAACTTAAAGCCCGTAAGCAGACCTTCGGTTCGGTAACGGCGCAACTGACGCTCACTGATCTTCAATAAATCGCAGACTTCGCCTACCTCCAGAACCGGCATCCCGCATAACATATTACGGTGCCGCTTCATGTATGTGATATCCTCACGAATCTCGTTGACGATTTCCAGTATCTCCTCCGTGCGTTCCATATTGAAGTGTATTTGTCGTACGCAAAGATGGCCATGGAATACTCAATATTTATATTAGAGACGATTTGGATATGATTTACAACATGCCTTATTGGTTATCAGCATGTTCCGACGGCGAACTTATCCTGCAGTTTCTCTCTGAGCATCGAAATCTCACGGTCGATCATCGGCTGGGTGACTTTCGCATAGATTTGGGTCGTGGTAATGTGTTTATGTCCCAGCATCTTCGAGAGGGTTTCAAGAGATACCCCGTTTTGGAGGCAGATCGTTGTAGCATAGGTATGTCGTGCAAGGTGAAAGGAGAGCTGTTTGTCTATGCCGCATTCTCGGGCTATGTTTTTAAGGCTGTCGTCGATGGAATCGAGCGTAGACATTTTGAAAAGGTAACGGTCGCCGGCCATGCCCCGATACTTATCCAGAATGAACAAAGGATAGGGCAACAGCTTGACGACATATTTCGTTTCGGTCTTCTGGCGGTTACCGCTGATCCACCAATCGCCGTTCGTATCCTGCTCCAGATGATCATAGGTCAGCGCAGACATGTCCGCATAGCAGATACCCGTAAAACACGAAAAGAGGAACATGTCCCGATTATAATCCTGCCGCTTGTAACGCAGGCGGGTCGTCATCATGCGATGCAGCTCCTCTTCGGTCAGGAAGCTCCGTTCCGGATTCGGAGCCGTATAGTTATATAATGCAAATGGATTGCGGGGCATCCAACCATTGTTAAAGGCAATCTTGACGACATATTTCAGGCATTTGAGATACCCGCTGACCGTTGTAGGCTTGAGAGCGCAGTTAGTTTTTAGATAGACGTGAAACTGTTCGATAAAAGATTGTTCCAACTCCGCTAACGGCATATCGCTTACGCGATACTCCTTTTGCATGAAAAGACGCAAATGGTTAATAGTATTCCGGTATCGCTTCCAAGCTCCATAGCAACGGTCTATACCGATGCGCTTCTGATAATCGCTGGTAAATTTTTCAAACGCTTCCAACAGCATACGGTATTTATCCCCGAAACCTAAGTAAGCGTTCTTGACCTTCTCGGCCGAGACGAACGAATCCCGATCACTGATGGACTGATAGTGTTTGTTGATCTGGGCACGGATATTATCCAGATGACGGTTGATGCGGTCGGCCTCGACGCTCTTGCCTTTAGCTCGCCCGCCGCTTACTTCCCACAAATGTTCCGGAACGGAAAGTTTCGCACTGAACTGGGCGATACTTCCGTTGACGGTAATACGTCCCATGACCGGGACGGTCGGCTGATCCTTGCCTTTCTGCCTTTTAAGGTAGAACAGAACCTTGAATGTGCTGCGCATAAACTCTGCTGTTTTAAAGGGTGCAAATATAATCTTAGCAGAGTCTGAGAACAAGATGAATAAAGATGCAATAAATTGAAAACCAATATTATATGAATAAGGGCGCAAAATAAACGAGGTAACGATTTGGAAACCGTAACCTCGTTTATCACTACCTAATTTTGTTGTTTCTGCAATAAAGCGCCTCGGAAAGAAAATGCATAAAAGATTGATTATCTTTTACTTTGCATTTTTTTAGGTCGCTCTATTTTTTATCCCGGAAATCTACTGATTTGTGGCGGTTTTTTAGTTGTCCATACCGGGCTTTTATTTGTTTCCCGTATTGAAGGTCGCAAGTTGTCGAGCGCGGATGCGCCCGCGACATCTCGAGGCACTTCACTGCCGCTTGCCGGCACCCAATGGTATCTCCGGGAGATGGGCGGTAAGACGCGGGAAATGCTTGGAGCCGACAGTGCGGCCTTTACCCTCGTATTGTCGGATTCGGCGAATCTCGTGGCCGGCAGTGGTGCTGGTAACCGTTTCTTCGGTGAATATAGGTGTGATTTGAATATGTTGTCGATCCGCGTACAGGGGCGTACACAGATGTTCTGTCCAAGACTCGACTCCGAAGACCGTTACCTTCGGATGCTCGACAGCGTGAAATCATATTGCATTCATGCGGATACGCTTCGCCTGTACGATTGCCATGACCGGGAGTTCGCAGTCTTTATCGGCAGATGACGAGGCCTGGCTGCCAATCAAAAATGATTGTTCTTCCGCAAAACCTCACGGACGAGTGATCACACGGGCTTTCTATTTGTCGAAGGTTCTTTGTCGTCACAAGGAAGGCGTAGCGAATAGGGGCCTTATTTTTTATCGTTGACCTAATAATCTACTTTTATATACGAAACAATATGAAAAAGATAAGTTCAGAAGATTTGTTCCCCCAAGACAGTCGGGAAGACTATATTCTGGCACAAAAACAAAGCCGGATAGCTGCGATCCTCATCGCTTCCTTTTGTATAATTGCATTAGGGGCTCTTGGAATACTAGGACTTTTATTTGTTGCATATCAATAATATAATTATGAAGAAAAAATTGCTTGCTGAAGGTGTCGGCACGATGGTGCTGGTGCTTATGGGCTGCGGAGCAGCCGTAATGAACGGTGGGGCCACGAGTGTCGCCGCCACATTGACGATCGCTTTTGCGTTCGGATTATCGGTCGTGGCCATGGCCTATGCCATCGGTTCCGTGTCGGGTTGCCATATCAATCCGGCCATTACGTTGGGCGTATGGCTCTGCGGCCGTATGAAAGGCTCGGAAGCCGTAGGTTACATGAGCGCACAGGTTGTAGGAGCTATTACCGGTTCGGCGATTATTTGGCTCCTCGTGCATGGCGGCGACCTTCCGCTCGGCGCTACGGCAACCGGTGCCAACAGCTATGCTGCAGGGAATCTGCTCCCGGCATTGATCGCTGAGATGGCATTCTCTTTCATCTTCGTTTTCGTAGCTCTATGTGCCACAGACCCGCAGCACGGTGCCGGGAACTTAGCAGGTCTGGCTATCGGACTTACGCTGGTATTGGTGCATATCGTTTGCATTCCGATCACGGGAACGTCGGTCAATCCGGCCCGTTCGATCGCTCCGGCTTTTTTTGAAGGCGGCGCAGCGCTCCAGCAGCTTTGGGTATTCATTATTGGACCTTTTGTAGGTGCGGTCATAGCCTCGGTTGCATGGAAAACTTTCTCTGGCAAACCAGAATAGCGCATTGAAATATTCATATTCTGATACAGCATCATTTTACAGTAGGCTACTATCGATAAAGCATGGCGGGCAGTTTCATATATGTCTACAATGCTTACCGATTATGTAGCACCACCAACGGTTCCAGGATATAACGTACAAGATAGGGCTACACGCGTAGCCCTATCTCATAGAATTACATGTAGCAAGTAATATCGTCGGTTATGAATAAATATGCGCTGATCCGTCAAGTTTCCAAAATGTTAGAGCGACCTATGCGCGAAGTTGTTCCGATTGTCAACGCTCTGTTTGATTGCATAGTGGCCTCGATCCTTGATGGTCAGAAAGTCACCATATCCTCGTTGGGATCGTTCCGTTTGCAAGATTTCCGTGAGCGTAAGGCTTACCGGCATAAATCAATCGTTGTCCCGACCGGCAAGTTGGTGCGCTTTACGTTCTCTCCTGCTTTGTAGGAGCGGATCGATATGCGTTACAAGAGGGACATGAGCTGTGAGAAGTAACATCTCCGGTCTAACATACTCTGAAAGAGTTATTGCCTCGGCTTTATTATCCGAAATGCATAATGCTAAAACTGTACCGGGGAATCATTTCAAGCGAGGATAAACGCGGTGTGAACGGCAACGGGGGCTTCGACCGGCGACGGAAAGGAAATATTGCGGGGTGGTAGCCTTGCTTTCCCGGCAGGAAATCTGTATTTCTATGTATCATCGCAACTTAATGCTGGCTCGCTATGATATCTCATGGGACAAAGAGAATGCTCAGCACATCAAATTAAGCCAGCTTCGTGGGCCGCAGCCTGCGATCCAAACCATATGCAAGGTACTGTTGCAGCGAACTGACAAAACAACCGACAGGCTGCTTACACTTTTATTTCCCCAAAACATGCAGATCGCAAAATTTTATACAAAAAAACATCAGACTAAGTCAGCACTATACTTTCGCAAAAAATAAACACAAAAACAACTAAAATACAACATATTATAAAAAAAATGGAAGCATGGTAGCACAGTCCGTTTCTATCGCAAGATAGATATTGGACAGATTACAGATAATCAATATCTTGCACAATATAAACGTAAAAATGGCAACACTGAACTGCCACAACTTGCATTTTAGCATCCCCGAAGAAGAATATCCTAAACGACGACGACCCTGAAGCAACGCTTCAGGGCCGTCACTGTTTGGGTTAGAACGTCGGGTGGCCGCCGACATTGCTGAAGTTAGTATTCATAATCCACAGTGTAACGAGGTTCTGTTTCGGAGTAGTCACAATTGCTGGGGTTAATTTTTTCAAAGAAGTGCACCGAAGAAAGCTCTGTCAAGGCTGACGCTATTAGCTTTGTACCTAGGAGAAGTCCTGGAGTATTTTATAATGGCGGGGAAAGATTAAGAATCGTAATAATGAGGTACTCACGGAAACAGGATATCCATGCAGAGATATAGCCGGTTCATCAACATCAGCCCATGGGCGGTTCCGCTTTGAGACAGATAAAACCAGAAAAAACTTATCAAAAATTAATGATAAAATGAGCAAATTGAAAGACAATTGATGATCAATCAGTTGTCTTTTTTGTTTGCTGTCTTGCACGAGAGCTGCCGCAAATCACAGACCGTCCCGCAAAGCGGATTTGCCGCACCGCCGGACAACCGGGTTTCGCGCTCCACGAACACGCCCGAAACGGACATAAAACAGGCCGGAGCAGCATCCCGGGCACAAAACCGGACAAAAACCACGGCGGAAGGCCGGCCGGCGGGTTTCAATCCGGTTTACCAAAACGGCCGGGATCCAAACGCATAAATTGCTGTTTACAAACATCTTCCCAAAAAAGTATATTTACTTTGCCTCTAACATACCCGGGATATAATCCCGGGTTACATATTTATTAATTTACTTTGTAAAAGTGGAATTACGCAATGTTCCGAAACCTACAAACCAAACTTAAATACGACCATGGACTCATTTTACAACGGGTTTGCATCCGTCTGCAAGGCAGCCCGGACGATCTTCGGAAGGACAGGGGATATGCGGCGCGGCACATCGCACCGGAAGCAGAAATCCATAACGGCGCTATGCCTGGCCCTGCTTCTGCTCGCATCGGGCACCCCCGTCCGCTCGCAGCAACGGGTTTATTTCGTCGACGGATACCACGGGGGCATCTACGGCCACTACCCGGTCGCCTGGAAAACCCGCTTCATCACCGACCAGCTGGCCGCGCATCCCGAATGGAGGATCGGGCTGGAGATCGAACCCGAGACATGGGACACCGTCGAGGTGCGTACGCCGGCCGACTACGCCCGGTTCAAGGCGATCGCCGCCGACAGGCGCGTCGAATTCACCAACCCGTCCTATGCCCAGCCCTACTGCTACAACATCTCGGGCGAAAGCATCATCCGGCAGTTCGGATACGGCATGCGGAAGATCCGCAGCCATTTCCCCGACGTGGAGTTCGTCACCTACTCCGTCGAGGAGCCGTGCTTCACCAGCTGCCTGCCGCAGATACTGAAACTCTACGGGTTCAAATACGCATCCCTGAAGTGTCCGAATACCTGCTGGGGCGGGTACACGGCGCCCTACGGCGGCGAACTGGTCAACTGGATCGGCCCCGACGGCAGCTCGATCCTCACTTCGCCGCGCCATGCCTGCGAAGAGCTCCAGAAAAACTCGGTGTGGCAGACCACGGCATGGGGCAATGAGAAGGAGTACCTCGACGCCTGCATCGCATACGGCATCGCCCACCCCGTGGGGATGTGCTACCAGGATGCGGGATGGAAATACGGCCCCTGGATCGGGTCGGGCGACAGCATCCGCAACAACTCGGTCTACGTCACATGGCGGGAGTATTTCGAACGGGTGACCGACGGCAGGAGCTCCGACGACTACCGCATGCCGCAGGAAGACGTCCGCGTAAGCCTCATGTGGGGCAGCCAGGTCTTGCAGCGCATCGCGCAGCAGGTGCGCGAATCGGAGAACAAGCTCGTCATGGCCGAAAAGGCGGGGGTCATCGCCAACCTGGCGAACGGCTACCGCTACGGGCAGGCAACGCTCGACGAGGGCTGGCGGACGCTGATGCTCGCCCAGCACCACGACTCGTGGATCGTACCTTACAACGGGCTCAACAGGCAGGGGACATGGGCGCAGCACATCCGCCGCTGGACGGCCGCCACCGACTCGCTGTGCGACGGGGTGATCGCCGATGCGCTGCAAAGCTTCGCGGCACCGGGCGACGGCGGCGTGGAGATCCGCCTGCGCGTCTGCAACACGCTCGGCAGCCCCCGCCGCGAAACGGTGTCGGCGACGCTGCCCGAAGGCCTCGGCGACGGGGAGCTGGCCGTGACAAACGCCAAAGGCAAACGGGTTCCGCACGCCATCGTCCCGGCGCAGGGCGGGCGGCGGCTCCTGTTCGAAGCCTCCGTCCCGGCATTCGGTTACACGACCTACACTGTAAAAAAGACATCCGGCAACGCGGCCGCGGCCGCACCCCGCCAGGCACAGGCACAGGCACAGACGGGCCGGTACATCCTCGAGAACGACATGTACCGGATCGTGATCGACCCCGCACGGGGAGGCACCATCACGAGCCTCGTCGCAAAAAAGGAGGGCGGGAAGGAATTCGCCGACCCGCAGCACAAATTCGCCTTCGGCGAGTTGCGGGGATTCTTCTACGACCAAGGGCAGTTCCACTCCTCGGCGCAGTCCCCGGCCACCGTGACCGTACTCTGCGACAACGAGCTGGAAAAAAGCGTCCGCATCAGCGGCCGGATCGACACGCACCCCTTCACGCAGACGATCACGCTCCGCAAGGGCGAACGGAAGATCGGTTTCGACCTGAAGATCGACTGGCAACACAACGTCGGCATCGGGGCATTCCGCCAGAAGGACGGCTTCAACAACAACCACAGGGCATTCTACGACGACCGTTTCAACCTCAACATCCTCTTCCCGGTCGCCCTCGACGCCCCCGCGCTGTATAAGGACGCACCTTTCGACGTCTGCAAAAGCACGCTGGAAAACACCCACTTCACCACCTGGGACAACATCAAGCACAACATCATCCTGCACTGGGTAGACCTCGCGGAGCAGAACGGCGGCCACGGCTTGGCGCTCCTCTCCGACCACACGACCTCCTATTCCTACGGCGCGGACGCCCCGCTGGGACTTACGGTGCAATACTCCGGCAACGGGCTCTGGGGGCGCGACTACCCCATCGACGGCCCAACGCACATCCGGTTCGCCGTCGTACCCCACCGCAGGGCATGGGACGCCGCAGGCATCCAGGAGGAGAACCGGCGCTGGAACGAACCGCTGCTCTGCACGTTTGCGGCGCAGGCCGCCGCGGACGAAGCCTCGCTGATCGACGCAGCGGGCACGGGCTATGAGATTTCGGCCGCCTACCTCGACGGGGAGCAGATCGTCGTGCGCCTGTTCAACGCCGACGGCGACGGCACCCCGCAGAAAATCAGGTTCGCCTTCCCGCTTTCGAAGGTCGAGCAGACCGACCTGAACGGGAACGCGACGGCCGCCTGCGCCATCCGCAAGCGGGGCGGCGTATCGGAAATCGAGGTGGCGATGCCCCGCTTCGGACTGAAAACCCTTCGACTGACAAAATAAGACCAAGCCATGCACTACCGCAACATTCCCAAGACCTTACTCTTCCTCTTATTATGCTGCCCGTCCATGGGGCTCACCGGCTGCTCCACGGCCGCGCAGGGCGACACGGGCAGCTTCTCGCCGGCCGACTACGTGAACCCCTTCATCGGGGCGAGCACCAGCACGAGCGCCGCGGGCGTCTACCACGGACTGGGCAAGACCTTCCCCGGGGCGACGACTCCCTACGGCATGGTGCAGGTCAGCCCCAACACCATCACGGGCGGGGACAACAGCCCCGGGTACAGCTACGAGCACACGACCATCGAAGGGTTCGCCTTCACGCAGATGAGCGGCGTGGGCTGGTTCGGCGACCTGGGCAACCTGCTGGTCATGCCGACGACCGGCCCGCTGCAAAAGATCGCGGGCAGGGAGGACGGCTCGATCGGGGGTTACCGTTCCCATTACGACAAGGCCACGGAAACCGCGCGCGCGGGGTATTACAGCGCCCTGCTGACCGACTACGGCATCCGTGCCGAAAGTTCGGCCACCCCGCACTGCGGCATCCTGCGCTTCACCTTTCCCGAGGGCGAACAGTCGCGCATCCAAATCGACCTGGCGCGCCGCGTCGGCGGCACGGCCGAGCGGCAATACATCGAGGTGGTGGACAAGCACACCATCGCCGGGTGGATGAAATGCACCCCCGCCACGGGCGGCTGGGGCAACGGCGAGGGACAGGCCGACTATACGGTCTATTTCTACGCGCAGGTGGACAAGCCGATGGAAAACTACGGGTTCTGGAGCGCCGACATCCCCGACGACTGGGTACGCAAGCGCGACGAGGTGGTCAGCGTCCCCTACCTGCAGCGCGTAGCCGCGGCGCCCGTCGTCACGGGCATCGACCGCATCGAAGGCAGGCACATCGGCTTCTACACCGAATTCGGGACGCGGCAGGACGAGCAGGTCGTCCTCCGCGCGGGCATCTCGTTCGTCGACATGGAGGGCGCCCGGAAGAATTTCGAGGCGGAGATCGCCGGCAAGGCGTTCGACCAGGTTGCCCGCGAGGCGCACGAGCTGTGGAACCGGGAGCTGGCGCGCATCCGCATCGACGGGGGCAGCGACCGGCAAAAGACGATCTTCTACACGGCGCTCTACCACACGATGATCGACCCCCGCATCTACACCGACGCCGACGGGCGCTACCCGGGGGCGGACGGCAGAATCCATACCACGGGAGGCAGGTTCACCAAACGCACGATCTTCAGCGGCTGGGACGTGTTCCGCAGTCAGATGCCGTTGCAGACCATCATCAACCCGCAGCTGGTCAGCGACCTCGTGAATTCGCTCGTCACGATGGCCGATGAGAGCGGGCGCGGCTATTTCGAACGCTGGGAGATCGTCAACGCCTACTCGGGCTGCATGCTGGGCAACCCGGCGCTGTCGGTACTGGCCGACGCCTATGCCAAGGGCATCCGCAGCTACGACGTCGAGAAGGCCTACCGCTATGCCGTGAACTCCTCGAAGCGTTTCGGCAACGACCCGCTGGGCTACACCCCCTCGGAACTGTGCATTTCGCACACGCTCGAATACGCCTATACCGACTGGTGCATCTCGCGCCTGGCCACGCAGCTGGGCAAGCGGGAAGACGCCGCCCTCTACGCCGCCAAAGGGCAGGCCTACCGCAATATCTTCGACCGGGAGAAGGGGTGGTTCCGCCCGCGCCGCGCCGACGGAGGGTGGGAGCCGTGGCCCGAGAACGCCCGCACCACCGAGTGGTACGGCTGCATCGAGTCGAACCCCTATCAGCAGGGATGGTTCGTGCCGCACGACGTCGAGGGCATGGTATCGCTCATGGGCGGGCGCGAAGCCGTCCTGCGCGACCTCACGGAGTTCTTCGACAAAACCCCGTCGGACATGCTCTGGAACGACTACTACAACCACGCCAACGAACCCGTCCACCTCGTGCCGTTCCTCTTCAACCGGCTCGGGCAGCCGTGGCAGACCCAGAAATGGACGCGCCATATCTGCGAAAAGGCCTACGCCGACAAGGTCGAGGGGATCGTGGGCAACGAGGACGCCGGACAGATGTCGGCCTGGTACGTGCTTGCGGCCGCGGGCCTGCATCCCGCCTGCCCGGGCGACACGCGGATGGAGATCACCAGCCCCGTCTTCGACCGCATCGAACTGCGCCTCGACCCGGCCTACGCACCGGGCGGGACATTCACCGTCGTGGCGCACGGGAACAGCCCCTCGAACGTCTACATACAGCGGGCGGTGCTCAACGGCAGGGAGCACACGGCATCCCATATCGACTTCGCCGACATTGCGGCCGGAGGGACGCTCGAACTCTACATGGGCGACACCCCCAACACCCGGTGGGGCATATAGGCAACAACAGGACGAACCTAATCATATCACTAAAAATAGACGACAAACCTATGGAAAACACCGTCAACAAAGACCGCAGCCGGCTGCGGTCATCGCTCAGGCGGATCGCCGCGGCAGGCCTCTTCGGCCTCTGCTCGCTGTCGGCCGCCTTCGCGCAGAAACAGGACTACGTGCAATACGTGAACACGCTGCAGGGCACCGACTCGAAATTCGAACTGAGCTACGGCAACACCTACGCCACGACCGGCATGCCCTACGGGATGCACACCTGGGGCGCACAGACCGGCCCCAACGGCGAAGGCTGGAAATACCAGTACTCGGTCGACAAGATCCGCGGATTCCAACAGGCGCACCAGTGCAGCCCGTGGATGAGCGACTATGCGGTCTATTCGCTCATGCCCGAGGTCGGGGAGCTGGTCGTAAACGAGGACGCGCGTGCGTCGAAATTCAGCCACGCCAACGAGATCGCCAAACCGCACTATTACCGGGTGACGCTCGACAACGGCATCACCACCGAAATGGCACCCACCACGCGCGGCGTGCACCTGCGCTTCACCTACCCCCGGAAAGGCGACGCCTACCTGGTGCTGGACGGCTATTTCGCCATGAGCGGAATGAAGATCGACCCCGCCAAACGGCAGATCTCGGGGTGGGTGAACAACCAGCGTTTCGTCAACCACCCCGAAACCTTCCGCAACTATTTCGTCATCCAGTTCGACCGGCCGTTCGAGGAGTACGGGCTCTGGGAGAACGAGCATGACGAACGCTTCCCGGGCATGACCGAGGGCGAAGGCAAGGGCTACGGGGCCTACGTGCGCTTCAAGGCCGGCACCAAAGTGCAGGCCAAGGCCGCCTCGTCCTACATCAGCCCCGAGCAGGCGCTGCTCACGCTCGACCGCGAACTGGGCGCCGACAAGAACCTCGAAGCGACCAAAAAACGCGGCGCCGGGACGTGGAACGCCCTGCTGGGCCGCATCGCGGTCGAAGGCGGCACCGACGAGGAGATCCGCACCTTCTATTCGTGCCTGTTCCGCGCCAACCTCTTCTCGCGCAAGTTCTACGAACGCGACGCCGAGGGCAACCCCTACTATTACAGCCCCTACGACGGCAAGGTACACGCCGGCTACATGTATACCGACAACGGTTTCTGGGATACGTTCCGTTCGCAGTTCCCGCTGACCAACATCCTGCACCCGACGATGCAGGGACGCTACATGAACGCCCTGCTGGCGGCACAGGAGCAGTGCGGCTGGCTGCCATCGTGGTCGGCGCCCGGCGAGACGGGCGGCATGATCGGCAACCACGCCATTTCGCTGCTGACCGACGCATGGGCCAAAGGCATCCGCACGTTCGACCCCCAGAAGGCGCTGGAAGCCTACGCCAAGGAGGCGATGAACAAAGGCCCGTGGGGCGGTGCCAACGGCCGCGCGGGATGGAAGGAGTACTGGCAGCTGGGATACGTCTCCTACCCCGAGTCGATGGGCTCGACGGCACAGACGCTCGAATACGCCTACGACGATTTCTGCGGCTACCAGCTGGCGCGCATGACCGGCAACAAGTTCTACGAGGAGATCTTCTCACGCGTGATGTATAACTACCGCAACGTCTTCGACAAGGAGTCGGGCTTCATGCGCGGCCGCCTCAAGGACGGCAGCTGGCTCGCACCCTTCGACCCCTACGAGTGGGGCGGCCCCTACTGCGAAGGCAACGCCTGGCACTACAACTGGTCGGTATTCCACGACGTGCAGGGGCTCATCAACCTCTACGGCAGCGACGAGGCGTTCACCGCCAAGATCGACTCGGTATTCACCGTGCCGAACGTCATCCGTCCGGGCACCTACGGCGGCATGATCCACGAGATGAAGGAGATGGAACTGGCCGGCATGGGGCAGTACGCCCACGGCAACCAGCCCATCCAGCATATGATCTACCTGTACAGCTACGCCGGCCAGCCGTGGAAGACCCAATACTGGTCGCGGCAGATCACCGGGCGGCTCTACAACTCCTCGGAGCGCGGCTATCCGGGCGACGAAGACCAGGGCGGCATGTCCTCGTGGTATATTTTGAGCTCGCTGGGCATTTACAGCGTCTGCCCCGGCACCGACCAGTACGTATTGGGCAGCCCCGTGTTCCGCAAGGCGACCATCACGATGGAGGACGGCCGGAAGTTCGTCATCGAGGCCGACGGCAACTCGCAGCAGAACGTCTATATCCAGTCCGCGACGCTCAACGGCAAGCCGCTCGACAAGAATTACATCACCTACAAGGACATCGCCGACGGCGGCGTCATGCGCCTGGTAATGGGCCCCGAGCCCAACAAGGAGCGCGGCACGGGCAAGGATGCGGCTCCCTTCTCGCTTTCCAAACCCGAATGAACCGATCGACAACCGAAATTCCGAAGGACATGTTCAAATCCCTGAAAACAATATCCCTGTCGCTGGCGGCCCTCTTACTCGGGGCCGGCAGCGCCTGCGGGCAGCAAAGCGACAGCTACGCGCACAAGGTCAACACGCTGATCGGCACCCGGGGCGTGGGGCTGACCTCGGGTTACCTCTACCCCGGGGCGACCTACCCGTTCGGCATGGTACAGTTCACGCCGACCTATTTCGCCAAGCGGGGCGGGTTCGTCATCAACCAGTTGAGCGGCGGCGGGTGCAGCCACATGGGTAATTTCCCGACCTTCCCCGTAACGGGGAAACTCGACTCTTCGCCCGAAAACATCCTCGACTACCGGGTCGGCATCTGCGGAGAACAGGGCCATGCCGGCTACTACGAAGCCACCGTGCAGGAGGCGGTCAAGGCGCGGCTCACCGTCACCGAGCGCACGGGCATGGCCCGCTATGAATACCCCGCGGGGGAGGCGTTCGGCACCGTGATCATCGGCGCGGGCATCGCCGCCACGCCGATCGAACAGGCCGCCGTCGTCATCACCGGCCCCAACAGCTGCGAGGGTTACGCCGAAGGCGGCAGCTTCTGCGGCGTACGCACCCCGTACAAGGTCTACTTCGTCGCCGAGTTCGACGCGCGGGCCGTCGCGACGGGCATCTGGAAAGGCGACAGGCTCACCCCCGGCGGACGTTTCGCCGAGGGGAGCGAATCGGGCGTCTACTTCACGTTCGACCTCACCGAGAACCGCAACGTACAGTACAAGATCGGCGTTTCGTACGTCTCGGTGGAGAACGCCCGCGCAAACCTCGCGGCCGAAAACGCCGGGTGGGATTTCGCGGCCGTGCAGCACGCCGCCGAACGGAGGTGGAACGACTACCTGGGGCTGATCGAGGCCGAAGGCACCGACCCCGACCGCACGACCCAGTTCTACACGCACCTCTACCGCGTATTGATCCACCCCAACGTATGCAGCGACGTGAACGGCGAGTACATGGGCGCCGATTTCCGGGTGCACCGAAGCCGCTCGAAGCAGTACACCTCGTTCAGCAACTGGGATACTTATCGCACACAGATCCAGCTGCTCTCGATGCTGGCGCCCGACGTGGCGTCCGACGTGGTACTCTCGCACCAGCATTTCGCCGAGCAGTCGGGCGGCGCCTTTCCCCGCTGGGTGATGGCCAACATCGAGACCGGCATCATGCAGGGCGACCCCACGCCGATCCTGATCGCAAACGCCTGGGCGTTCGGCGCCCAGGACTACGACCCCTTCCCGCTGTTCCAGATCATGCGCAGGAACGCCGAGGTGCCGGGTGCCAAATCGCAGGACGTGGAGGAGCGCCCGGGCTTGAAGCAATACCTCGAAAAGGGGTACTACAACGCTTCGGAGCAGCTCGAATACACCTCGTCGGACTTCGCCATCGGGCAGTTCGCGCTGCACGCCTGCGGCGACGAATTCGCCAGCTGGCGCTATTTCCACTACGCCCGCTCGTGGAAAAACCTCTACAACCCCCAGACCGGCTGGCTGCAGTCGCGCAATGCCGACGGGTCGTGGAAACCGCTCGGCGAAGACTGGCGCGAATCGACCTATAAAAACTATTTCTGGATGGTGCCCTACGACCTGGCGGGGCTGATCGAAACGATGGGCGGCAAGGCCGCGGCCGAAAAGCGGCTCGACGAATTCTTCGTGCGCCTCGACGCGGGGTACAACGACCCGTGGTTCGCTTCGGGCAACGAGCCGAGCTTCCATATCCCGTGGGTCTACAACTGGCTCGGACGGCCGGACAAGACCTCGAAGGTCATCAACCGCATCCTCAACGAGCAGTACACGAGCGCTCCCGACGGGCTGCCGGGCAACGACGACCTGGGCACGATGGGAGCCTGGTACGTCTTCGCATGCACGGGGCTCTACCCCATGATCCCCGGCGTAGGCGGCTTCACGCTCAGCACCCCGGTCTTCGACAAGGTGGTCATCCACCTCAAGCACGGCGACATCACCATCACCGGGGGCTCGGAGAAACAAATCTACACCACGGCGCTCAAACTCGACGGAAAACCCTACGGCAGCACATGGATCGGCTGGGATGCGCTCCGCAACGGCGCGACGCTGGAATATACGACCTCGGCCAAACCGTCCGGGAACTGGGGCCGGACACAACTGCCGCCCTCGTACGAATAAATCCGCTCACCAAAACACAACAAACCGCATAACCATGAAAAGAATCCTTCTATCCCTTGCGGCGGCGCTCTGCATGTGCGCTTCCGCCGCGGCGCAGACCGTAGCGCCGTTCAAGGACGGCGACCGCGCCGTATTCCTCGGCAACAGCATCACCGACGGCGGCCACTACCACTCCTACATCTGGCTCTATTACATGACCCGCTTCCCGTACATGGATTTGCGGGTGATGAACGCCGGCATCGGCGGCGAGACCGCAGGCGACATGTACAAGCGCCTGGACGGCGACGTTCTCAGCAAACGCCCCACGGTGCTGACCGTGACCTTCGGCATGAACGACACGGGCTACATGGAATACAACGGCGACGATGCCGGGGCATTCGGAGAAAAGAAATACCGGGAGTGCTACGACAACTTCAAGAAGATGGAGACGCGCCTGCAAACCCTCGACGGCGTGCGGGTCGTGATGCTCGGAGGTTCGCCCTACGACGAAACGGCCCAAATCGAGAACAACGCCCCGCTGCGGGGCAAGAACGCCGTGATGGATCGCGTCGTCGGGTTCCAGAAGGAGTCGGCCGCAGCCAACGGCTGGGAGTTCGTGGATTTCAGCGCCCCGATGGTCGAAATCGGCCGGCGCGTGCAGGCCGGACAACCTTCGTTCTCGCTGTCGATGGGCGACCGCATCCACCCGGACAACGACGGGCACATGGTGATGGCCTACCTCTACCTCAAGGCACAGGGCTTTGCCGGCAGGGAGGTGGCCGACGTGCAAATCGACGCGGCAAAAGCGAAGGTTCTCAAGGCTGGCAACTGCGAGATCACCGGCCTGCGCAGGAACGGCCGCGAAATCTCGTTCGACTACCTGGCCGAAGCCCTGCCCTACCCGCTCGACACCCTGACGCACGGGATGGGATCCAAGCGCAGTCAGGCCGAGGCCACGAAGCTGGTTCCCTTCATCGAGGAGATGAACCGCGAAATGCTGACCGTCAAGGGGCTGAAAGGCGACTACACGCTTTACATCGACGGCGAGCGGATCGGCACCTGGAGCGGCAAACAGCTGGGCGAAGGCATCAACCTCGCGGAGCTGCAGACGCCGCAGTACCGGCAGGCGATGGAGGTGATGCACCTGAACGAATACCGCTGGGAAATCGAACGCAACTTCCGCGACTACGCCTGGGTACAGTACGATTTCTTCCAGAACAAGGGGCTGCTCGACGCCAACGACGCACATGCCGTGAGCGTGCTCGACGCGGAAAAAGGAAAGAACATCTGGCTCCAGATCCACCGCGAAAACTACGCCAAGCTCATGCTCCCGCATGTCCGCGAGGCACGCGCGCAGCAGATGGAACTGCTCGTGGAGACCATCTACGAGATCAACAAGCCGCAGACGCGCAAGGTCGTACTGCGCCCGAACTGATCCGGGCAGGCTGCAAACAAGTGAAGGGGAGGCCGATGCGGCCTCCCCTTGTTTTATCCGAATGCTCCCCGGCGGCGTGCATCCGCCTCACGACCGAGGGCGAGGCGGGATTTACTCCTTGTCCTTCCCCAGCGAAGCCTCGTAGGCCCTGCGCAGCGCGAGCAGCTCCTGCGCCTTTTCGGGGTACCTGTCGATCAGGTTCTCCGATTCGGTGCGGTCGATCTTCAGGTTGGTCAGGTACAGCCCTTCGAGCGTCTTGTTCCTGTCGTTGGGCAACACGTCGATCGCATTGCAGATCAGCTTCCAATCGCCCCGGCGCACGGCCCACTGCCTCTCGAAATCGAAGTGCAGCACGTCGTGCGGCGAAGCTGCGGCACCGTCGCGGATCAGCGGCACGATGCTCGCCCCGTCCACGTCGATCCCCGAGGCATCCAGCCCGCACAGGTCGAGCAGCGTCGGGAACCAGTCGATATTCATCGCCACCTGATCCCGGACTTCCCCTGCCGGAAGGTGCCCCGGCCAGCTGATGACGGCCGGCACGCGGATTCCGCCCTCGAAAAGCGAAAACTTGCCGCCCCGGTAGTCCCCGCAGTAACCGCCCCCGCCGAAAGTCCGCACCTCGGTGCTGTGCCCGTTGTCGGACTGGAAGACGATGATCGTATCGTCGGTCAGTCCCTGCGCATCGAGGAACGTGCGCAATTCGCCCAGGTAGTCGTCGAACGTGGAGACGAACGCGGCGTACATGCGCCGCGGATCGGGCAGTCCGGCGTAGTAATCCAACCACTTCTCCTTGGGTTGCAGCGGGTAGTGCGGGATGTTGACCGCCCAGTAGAGGAAGAAGGGCTGCCTGCGATCCCCCGCCCGGATGAACTCCTTGGCTTCGCGCAGGGTCTCCTCGGTGAAGAACCGCCCCTCGCAGTGGATCTCCTCTCCGTTGCGCCAGAGGTCGTGGACATTGGGGCCGCCCCAGTAATAGAAATGCGAGTAGCTGTCGATGCACCCGCCCAGGAATCCCCAGAAATAGTCGAAGCCCCGGTTGTTGGGGGCATATTCGGGACGGGAGCCCAGGTGCCACTTGCCGATGCAGGCCGTCCGGTAGCCGTTGGCCTTCATGCGCTGGGCGACGGTCTCCTTTTCGGGCGGGAAGCCCGTCCAGCCCGCATTGCCGGTCAGGCCGGCGCGCGAGGCGAACTGCCCGGTCATCAGGCAGGCGCGCGAGGCGGAGCTCACGGGCGCGGCGTAGAACTGCGTGAAGCGCACGCCGCTCGCGGCCAGCGCATCCATGTTGGGCGTACAAAGGTCGGGCGCCCCGTAGCAGTTCACGTCCAGCGTACCGTGGTCATCCGTGTAGATGACGATGACGTTGGGCGCCGCTGCCTGCGCCGAAGCCGCGCCGGCCAGCAGCAGGCCGCCGGCACCCAGCATGAGTTGTCTCCTATCCATATCGGTCAATTTTTAAAGTAAGGCAAACCGGAGCCGCTCCGCGGCGGCAGCATTCCCGATACGGGCGGGGCCGCCATACCCGGGGCACAGGCCGGGCCTGTACCCTCCGGCAGCGACGGAGCCCCTCCGCATCGTCCCGGCCCGGGGCTGTCCCTCTTACCCCCGTGCCGGGTATCCTATTCCGCCTCGGCCCTGTCGAGCGCCCGGATGATGTTCCGGGAGATCCCGATCGAGACGAGCTGGATGATTCCGATGATGAGCAGCGCATAGCGGATCGCAAAGGTATCCGACAGGCAGATCGTCAGGACGATGAACAGCCCGCATCCGAAGAAACGGCCGAGGTAGAGAGCGAATTCGTGGACGAAAATATAGGCGTAGGAGTTGCGGTTCTCCTTCCGGCTCACGTAGTCGATGACCCGCAGCTGGATCGGGAAATAGCCCAGATCCATCAGCGGGCGCCCCATCACCAGGCACAGCATGAATACGATCGCGCCCGTCGCCGAATAGAGCACGGCGTTGAACGCCCCGCCCAGTGCGAAGAGCAGCAGGCCCGAGGAGAAGATCAGCACCCGGTGCCTGGCCGAAGCGAAGCGCCCCAGCAGGTAGAGCAGCACGGCCGAAACGATGGCGCTGACCGATTGCAGCGTCCCGAGCGTGGATTCGTTCCCGACGAGCGTCATGACCAGCATCGACGGCGCCGTGACGATGTATCCCTGGGCGACCCCCTTCAGGACGGCAAGGCGCATCATTTTGTTCCACAGCACATCGAAGCGCAGATAGATGAACCGCTCCTTCGGGGGATTGGAGAACCTGCCGCGGAATACGACGGCCGAGGCGATGATCGTAAGCACGAAAACGAAAAGGGTCACCAGTTTATAGGCCAGGTTGATATTTCCCCCGAGCCAGTTGTGGTCGGCCGTGGCGCCCAGGAACGCCCCGATCATACCGGGTACGACGACCCCGGCGACGGTGTTGAAGAAACTTTCCAGACCGTAGTAATAGTTGCGGTTGCCGTCGTCGGTGGAATTCAGGGCGAGGAAATCGCGGTTGGCCCAGAAAAAGCCGTACGAAAGCCCCATGATAAGCCCCGCCACGACGATCCCGGCCAGGTCGAGCGTTTCGAGCGACATCATCACGGCCATCGAAACGCCGCTCAGCAGCATCCCGAACGAATAGAGGTGCGAAATCCGGATGCGGCGCATGAGAAAGCCGTTCACCAGGAAGGTGAGCGGGATGCCCGTGTAGACGGCCAGCTGGTAGCCCACCACATACGCCAGCTCCGAGCTGTTGCGCATGATGTAGGTGCCGACGAAAAGTTCCACGACGGGGAGGACGAACGCATACAGCATGTTCGTCAGCAGGAGTATCCGCATGTTGAACGGATAGGTTCCGAAATGCCGGATTTCCGAGAAAGCCTTGCTGAAAATGCCGTTGCCCGAGGTCGAGACGGTTGTTTCTTTCATGTCAGTAGTTTAGTATTGCCCTACAAAAATAAGCCCCCGGGGGCGTTGCAAGGTATACTATTGTAACCGAAACGTATCTTCACGCGGGAAAACGGCGCTTTTGCCCGCTCAGCGCTCTTTTTCGCGCATCTCCTTGGGCGACATGTGGTATATTTTGGCGAACTCGCGGTAGAAGTAGGACTTGTTGTTGAAACCCGAGCAGAACATGATTTCCTGGATGGTCATATTGGTCGTCCGGAGCAGGTGCGTCGCATGGCTGATCTTCACCGAGCGGATATATTCGCTCGGCGTCATCTGCGTGATCTCGCGGATCTTGCGGTAGAGGCTCATGCGGCTCACGCACATCTTGTCGCACAGGAAATTCAGCGACAGGTTCTCGTCGGTCATGTTCTCCTCGATGATCCCGGCAAGCTGTACGATGAACTTCTTGTCGTCGGCGTCGATCGTATTCCCCTCGTAGACGTCCGACGAGGAGATCACGGAATTGTAGTAATCCCTCAGCGAGAGGCGGTTGTTGAGTATCTGGTGTACGACGGCCAGCAGGTGCTTGGGATGGAACGGCTTGGAGATATAGGCGTCGCCGCCCAGTTCGTAGCCGCGGATTTCCTGTTCGACGTCGCTCTTGAAGGAGAGGAACACGAACGGAATATATTTGGTGATCTCGTTGCCCTTGAGGTATTTGAGCAATTCGAGCCCGTCCACGTTCGGCATACTGACATCGCTGATAATCAGGTCGGGGCGCTTGTGTTTGAGGATCTCGATGGCCTCCGTCCCGTCGGCGGCCTGGATGACGGAATATTCGTCGGAGAGTATCTCGGCGATCAGGTCGCGGATCTGCTTTTCGTCGTCCACCACCAGGATCGAGGCCCCCGCGGCACGCGACTCTCGGGCCTGCCCCGTCCGCATGTCCTCGACGTCGGGCAGCGGATAATCGGGCACACCCGTCTGCCCCGGTTCGGTCACCAGGTCGCGGCTCACCTCGGGCAGCGACAGGGTGAAGGTGGTATATTCGCCGGGGTTGCTGCTCACCGTAATATTTCCCGACAGCATGTCGGCCAGGCTCTTGGCGAGCGCCAGCCCGATGCCGTTGCGCATGACCTTGCCCTCGTTGGCCTGCCGTTCGAAATTGTCGAGTATCTCGAAGCGGTTGAAGACATTGCCGATGTCCTCGGGCTTGATGCCCTTGCCCGAGTTCCTGACCCTCACGGTCGTACGGCCGGCCTCCGCACGCAGCGCGATGCTGATGTATCCGCCTGCGGGCGTATATTTATAGGCATTGGAAACCAGGTTGTAGAGGATTTTCTCCAGTGCCCCCTGGTCGCTCACGAGGATGACCTCCTGCGCCGGGAAGTCGATGCGCAGGTCGATGCGCCGCTGCTCGTTGACCTCGTTGAAATTGTCGGTGATGGTCGAAATAAGCTCCGTGACGTTGACCAGCACGTACCGGGGCGTGTAATGCCCGGTCTCGACCCGCCGGAACTCCATCAACTCGCCGATCAGGCGCTGCATACGCGCCGCATTGTTCTTCACGATGCGGACATGCTTGGCGACGTCGGGCGCGAGGCTGTAACTGTTGAGCAGCTGCTCGCCCGAACCGTAGATCAGCGTCAAAGGGGTGCAGAACTCGTGGGCGATGCTGGTGAAAAAGCGGAGTTTGGCCTCGTAGTTGTCGCTCTGCTGCTGCCGGCTCATCGACTCCATCAGCAGCCTGCGCCGCTGCTCGATCCGGTCGTTGACCACGAACCAGACGACGTACAGCACCACGAACGAGAGCAGCAGGTAGACCATATAGGCCCACACCGTGTTCCACCACGGCGGACGTACCCGGATATGCAGCGAAGCGGTATTGCCGCTCCAGATTTTGTCGCCGTTGGTACAGCGCACGCAGAATTCATAGGCTCCGGGCGGCACGTTGGTGAAGACCGCCGTGTTGTCGGTGCCGATATCCACCCAGTCGTCGTTGAACCCCTTGAGGATGTAGGCGTATTCGCAGTTGCCGTTGCGGATGTATTCCAGCGCGGAGAACTGGATGCTGAAAAAGTTTTCGCTGTGCGACAGGACGATCTCGCGGTCGGCACGGAATCCAGGCACGGGCGTCTGCTTGATCAGGAAATTGTTGAGCTGCACGGCCGGGGCGTACGTCCGCACGCGGATGTCGCGGGGATCGAACCGGTTGAACCCGGCCACTCCGCCGAAGTACATCCTGCCGTCGCGCGAACGGTAATAGGCACCGTCGGAAAATTCGTTGCTCTGCAACTCCTCGTTGTTGTAATAGCTGATTATCCGGTTGTCGCCGGGATTCAGCTGCGCCAGCCCCTTGTTGGTGCTGAGCCAAAGGTTGCCCGAGTCGTCCTCCAGGATACCGTGGATGGTGTTGTTCGGCAGCCCGTCCTTTTCGATATACCAGCGGAAACCGCCCCGTCCCCCTGCGGTGGGGCTGAGCCGGTTCAGACCGTAGCTCGTCCCGATCCAGAGCGTCGAGTCGCGCCCGGCGTAGAGCGACAGGATGTCGTTGCTGCTGATCGGATAATCGCCCGAGGAGGTCGTGTAATGGGTAAACTTGCCGCTGCGGGTGTCGAAGAGGTTCAACCCGCCGCCGCGCGTTCCGACCCACAGCTTTCCGCCGCCGGCCGGGACGATCGCGAACACCGTATTGTTGCTCAGCGAGGTGGCGTCCTTCTTGTCGTTGACATAGACCCGCTGCCGCCTGATTTCGTAACGCCCGCCCGACTCGGCCAGCTGCAGCCCGATCAGCCCGTAGCCGTTCGTCCCGAGCCACACGCAGCCGTCCGACGGATCGCGGTAAATCGCATACACCGAACCGAAATAGGTGCCCGGGACGGGTTTGATGGACGAGATGCGCCCCGTGGCACACGAAAGCACATCGAGCCCGGCGCCGTCGTGCCCGATGAACAGGTCGTCGCCGAATCCCCCGGCGAGGGCGTAGACGGAATTATTACCCAGTCCCCCGGATACGTCGTAGACCGCGCCCCGGCTCCCGTCGGGACGCAACATGCCGATCCCGTTGCCTTTCGTGGCGACATAGACGTTCCCGCGGCTGTCCTCGCAGAAGGCGCGCACGGGGCAGTTCCTGTCGCCGAAAATCCGGCTGTTGGGAATCTTGTCGAACTGGATGCCGTCGTTGTATACCTGGAAGACGCCCTGCCCGTCGCTGCCGACCCACAGGATGTCCTGGCTGCCGTAGCAGAGCGAAAGGATGTTGATGTCGGGCATTTGCGACATCCGGTGGAACGTCCGCCCGGGCATGTCGCAGACATACATGTCCGGCGCCCCGGTCGCTATCAGCAGGTAATCGTCGCCGTATTGGGCGACAGCGCGTATCTCACGGGCCGGGGGGGGGAATTTGCCCACCGCCGCCAGCTCCCCGTCGCGGCGTTCGTAGCGGTAAATTTCCGCATCGGCCGTAACCAGGTAGAGCGCCGTCCGGCTGTCGAACACCGACTTGACCCCGCCTTCGGGGAAGAGCCCGACCTTTTCCCGCACCTCCATGCTCCCCGTCGCCGACAGCCCGTAACGAATCCGAACCAGCTCCTCCTGTACGGTATGCAGCAGCAGGGTATTCTGCCCGCCGTAGTAAACGGCACGTATCTCCGAAGAGTTGAACTGCGGGACATTGAGCGCCGAAAGCCGGCCCAGCGCCTTGTCGTAGCAGGCGATGCCCCACCCCGTGGCGGCGCAGAAAATTGTGCCGTCGGCCGCGGCCGCGACCGAGAATACCTGCTCGGCCGTGGGGCCGTTGTCCTCGTAACCGGGGTAGAAGCGTTCGATGCGGTCGTTTTCCACGTCGATGCGGTTGATCCCGTAGTCGGTGGCGACCCAGAGGATGCCCTTCGCCTCCTCGACGATGTTGCGGATGACGTTGTTCGAAATCGTATTCGCATTGTCCGGCGCGAACTTGTAAGTCCTGAAGCCGTAACCGTTGTAGGCATTCAGGCCGTCCCATGTCCCGAACCACATCATCAGGGTCGAATCCTGATAGATGCAGTTGACCGAACTGTTCGACAACCCGTCCGCGCTGGTCAGCGTATCGTACTTGAGGGAGGCCACGGCGGAAGGCACGGCAACCCAAACCGCCGCCAGCAACAGGAAAATCAACTTTTTCGACATAACGCTTCGCATGTTGTTACAAAGATATGTTTTTATCCGGAACCGCAAAATCACGCGGCAGGCCGTTTCCCGAAAAAAGCGGGAAGCCGGGGCGGATGATCCGCCCCGCCACAGAACGGGAAAGCCATGGCAGGGCACGCCCTGCCATGACCCTGCGGATGTTCCGTCCGCGCAGTCCGCCTCCCTGCAGACCGAATCCGGCCCGGAGCGGGGCGGACGGTTTCCTTAATAGCGTTTCGCGCCGTCCGTCCAGTCGTCGGTGCGGAACGGCCCGGCCGGAAGCCCTGCGCCGTTGCTGAGGTTGCAGACCGGGTTGTTGGCCCAGGCATAGCGCACCCCGACGGGGAAACGCACCCCGTCCGAAGAGACGACGACCGTATTGCCTTCGATGACGGCCTTGGCGGCATGGAACTTATGGTCGGGGCCGGCGATATAGAACCCCCTGACGGGGCCGCCGTCGGAGGTCTTGAGCCCCTTGTCCGTGTGCGAAAAGTCGATGCGGATCGTGTTCCCCTCGATGCGGTAACCCTCGTATACGGGCCCCGAATAGGGAATCTGCTCACCATAGGTCAATGCCCGTGCCACGAGCGAGAGGCGCCGGCCGACCGCCGGTTTGTTTTTCGGATGGAGATCGTCGCCGTCACCGACGTCGATGCACACGGCCAGCCCCGTGTTCTCGAGGCGGAGCGCATGTTTCTGCGCCTCGCGCAACTCGGCCCACTCCGACTCCTCGGGGCCTTCCTGTGCCTTCATGTAGTTGGGAAGCTGCACGATATAGAAGGGGAAGGCATACCCCCAGTGCTGCCGCCAGTCATGGATCATCAGCGGCAGCAGGTCGCGGTACTGCGCCGCGCGCGCCACGTTGGCCTCGCCCTGGTACCAGATGGCGCCGCGGATGGCATAGTCCACGAGCGGGTGGATCATCGCATTGAAGAGGAACGTCGGGTAGTTGGGTTCGGTGGCGGTGTTGACCGGCATGCCGGGGGCGTCGCCCAGGCCCATCGAGACCTTGTATTTCCATTGCCCGGCCAGCGGGAGTTTCTCCGAGTCCGATTTGGCGAGGGCGATGCTGTTCGCATCGCCGAAGATGCCGCCCTTGCCGCCCGTATCCATCACACGCACGGCAACGGTCGCCTTGCCGGCCTTGACCAGCGACGCGGGAATCTTATAGCTCCGGAAAGCCATGCAGCCCTCGGTATGCCCCACTTCGACGCCGTTGAAATAGGTGAAATCGTTGTCGTCTATGGCCGCAAGCGTGAGCGTCAGCTCCTTACCGGCCCAGCCGGCCGGGATATCGACGTCCCTGCGCACCCACATAAAGCCGCTGAACCCGTCGAGGCCCTGATCCTGCACGAACCCCGGAACCGCGATCTCGCCCCACGACGAATCGTCGAACGAACTCTCGGCCCACACCGCGCGGCCGTCCTCGAACGCCTTGTCGGCCTGCATCATCCGGAGGCGCCACTCGTCCATGTCGTCGTGGAACATCCTGTTACGCGCTTCCCGGGATTCGGGGATCTGCTTCACCTTCTCGACACGGGGACGGAAATAGGGCATCTCGGACAGCGCTTCGGCGCTCGTCCACGACTCGGCGTACGTCCCGCCCCAGCACGACTCGATCAATCCGATGGGTATGCCCAGGTTTTTATAGAGCTCCTTGCCGAAGAAGTAACCCGTCGCCGAAAAGTCGGCGATGTTTTCGCCCGAGCACACCTGCCAGCCGCCGTGGCGAACCGAAGCCTCGTCGAGCGGCACCGGACTGGTGGTGTTGTCGATATGCAGCAGGCGGATATTCCCGTAGGCATCGGCCTCCTTCATCTCCTGTTCGTAGTTCAGCACCCGGTCGGCAACGCGCATCTCCATGTTGGACTGCCCCGAACAGAGCCAGACCTCGCCGATCAATACGTTTTTCAGTTCGACGGGTTTGCCGTCCGAAACCGTGACGGTATAGGGGCCGCCGGCCACGGGGGTCGACACGCGCACCTCCCAGCCGCCCGATGCGGAGGCCGTCGCCGCGTAGGTCTTGCCGTTCCACGAGGTGGTGACTTTCACGGCCTTGCCGGGTTTGGCCCTGCCCCAGATTTTCACATCGCTCTGTTGCTGCAACACCATGTTGTCGGTGAAGATCGCCGGGAGCGTGACCTTGGCGGAGAGCTGCAGGGGCAGCACGGCCGCCAGCAGGAAAAGGGTTCGTTTGAGATTCATGACAGCTTCGGATTAGTAGACGAAATATTTTTTGTTGGTACCGTTCACCTTGTTGATGGCCGGCACGATGATCTTCTCCATGACCTTATAGCCCTCGCCGTTGGGATGGCATCCCTCGGGCGAATATTCCGGGAGCATGGCGTTGTCCTTGTCGGCCATCGCCGAGAAATAGTCGACATACTCCACGCCCTCGGCCGAGTCCGCATACTTCCTGAGCATCGCGTTGAGCTTAGGGATGATCTTCCCGGGCTCCACCTGCGGCCGCCAGTTGTAGCGCACGCACGGCGTGACGGAGCACAGCAGCACCTTTATCCCGTTGAAGCGCGCCAGCTCGCACATCGAAACGATGTTCTGGTAGGTATTTTCCAGGGCGATGTACCCGTTGTTCATCGCAATGTCGTTCGTCCCGGCCATGATCGCCACGCACTGCGGGTGCAGTTCGATCACGTCCTGGCGGAAGCGCACCAGCATTTCCGACGAGGTCTGCCCGCCGATGCCGCGGCCCAGGAAGTTGTTTTTCTGGAAGAACTCCGGGTGCTGGTTGAACCACCCCTCGGTGATGGAGTTGCCCATGAAAACCACGTCGGGGCGCACGTCGCCCAGCGTTTTGTTCACCTGGGCATAGGCCCTGAGCCCCGCCCAGTCCCGGTAGAGGAGGTCGGAATAGGCCTGGCCGAAAACAACGCCCGCCCCAAACAGGCAAAGCGCACATAACAAGATCAGTTTTTTCATTTCCGCAAAATATTAGATCGGTTCCACAAAGTTAAAAATTATCCGTCCGGAACGGCACTACGGGCTGCCCGAAGGCATCCCACAGGCGGCCGACGCTGCAATTCTTGAAATTATAGCGCAGGTACACGGGGCTGCCCACGTCGTAGTTCGAGACATAGAGCACCGTGGGGTCGGGGCGCCGGCGCACGGCCTTCGCGGGGCGGAACACCCCGTCGCTGCCGGCCAGTTCGAAGCCCTCGATCTCGCCCTTGACGAGGAACCCGCAGTCGCTGCCGTCGAAATGCACCCTCACGACACCGCCTTCGAGCACCTCCATCGACCTGAACCGCGGCCCGATGGTCTTGACCGCATCGCCGTAGCCGTAGTCCCGGCTCAGCGCCCAATAGGCCAGACGCCGCGCGATGGGCTCCTTCCGGCTGGGATGCACGTTCCACGTCTCGTAGTCGTAGACCAGGTCGTTGGTGCAAACCATACCCACGTTGTCGGTCATGTCCATCACCCGCGCCTGCTGCTCGCGCACCAGCGCCTCGTTCACGTTCTGCTCGCCGTCCTCATGGGGTGCGATCTCGACGTAGTAGAACGGCTTGCGTTCGCCGCCCCACAACTCCCGCCAGTGGTCGATCATCGCCACCATCTTGTCGGCGTAACAGGTGCTGCGCCCGACATTCGAGCAGCCCTGATACCAACAGAACCCCTTGATCGCAAAGTTATGCAACGGGTAAATCATCCCGTTGTAAAGGATTTCGACCGTATTCATGCCGCTCTGCCCCTCGCGCGTGGCGACCGACGCCGGGTCGAAATCGGCGAACCTGCGTTGCAGCGACGCCGGGAACCACGCTTCGATCCACGTGCCGCCGCAACTGCTGTTGATGATCCCCACGGGGACGTTCAGCGCCCGGCGGAGGTTGCGGCCGAACAGGTAGCCGATGGCGCTGAAGGTCTTGACGCTCCCGGGCGAGGCTTCGCACCAGGCACCCGTCACATCCTCCCGGGGACGAAGCCCGCCGTCGATTTTCACCGAGAAGAGCCGCACGTCGGGGTACTGCGCACTTTCGGCGATGATCTCCTGCGCATGTTCGATCGGGCAGTCGCGGCCTCCCTGCACGGGGATCTCCATGTTGGACTGCCCCGAGCAGAGCCACACCTCGCCGATGAGGATATTCTTCAGCACGACGGGTTCGCCGTCGCCGTCGCCCAGGGCGATGCTGCGCGGCTCGAACGAGGCGGCCGGGGTTGCGACCGTCACGCACCAGCGTCCTTTCTTGTCGGCCTGCGTCCGTACGGCGCCGCACCACGAGGGGGCGACGCTGACTTCGGCCTCGGGCGCCGCCCAGCCCCAGAGCTTCACTTCGCAGGACTGTTGCAGCACCATGTTGTCGCCCACGATGGCGGGCAGCTTGATTTTCGCTTCGGACGGCGCCCATGCCGCGCACAGCAGGAGCGCCAGCGCACAAAACCTTTTCATACCCGCAATCAATCGTTATAGGGCCTTGCGACCAGTTTGTAGGTATCGTCCCCGAGCAGCGACTCGTCGATCTCGATGTCGACCTTCCGGGTCTCGCCCCGCAGCAGCGTGAAGTAGTTGTCGTCCATGATGACCGGCAGTATCTGCTCCCCGGTCGAGGCGTAGACCGGCATGAGGCGCACGGCGAACGCCACGCTGCGGCCCCGGTTCGTGACGGTCGCGCGGATGATGCGCTTGCCGTCCACCGTTTCGGCTTTCGTGCGTACATCCAGTTTCGCGGGTTCGAGGTCGTTCAGCGCACGGTAGTCGCCCAGGCGGTTCGAACGCCAGTAGAAATTCTCCGAGAGCAGGTTCCCAGCATCGTCGGCCAGCCGCAGGCGGATGAAATGCACGGGCGAAAGTTCTTCGGCCGGGGTTTCCGGGCCGTAAAGCTCCATTTCGAAGAGCACCAGCTGCCAGTCGTCGTGGGGCGCCGTGCCCTGCAACTTGACATAGCGCGCCGTCACGGGGTCGATCCGTATCCGGTCGATGGGCGTGCTGGGCTTGCCGCTGGTGTAGACCGTCCGCCACGTTGAGGCGTCGTCCGACGCGAGTATCTCGTATGCTTTGGCCGCTTCGCTCTCCCACGTCAGGACGATGTCCGAAAACTCGGTGGGCGCGCCCAGGTCTACCATGACCCACTGCTCACCCGGGCCGCCCGAGCGCCACGAAGAGCCCGTATTGCCGTCGGTGACGGACTTGGCGGCATGCGAATCGTCATTCTCCGACGACGAGGCGACGGTTTTCTTACCCCGTGCGAGGTTGCGGTCTTCGGGGAACGGCAGCGTCATCACCTTGACAGCCGTATTGGGCAGCGACGACAGGGCGGCCCGCTGCGCGTAGCGCTTCACCTCGCTGCCGTCCATATTGTAGACCGCCGCCGTGGCACGCAGGCCGTTGTAGGCCTCGCCGCTGGCGTTGACCACCTTGACCGTGTTGTCGGCGTAACTCCACTGGATATGCAGCGGCTCGCAGGCCTTGCGCACGCCCCAGTAGGCGCCGTTCAGGTCGTAATAGTAATCGTAGGTCTGCCATACGAACGACGGGTAGGCCGACTGGCTCATCCAGGTCAGGATGCCCGAAGCGTCGTTCCACAGGTGGTGCTGCCACCCCTCGTACATCGCCTTGTTGACCTCGATGTTGAGCAGCTGCGCCTTGCGGCAGAAATCCTCCGCGCCCGCGGCCTTGCCGTAATTGTACTCCACGGCCGCGAAATAACGGGTCGGACGCGCATTGCCCGCCGAGTTGCCGAAGAAATGCTTGTCCAGCATCTCGGGCGAAGCCGGCCACCGCTCGGGCTCGGGCATGAACTTCTTATAGCTCTCGTAGTTGGTGAACACGGCCGAACCGATCTCCGTGCGGAAGCCCCAGCCGTCGAGCTTGTGGTCTCCGTAGCCCAGCGGGTGGGCCGTGAAGTACCAGATCGGATGGGCATTCACCCAGGGGCCGCTGCCCGAGAATCCGTACTCGCGCGAAATGGGCTGGTACCAGCGGTCGCCGCCGTCGAAGGCCTTGACATCCTCGCGCAGCCACTCGTTGAGCGGCGCCAGGGGCACGCCCTCGTTGTCGCCGCACCAGACGGCGATCGAAGGATGGTTGCGCAGCCGCTTGATTTTCTCCACGGCGTTGCGGTTGAAGGCGAACACGTCGTCCGGCAGGTTGGGATGCGAATTGAGCCAGAAATCGTCGAAGACCATGATGCCGTAGCGGTCGCACGCCTCGTAGAACTCGTCGTCGGTCGTCGAACCGATCCAGTTGCGGATCATGTTGTAGTTCATCTCGCGGTGCAGGCGGATTTTGAGGTCGTACTCGGCGCCCCGGCAGCGGAGCATATACTCGCTCATGCCCCAGTTACCGCCCTTGCAGTAGATGCGCTCGCCGTTGACCGAGAGCTGGAACACGCCCTTCACGAAATCGTAGGAATACTCCCGGATGCCGAATGTCACCGTCCGGCGGTCGGAAACCTCGCCGTCGACCTCGCACGTCAGCTCGCACGTATAGAGGTTTTGGTCGCCATACCCGTTGGGCCACCACAGGGCCGGGTCGTCAACGGTCAGCTGCGGGAACTCGCGGGGGTCGACGCCCACGGTGCGCTGCTGGCCCGCCCCTATTTTAAATCGCTTCTCGAAGGTAATGTCGCCCGGGCGGATGACGCCCCTCACGACCCCGGTTTTCTCCTGCTGCGAGTGGTTCTTCAGTTCGGTGGTCAGCGAAATGACGCCCTGCTCGCGCGAAGGCACCCTGGTACGCACCCACGGGTCGACGAGCGACACGTCGCCCGACGTGGTGAAATACACGTCGTCGGTGATGCCGCCCAGCAGCCCGGGGACGTAGGGCATCCAGTCCCAGCCCGCACTGGAAATATAGGTCGGGCTGGCATGGTTGGCGATCGGGTTCGTCGGCACGCGCACCAGCACGGCCAGCACGTTGGGCGCAGCATCCTGCCGCAGCAGGTGCGTGACCTCGAACATGCCGCGATCCATAAACCCGTCGAGCGACCCCAGCCGCGCGCCGTTGAGATAGACTTCGGCCCCGCGGTTCACACCCTCAAAGCAGATCCAGCGGCGCGCACCGGCGGGCAGGTCTTTGGTCGCGAACTCGGCCCTGTACCAGAAATTGCGGTCGTACTTGCTCCTGTCCGCCTTGTAGGCATTGTCGCCGAAGTTGGGGTCGGGTTCGATCCCCGCCTCGACGAACGACGTGAAGGCCGCCCCCGGGACGACCGCGGCGACCCAGCCGGACGCATCGTAACCGGCCCCGAGCATGGCCTTCGCATCGGGCACCTCGTCCTGTGCCCGGAGCTGCCACGCGGCAACCCGGCCGTCGCTGTTGAGCGACACTTTCTGCACAGCGGCTGCCAGGGGAAGGCTCAGCAACAGCGACGCTGCGATCAACAGATATTTTTTCATTCCTTCATTTTTTTACGGATAATTCGCTCCCGCACGGCTTCAACGCCGCCGGTCATCCGGCACCTCCCGGCCACACGCGAAGGGCGGCAACCTGCGGATGCAGGCCGATCCGGACGGCCCGGCCGGAAAAAATCCCGGCGACGGCGAAGTGAAACAGAAACGATCCACTGCCGTCGCCGGATTATCATACCGCCCCGGGTAACCGGCCGGGACGGCCTTCACAACCGGTTTTTACCAACCGGTATTCTGGACGAGGTTCGGGTTCTGCGTCGTTTCGGCATAGGGGAACGGCCACAGGTAGAAGCGGTCGCTCCAGGTGCCGCGCGTCGACAGCGGGTCGTAGCGCACTTCGTAGTTGCTCCAATCGGTAGGATCGGTCGTACGCTTGGTCGCGTCCTTGAGCCCGACGAGCCATGCGCATTCGTTACCCCAATGCTCGCTCACACCGTCGATCGAAGTGTCGGTGATGAATTTCTTGTAATCGCCCCAGCGGATCAGGTCGACATAGCGGCTGCAATCCTCCAGCCACAGCTCGAAGCGGCGCTCGGCCTTGATGCCGTACTCGGCGTTATCCATATCCAGCGCGGGGGCGTCGGTCAGGCCCGCACGGCGGCGCACCTTGTTCAGCGCCTCCAGGCCCGAGATATTGGCCGTACCCTCGCCCGACATGCAGACAGCCTCGGCATAGAGCAGCAGCACGTCGGCATAGCGCATCAGCGGGAAGTTCGTCCGGTTGCCGTTGGTCTGGCCGCTTGCGAAACGCTCGGGAACCACGTCGTCCACATAGTCGTAGTATTTCATGCGGAAATAGCCCTCGTTCTCGAACAACATGCTCGACATGACGCCGCGCACGTCCTTGTTCAGGTAGGGGAAGTCGTGGTACACCTCGCTGTAAGTGGCGATGGCCGCACGGCGGCGCACGCTGTTGCCGTCGTGCTTGGCAAATGCATAACCGAACGTGCGGGTCGGGTTGATAAAGCCCCAGCCGTCGGAGGCGGTCGTCGTGTTGCCCGGCAGGTTGACCTCGTCCTTACGCCAGTTCATGTAGGCGCGGAACCAGTAAGGCTCGGTGCTCGTGATCGTCGTCATGTCGCCGTCGATGTCCAGCTCGAGCAGGAACTCGTCGCAGAAATCGGCCTCGGCACGGTAGAGCGTCAGGTATTCGTACTCCTCGCTGCCGTCGCTCCAGTTTTCGTTCTGGCTCTTGGCCAGCTGCATGTTCGTGCCGTAGCTCGACGGGCCCATGGTCGCGGTCTTATCCCAGAGTTCATATTTGCCCGAGTTGATCACCTTGGCCAGTTCGACCTTGGCGTTGGCATAATCGTTCTGCCACATGTACCCCTGGCCCTTGTAAGCATAGCAGGCTTCGGCCGTCCAGCGGCCGCCGATGGCTTTCTGGCCGCCCAGTCCGCTCTTCGAGGGAAGCACGGCAGCAGCCTCGTCGAACTGCGTCATGATCCATTTCCAGTTGTCCTCGGGGTTCGAGTTGCCGGGATAGAACGAATAGTTGATACCGTCCAGCACGTGATCCACGAGCGGGGCCGAGCCCCACAGCTGCGTCAGGCGCATCATCGCCCATGCACGCCAGGCCTTGGCCTCGGCGATCACGCGCTTGCGCTCGGCGGAACCGTCGTTGAGTTTGTCCACGATCATGTTGCATTTGTACATGATCTTGTAGAAACGGGTATACATCTCCTTGTAGGCGTTGTTCTCCGAATCGTCGATCATGGCCGACATGCGGTGGTATTCGGTACCGTCGTTCGGGCCCGAACCGCCCGGCCAGCACTCGGCCGTCTTGGCCGAGGTGGTTGCAATGTAGTGTACGCCCCAGTCGCCCATCATCAGGTACTTGGCCGTGACGTATACGTTCGCGATCAGCTGTTGGGCCGTCATATCGTTCGCCTCCGCATAGGTCTTGTCCACCTCGGTGACCCCGAGGTGCTCCACTTCGTCGAGACGCGCCTGGGAGCACGAAGTCGCCATCATCGCTCCGGCAAGCAGACCGGCTAATGCCAAAATATGCTTTTTCATAATAGTCATAATGTTTTTAGGTTAGAACGAAAGGTTTGCACCGAATGTCAGGGTCTTCGGGGTCGGGTAGTCGCCATTGTCCATACCGATGCCCGACGTACCGCTGACAGCTTCCGGATCCATACCCCAGTAGGGAGTGATGCAGAAGAAGTTGTCGAGCGAAACATAGACGCGCAGGCGCGAAATGGCGATCTTCTTCGTAAAGGACGAAGGCAGCGTGTAACCCAGCTGGATCTGCTTGATCTTGAAATAGGAACCGCTCTTGAGCCACATGCTCGAGTTTCTGGAAGCGGTATCGCCGATCGGATCGGGATGCGGGTATTTGGCCCCGGCGCCCTTCACGTCCCACGAATCCGTCCACAGTTCGGAGGGCTTGTTGGCCGAAGGCGTCAGGCGGGCGCCGTAGAGGCTCAGCAGGCCGCCGTGGCTTCCGCTGCCGAATACCGTCAGGTCGAAGCCCTTGTAAGCGGCGTTGAGGGTGATGCCGTAGGTAAAGTCGGGGATGGCCGAACCCAGGTACACCTTGTCCTTGTCGTCGATCGTGCCGCTCTTGTCCTTGTCGTAATAGATGGCGCTGCCGTCCTCGGGATTGACACCGAGGTATTTGTAACCGTAGTAGCTCCACATGGGCTGTCCCTTGTCGAAATAGACGAAATCGGACAGGTCGTTCACGATACGCGCACCTTCCATCTCCTTGACCTCGCTGCTGATGGTGGCAAGGTTGGCATTGACGCCGTAGGTGAACTCACCGACCTGATCCTGCCAGCCGAGTTCGAACTCGAAGCCGTGGTTGTTCACCTTGCCTATGTTCTTCGCCATGCTCGTGGTACCCGTCGCAAGGGGTGGCGTCAATGTAAGAATCTGGTCGACGGTATTCTTGTTGTAGAAATCCATCCCGAAAGTCAGCCTGTTGTTCAGGAAGCGTGCGTCGACGCCGACGTCGAACTGCCGTGCCGTCTCCCATTTCAGATCCGGGTTGGCCAGCACATCCGAAGGATAGACGGTGGAAACCAGCGAGCCGTTCATGGGGTAATAATCGCCCACGCTCATCGACGAGCTGTACATGAAAGCGCCCAGTGCACTGATATTACCGTTGACACCGTACGAAGCGCGGAGCTTCAGGAACGAAATGATCTTGGGGTCGATATCGCGCATGAACCGCTCGTTGGAAATCGTCCAGCCGGCCGACACCGAGGGGAAATAACCCCACCGGGCTTCCTTCGACAATTTGGAACGGTCAAAAGCGTCGGCGCGGAAATTGACCATGATGTTGTAACGGTTGTCGAACGTATAGCCGATACGGCCGAAATAGCTGATACTGGACATTTCGCCTACTCTGCCGCCCACGCCTTTGGTGGCATCGGTCGAAGCGAAGTCGAGGTGGTGGAAATTGCTGCTGCTGTCGGTCAGGCCGTTGGTCGAACCCGATGTGAAGTTACTCCACTCGTACTGGTAGGACATACCGACCATCGCGTTGATCGTGTGCTTGCCGAACGAACGGTTGTAGTTGGCGAAGTTCTCCCACATGTAGAAGCGGTTCATCGTGGTCTTCCCGTCCAATTGCATCTTCGTACGCGACGACACGGCAAAGTAGGTCGGCACGCCGTAGAAGCTGTAATTGGTCGATTCGAGCCGGTAACCCACGCGCGACGTGACGGTAAGACCCTCGACGGGGGCGAAAACCAGCGACGAAGCACCGCGCAGGGCGAAATTCTTATGCTCGCCCGTGTTGCTGTAATAGTGGGTAAGCGGGTTGACTGCGTCCTTGGCGGCGAACGGGATGCCCACGTAATCGCCCTTTTCGTTCTTCATGAACATGTCGTCGCCCTGTTGTGCGATCAGCTCGGTCATGTATGCGGGCAGGTTGTCCTTGTCCCAGAAAGCGGGCAGCAGCGGATCCATGCCGTAAGGGTTGATAAACTGGTTGCTGTTGCCCAGCGTACTCACGCCGTCGCCGCTGTTCTGCGAACGCGAACTTTCGACCGTATTGTTGGTCGTGAAGGTGAGCCATTTCTTGACCTTGTAGTCGCCGTTGAGCTGGAAGGTGACACGCTTCAGCCAGTCCTTGTTGCCATAGTACATACCGTCGTTGTCCATATACGACAGCGAAGCGTAAACCGAACCGTTGTCGTTGGCCATTTCGATGCCGGCCGTATGGCGCTGGAACGAACCGTTGTCGCCGTAAAGCACGTCGAACCAGTCGGTATCGGTCTTGCCGTCCCACGCGGACAGCGACTGGTTGTTGCCGGCGGCCGTCTGGTAGGCCACGTACTGCTCGGCATTCATCAGGTCGGCCTTACGTGCCAGCGAGGTGATGCCGTAGGTGAAATCATAGAAGATGCGGCCGTCGCCCTTCTTACCCTTCTTCGTGGTGATGAGCACGACACCGTTACCGGCCTCGACACCGTAGATGGCCGCCGAGGCACCGTCCTTGAGGATCTCCATCGACTCGATGGACGAAGGATCCAGGTAGGAGATGTCCGACACCTTCAGGCCGTCCACTACATACAAAGGCTCCGAAGCGCCCGAATTGTTCGAGCTGAAACCGCGGATACGGATCGAGGGGCTCGAACCCGGAGCGGCCGAAGAGGAGAGCACCTGCACGCCCGGGGCCTTTCCCTGCAGGGCCTGCTGTGCGTTCTCGACCGAACGCGATTCGAACACGTCGCTCTTCACCGAGGTGATCGAACCCGTCACGTCCCTCTTCTTCTGGACACCGTAACCGATGACGACCACTTCGTCGAGCGTCTGGTTGTCCTCCTTGAGCACGACCTTCATATTCGTCTGTGAGCCGATCGCAACCGTCTGGGGTTCATAACCGATGAATGTCACCAGGAGGCTCTGGTTCGCCATAACGCCGTTCAGTGCGAAGGAACCGTCGGAACCCGTCGAGGTACCCTTCGTCGTCCCGTCGATCACCACGGCGGCACCCGCAACCGGATTCCCCTGTGCGTCGACGACGGTTCCGGTCAGATTGTGCGTCTGTGCAACAGCCTGACTGCCTGCGAACGGAGCGACAAGCATCAACATCACTGCTGCAAAAGCTAATTTCAGTAAGCTTTGTTTCATAATTTTAATCAATCATTAATGTAGTTCGTTGGTTGTCATTTCTTTGCTTCCCGCGGGAACGCCCGGTTCCCGGCGGATCGGTAGGTTTTACATCTTTTCAGTTTATGGCCAATTAGGTGTTAAGTTAATAAGTGGTTTATAATTAGGTATTTATAAATATCACAACGCTTTTTACAGGGTGCAGTCGGAAACACCCGCCGCAGGAATCAGGGGTGTCAGCGTACAGGGTGTGCCCGTCGGGGCACACCGATGCACGCGGCATTCCGCACGATTATTCTACGGGGAGACCCTTATAGGCGCGGTACGTAGCGGCCAGGTCGGCAGTCCTCAGGAACACGTATTTCCGGCCGTCGTTGCGAGCCTCGATCTGCTTTTTGAGCTCGGACGCATAGGTGGTCACATCCTCGCTCGCCGTGCCGATCATGACCGACAGGAACAGCGGTTCGTCTACCGGGGCGCTGTCCAGCACCTTGTTCAGGTATTCGGGACGCGAATTGGTCGTACCGATATGGAAACAGTCGTTGTCCATGTGGTATTCGTCGGAACCGATGCCGCGCCAGTCGGTGCCCGCATAACCGCCTTCGAGGCAGTAGGGCTGTACGTTCCAGGCCACGGCTTCGCCGTCGACCATCTGCTTGAGGGTGTGCATACCGGCCTGCCTGAGGTAATGCCGCGTCAGCGAGCAATAGAACGAGAAACCGCTGTAACGGTCGGTCGTCGGGGAGCCGTCGCCCATCATGGCGCCCATCTCCTGGCCGCCTTCGTTCATCACCTGCTCGTACCAGGTGAAAACACGCGGCGCGAGGTCTACGATGGCGGGGTTGATGATCCACGTCACGGGGACGTCACCGTAGGCGGCCGACTCCTCGATCGTGTAGGGCATGTAGATCATCGTATGCAGCAGGTTGTCGCCGTCGGAGACGAGCATCGCGATATAAACGGTATTGGGCTCGGCCTTGAGCGCCTTGGGTTCGATGGGCGTACCCTGCACCGAGGGGAACGAAGACATGACGGTCATGTTCTCGACCGAAATGAACGGCACCATGAAATACCCGTATTCGGCGAAGAGCTTGTCGGCCTTCAATTCGTCCGTCCAGCCCATGATCTGGGTGCCGGCGGGGTATTTCTTGACGATGTTCTCGTAATATGCGCACTGGTCATGATCCTGGATGTCGAGGAAATAGGTGAACAGGCGGTTGGCAACCACGTAGTCCTTGTTGGCTGCGCCCCAGCTCTCCTGGAAATCGGTGGTCATGTGCGACCAGGTGAAAGCCACGTCGCGGTTGGCCGTCTCGAAATAGTTTTCCACGAGCCAGTCGACACACTCGATGTTGGTCTTGAACATCCCGCGCAGATCCCGGATCACCGGGAAATCGTACCCCTTCACCTCCTCGTAAAGGCGGGGTGAAACGATCAGGGCGTCGGTCTGTGCCGCGATCGTGGTCGCCGCCTCGATCGTGGCCTCGACCAGTTCGGGGTCATAGATGACTACGCCCTTGATATGCTTCTTATACTGCTCGACAAGCGCCGAGAACCCGGGGTTGGACTTGGTCGCATCGAGCGTGAGGGTCTCTTGCGGAATGTCCTTCAGCACACGGTCGAGCCAGAACTGCCCCATCTGGGCCATGTCGTGCGGGCCGGTCTTCCAGCCGCCGTGGTTGTCCTTGCAACGGCTGTTCATCACATAGATCTTCTGTTCGCTGTCGCGGTTGACGATACCCTGCAGGCCGATGGCAGCGACCTGCCCCTCGATATCGTCGTTTTGCAGGTCTACGATGACAAGCGATTTGGTCGGGGTTTTGACTTTCGGATAGAGCCTGCCCGTCAGGTCGACGTCCGTGGCGGCCTGGCCGCAGCACGAACCGCCGTTCTGGCACGAAGCGAGCGTCATCAGACAAAGCAGGGAACCGAAACAATAGGTCAAAGTTTTCTTCATGAGTTTTAAGTAGGTTTTATTAGGATTTCTATTATAAGTCTTTGCGCAGGTTTTCCAGGATTTCGCCTACGGAGAGGTCGGCCCGGCAGATCACCTTGTCCGAAGCCCCGTAGTACAGGGCGATGCGGTCGCCATCGACCAGATGGCCGTTGGTGAAGATGACATTCCCGAAGAAGCCTTCCAGTTCGTAGGGTTCCTCAGGCTCCATGACGGGCGTGCGGCTGCGCGCCAGCACCTTCGACGGGTCGGCGGCGTCGAGCAGCATCGCACCCAGGCAATAGCGGTGCGAAGCGTCTGCGCCGTGGTAGATCATCAGCCACCCTTCGCCCGTACGGATCGGGGCACACCCGGCACCTATGCGGGCGCTGTCCCACATCCCCTTGCGGGTACGGGCCACACACCTGTGGTTTCCCCAGTGGCGGAGGTCGGGGCTCTGGGCGATCCAGATATAATTCCCGCCGATCTCGGGGCTGCTCGGGCGGTGCAGCATATAATATAGGTCACCGACCTTCTCGTCGAAGAGCGTGCAGTCCTTATTGTGCGGCGGCAGCACCAGCCCGTAATCGGTGAAACGGCGCCAGTCCGACGTGCTGCGCATCCGCACCGCCACGCCATTGGCCGAGACGGCCGTATAAGTCAGGTAATACTGCGTGCCGATCTGCGTGACGCGGCAGTCTTCGATCCCGTACGCTTCGTAACGGTCGCTGCCCGTCAGCGGCGGATACCCCGCCTCCTCGCGGAAACGGATGCCGTCGGTGCTGCTCACAAGCCGCAGGTGGGACATCGTCGTGAGGAAATCCTCGCCCTTGTAATTAATGACCCTCGGATCCGAGAGGTCGAGTTCGGGGGAGGCGGCCGGGACACGCATCACCGTCACGCGGTTCTGCGCGTCGAGCACCGGGAAGCTGATCTCCCCTTCGGCCTGTGCAGGGCGTTCGGCGACCCTGACCAGCATCCAGACCTTCCCGTCGTAACGGAATACACCGGGATTCAGCAGGCATTCGATCTGCATCGAGGGTTGGCTCGGACACAAATCTTCGGGGCTCAGGATCGGGTTATGTGCGTAGCGCATGGTCAGTGGTTTTTTTGTAATTCAAAAGTAGATTATATTCCGCGCCGAATTGTATACAATACTACCAAAATGGTATAATCACAGGATACCCGCAAGAACCCGGGAATGTTCCATACGGACACATTAAATACTAATAATCAGCAACAAACAGTATGATTAAGGCACACCTCCCGCCCGAAAAATCCGTATACTCCCTTCCCCGGGCCGCTCCCGGAAGCCCCAAACCATCCCGCCCGCACATCCCCGTCCGACGGCCGGCCGCCATGCCCGTACCCGCCCCCGAAACCACCCCCGGGAACCGGCCTTGAAACCATCCCTGCAACCACCAGCTCCCGAAACCATTCCCGGAACCATCTCTGAAACCACCGTTCCCGGAACCGACCTTCAGACTCCGGCCCTCCCCGGCCCCTCCGCAAACCGGGGCATTTCCCGCGTTCCAAGGCCATCCGCCCCGGGCAGGGGATACTCCCGGGCACGAATATCGACCGGGAGTGATAAAATAATGCCCGATAATGCTAAATTTTCTCATAATTATTCTTAATTTTACCACATATTTTTAGAATGATGACTATTAATCCAAAACTTATTTAATCTAAGGAACACCTATGAACAAACTCTTTGCAAGTGTGCTGCTATGCGCCGCGTTATTGGGTTCCGGGATTCTCCGGGCTGATAACATCGTTATTTCCAACAGGAAAAGCTCTATCCTGATCACGGCCCAAAAGGGTGAATCGCCCCGGATACAGTACTTCGGCCCCCGGCTGGCGAATCCCGGCGACGTATTCGACAGCGGGAGCGCCTTCAACGACCCGGTATACCCCCAGTTCGGCGTCCAGTGCTCGCGTGAAACAGCCATTCAGGCAACCCACAACGACGGCAACATGTCGCTCGAACTGGTCGTGGAGTCGGTCACCAGGGAGAACCGCGACGGCGGCCAGGTCACGGCGATCGCGACCCGAGACAAATTCTACCCGTTCTATGTCACCATCTACTACAAGACCTATCCCGACTGCGAGGTAATCGAGACCTGGACGGAGATCCGCCACCTGGAAAAGAAACCCGTCACGCTCTACCGTTTCGCGTCGGCCTTCCTGCCCGTGCGCCGCGGCGACAACTGGCTCTCGCACTTCCACGGCCCCTGGGGCGCCGAGGCATACCTCTACGAGGAGGCGCTGAGAGACGGCATGAGGGTCATCAAGGACAAGGACGGCGTACGCAATACGCAGAACAGCTGCCCGTCGTTCATGCTCACGCTCGACGGGCGCCCCGACGAACAGCACGGCATGGTCATCGGCGGCACGCTGGCATGGAGCGGCAACTACCGTATCGCCATCGACAACGACAATGCCCACACCACACGCATCTTCGCCGGCATCAACGAAGACCAGTCGCAATACATCCTCGAACCGAAAGAGGTCTTTACGACCCCCGTATTCGCCTTCACCTTCAGCGACGAGGGCAAGGGCGGCGTCAGCCGCAACTTCCACCGCTGGGCGCGGCTGCACCGGCTCAACCACGGCGGCGAGCAGCGCAGCATCCTGCTCAACAGCTGGGAAGGCGTCTCGATGAACGTCAACCAGGAGGTGATGGATCAGATGATGGCCGACTTCGCCGCCATGGGCGGGGAGATGTTCGTGATGGACGACGGCTGGTTCGGCGACAAATACCCGCGCAACAACGGCACGTCGAGCCTCGGCGACTGGGTGGTCTGCAAGGAGAAACTCCCCGAGGGCATCGAGGGGCTGACGGCCTCGGCCAGAGAGAAAGGGCTCAAGTTCGGCATCTGGATCGAACCCGAGATGACCAACTCGAAGAGCGAGCTTTTCGAGAAGCACCCCGAATGGGTGATCCAGCAGCCCCACCGCGAGATGCACAAGGGTCGCGGAGGCACCCAGCTCGTGCTCGACCTGTCGAACCCCGAAGTGCAGGAATTCGTGTTCGGCGTCGTGGACAAGCTGATGACGGCGCACCCCGAAATCGCCTACATCAAGTGGGACGCCAACATGACGCTGTTCAACTACGGGTCGACCTACCTGCCCCGCGACAAACAGTCGCACCTCTACATCGCCTACCACCGCGGCCTGGAAAACATCCTCAAGCGCATCCACGCCAAATATCCCGGCCTGGTGATGCAGGCCTGCGCCAGCGGCGGCGGCCGTATCAACTACGGGCTGCTGCCTTACTACGACGAATTCTGGACGAGCGACAACACCGACGCCCTGCAACGCATCTTCATCCAGTGGGGCGTTTCGAACTTCTTCCCCGCCGTGGCGATGGCCTCGCACGTGAGCGTGGACACCAACTACCAGACCGGCCGCAAGACGCCCCTCAAACTGCGTTTCGACGTGGCGATGAGCGGACGCATGGGCATGGAGCTCCAGCCCGCACACATGACCGACGAGGACAAGGCCTTCGCCCGACGCGCCATCGCCGACTACAAGCTGATCCGCCCCGTCGTGCAGCAGGGCGACCTCTACCGCCTGATCTCGCCCTTCGACAAGACCGGGTATGCATCGCTGATGTACGTCTCGCCCGAAAAAGACCACGCGGCCTATTTCGTCTACAAGCTGGAACAGTACCACAACATGCCCCGGCCGGCGTTCCGGATGGCCGGGCTCGACCCGCAGAAGAGGTACCTCGTCAGGGAGCTCAGCCTCAACGGCAAGCCCATTCCCCAGGACGGCAAGACCTTCACCGGGGCGTTCCTGATGGAGACCGGCCTCGACTTCGAGGTGGGCGGCGAACATGCCAGCCACGTACTTGAACTCAAGGCGGCGGAGTAATCCCGCCAGCCCCCGGCCGGGCCGGCATCGGCCCGGCCGGACAAAATACTTGCGCCATGAAAAAACTATTCCCCCTGATCGCCGTGCTGGCCACGCTGTGCGCAACCGCGGCGCAGCGCCCCCTGCAACTCATCCCGCAGCCCGTCCGGGCCGAACTCCGCGAAGGGCACTTCGCCGCACCGGGCTGTAAAGTCACCGCTGAAGGCTTCGCCTCCCGGCCCGAAGGGCTGATCCGGGTGGCCTCGGCACTGGCCGCCCCGCACGGAAAGCAGCCGGCCCGGAAAACGCGGAACACGCTCCTCCTGCAACTGGACGCCCGCGCGGGCATCCCCGCCGAAGGATACCGGCTCCGCGTCGCCGAACACGAGGCGGAACTCACGGCGGGCGACGAAAGCGGCATCTTCTACGGGCTCCAGACGCTCCTGCAAATGGCCGACGCCGACGGCAACATCCCCTGCGCCGAGATCGAGGACTACCCCCGCTACGGCTACCGGGGACTCCACCTGGACGTCTGCCGCCACTTTTTCCCCGTGGAGTTCGTGAAGGGCTACCTCGACCGCATGGCCGCCGCGAAGCTCAACCGCTTCCACTGGCACCTGACCGACGACCAGGGCTGGCGCATCGAGATCAAACGCTACCCGCGCCTGACCGAAGTCGGGGCGTGGCGTTCGAAATCCCAGATCGGCAGCTACGAAGAGAAGCCCGCCACCTTCGAATTCGGAAGATACGGCGGCTTTTACACGCAGGACGAGATCCGCGAGGTCGTCGCCTATGCCGCCGAGCGGCACATCACGGTCATCCCCGAAATCGAAATGCCCGGGCACTCGCTCGCAGCCCTCACGGCCTACCCCTGGCTGGGGTGCGTGAACAACCCCGAATCCTACGAAATAGCGGGTTGGATCTGCGGCCCCGGCAACGTCCTCTGCCCGGGCAAGGAGAGCACCTTCGAATTCCTCGAAAACGTGCTCGACGAGGTGCTCGCGCTCTTTCCCTCGAAACTGATCCACATCGGCGGCGACGAGTGCCAGCGCACCCGCTGGGAGGCCTGCCCCGACTGCCAGGCCCGTATCGCGGCCGAGGGGTTGCATGACGAGACGCAGCTGCAATCCTACCTCACCCACCGCATCGACAGCTACCTCGCATCGAAAGGCCGGCAGCTGATCGGCTGGGACGAGATCATGGAGGGCGGGCTGTCGCCCGAGGCGGTCGTCATGAGCTGGCGGGGCACGCAGGGCGGCATCGCGGCGGCGAGAGAGCACCACCATGTGGTGATGACCCCCGGCCAGTACCTCTATTTCGACAAACGGGGGACGGATTCGCCCGACGAGCCCGTGAGCCTGAACCTCTCCCTGCCGCTGGAGAAGATATACGGCTACGACCCGGCGGAGGGGCTCTCCGAAGAGGAACAGCAATACCTGCTGGGCGTGCAGGCCAACCTGTGGACGGAATTCATGGCGACCGGGAAACGGGTCGAGTACCAGTTGCTGCCGCGCATCTACGCCCTCTCCGAAATCGCATGGTCGCCCGTAGCGCGCAAGTCGTGGGAGGAGTTCTCCCGGCAGCGCCTTCCGGCATACCTTGCGCGGCTCGACGCCGAAGGGGCAGCCTATCAGGTTCCGCAACCCCACGGCATCCGCGAAGAGACGCTCGAAGGGGGATGTTTCCGCTTCACGATCCGCCCGCCCTTCCCGGGCTGCCGGGTCTATTACACGCTCAACGGCGCCACGCCCTACGACTTCGACCGCGAAGTGCCGGGCGAATTGGAGGTCATCGTTCCCCGGGGGGAACAACGGGTGCTCAAATGCGTCGCCGTCACCCCCGCCGGACGCCGGAGCATGGTCGTCACCACCCGCATGGGCAACCCCGGAGAGTAACCCGGCGGATCGAAGGCCAATGCGCACGCTTCCCGCCCGCGTTTCCCGCCCCGCCGGAAAAACGCGCATCCGGGACACCTCCCCGACGGAGGGAATAACAATAAAAACGGAGAGGGGTGCCCGCTAACCGCAGGCCCCCCTCCCCGTTTTATAACCGGACTTCACTCCGACGCCCCGCCCCGAACGGCGGCGTTGCAGTCCCTGCTCATGACATCCGCACTGTAATCGAGCGACACGACGCAATCCTCAAGCTCCTCGCGCGTAATGTCCATATCCTGTATGTTACGGTCGTTCATCGCCCTGAGTTGCCGAACCCCCTGCATCAGGATTTCGACATCGAGCGGGTACAGTGCGAAATATTGCCGGACGGAGGGCAGGCTCGTCAACTCCCGGACGGCTGCCAGAAAATCTTTGCGGTCGCCGAAAAACTTTTCGGTAAAGAAGGCCTCGGCCGCCTCTTTTTGCCGCCGCTGCAACTGGACGGAGGAGTCGTTCAGCATGTTCCGGAGTGCGAAACAATGCCCGATACGCTGTTGTAAGGCATAGTTGTCCAGCGTCCTCCAGATATCGCTGCTGTGGGCGAATACCCCTTCCGCCGCAGGGTTCACGATATAGAACTTATCGGCGAAAAAACTATTGAGGTATAAGCCCAGGGTATCTGCCGGCACCTCGTCGAGCCGATCGGGATAACGATCCAGCACAGCCCGGAAAACCGTATCGTACCGGAGGAAAGTTTCGCAGTCCGCCTCCAGCTTGCGGATCGAATATTCGATATCGCCGATGGTCATCAGCGCAGCCGTCCGCCCCATCGCCTTTTTGTCGCAATACTCCAGATACCCCGTCGTACCGAAGGTGACGACGATGCCCAGCAGCGCACCGAAGAAATTGGTCGACAAGTCTGCCCACCACTGTTTCGTGAAGAAAAAACGGGTCTTTTTCGGTTTCATGGTGATTTTTGTCAGGATCGCACCCCGTCGGGACATCCCGTTCGGGATGTCAAAACTAACGGAAAAACACCCGATTTCCGCCGGGCGGGCGGAAAAACGACTCCCAATTTGTCATCTTGTTGTGTCATGTTGTCCCCGGCAGCAGGGCCGGCACGCATACAATACTGTCAATCAAAATATTATGACAAAGTCACACAATAATGCGACAAATAGGGACAGCGGCTTCCTTGGAAAAGATTGTTTCCCGCCATATATTTGATAAATAAATTTTTCACAATTCACAATCTTTTAAAGAACAAGAAAATGAAATTCAAATCTTTTATCGCCATGCTCGTTACGGGCCTTCTTTGCATCACTTCGTTCTCCGCCTGCAGCGACGACGACGATGACAAGGACAAGACCTATGCCTATGAAATGGTCTTGGAGCTGACCGATGCCGGCGACCTGTCGCAAGACAATATCCAAGTGCTCAACACTACCTTCGCCGCAATGGAATCCCAGGTCGGCACCCAGTATGCGACACCGGCCGCGGTGAAGCGGATTTTCAACGAGAATGTTTCTCAGATCAAAAATTCTGTCGGAACAGTAGTGGCGGGGATGTCGCACACCAAGACCGTAAAAGTGAAATTCGGATTCTTCAACACGGGCACCCAGAAACTCGAAGTGTCGCAGGTATTCGAATTCAATTAATCCCCCGTCCGAACATATCATGCAGCCAGGAAAGGCAGCGGGACAGGGATTCCGCTGCCTTTTTCGATCGAAACAGTCACAAAACACCACATCAGGCATGAAATCCATACTGTCATTTTTCGCCCTTTTCGCGGGCATCTTCGCCGCCTCGGCACAGGTCGACACGATCTATACCCACGAAGGGGTCATCCCGTGCAACATTACCGAGATCACCGAGACGGCCGCCAAGTACCAGTACCCCGGCGAGTCGCACAGCAACAGCCTCTCGCTGAACGCCGTGAGCAAAATCGTATTCCGCAGCGGCCGTGTGCAGGAATTCGCCGCCCGCACCTCGTTCCGCCGCCTCTCCTCTCCGATGGAGTGGGAACAGGTCTCCATCGCGAGCGTCGAGTCGGAAGTGCAGGGGCTTTATAAAATCGACGACGTGAGTTCCAAGGCAAAGGGCACGACCGAATTCTCGAACCAGGAGCGCGTGAAGCGCCGCGCCCTGGACAAGATGAAGATGCAGGCCGCGATCCTGGGCGGCAACGTCGTCTACATGGTACAGATGCGCAGCGACGGCACGAAATACAACTGGCTGACCGGCGCCGGATCGACCGCCGAGACCTCCCTCTTCGGGGTGGCCTATTCGAGCCAGATGCCGCGGCTGGCCGACGTCCGGAAACTCGTGGACGGGCACACCGCGTTCGACGTGGTCGAGGAGGTGACGATGGTCAACACCGATTCGCGTTACAGCCAGGACAAGATGTCCGAGGCGCTCACCATCGACCGTGTTTACGACGACAGCGGGCTGGTGATGCTCGAAGGCAGCATAAAGGGAATCAAGGAGCACACGTTCCGCGTCACGTTCTGCAACGAATCGGATTTCTACATCGCCTGCAAGACCCGCCGCGGCGTATTTTCCTATAAGGTGAACGTCCGCTAAGCGGGCAGCCCCCGCAGAGGAGCCGTCCCGTCCGTGCGCCGGGCAAACGCCCCGCCCGGACAGACACGCCCCGGCGCGCACTCCGGCACATGGGCAGCATAAACGGCAAACATACTCAATACGAATCGGAGATGAAAAAACAATCGCAATCCTGGGATCGGCGTTGCTCCTCGCCGCATTCCCCGTGCAGGCGCAGCAGCCGCAAAGCGGATCGGCCGCGCAGGATACGGAGCAGGCGGCTCCCCTGACCAGTGAGGAGCTGATGAGGATAGCCATCCGGCTTTCCGAAGAGAACGTAGCGGCCGGCGGAGGCCCCTTCGGCGCAGTCATCGCCCGGGACGGCAGGGTCGTCGCCACCGGTGCCAACCGGGTCACGCCCGACTGCGACCCCACGGCACACGCCGAGGTGAGCGCCATCCGCGCCGCAGCAAAGAAACTGGGCACGTTCGACCTGAGCGGCTGCGAAATCTACACCTCGTGCGAACCGTGCCCGATGTGCCTCGGGGCAATCTATTGGGCGCGGCTGGATCGGATGTACTACGGCAACGACAAGCACGATGCCGCCAGGATCGGATTCGACGATGCGTTCATCTACCGGGAACTCTCGCTCAAACCCGCCGACCGGAAACTGAAATCGGCCGTCCTGCTGCCCGAAGAGGCGATCGCAGCCTTCGAAACCTGGGAAGCCAAGTCCGACAAGGTCGAATACTGACCCGGCGGGGACTGACCCGGCAACCGGCAACGAAAGGGCTCCGGCGGAAGATTCCGCCGGAGCCCTTTCCTGGATATGCTTCGGCGATCAGCCGCACTGCGCCTTGCGGAACTCCGAAGGCGTCATGCCGTACCGGTTCTTGAACAGGCGGTGAAACGACGAGAGGTTGGGAATCCCCGCCTCCTGTGCGATGGCATTGACCGTGTATTCGGGATAGCGGATCAGCAGGCGTGCGGCATACTCCATCCTCAGCCCGTTGAGATAACCCGCCAGGTTGGTGCCCGCACCGGCCTGGATAACCTGTGCGATCTGGTTTTTCGAAATGTTTATCAGCCGCATCAGGTCTTCGCGCGACAGTCCGGGATTCAGGAAAAGCCGTTGCTCGTTGATCTTCCGGTCGAGCTGTTCGAAAAGCCTCATCGCCTTCCGGTCGTCCCCGTCCGCCCCGACCCGGGCCTGAACCCCGCCGCCGGCCTCCTTGTCGTCCTCGTCCGAACCGTCGACCGCACCGGAATCCCCCGTCACAGGGGCGGGAACGCAGCCAGCCCCCTCTTCCGTCTGCCCTCCGACATGCAGCAGGCGTTCCTTATAGGCGAGCAGTCCCGCCACGGTATCCACCATCGCCTTGTTCTTGCGGCGGATCGTATACATGTAATAGCGGTTGCGCCACAACAGCACCGCCAGCAGGAGCACGATGGCCAGCGCCGATACGAGCAGGATGCTGTGGATGCGGAGCCGCGCGGCAGTGGCCTGCAACTGCTGCTCCTTTTCATGCACGTCGTTGGCAATGGCCAGATCCATCGCAGCACTCAGCTGCTCGCGGCGCTTGAGGCTGTCGGTCAACACGGCCAGCCCTTCGAAATAGGCCGCAGCACGTTTGAAATCGCCGCGCGCCTCATATGCCCGCCCCAAAGTCCGCTTTACGGACATCATGTGGTAATTGATCGTGTCCCCGTGCTCGATCAGGAAGCGCTCGCGCGGCTCGCAGAGCCGGATGGCCTCGTCGTAACGCCGCTGCCCCATCAGGTAGGGAATGACCAGGTAGTCGTCCTTGGTGTAGGCACCGCCGATGCGCACCCACTCCTGATAGGCCCGTTCCGCTTCATCGTAACGCTTCAGCTGGCCGTACAGCACGGCACGCTGTGCCATCAGGGTCTTATGCTCCTTCTCGTACAGGCCGCCGATCGAGGGCACCCCCTCCGAAGAGCTCCCGATGACCCGTTCGAGGTCGTCCAACACCCCCACGGCCTCTTCCAAACGGCCGTCGCGCTGCAACAGGATCAGCAGCGTATTGTAATCGTAACGCAGGTTGTCGTACTTGTATTTGTAATCCGCCCCTTCCATCAGGGCGATAGCATCCCGGATCAGCCCGTAGCCCCGCTCCTTATCCTCCTGATAACAGAGCATTTTGCCCATGTTGAACAGTGCAACCGACTCCATCGCCGTATCGTTGCAGGCGCGGGCCTTTCGGAGCAGCAGCTCGGTACACTCCGCCTGCCGCTCCTCGTCGTGGAGGCAATCGTAGGAGGAGATCATCCGGTGCAGGACGTCCATGTATTCCGCATCGCTTTTCCGCACCACATCGCTTTCGAACGCACGCCTGTAATAACGGAGCCCCTGGTGGTAGCGCCCCGTATTGAAATAGAGGTCGCCTTCGGCAATATCCAGCCGGTAGGGTTCGAGTATTTTCCGCTCGCGCATCCGTTCGATAATGCGCCGGGCCTTGCCGAAATCCGTAAAAGTATATTCGTAGAGATAATCTTCGGTGAGCAGGCTGTCCGGCAGCTCCTCCTCCGCAGCCGCACGGGAACCCGACGCAAAGAGCAGGAGGCCGGCAAACAGGAACAGCCTTCTGAACGGCAAACAGACCATAGACGCGATAAAATAATAAGAATACAAGTACAAATATATGAAAAATTCAGGGATATTCCCCTCGTGGCTCCGCCACAAAAATCCGCCCGGTGCAAAAACAAAATTGCCCGGCAGGCAAGTGCCGGGCAATCTTTCCGGGAAGATCCGCACCGCAGACCTAAAGGGATCCTATGGCAAAATCGAACCCGGCATCCACGGAGGTCGTCTCCGCAAGCCGGATCTCGACCGTGCCGGGCGTATGGTAGGGGTCGAGCAGATCCGCCGAAGCGCCGAGCTTCACCTGCACCCTGTACCGGCCTGTCGGCAGTTCGATCGTCGCAGCCTTGCCCCGGAAGCTGCCCGGAATGGTATAATCGGGCGCCTTCGAGGTGCTGGAGCCCTCCTTCCATATCCTAATATCGGTCATGTATTCCCGCCCCGTCTTCGTGTTGGCGAGTTCGAGCACGCCCTTCGGGATGCGGTTGGGCTTCAAAAGCGTCACCCGGAACGTCCGGTCGCCCTCGGGCACCGCATCGTCCCACGACGAAGTGGAGAAATCGGCCGCCGACGAATACCAGTGGTAGGATTCGTAGGTCGGCTTCACCCACACGCTCATGGCAAACTCCTTCGTGTCGTTGTCCGCGGTCGAAGGCACGTACCATATCCACGACTGGTGGATCGTAAAGTCGCTCGATGCGATCGACGGCACGGAGGTGTATTTCTTCCCGCTCGAGGTATGGGGCCTGTTGTTGACGTCGAACACGTAACCGACCTTCCCGCCGGGGCTGTTCTTGTTGATCGTAAGGTCGGAAACCGTCCGCGTTTCGGAGTTGTTCCAGCCGATGCTGCCGCTCAGCGTCCCGGAAACCTGCGGGTCTTTGCCCAGCATACCGCCGGAGATAGAGCCTCCGATACTCCACTGGAAGCCGCTCGAATAACTCGTGGATCCGATCGTGGTCTCGGGCACAGGAGTCCCCTGGCTGGGGAATTTAACCCCCGGAAGCACAGTGCCGTCGGTTGCGCAGAGGGTGTTGCTCACCTCAAACTTCTTCAGGTAGAAACCGCAAAGGTGCGACTTCACACCGCCGTGTTTTTTCGTCCACGAGCCGTTGTACATCTGGTCGTTGTGCACGGTGAATGTCCCCTCAACGATATAGTAGTCGCCCGCCGAGCTGCCGTTGGCCTGGAACGAGTAGAGCGGATAGACCGAATAGGCGACGTCGATCGTGCCCGAACGGGTCAGCTTGTCGGCCTTCGACGCCACGACATGCGCGAGCGTCTTGTCATTGAGGCACATCTGGTAGGTATGGTTGACGGTCTGGGGTGCGAACAGCTTTTTGATGTCGTAATCCGCCCGGGTCGCCCCGCCCAAAAGAGAGGCGGAACTCTCCTCTGCGGCTGCGGCGTATTTATTGACCCAACTGACGAACGTGTCGAGGAAGATGTTGCAACTCCCCTCGTCATCGTCATGGACGAAGTCATCGAGGAAATAATAATTCGCATTCTTGTTGAACGCATACAGCAGGTGGTGATCCTTCCCGTTGTCGAGCCCCCCGTCCCCGGCATAACGGACTCCGTTCTCATCGCACCAGTCGCTGAGCTGCACATCGTCGGGATTCACGACGACGACCATTCCCCCGGCCCCGTAGACGCCGAGCAGTTTTTCCGTATTCGCGGCCACCTGATCCTGGGCGATCACCACGACCTTCAGGTCATCGGAAATCTCGCTTCCGGCATTCGTAAATCGCACGTTCAGCGCCGTCTGGAGGTAGTCGGGCATCCGGCCGACGATCGCCGCCGGCAGTTCGACCTTTTCGTCCGAGGCCGTGACAGGGTCTGCGAGGCCCTCGCCTTCCTCGATATAAATTCTGTCGTCGTCATGGTCGGTGTCTTTCTCACACGACGAAAATGCGACTGCCGCTGCGGCAATCAGCGCCGCTGCAAATAAAATTTTCCGTTTCATCTTCCGGTTTCAATAAATTACAGTCCCTCGGGACGGGTTTCCGCGAAGCACGGTGGCAGGGGGCGGAGTGGAATGCCCCTGCCACCGCAAGGAGCGGGCGGACAGCTAAAAAACGTCCGGGTTATATAAATGTATTCGAAAGGAGCGATGCCGCCGGCGTTCAGAATTTCCAGCCTACGGTCAGCGTAGCCACCCGGTTCGTCAGCTTATAGTCCCCGTCCTTGAGCAGGTCGGTACAGCCGATATGGTAGCGCAGATCCAGCACGAGGCCCATCTTGAATGTATAGGAGACACCCACGGGAATTGAGAAATCGACGGAATTGAGTTCATCCTTCAGGTCTGCCGTCTCCTTATAAGACCCGCCGTCGAGCGTTGCGGATATTTTGTTCTTCGCGCTTACCAGGAACGACGGCTGAATGCCGGCCTTGAGCGCAAGGCCCTTCGTCACATAGAAGTTGGCCAACACGGGCACGTCGATATAGTTCAGCTTGAAATTGTTCTTGGTCGTCTGGTCTAACTCCGAGGTCTTGATGCTGAACTCGTTCTCGGCGCCTTTCTGCGCGAACAGCACGTCGGCCGAAACGGCCAGCCATTTCACGGCGCGGTACTCGGCAAAAGCACCGACCACCAGTCCGGTTCTCACTCCGGATATCTCATCGTTCTTTTCGTCATCGTCGGCATGGAGGTCTGCGACGGTAAAACCGACCCTGGGCCCGAACGTAAACTTTTTCTGCGCCGACACCGGCACGGCAACGAGGATGACGAGCAAAAGAAGGAGTACTTTTTTCATACTTCGATTTGGATTAATGGGTTAATAGAATTTATAATGAAAAATAGACGTCCCGCAAAAACCGGAGTTTCAAAAAGGTTGGAACAAAGATAGTCAGGGCATCCCCTCCCGGCAAAACCATACCGCGGGAAATGTATCCCAGATTGTCGCCTTGTTGTATGAATTTATCCGGATCACGGCATGGGCGACCGGGCGGGACGGGACGAACCGGAAGGAAGGGGCAGGGCCGGAAGGACGCGGTATCCCGGGATCCCAGACACCCGCAAAAGAGGGCCGGCACCCGCCCGAGGCCCGCAGCCAGCACCCCGTGCAGCTGCTGATGCTGCCAAAAAAGTACATAATCCTGCCACGCACCCTGTTTTCCGGCGCAAAATTTCGGGCATTGCGGCGAAATTCCTACCTTAGCAATGCAAACCGACACCCATGAAACACTATATCCTTATGCTGTCGGCCCTCGTGGCCGTATCCGCAGGCCGCGCACAGGTGGCCGTACACGAAAAAAGCCCGAAAACCAAATACGCCTTCACCCTCGCTTCGCCCCGCCAGACGGCCGCGATCCTTTACGACGCATCCGACGCCGCGGTGGTGAAACGCGCGGCGGAGCTCTTCGCCGCCGACGTGGAGGCCGTAACGGGCCGATACCCGCGGGTGACCTCCGCGGCCGGGGAAACAGGCCCGGCGGTGATCGTCGGGACGGTCGGAGGCAGCGCCCTCATCCGCAGGCTGGCCGAAGCGGGGAAGATCGACACCGCCCCGCTCGAAGGCGCCTGGGAGCGTTACCTGATCCAGACCGTCGCCAATCCACTGCCGGGCATCCGCAAAGCCCTCGTCATCGCGGGCAGCGACCGCCGCGGCGCGGCCTACGGGCTCTTCACGCTCTCGGAGCTGATCGGCGTATCCCCCTGGTACTGGTGGGCCGACGTCCCGGTGAAAAAACATGCGGCGCTCCATGTCGACGCCCCGCCGACCTACTCCCAAACGCCGTCGGTGCGCTACCGCGGCATCTTCCTCAACGACGAAGACTGGGGTCTGACGCCCTGGGCCTCGCAGACCTTCGAGCCCGAGCGCGGCAACATCGGCCCCAGAACCTACGCCAAGGTCTGCGAACTGCTGCTGCGCCTCAAGGCCAACTACCTCGCCCCGGCCATGCACCCCGTTTCCACCTCGTTCAACCAAATCCCCGAAAACAAGCTCGTAGCCGACACGTTCGCCATCGTGATGGGATCGACCCACTGCGAACCGCTGCTGCTGAACACCGCCAGCGAATGGGATACCAAGACGATGGGGCCCTGGAACTACGACAAGAACAAGGAGGGTATCAACCGCGTGCTCACGCAGCGCGTGCGCGAGAACAGCCCCTACGAGAACGTCTATACGCTGGCGCTGCGCGGCCTGCACGACGGCGCCATGTCGACCACGCTGCCCATGCACGAAAAGGTGCGGATGCTCCAGCAGGCGCTGCTCGACCAGCGGCGAATCCTCGCCGAGAACATCGACCGACCGGTCGAGACCGTCCCGCAGGCGTTCACACCCTACAAGGAGGTACTGGAGATCTATTCCAACGGGCTGGAACTGCCCGACGACATCACGATCGTCTGGCCGGACGACAACTACGGCTACATGAAACGTCTGAGCGGCGTGCACGAGCAGCGGCGCACGGGGCGCTCCGGGGTCTACTACCATGTCTCCTACCTGGGCGTACCGCACAGCTACCTCTGGTTCAGCACGACGCCCCCGTCGCTGATGTACGAAGAGCTGCGCAAGGCCTATGACACCACGGCCGACCGGCTGTGGCTGGTGAACTGCGGCGACCTGAAAGGCTCGGAGATGCAGGTTTCGCTCTTCCTCGACATGGCCTGGGACATCGGCCGCTTCACGGCCGACAACGTCGTGAGCTACCCGGCACGCTGGCTGGCCGGCATCTTCGGCGAAGCGTACTACGACCGCCTCGAGGCGATGACCCGCGAACACCTGCGGCTGGCCTTCCCCCGCAAACCCGAATACATGGGCTGGGGCTACCACTGGAACCGCTTCGACCACAACTGCGAGCAGCTTACCGACACCGATTTCTCGTTCACCAACTACGACGAGGCACAGCGGCGGCTGGAGGCCTACCGGCAGCTCGGCGCCCGGGCCGAAGCCCTGTTGCACGAGATCGGCGACGAAGCCCGCCCGGCTTTCTACCAGCTGGTCTACTACCCCCTGCGCGGCGCCGAACTGATGAACCGCATGACGCTCGGCGGCCAGCGCAACCGCTGGTACGCACGCCAGGGCCGCGCGGCGACCAATGCCGTGCGCGACGAGGTGCAGCGCTGCTACGACAGCCTGCAGGTCATCACCCGGGGGTACAACTCGCTGCTCGGCGGCAAATGGAACCACATGATGTCCATGCGCCAGAACTACGACGGCGTGAGCGCCTATTTCAACCTGCCGCACCTGGCAACGCACGATGCCGCAGGCGCTCCCCGGCTGGCATTGCAGGTCGCAGGCGAGGACGTCACGGGCGCCCGGGCCTTCCACGCCCTGCCTGCGTTCGACAACTACCTGCGCCGCACCTACCCCGTCGAGATATACAACCGGGGCGGCGGCACGCTCGCCTGGACGGCGCATGCCTCCGAACCCTGGGTCGTCCTGAGCAAATCCGCCGGAAAAACCGCCGACGAAGAGCGCATCACGGTGGGCATCGACTGGGAGAAAGCCCCCTCGGGGAACGCGGTGCCGGCCCAGATCGTCTTCCGCGCGGGTGAACAGTCCGAGAAGGTGCTCGTATCGCTCTTCAACCCCACCGCCCCGTCGCGCGCCGAGCTCCGCGGCATCTACGTCGAGAACAACGGCTGCGTCTCGATCCCCGCCGCAGGCTGCCACCGCGTCCGTGAAAACGACCGAATCAAAATAACAGCCGTCGAAGACCTCGGCATCGAAGGCCCCGCGCTGCAGCTGGGCGACCCGACCGCCCCGCTCCAGATCTTCCGCAGCCGCGACGTCCCGTGCGCCGAATACGACTTCTACGCCTTCGACGCCGGTTCGGTCGATGTCTACACCTACGTGCTGCCGACCTTCCCGCTCCACGCCGACCGCGATTTCCGCATCGGCGAGAACACGAACACCGACACCAAGTACAGCGTCCAGATCGACGACGGGGCATTGGCCACCCCCTCCTCGTCGCACGTCGAATACTCGCAGGTGTGGTTCGAAAGCGTGCTGCGCAACTGCGCCGTCAACAAATCGACGCTCCACATCGACAAGCCGGGACGCCACACGCTGCGCATCCGCGTCGGCGACCCAGGCATCGTCCTGCAAAAGATCGTCCTCGACTTCGGGGGCATGAAACGCTCTTACCTCGGCCCGCAATCGACCCTAATCGAATAACTTATGAAATACGTAACTCTCCTTTTCGCATGCCTTGCGGCATACTGCGCCGCGGCGCAAAATACGGCCTCGGCAGCCGCCCGGAGCGGCAACCCCGTCTTCCCGGGCTGGTACGCCGACCCCGAAGGGGTGGTCTTCGGCGACACCTACTGGATCTACCCGACCTACTCGGCCGACTACGACGAGCAGACCTTCATGGACGCCTTCTCGTCGAAAGACCTCGTACACTGGCAGAAGCATCCCCGGATCGTCTCCAACGACGAGGTGAAGTGGGTGAAACGCGCCATGTGGGCGCCCGCGGCCGTCCATGCCAACGGCAAGTATTACCTTTTCTTCGCCGGCAACGACATCCACGAGGGTGAAACCGGCGGCATCGGCGTAGCCGTGGCCGACTCCCCGGCCGGGCCGTTCCGCGATGCGCTGGGCAAGCCGCTCATCGACAGCATCGTCAACGGGGCCCAGCCCATCGACCAGTTCGTCTTCCGCGACGACGACGGCAGCTACTACATGTACTACGGCGGCTGGGGGCACTGCAACATGGTACGCCTGTCGCCGGATCTGCTGCGTATCGTGCCCTTCGACGACGGCACCCTCTATAAGGAGGTCACCCCCGCGAATTACACCGAGGGGCCGTTCATGCTCAGGCACCGCGGAAAATATTACTTCATGTGGTCGGAAGGGGGCTGGACGGGCCCCGATTACTGCGTCGCCTACGCCATCGCCGACTCGCCCTTCGGGCCGTTCGAACGCATCGGCACGATCCTCGAACAAGACCCGGCGATCGCCCGCGGTGCCGGGCACCACTCCGTCATACAGGTTCCGGGGCGGGACGAATGGTACATCGTCTACCACCGCCGCCCGCTGGACGAAACGGCAGCCAGCAGCCGTGAAACCTGCATCGACCGCATGTATTTCGATGCCGAGGGGCACATCGTCCCGGTCAGGATGACCCGCGAAGGCGTCGAAGCCCGCCCGATTCCCGCTGCCGGCAAGGCGCGGTAAACCCGTCCCGCAAGCGGGAGGCGTCCACGCACAAAATCCCCGTTCGGCAGCATTGCCGAACGGGGATTTTAGTGCCTGCCGGCACTTATGGGGAAACGGATGCGGTGTCACTCGCCCAGCCGCTCGGAGAGCCAGCGCGCGAGCGAGTTCCGGAACTCGTCCTTGTATTTAAAGGTCTCGTTCCAGCCCCAGCCGTGCCCGCCCGTCGGATAAATATGGATCTCGCCCGGCACCGAGGCGGCTTTGAGCGCATTGTAGAACAACGTGCCGTTGATCGGGGGCACCCCGTCGTCGTCATCGCTGAAGGCGATGAACGTCGGCGGAGTCCCGCTGGTCACGCGCAGTTCGTTGCTGAACGCCGCAACCAGCCCCTCGGCTGGTGCTCCGCCCAGCAGATTCCTCCGCGACCCGGCATGCGTAAAACGTTCGTCCATCGTAATGACCGGGTAGACCAGGACGGCGAAATCGGGACGGTTCGCATCGCAGGTGAAGTGCGTCGCAGCCGTCGAGGCCAGGTGTCCCCCGGCCGAAAAGCCGATGACGCCGACCCGCGCGGGGTCTACGCCCCACCCGGCCGCATTCGCACGCACCAGCTCGATCGCCTGCTGCACGTCCCGGCGGGGCAGGTCGTAGTTGCCGTGGGGCATGGTGTATTTCAGCACGACGGCGGCAAACCCGCGCGCCGCGAACCACTCCGCCACCTGATAGCCCTCATGGCCGATAGCCAGGCCGCCGTAGGCACCGCCCGGGCAGACCACCACGGCCGGCGCCGGCTTCTTCCCTTCGGGGCGGTACAACGTGACATAGGGGGCGTTGTCGCGGTCGAATCCGGCACCGAGCCGCTCCGGGGCATACTTCCCGGCCTCGGGCCATAACCTGAACTCCTCCTTCTGCTGTGCAGGGACAGCTGCGGCGAGCAGCAGCGCCCACGCCGCCAAAATCAGTTTCTTTGTCATATCCATCGGTTATTAACAGTAATACGATTTTTTCCGGGGTCAGCGCACGACCCGCACCCCATCGGGTGCCGACACGCTCGTCGAGACCTTCCCGTCGGCACCGCGCTCGTGGCGCACCCGGATAACGCCCCACGGGGTCGGGAACGTCCCCTCGGCCCACTTCAGGTGTCCCAGGTGGGGGCGCACCGCCACGGACTTGCAGCCCGGTTCGAGCGGCACGATGCCCAGCACGTGCCGCGAAAGCCAGGGAGTGGGGCCCGATGCCCAGCCGTGGCAAAGGCTGTGGCGCAACCCCTTGTAGCAATAGGCGCCCGACTCGGCATGGATGTCGAATTTCCCGGCCGGAACCGGCTCGTCGATACGCGCCGCACCGGCCGCATGCGCGTAATTGAGGTCTTCCCAGAAAGTCGTGGCCCCCAGGTCGAGCATCGCACCCCAATAATCGGAGATGATCTGCAAGGCCTCGTCGTAAAGGCCGCCTTCGGCCAGCGCCTCGAGCATGTAATATCCGTAGAAGGTCGAGAAACCTTCCGCCCCGCCCCGGGCGATCACCGTCCGGCACACCTTGCCGGGGTCGGCCAGCCCGGCCAGCACGAGCATCGCCGCCGCCTGCTTGTTCCGCAGGTGGTCGGGCACGTGCCGCCGCAACCGCCGCAGCGCCCCACGGCACTCCGACTGCATCTGCCTGTCGCCGAGCCAGCCGCCGATTTCGGCGCCGGCCTCCATGGCCATCACCATCAGGGCCTGATACCCGGCATGGATCACGTCGGGCATCTGGGACGTGGGCCAGTCCAGCAGGCGCTGGCCGCCCTGCAGGTTCTCGCGGTCGCCGTCCATCTGCGACGCCAGCACCCGCAGCAGGGCGCGCATATATTCCTGCTGTTCAACGAGATAGTTCAAATCGCCCTCGTACATATACAGGTCGCGGTGGATAATGACCCACCACATCGAGTAGGCCGCGATCCAGTTCATCCACCCGGGCAGCGGCGTATTGTCGCGCACGTGGTCGAGGCTCCGGCGCACGACCTCATTGCCGCCGAACACGCTCTGGACGGTCATCACCTCGGGGTGCATGTCCCCGAGCCATACCAGACGGTCGCGTTTTACCCCGTCCCAGAGGTACTCCTGCATATTGAGGTGGACGGTGTAGGCCCCCGTCTCCCAGATGCGGTTCAGCCGTTCATCATCGCAGCGGAACGACCCCAGATAAGGGACGTCGCGGTAACGGAGGATCGCCCGCACGGCTTTCAGATTGAGCTCCGCATCGGGCTCCACCAGGTCGATCCGCACGAAGCGGAACCCCGAGTTCCCGGCCTCGACATTGCCCAGCCACGGCACGCCGAGCGTAAAATCGCGCAGCGAATGCTCGTTCGTGGCGCTGGCCATCGGGGCGTCGCCGCCGACGTCGCTCATCGCCTCGCTCACCGATTCGCCCATGCGGATCCGCACCTTCAGCGCCCGCTGGTCGGCGCGTATCGCCGCCGAGAGCGCGATCCCGCCGCACAACTCCTTGCCGAAATCGAGCAGCACGGAAGCCGAGCGCCCGTCTCGGGTCGAGAGGCGGCAGACATCGGGTGTCCCGGTCGTCAGCTGCCCGTCGAAATTCCGGAGCAGCGCTTCGGGATTTTCCACCCCCGCCGTCAGCTCGCCGGGCAGTGCGACCAGCCGCAGCGGGGTCACGTACCTGCGTGAAATCACATCCGCGGCGCTCCGGCCTTCCAGCCCCTTCTCCAGTATGTTCTCCTGCCCGTACACGGCCGCCGCAAAGGCCAGCAGCAGGGCAAGCAATGCTATCTGTCTCATCGTGCAATCATCCGTTCGATTACCACCGGGTTGAACAGCCCCGAAGGCTGTAACTGCGAATCGGGACGCCACGGATTGTTCAGCGTCCATGTCCCGCGCTGATCCTCGGGGAGCCTGCTGTCGCCGATCAGGCGGTTCACCCACGTATTGACCACGTCGATGACGAGGGTATTCTTCCCTTTGCGCACGAAGTCCGTGACGTCGACCCTGTACGGCGCCGTCCACACGCCCCCGGCGTACTTGCCGTTGACATAGACCTTGGCCATCACGCCGACCTGGCCCGTGTTCACGTACAGCCGGCCGGATTTCTCCTTCCCCCTGAGGTCGAACGTCGTCTCATAGCGGACACTGCCCGAGAAATAGCGCACCGACTCGTCGTCGGAGAGCCGCAGGTCTTTCAGTTCGTCCGCCACGACAGGCTCCGCCGGGCCCCGGCGCCCCTCCTGGAAGGTCAGTGTCCACGGCCCGTCCAGCGTCTTGACCCGCACCGGGGTCGGGAAATTCGCCGTCCCGTCCCTGTGCGCAGCGCCCGCCCCGTCCGCGCGCAGTACGACGAACAGGCTTTGGTTGGGCTCCAACACCATCGGCAGCGTCGTCCTGCGACCGTCATCCTCGAACTCCGGCAGCGGACGGATCGCCCCCGTCACGGCATCCCATGCCTCGGGCACAGAGCCGGTCACACGCAGCGTGCAGGGGAAAGCGATGCGCGCGTCCGACTGGTTGGTCAGGAAGTAAATCTGCTCGTCGCCCGCATCGCGGTGCCCGAAGAGCACGGGGACATCGGCCCCGACCTCGCAGTCGGGCAGGCACTGCACATAGGCCAGCGCCTCCTCCATGGTCATGCCGTCCAGCACGGCGCCCTTGCCGTAGCGGGCGGCCTTCACGGCCTTGCCGTCGACCCCGCCCCAGAGCTCCGCAGCCATGCGGCGCACCCGGGCGTCGGCATCGGGATAGCCTTCGAGGCTCGGCGAACGCTGCGGCGCAGGCCCCAGCAGCACGCCGCCCTCACGGACGAGCGCCTGCAGCTTCGCAAGCAGTTCGGGGCGCATCGTCTTGAGCTTCGGCAACACCAGTATCCGGTATTGCGTCCCGTGCGGAAGCGTCCACAGGCCGTCCTTCACGGTGGCGCGTTCCAGCAGCACCTCGCCGTTGATATAATCGTACTGGTACCCTCGGGGCAGCGCCGGGTCGGTGACGCCCGTCATTTTCGGGGCGTCCTCGCCGATGAAATAGGCCACGTCGGCGACGTTGAGCCCCTGCTGCAACATGTAATTGACACGCTTGAGGTAATCCGTGAAGAGGTCGATATGCGAGAACCACGTGTTGTTGCGGTTGAATTCCGTTCCGAACCAGGCATTCATGCCGGGCAGTTCGTCGCCCGGCTGCGAAATGTAGACGTGCAGCAGCGTGTTGTTGATCCCCTCGGAGAAGAACCTGTCGCCGCGCGGCTTCACCATCGCCGGATAACGCCCGAAATCGTTCCCGGCCGAGGTGTACGACTCGGCCGACACTTTCCGCTTGCCGTAGATGTGGGCGCACGACGAGGCGGCACGGTTCTCGATGTCGCCCAGCGACCCTTCGCCCCAGAATTCGCCCCCGACCTCGTCCGACTGGCCGCCGTACTGCAGGAACTCGCCGGGGTAACCCCAGTGGCCGTAGTTCTCCAGCCACAACGTCAGCCCGTATTTGTGCGCGATTTCGCGCAGCCCCCCGATATGCGCATAGGCCAGCTTGTCGGCCGCCAGGCGCCGCATGTCCCACAGGAACCGGTCGGAGATATCCTGGCTGCCGACCACCACGCCGTCGTAAACGGGCAGGAACGGCAGGGCGTCGTAGCCGTAACGCTCCCTGAAGTCGGCCAGGAAGGTATCCGTAAAGTTCTGCCCTCCCTTCTCGTAGCTGTCGGCCACCACCACGCGGAACGTCCTGCGGTCTTCGGCCGGGATGCGGCGGAGTATCTCACCGATAAAGGCGTCGAAATGGTGCTGCAGGTAGGCCGGGGTCATCTTGTCCACTTCGAGCCCGGTGCCTTCGGGCGCCGCGGGCGAATTCTGGATGCCGGTCGGGCGCATCCCGGTACGCATGACGACCCACTCCCCGGCAGGGGCTTCCCACACCAGGCGGTCGCCGTCGAGACATTCCGTTATGTCGACCACCTCCGCGGGGTCGACCGCCAGCGACTCCGCGTCCAGCACGGGCTGGTCGCGCCACTGGTACTCCTCCCAGTAGGGCAGCGGCGACTGGAACATCTTGGCAAAGGTCTTCTCCGCATAACGCTCCACACGGGGCAGCGACGAGAGAAGCACCTCCCCCAAACCCGTATCCTTCCCCGCGCCGCGGACTATGAGCCGGAACTCGCGCCCCGTGGTCTTCGCCACGCTAACCGAAACCGGGGCGTAAGGGTCGAAACCGACCTCGATATTGGGGTTCGAGCGGTCGATCCCGAACGATGCGACCGTCCGGTAGCCGTCCGCCCCCTTCACCTGCAATTCGGCCTCAGCACGTATCGGACGGCGGGCGGGCCACACCGTGATGTTGCGCAGATCCAGGTCGGCGTCCGTCACCAAGTCGATGACGGCTTCGGGGCTGCCGTCGAAGAGGAGCTCCGTCGCCGGGTCGCCGTCTATGAGGCATTGCGCCCCGGCAGCCGTGCCGGCAGCCGTCACACGGGTGTCAGCCGCCGTCAGCGCCGCACGCCCCACGGCGGGAGCGGGATAGGCGACCACCCGCACGTCCTGGAAATCGGCCGACGGGCGCGGCAGCTCCACCTCGACCTTCCCGCCGCCCCGGACATGCGCCTTGACCGAAGCCAGGTAACGCATGGCCTGCCCGGGTTCGATCCACGGCCCTCCGGCCTGGCTCCAGCCGGGGCTGTTGAACATGCCGATCTCGATACCCAGCTCCGAGGCGCGTTTGAGCGCCGCATGGGTCACTTCCCACCATTCGTCCGTAAAGAGTTTCACGGGGGCATAGGGCGTCGCCAGCTCCCCGAGGCCGATATTGCCGATGAAGGCACGGTTGATCCCCGCCCGTTTCATCGCTTCGAGGTCTTTCACCACGCCCTCCTTCGAGACATTGCCCGAAAGCCAGTACCAGTAAACCGAGGTCTGGACAGAGTCGGGCGGCGCCACGAACCCCGCGGCCAGGGCGGCATGGGAGCCGCCCTTCGGGGCGGCCTGCCCCGCCAGCGGAGCGAGGGCCAGCGGCAGCATCAGAATCAGTTTCGATAGTTTGTTCATCGCAGGAATATTTCAGGTTATGGGTAAAAATCGTCCTGTGCAGGCAGCCGTCCCGCACGGGAATGCGGCCCGCGGCAGCAGCCGTCCGCCCCGAGGCGGAAGGGTCATTTGGCCACCCTGAGCGTCAGCGTATGGCTTCCGGCACCCAGCTGATGCACCTTCCCGCCGTCCACGTTGGCCGGCAGGTAGAGCGTTGCGGTACTGTTGGCCGGGATTCGGACGCGGTAGGTCACCGTATTGCCCCGGCGCGTCCATGCCGACACGATCCGCCCGCAGGGGGCGTCGTGCGAAGCCTCGAATTCCTCGGGGCCGACGAAATTCGGGCGCAGCAGGATGTGTTTGAAGCCCGGCGCTTCGGGGTCGGGCTTGATGCCTCCCAGCCCCTTGAAGAACCACCCGCCGATCTCGCCGAACATCATGTGGTTGTCCGAGATGTCGCGCGTGGCTTCGAGGTTCCAGTTTTCGAGCAGCGTGGTGGCGCCGTTCACGATCCACCATCCCCACGAAGGATAGGTGTCCTGCACCGCGACCTTGTAGGCCGTTTCGGCATGGCCGTTCTCGCTCAGCGCATTGAGGATGGCCTTGGCGCCCAGCACCCCGACGTCGAGGTGGAACCCGGCTTCGGCGACCTTGCGGGCGAGGTTGCCGGCGACCTTGGCGACCATCTCCTCGGGCACGACGCCCCACATCAGCGGAACGCTCAGCTCGGTCTGCGTGCCACTGGCATAGATGCCCGCCGCACGGTCGAGGTATTTGTCGTTGATGGCCCCGCGGATTTTGCCGGCCAGTGCCTCGTAGTGCTTCCGGTCGGCCTCCCGGCCGAACAGGGCGGCAGCACGGGCGAGGATCGTGGCATCGACGTAGAAATAGACCGACGAGGTCAGCTCCAGCGACGACTGCGAGCGGACGGGCACCCAGTCGCCGCGTCCCCACGAGGAGAGGTGCCCCGGGCTGCGGCGGTCGACGTAATCGACATAGCGTTTGATATTCTCGTAGCAATCCTCCAGCGGCTTCGTGTCCCCGTAGAAGAGGTAGAGGTTCCACGGGATGATGGCGATGGTACTCGTCCAGTCCAGCCCGTTGGCCGTGCCGTAGCCCCAGCCGCCGGTGGGGATGATGTCGGGCAGCACACCGTTGGGCTGCTGTTCGTCGCGGTGGTCGGCGAGCCACTTCTCGTAGACCGTAATGCCGTCGTAGTTGTACAGCGCCGTTTCGATAGCGAGGTGACCGTCGCCCGTCCAGCCGTTCTTCTCGCGCTGAGGGCAGTCGGTCGGGTAACCCATCAGGTTCGAGAGGTAGGCCTTGTTGGTGGCGTCCCAAAGTTTGTCCACCAGGTCGTTCGACGTCTCGATATGCCCCACGGGAGTCACGTCGCTGTGCATGGCATAGGCCGTCAGGTTCTCCGCAGACAGCTCTACCGGCCGGTCGGCAACTACCTCGACATAGCGGAAGCCCTTGTAGTTGAACCGGGGCATGAACTCGTCGTCGCGGCCGCTCAGGGTCACCACGTCGGTCTGGAACAGGTCGTCCTTGTCCGTCGGACGGAAATAGACGTCGATGTTCGACAGGTCGGCATGGCCGTCTTCGCGCAGGCGTTCGGCATGGATGAGCCGCAGCTGCGTCCCGGCTTCACCCCTCAGGCGGAGCTTCGTCACACCGGCCATGTTCTGGCCAAAATCGTAGAGGTAGCTCCGTTCGTCGAGCTTGCGCACGCTGCGCGGCCTGTATTGGGTGACGTTGCGGATCGGCACCGTCTGCTGTGCCGTGACCCTCTGCGACGGCGCGCCGCGGTACATCACCCCGCCCCAGGCCGAGTCGTCGAACCCGGGAGCGCTCCAACCCGGCTGCTCGAGCCGCGCGTCGTAATGCTCCGAAGTATAGATGCTGTTGAACACCAGCGGCCCGCCCGAGGTGCGCCAGTCGAGGTCGGACTTCACGACCTCGTGCGTCCCGTCCGCATATTCGATACGCAGGTCGAAGCAGAACGCCGGGCGGTTGCGCCACGGCGCCCGCTCGAAGTTCCACACGGCGCCCGACTGATGGTTGTACCAGCCGTTGCCCAACAGGATGCCCACGGCATTGGCTCCGTCCTGCAACTGCCGCGTCACGTCGTAGGTGACGTAGAGGTTCCGGCGGTCGAAGCGCGTATACATCGGGTCGAGGCGGTGGTCGCCGACCTTCCGCCCGTTGATATGGAGTTCGTACAACCCGGCTGCCGCGACATAGGCGCGGGCCGATTTCACGCGTTTGCCCACGGAGAACTCCTTGCGGAAATAGGGCGCTGGCTTATGGTTTATGTCGTGGTGGTCGCTGATCCAGCATCCCTGCCAGTTCCCGACCCCCATCATGCCGGTCTCGAACGCCGCGACCCCGGACGAGGAGCGCGCGTAGTCCTTGTCCCAGACCGTCACGGCCCAGTAATAACGGGTGAAGGGATCGAGCTGCGGCCCGGCGTAACGGACAAGCATCCCGTCCGAATCCGTGCGCCCCGAATCCCACACGTCGCCGCGTCCGGCGGCCACGGCGGCGGAATCCCGCCCCACGACGACCCTGTAAGCCCGCTGGAGTGCCCCGGAACGGTTGTCGTCCAGACGCCAGCCCAGTCGCGGCGCCGGGGCGTCGATGCCCAGCGGCGCCTCCAGATGTTCGCACCGCAGCCCCACGGGCGTACACGGTGCCGCGGCCTGCGCACCGATCGCAGCAGCCGCAAAACAAAGCGTTAAGAGTATCTTTTTCATAAAACGGTAAAATTATCGTTTCCGTCCTCCGGCGGCAACAGCACCCGCCGCGTTCCGGGGTACAAGTACGGACAGCTCCGGCGCCCGAAGCCGCAGGGATACCCCGTCCGCAGGCTTCCGGCATACGGGGATGCCCGTCGGCCGCCGCTCCCGGGCGGGGGTTGCCGTCCCCGCCCGGGGCATCGTTGGATCAGAGGTTGAACGCCCGTTTCAATTCATCCATCTGCTCCTGCGTCGTCCCGGTGGGCTCGAAGCCCATCGAACGGGCCGTGAGGTAGATCTGCGCCGATTTCGAGAGCACGTCGACCTGGTCGAACGCCTCGAAGATGTCGGGCCCTACGGCACATACGCCGTGTTTCTCCCACATCACCACGTCGTACTCGCGCAGCTGTGCGATGGTGGCCTCGGCCAGTTCGACCGACGAGGGCATCTTATAGGGGACGATTCCCAGCCCCTTGGGGCAGAAGGCCCGCGTCTCGGGAATCATGCTCCACAGGAGGTTGGTCAAGACGTCCTTTTCGAGGAACGCAGGGTTGTGCGTCATGGCGATCAGGTCGATGGGATGGGTGTGCAGCGCCGCCTTGTAGCCGTTGCCCGAGGCGATCATCTGGTTGTGCATCGCCAGGTGCGAAGCCAGCTCCGAAGTGGGTTTCACCGCCTTGTCGGCGATGATCTCGTACGACGCGCAGTCGTCGAGAATGCGGATTACCGAGCCGTTCTCCATCGGGCGGCGCGCCAGGTCGCGCATACGTTTGTTGGTACCCTTGCAGAAGAAATAGCACCCCTTGAGGCGGGGCAGCGTGGTGCCGATCGGGAAACGCCCGCTGACCGGCTCCATCGCGCGGATCGCGTCGTCGACGTGCTCCGTGATGTTTACCGTGATGTTGCCGCCGTTGCGTTCGGCCCACCCCTTCTGCCAGAGGTAGCCGGCCGTTTCGGCCACTTTGTCCACCTCGGCGGCCAGCGCCGGGCGGTTTTCGAGTATGGATTTCATCGTCAGAACAAATTAGGAAATACGAGTGAGAAAATCAGGATCGCCAGGCCGCAGACCAATACGCCCACGGTCTTGGCCGACACGCCGCGCCACTCCCGGAGGATAATGCCCCACACGTTGGAGAAGGTGACGTTGAGTGCCATGAGGATGCACCAGGCGAATGCCGCCACGACCGACCCGGGCTCGAAGAAGGTCTGCCCGATGCCGAAGCCGAAGAACTGCGAGTACCACAGTGCCCCGGCCAACGCACAGAACAGCAGGTTGTTGGCATAGAGCGACCCCTTGCCGTAGTCGCCGAACGTGCGGTTGCGCGCATTCTGCCACAGGCAGTAGGCGGCATTGGTCACGAAGCCCCCGAGCGTCACCATCAGCGTGGCGGGCAGCGTGCGGAACAGGGCGCTGCCGCCCTCGACCTGCAACGGCCGCCCGGCCTCCAGCCCGAGGTTGAAGCAGGCGCTCATCACGCCCGCCAGCAACGCCACGGCCAGCCCCTTCGTAAGGGCGAAGTCCTTGACGGCGGCGCGTTTCTCCTCGTCGGTCATGTTCTGCGAGCGCAGCGACCCGGCGTAGCCGATCACGGCGATGCCCGCCAGCGTAATCGAGACGCCCAGCAGCAGGATCAGCCCTTTGCCCGCAAAGAGGTTTTCGCCCGCGAAGATGGCGGGGAAGAGAGTGCCGAACCCGGCGCAGGTGCCCAGGGCGATCGACTGCCCGAGCGCCACTCCGAGGTAGCGCATCGACAGCCCGAACGTCAGGCCGCCCACACCCCACAGCACGCCGTAGCCGGCGGCCTTGAAGGCGGCGGAGGGGTCGGTCGAGAGGATTTCCCCGAGCGAGCTGCCCGCGGGAACCGCCAGCAGTGCCCCCAGCAGCGGGAACACCAGCCATGCGAAGATGCCCTGTACCAGCCAGAAGCTCTCCCACGACCACTCCTTCACCTTTTTGATGGGTACATAGGAGCTCGACTGGCAAAAGCTGCCGACGGCGATGATCAGAAGTCCGAGAAGCGTATTCATGGCCTTTGTTTTAGAATGCGGTACGGTATAGTTTTTCGATATCCCCGACCGAGGTCGGACGCGGGTTGCCGCCCGTGCAGACGTCGTTGAACGCCGCCACGGCCAGCGCGGGGATGTCCTCCTCCCTCACGCCGATCTCGTGCAGGCGCTGCGGGATGCGGATGCTCAACGACAGGTCGCGCACGGCCCTGACAGCCGCGGCCACGCCCTCGTCGACGCTCATGCCCGCAGTATCGACGCCCATCGCCCGCGCGATGTCGAGGTATTTGGCGCGCGAGGGCGACTCGGCATTGTATTCCATCACATAGGGCAGCAGCAGTGCGTTCGCCACGCCGTGCGGCGTGTCGTAGAACGCCCCCAGGGGGTGCGCCATCGAGTGCACGATGCCCAGCCCGACGTTCGAGAAACCCATGCCCGCGATGTACTGCGCCTCGGCCATGCCGTTGCGGGCGACGGGGTCGCTGCCGTCCTCGACGGCATTCCGCAAGTGCGCGGCGACCAGCTCGATGGCCTTCAGCTCGAACATGTCGCTCATCGTCCACGCCCCGGGCGTGATATACCCTTCGATGGCGTGCGTCAGGGCGTCCATGCCCGTAGCGGCCGTCAGCCCCCGGGGCATCGACATCATCAGTTCGCAGTCGATCACCGCGCACATCGGGATGTCGTTGGGATCGACGCAGACCATCTTCTTGCGGTTCTCCTCGTCGGTGATGACATAGTTGATCGTCACCTCGGCCGCCGTCCCCGCGGTCGTCGGCACGGCGAAGGTCGGCACGGCGCGGTGCTTGGTGTCGGCCACACCCTCCAACGAGCGCACGTCGGCGAACTCGGGGTTGTTGACGATGATGCCCACGGCCTTGGCCGTGTCGATCGACGAACCGCCGCCCAGCGCCACCATGCAGTCGGCGCCCGAAGCCTTGAACGCCTCGACGCCCTGCTGCACGTTGCGGATCGTGGGGTTGGCCTTGATCTGACTGTAAATCTCATAGGGAATGTCCGCCCCGCGGAGCACCTCCTCGATCTTCTCGGCCACGCCGAACCGGATGAGGTCTTTGTCCGTTACGAGCAGCACCTTTTTAAAGCCCCGCTTGCGGATCTCGTCGGCGATCACCGAGCGGCACCCTGCGCCGTAGTACGACGTCTCGTTCAGTACGATGCGGTACATGGCCTTAGCGTTTGGAGGTTACTTCCCTTTCGTACTGCTGGATCCCGGCGATGAACTCCTCGCCCACGGGCACGTCGTTGCGCAGGCAGAACATGTCCCATACGGCGTTCCAGGGCAGCGACTTCGACTCTTCGAGCAGCGCCAGGCGCTCGAAGCCCTGTCCGGCAGCCTCGTACCGGCGAAGCTGCGCGAGCGGTTCGAGCAACGCCTGCATCAGGCACTTCTGCGTGGCGCGCGAACCGATGACATAGGCGCCGATGCGGTTGATCGAGGCATCGAAATAATCCAGCCCGATATGTACGCGGTCGAGCGCATCGCAGCGTACGATCTCCTTGCACAGTTCCAGCGTATCGTCGTTCATGATCGTCACGTGGTCGGAATCCCAGCGCACCGGGCGCGACACGTGCAGCATCACCTCGGGGATGAACAGCAGCAGCGACGAAATCTTGTCGGCCACGATCTCCGTGGGGTGGAAATGCCCCGTGTCGAGGGTCACGATCTTGCCGCGGCTGGCTCCGTAGCCGATGTAGAAGTCGTTGCTCCCGACGGTATAGCTCTCCAGCCCGATGCCGAACACCTTCGACTCGATGCAGTCCTTCATGTGGTCGTATTCGGTCTCGAAGATGCGGTCGAGCGAGTCACGCAGCAGCTCGCGGTAGAGCATGCGGTTCACCGTAAGGTCTTTCGAGCCGTCGTGCACCCAGAGGTTCATGATCGAGGGGTCGCCCTGCGCCTTGCCCATCTCTTCGGCAATGGCGCGGCAGCGCTTGGTGTGTTCCACCCAGAAGGCCCGGATTCCGGGGTCGGGGTTCGCCAGCGAGAGATCGCCGCTCTTGGGGTGCGAGAACGACGTCGAGTTGAAGTCGAGCTTCATGCCGTGCTCTTTCGCCCACTCGATCCAGCCCTGGAAATGCCGGGGCTCCACCTGGTCGCGGTCGACCGTCTCGCCGCCGAACTCGCCGTAGATCTCGTGCAGGTTCAGGCGGTGCGTACCGGGGATGAACGACTTGGCCTTGAGGATGTCGGCACGCAGCTCCCCGATGTTGCGGGCTTTGCCCGGGTAGTTGCCCGTGGCCTGAATGCCGCCCGTGAGGTCGCCGCCCCGGTTTTCGAAGCCCGTCACGTCGTCCGCCTGCCAGCAGTGGAGCGAGAGCGAGATGTTCTGAAGCGCCGCGAGCGCCTGTTCGGTGTCTACGCCGATCCCCGCATAGCGTTCCCGCGCGATGGCGTATGCCTTTTCGATAAGTTCCGTTTTCATAAGAATGACAGTTTTATTTTTTCGGTTGATATGTTTTCGTTTCGATCGAGCGGCCGATGTAGCGCCGCATTTCGGCGAGCGAAGAGACCACGCCCGCGGCACGCGCCTGCACCATGATGTTGCCCAGCGCCGTGGCTTCGGCAGGGCCCGCCACGACGGGGATGCCGACAGCGTCGGCCGTCATCCGGTTCAGCAGGTCGTTCTGTGCGCCGCCGCCGATGACGTGCAGGCATTCGATTTCGAACGGCGCCAGCCGCCGCAATTTACCGAGCACCTCGGCGTATTTCGCGGCCAGCGAGTCGAATATCAGCCGCATCAGCGCCGCATCGTCCGCCGGGACGGGGACGCCGTGTGCCGCGCACCACGCGCGGATCGCCTGCGGCATGTCGGTCGGCGCGGCGAACTCCGCGGCATCGGGGTCGATGACCCCCGGCGACGGGGCGGCGCCCTCGGTCATGCGCACGATCTCTTCATAGCTATACTCCCTGCCCTGGCGGCTCCACACCGCGCGGCACTGTTCGAGCAGCCACATGCCGGTGATGTTCTTCAGGAAACGCACCGTGCCGTCCACGCCGCCCTCGTTGGTGAAGTTCATCGCATAGGACTCCTCCGTAATGATCGGCTCCCGCACCTCGATGCCCATCAGCGACCACGTCCCCGACGAGAGGTAGGCGAAGCGCCCGTTCCGGGCGGGTACGGCCGCCACGGCCGAAGCCGTATCGTGCCCCGCGACGGCCACCACGGGCACCGCCCCCAGCCCGGTCTGCCGGGCTACGGCGTCGCAGAGCGCCCCGATCCTCCGGCCGGGCATCACCACCCGCGGGAAAAGCGCGGGATCGACACCCGCCTCGCGCAGCAGCAGGCCGTCGATCTCCCGCGTACGGGGATCCATGAACTGCGACGTCGAGAGGATCGTATACTCGCATACCTTCTCGCCGGTGAGCAGGTACGACAGCGCGTCGGGCATGAAAAGCACCGACGCGGCATTTTCCAGCGCCGACATCCCCTCCCCGCGCGCGGCACGGAGCTGGAAGAGCGAATTGAAATTCATGATCTGGATACCTGTGCGGCGGTACACTTCCTGCCGGGGTATTTTCCGGAAGAACTCCTCGGGAACCCCGTTGGTATAGGGGTCGCGGTAAGCCCTCGGAAGCCCGGCCAGCGTACCGTCGGCCGCCACGCAGGCCATGTCGACGCCCCACGTGTCGATACCGATCGAATCGACCGGAATCCTTCGCTGCCCGGCCAGCGTCAGGCCGTGCAGGATCTCTTCGTAGAGGGAGTAGATGTTCCAATAGAATTTGCCGCCGAGTGCGAGCAGGCGGTTCGGGAAGCGGTGCAGAACTTCGAGGGCGATGCCGTCGCCGCAGAGCGTGGCGAGAATGACACGGCCGCTCGTGGCACCGAGATCGACACCGACGAAATAACGGTTCATCACGGAAAGTTTTAGGTTACTGATGCAAAACTATACAATCTTTTCCCTACCTTTGTTGATGGTTTTGACAAACTATATATAGATTTGACACTATGGACGACCGGCCGCTGAGCATCCTTCACTACCTGCCAGTCTCCCCGCGCGACGAGCAGTGGGGCATCGTCTGCACCACGGCCGGGCACCAGCACGTCCCGCCGGGGACGCCCTACCCCGTCTCGGAACACCCCGAGCACTACCTGTTTTACAAAGGCAGCGGCCGCACGCTCGACGAGTACCAGCTGGTCTACATCACCGCCGGGCGGGGGCGCTTCGAGTCGGCATCCTGCCCGTCGCAGACGGTCGAGGCGGGCACCATGCTCCTGCTCTTCCCCAACGAATGGCACTCCTATTCGCCCGACCCCGGCACCGGATGGACGGAGTGGTGGGTCGGCTTCCGCGGCGCCAATATCGACCGCCTGGAGCAGCAGGGGTTCCTCTGCCGCCGGCGCCCCCTGCTGCGAATCGGGTGCAGCGGCGGTATCGAGCGGTGCTACCGCGAGATCATCGGCACGGTCGAGGAGGAACGCGTGGGATTCCAGCCGCTCATTTCGAGCATCGTGCTCCACATCCTGGGGTCGGTGCTCTTCAAGCACAGCAACCTGCTCTACTCCGACAACCCCGTCGTCGAGAAGATCAACCGCGCGAAAGCCATCATGCGCACAGACTTCGGCCGCAACCGCTCGCCCGAACAGATCGCCCGCGAAGTGGGCATGGGCTACACGTGGTTCCGCCGCGTCTTCCGCGAATACGTGGGGATGGCGCCGGCGCAATACCAGCACACGATGCGGCTCAACAAGGCCCGGGAACTGCTCGCGACGACAGCCCACAGCATCTCGGAAATAGCCTATGCGCTCGGCTTCGAAAGCGTGAGCGCCTTCTCGCTCTTTTTCCGCCTCCGCGAGCGGCTCAGCCCCAGCCAGTACCGCGCCCGCTTCCGGGGCGAAAAGGGGCAGTGACCCGCCGGGGCCGGCCAAGGCAGCAACCCGCCGGGGCAGGCCAAAGCCGTAACGCACCGCGGACAGCCCAAGGCAGCGATGCACCGGGGCAAACCAAGACTGCGAGCTGCCGGAACAGACCAAGGCCGTGACGCACCGGCACAACGGCTCACTTGGGCAAACCGGGGCAGCGACCCGCCACCGGCCAAGGCAGCGACCCTCCGGAGCAAACACGAGCCAATGTTATGTATTAAAATGAAATCTCACCATATTGCTTACAATCTGTAAGTACAACACACCGAAAAACCACCCATCCTTTACCTTATTTCCTGTTTCAGCCTAATCACTCCCCATAAAATCCCCTTTGAGAACACTTTACGGGGCTTCGCGCATTTCTTCCGCACTTTGGCGGCGGCCGGAAAATTGTTATCTCCCCGGGTTTTCGGGGGAGCTTATCCCTTCCGGCGAAAAATATTTTTATATTTTTTATATTTTTTCAAAAACCCGCCCCGCGGGCCGGCATATATTAAATAATATCAAAAACAAGGCATCCCCGAAGCACCCGCAACCGGAAACCCACTGCGCATCAAGCCGCACCGGAGGATATATTTTGGCCCGAAATCCCAAAATATTCAAAACACATTGAATTTTATTTTCATTTTTATAAAAATATTTTAACCCGCATTCAACAATGGTTCGCCGGGTTAAAATAAAATGTTAAGTTATTTATATTTAGCCTTATAACACCTGTTTTCATCCGGAAAAGAGGGCCGAAAAGACCCTTTCCGAGCATTCCTGCTTACATTTCATCTATTTTGAACATTTGGCAAATTCGTTTTAATTATTTTTCTTTGTTGCGTAAGAAAGTATCATTTACTTATGCAAAAAACGAAACTCCTACTCAACATTCTTGCATTTTTCCTATGTGCCCTGCCGGCGATAGCCGTAGCGCAGGGGGGGGGAAATGTGACCGTCAGAGGCATCGTCACCTCGGCGGATGACAAGCAACCCCTCATCGGGGTCAACGTGATTTCCGGGGCCGCCAGCGGGGTGAGCACCCTTGCGGACGGAAGCTACTCAATCAGCGTCGCCGCAGGGACGACACTCACCTTCCAGTACATCGGCTACAAGCCCGCCACCTTCACGGTTCCGGGCGGCAGCGCCTCGCTGACCTACGACGTCTCCCTCGAGAGCGAGGCACAGGCGCTCGACGACGTGGTGGTCATCGCCTACGGTGTCCGCAAGAAGGGCACCATCGCCGGGTCGGTATCGACCGTCAAGGCCGAAAAGGTCGAGAACACCCCTACGGCGGCGTTCGACCAGGCCATCCAGGGACAGGTTCCCGGCCTGACGGTACTTTCCAATTCGGGTGAGCCGAGCACGTCGGCAACGATGATGATCCGAGGCATGAACTCGATCAACTCGGGCACCTCGCCGCTCTACATCCTCGACGGCGTCGCCATCGCCAGTTCCGACTTCAACACCATCAACCCGGCCGACATCGAGAGCATCTCGGTGCTCAAGGACGCCTCCTCCACCTCTATATATGGTGCGCGCGCGGCCAACGGCGTGATCGTCATCACGACCAAGCGCGGGCGCATGGCCGAGCGGGCGAAGATCAACTACCGTATGCAGCTCGGTTTCTCGCAGATCGCCTACGGCAACTGGGATCTGATGGACACCGGCGAACGCATCCAGTACGAGAAGGAGATCGGGTTCACCGACGGCAAGAACTACAACGTCCTGGGCAAGACCAACGTCAACTGGCTCGACGAGGTGTTCAACGATGCCGCCCTGCTCCAGAACTACGAACTTTCGGTTTCGGGGGCCACCGACAAGACCAATTACTACGTCTCGGGCGGCTACTACAACCAGGAGGGCATCGCCGTAGGTTCGGCCTTCGAGCGTTTCTCGCTCCGCGCCAACGTCGAGCAGCAGGCCGCCAAATGGCTCAAGCTCGGCACCAACACGATGATGAACTACCAGACCATCGAACGCGCCGAATCGGGCCAATATACGCTCGTGACCCCCATCTCGGCCGCACGTTTCATGATGCCGTACTGGAATCCCCACCGTCCCGACGGCTCGCTGGCCTCGATCAAGGACGGCACCTGGAAGGGCGAGGGCCAGAACCCGCTCGAATGGCTGGCCAACAACAAGATCTCCTATAAGAAATACAAGGTGATCTCGACGCTCTTCGCCGAGGCCACCCCCATCGAGGGGCTCACCATCCGGTCGCAGTTCGGCGTGGACTATTCGCACACGACGGGCTTCGGCGCCTCCTACCCCAACTACCCGCCCAACCTGGGCTCGGGTACGGCGCAGCGCTACTCGACCGACGGCATGAGCCTTTCGGTCACCAACACGATCAACTACCGCTTCTCGCTCGACGGCGGGCACTCGTTCAACTTCCTGTTGGGCCAGGAGGGCGTCGATTACAGCTACGAGGAGTTCACGCTGGCGACCCGCGGCCAGAACAACGACAAGCTGGTCAACATCTCGTCGGGAACGCGTGCCACGTCGTGGAGCGACGTCACCGACGACAACTACGCCTTCCTGTCGTTCTTCGCGCGCGGCGAATACAACTACGCCGACCGTTACTACGTCGACTTCTCCGTCCGTACCGACGGCTCCTCGCGCTTCGGCACCTCGGGACGCTGGGCGGCGTTCGGCTCGGTGGGCATGATGTGGAACCTGCGCAACGAGAAATTCATGGAGAACTCGCGCCGCTGGCTCACCAACGCGCAGATCGCCTTCAGCACGGGTACCTCGGGTAACTCGTCGATCCCCAACTACGAACACATGGCGCTCGTGAGCGGCGGCCTGAACTACTACGGCGACGCCGGCATCGCCCCCTCGCAGCCGGGCAACGAAGACCTGCAGTGGGAGAAGCTGTGGATCACCAACCTGGCCGTGCACCTGGGCTTCTGGAACCGCCTGAACGTGGACGTCGAACTCTACCACAAGAAGAACAGCGCCATGCTCATGGAGGTTCCCGTTTCCTACACCACCTCCAACGGCTTCGGCTTCCGCTGGGACAACGTGGGCGACATGACCAACCGCGGCGTCGAGGTGAGCCTGGCCGCCGACGTCATCCAGCACAAGGATTTCGTGTGGAGCGTGAACGCCAACGTCTCCTACAACAGGAACAAGATGACCAAGCTCTACAGCGGGGTCAGCGAATACGAGCTTTCGAGCACCAACACCAAACTGGTCGTGGGGCACTCCTTCGGCGAGTTCTACCTCAACCGGTTCGCAGGCGTCAACCCCGCCAACGGCGACGCGCTGTGGTACACCAAGGAGGGCGAGCTGACCACCGAGCTCCGCGACGAGGACAAGGTCATGGTCGGCAAGAGCTACGTGGCGCCCTGGCAGGGCGGCTTCGGCACGACGCTGGCCTGGAAGGGACTTTCGCTGTCGGCACAGTTCAGCTGGGTCGCCGACCGCTGGATGATCAACAACGACCGTTATTTCGACGAGTCGAACGGCCGATTCGCCTCCTACAACCAGTCCAAGCGCCTGCTCAACCGCTGGAAGAAACCCGGCGACATCACCGACATCCCGCGCCACGGCGTCTACACCGAGTTCGACGACCGCCTGCTGGAGGACGCTTCGTTCCTGCGCCTGAAAAACCTCATGCTGAGTTATTCCTTCCCGCAGGAGTGGCTGCGTAAGACACGCTTCATCAGCGGTGTGAAGATCTACGCCCAGGCCCAGAACCTCTTCACCTTCACCAAATTCACGGGCCTCGATCCCGAAGGGTCGAGCAATATGTACCAGGCACAGTACCCGATGGCACGCCAATTCACCTTCGGACTCGACTTAACATTCTAATCAGGGACTATGAACATGTTACGCAATATAAAATTCTATCTTTCGGCCCTCGCGATACTTGTCGGCGCCACCTCGTGCCTGGACAAGTACCCCGGTTCGTCCATCCCGGAGAAGGAGGCCATGCGCACCTTCGCCGATGCCGAGCAGACGCTCACCGGCATCTACGCCTCGCTCAAGAGCAGCGCGCTTTACAGCGGCTACCTCACCCTGCTGCCCGACATCCAGGCCGACCTGGTCTATGCCGTCGAAGGCAACACCAACACCTACGGCTCGTTCTGGCGCTGGGACATACGCCCGACCGACCTGCAGCTCGAAGCGGTTTATGCCGCCCTCTACAAGGTGATCGGCAACTGCAACTTCTACCTCGACCGCATCGACGAGGTGGTGGCGAACGAGATCAGCGACACCAACATCGAGAAGCTCGAACAGTACACGGGCGAGGTCTACGCCGTGCGTGCGCTCTGCTATACCGAGCTGCTCAAGACCTTCTGCAAGGCCTATGAGCCGGACACGGCCCAATCAGAACTGGGCGTCGTGCTGCGCACGAAATACTTTACGCCCGAGGCGGCACGCCGCGCATCGCTCTACGACTCGTACCAGTTCGTACTCGACGACCTGGCCGAGGCCGAGAAACGCCTCGACAAGGAGAACGACGCCTACGGCAACGTCTACATGACCTCGGCCTCGGCCGAGGCGCTGCACGCCCGCGTGGCGCTCTACATGCAGGACTGGGACACGGCGATCGAATATTCGAGCACCCTGATCGACGAAAAAAAGGCCACCTTCCAGCTCTCCGATGCCAAGACCAACTACACCTCCGACTACACCTATTTCGACTACATGTGGGCGTACGACCTGGGATACGAGGTCATCTGGCGCATCGGCTTCACCGACACCTCCTACGGCGGGGCGCTCGGCACGGTGTTCCTCAACTTCAACAAGGACTACACCTATTTCTATCCCGACTATGTCCCCGGCCAGGCTGCCCTGGATCTCTACGACGATGCCGACCTGCGCTATTCGGGCTACTTCTACCAGACCGAGACCGGTTATGCCCACGGGCTGAGCTGGCCGCTGCTGGTCAAATACTACGGCAACCGCAACCTGATCGCCAACCAGATCTACCATGTCTCGATGCCCAAGCCGTTCCGCCTGGCGGAGCAGTACCTGATCCGCGCCGAGGCCTACTGCCAAAAGAACGATTTTTCGAAGGCCGGCAACGATCTCTCGACGCTGCGCAAGATGCGCTACAAATCGGGCGGTACGATCAACGTCACGAAGGACAACTGGTTGCAGACCATTTCCGACGAGCGCCTGCGCGAACTCTACATGGAGGGTTTCCGCCTGCACGACCTCAAACGCTGGCACAAGGGCTTCGAGCGTAAGCCGCAGGCCAATTCCCAGGCCGAAGGCAGCTCGCTCAAGATCGAAGCCGACAACCCGCTTTTCGTATGGCCGATCCCGCAGCACGAGCTGGAAGCCCCCGGTTCGGAGATACTCCCGAACGAAAGCAACAGATAGCAACAACGAATAGAAGAGAGACAATGAAACGAATTATCACGGTTTTGTTTGCAACGGGACTCCTGGCCGCCCTCGCAACGGGTTGCAAGGAGGAATATAAGACCTACTCCGATGCGGAGTACGTGCTGTTCGCCGACACCCTGGCGACCTACGCCGTACTCCAGAACCAAGACTATTTCTCGGTACCGGTCTCCTCGACCGTCGCGTGCGATTACGACCGCACGTTCGGCGTGGAGATCATCGACCAGGGCAGCAATGCCGTCGAGGGGAAGCACTACCGCCTCCTGTCGAACACCATCACCATAAAGGCCGGTTCGCGTAAGGCCGACGTACAGGTACACGGGTTCTACGACAACATCGAAGATACCGACTCGCTGGGCTTCATCCTCAAACTGGTCATGCCCGAGCAGCTGAAATGGGATCTGTACCACGACCGGACCAAGGTCGTCTTGCAGAAGAGCTGCCCCTACGACATCAACGAATTCACGGGCTGGTGCGTCGTGACCTCGACGTTCCTCAACAGCTACCCCGGCGTGGAAAACAAGAGCATCCAGCGTCTCATCCACACCGAGAAACACCCCACCGAGGAGAATATGATCATCCTGCACGACTGGCTCTTCTCGGGCTACGACGTCACGATCCGCCTCGACCCGGGCGACCCCATCGAACCGCTGGTGACCATGGACAAGAACCAGGTGCTGGCCGACGAGGCTTCGGTCTTCGGCCAGATCCTCGGCGACAACAAGATCCTCGTCACCAACAGCCCGCTCTACGACTCCTATTTCAACAGCTGCCAGCATTTCGTGGCCCTGTGGATCAAGGTGCACGTCGAGGACATGGGCGTGAACGTCGGTACGGTAGGCCACTTCTATAACATCATCGAATGGGTCAGCGACGAGGAAGCCGAGCGGCTCCAGCGGGAAGAAGGCATGCTCCCGGGAGGCGTCATAACGCCCGAATCGCTCTAAATCATAACGTAAATAAAGAAACGAAATATGAAAAGACATTATTTGCACTTGGTGATGTCGCTGCTCGCCGGAGTATGTCTGGCGGCCGCTTCGTGTTCCGATTCGGATGAGGATACGAAGCTTCCCAGCCCCAACTTCCCCGAGGCGGTTTCAGCGACCATCGAAGCCGGCGGCACCTACACGCTCGAGATAGAGCCCAACCAGAACTGGGAGGTGAGCGTCCCGACGGCCACCGCCGCATGGTTCTGGATACAGGACGAAACACAGAAAGTCTGGACGCTGCGCGGCAGTGCGGGTGCATCGCGGATCGTAATCGGCGTGGCCGAGCTCGATGAGTTCGACGACACGCGTGTCTGCGAGGTAACCCTGAAGATGGGAGGCCAAAGCAAGGTCATCGCCACGATCACACGCGGTACGCTCGAACGCGGCTTCAGCCTCCGCACATGCAAGCTCGACCAGTACGGCGACTTCGAATACGGCGACAGCGAAACCGGCCTCACCTACTCCTATAACGAAGGGGAAGCCCAAAGCATCGACCTGACCTGGCCCGAGGGGCGCACCGACTTCTCGATGCCGATCCTGGTCGAAGCCAATTACGAATGGGCGATCAACCGGATGCCGGAATGGGTATCCACCCCGTCGGTGACGGTCGGACAGCCCGGCACGAAAGTCGAGATCCGCATCCAGGGCAACCCGTCGGCCTATCCGCTCGACGGAGCGCAGGACAAACTGGTGTTCATCGACAGGAGCAACCTCGACGCGAAGGTCGAGATTCCGATCACGATTCCCTCCTGCCGCGACATTTTCGACGTCACGCTCGACAAGGAACTCAAATTCAACGCCGCAGCCGAGATCTACAACAGCATGAACGGCGACTGGTCGCCCGGCGCCGCACGCGGTTCGGTCAAGGGCATCAGGGGTGCGAGGATCTACGTCATCGCCGAAGTCACGGATCGTTGGGGCAATACCAGCCTGAGCGGCGACGAAGCCGACACCAAATGGGTCACGGTCACGGAGAATGCCTGGGACGACGACCTGGTGATCATGGACAGGGGCTTCACCATCGGCACGCAGGTCAACCAGGGCGACGCCCGCACGGCACGGATCATCATACTCCCGGCATCGCTGGCCGTAGAAGACCCCAACGAACTCTTCGACTACGACATCAAGGAAGAGTTCCAGCCCTACGTCTTCGCTACGCTGACGCAGCTTGCCAGCCCCGGCCCGATCCAGGCTGCCAACCCCGACGGCATGGCGGAGATCGGCACCATGTTCGAGAAACTCCCCTCGACCCACTGGTCGCTCCGCGAGCTCGAAGTCGACGACGCCTACAAACTGACCTACACCAAGGCCTGGTCGAACGACCCCGAAGCCACGCTGACATTCGAACGCGACTTCACCGGCTATAAATGCTACGACGCCGACTGCCAGCCGCTGTCGGACGAGGAGAACTGGCTCTCAGTACGCCGCGTCGAAGGCGGGGCCATCATCGACATGGATCGCGAGGACGAAGGCTACATCGTCTTCTACGACGCCCAGGGCAACATCGCGGCCGTCAACTGCCTCTACGATCCCAATGCGGACATCGGCGGCACGGACATCGGGTTCGCATATCCCGAATACGTCACCGGCGCAACCCTCGAAGAGATCACCTCGGGCGAATACTATGAACAGTATGCGGAGTACGGCGCCCCGATCTATCACCTGACCTACGAGGGAGAAACCACGAACGCCGCGATGAACGTCCCGACCTACTCGAGCTTCATGGCCCAGGGCGATGCGGAAAGCTGGCTTACGGCCGAATCCTACGGCCCGACCCAGATCTACGTCAACATGGACTCTCAGACCGCCGCGGAGGGCGTCATGTTCCTCTACGGAGCCAACTGGAACGTGGTAATGGTGATTATCTGCACGCTCAACATCTGACCCCAATGATTCAGGGCCCCTCTCCGAAGGGGCAGGGGCCCTGTTCGATACGACTACAATTTATGGAGAACATACAGACCAGGTTTTTAGATATGAAACTTTTTAAATTTTCCGTAGCGGCACTCCTCGCACTGGCCACGGCCTTCCTCGGCGGATGCTCCGACGACGACGGCATCGACAACCGCGACCGCGATTACGGATACGTTCAGTTCAAACTACACAAGGAGGCGTCCTACGACGCCGTGAGCCGGGCCCAGAAACCCCAGCTCGACTACCTTTCCGAAGCCAGCAAGGTGCAGGTCTCGCTCTATTACGACGGCACGACCATCACCCAGTCGCTGACGCTCTCGGCCCCCGACAAGGAGAGCGCCGAATTCGGGCTGCGCAGCGAGAAGCTCCGGCTGCTGGCGGGACAATACCAGCTCATCACCTTCTCGCTTTTCAATGCCGACGACGAACTGATCTACAACGGCATGCCGGGCGAAGAGAGGCTCGACATCGTGGCCGGCGGCCTCGTTTCGCACGACCTGACGGTCGACGTGGAGCCGCGCGGCACGGTACGTTTCTCGATTTCCAAGGACTTGTCGGACTTCACCGAGACGCCCGTGGTGACGCGTGCCGCCGAACGGCAGTATACCTTCGACGAGATCGCGTTCCTCGACCTGACCGTAAAACATAAGACGACCAACGAGCTCACCACGTTCGAAAAACTCCCCGCAAAGTTCTCGATCCACTTCAAGGACGACCGCGAGGACGGGGCCCCCGAGGACATCGAGGACGGCTACCAGACCTCCTCGCTCGAATGCGACACGCTGCTCTCGCTCAAGGCGGGCGATTACAGCCTGGAGAGATACCAGGCCTACGACAAGAATAAAGTCCTGCTGGAGACCAACAAGCGCCCCAAGAACCTGGATTTCACCATCGAGGATAACAAGACCACCGAGGCCAAGGTCGGCGTCACGCTCTACGAGGCCGACGAGTACATCCGCGACTACTACGCGCTTTACGAAATCTGGAAGGCGCTCGACGGGGAGCACTGGTCTTACAGGGGCGAGAACTATGCCACCGGCGCCAACTGGGATTTCAATAAGGATCCCGACCTGTGGGGCAACCAGCCGGGCGTGGAGGTGCATTCCAACGGCCGCGTGGCGAAGATCACCATCGGCGAGTTCGGCTTCCGCGGGCACCTGCCGGCAGCCATCGGTCAGCTCTCGGAGCTCGTCGAGCTGTATCTGGGCACGCACAACGACGGCAACCTGCTCGAATACGACCCCTCGCTGGCACACGACAAGAGCCTCTCCGAGCGCAACCGCACCCGCATGGAGCGCCACAAGGAGTTCCTCTCGCTGATCCATATCCCGACCCAGACGTCCGAGCCGATCGCCCGGGCCCTGGCCGAGCACGGCATCTCGATCCCGGCCACGTCGCTCTACAAGAATTTCACCGAGGATCAGATCATCGACCGCAAAACCGGCCTCCAGAACAATATCCGTCCCTACGACGTCGTTCACGGCAAGCTCACCAACGGGCTCAAGTCGATCGACCCGGCCATCGGCAAACTCGAAAAGCTCGAGTACCTCAACATCGCCAACGGCGAACTGGAGGAGATACCCGCCGAAGTGGCCAACCTCAAGTCGCTGACCGACCTGGAGATCTACAACTGCCCGAAGATGACCCGCTTCCCGGTGGAGATCGCACAGATGCCCGAACTCGTTTCGGTCAACATCTCCAACAATGCCCAGTGGTCGGCCGAAGAGCTGTACAAGGGGCTCGACGCCATCGCCAACGGCCCGTCGAAGGAGAAGCTCCAGATCCTCTATGCGACCAACAACAACCTCAGGGAGATACCCGAGTCGTTCAGCAACCTGAAGAAGATCGGCCTGCTCGACCTGTCCAAGAACCAGATCGAAACGCTCCACCCGCTGGGCAAGGAGGTCGCACCCATGCAGCTCTACCTCGACCACAACAACATCACGTCGCTCCCGGCCAACAGCGACGGCATCTTCTGCGGTACGGACGACACGGAGACCTTCTCGGTGACCTACAACAAGCTCAAGAAAGTTCCCAACATCTTCTCTGCCAAGTCCAAGTACGCCATGAAATCGGTGGATTTCTCCTACAACGAGATCGACGGCTTCGAAGGCGAAGAGGAGGGCAAATACAAGGGCCTGCGGGTCGAGACGCTCTCCCTGGCGGCAAACCCCGGGCTGACGAAGTTCCCCAAATGCCTCGGCACGACCAATTCGCTGATTTCCTACATCATCCTGCGCGGTTGCAGCATCGACGAAATCCCCGAAGGCAGCTTCAGCGGCAAGAACTCGACGGCGCTCATATCGCTCGACCTGACCTACAACAAACTGAAGACCCTGTCCAAGGATTTCACGGCCGAGCAGCTGCCCTACCTCTACGGGCTGGATATTTCGTACAACTCGTTCGACAAGTTCCCGTTCGGGCCGCTCAACTGCGCCGGGCTGACCGTCTACGCCATCCGCGGCCAGCGCGATGCCGAGGGTAAGCGCTGCCTGCGCGAATGGCCCACGGGGCTCTACCAGCACACGGGCCTGCGCGGGTTCTACATCGGTTCGAACGACCTGCGCAAGATCGAGGACACGATCTCCTACCTGATCTACCACCTCGACATCAGCGACAACCCCAACATCACGTTCGATGCCTCGGCCGTTTGCTACTACTGGCAGCAGGGTGTCTACAACCTGATCTACGACAAGACCCAGAACATCCTGAACTGCGACAAAATGCTCGAATAACACCTAAGGAGAAACGACAATGAAAATACTGAATTACATACCGGTCATCCTCTGCTCGATCGCATTATGCAGTTGCTCCGACGCCGACAAGAACGTCGCGTTCGGGCTCGACAGCGACGCCATCAAGGCCGAAGCCGCAGGGGGAAGCCACAAAATCAAAGTATCGGCATCGGGGGATTGGGTCGCCACCACCGACGAACCGTGGATTTCCATTTCGCCGGCCAACGGCCGCGGCACCACCGAGTGCAGGATCCTCATCGACTCGGCGCTGACCGACTCGCCCCGCCGCGGCGTGGTGCGCATCCAGGAACAGAACACCTGGGACAAGAAGGAGATCACCATCGACCAGCAGGGCTTCGACTACGCCATCACGCTCGGGGAGAAAGAGGTTTCCGTAGCCAATTTCTCGGCCTTCGGCACCCGTCATTTCGACGTGAAGGTCAAGACCAACGTCGACTTCGCCGTCGAAGTCCCCGCCTCGGCCGAAAGCTGGCTCAAATACGACAGCTATAAGGTCGAACTCGACCGCGGCATCCGCCCGCGCGAGGTGACCGTACGCTTCAACTGGAGCATCAACTCCCAGCCCAACGAGCGTATCGCCGACGTGGTGTTCAAGCCCAAGCGCGAGGTGGAACTCGCCCGCCAGGACAACCTGCTCGTCACGCAGGGCGCCGCCGAACCCATCGAGGAGAACACCCGCAGCGGCGACTCGATCGCCCTGCTGGCCATCGCACGCACGCTCGGAACCAACAGCTCGTGGGAGAACGGCGAGCGCATGGACAACTGGGACGACGTCACCCTCTGGGAGGAGGGCATGGCGGGATACACGCCCGAGAAGAACGGCCGCGTGAAATACGCCCGGTTCTTCATGTTCAACACCAAGGAGGAGCTGCCTTTCGAGGTGCAGTATCTGACGGCCGCCGACGAACTGAACTTCTACAGCAACGTCAACGCCTTCCTGAAAGACCTCACCACCGGCGAGCACATCACCAAGCTCACCCAGCTCAAACGCCTCACCATCGCCGCCTACGGGCTGGTTTCGCTGGACAAGAACTTCACGGCGCTCAAGAACCTCGAGTTCCTCGACCTGAGCAGCAACAACTTCCAGAAGATTCCCGACGAGATCAACCCGACCAACTTCCCGAAACTGCGGACGCTGCTCATGGGCGCCAACACGCGCAGGAATATCTATGACCTGAGCAACACCGTCGAAACCAACTACGGCGGCCTCGTCGATGAAGAAGGATTCCCGCGCCGCATGATCGAATGGGATCTCGACACGCTGCAACTCTCGGTCAACTACCTGCAGGGCCCGCTGCCCAAGATGGACGACTGGGAGAAATACACCGAACAGGACATCATCGACGCCGACACGCTGCCCCGTGCGCTGATCGGAACCCCGAAGGTGATGCCGCACACCAAGCGTTTCGCCATCAACCTCAACCGCCTGACCGGTGAACTGCCCGACTGGCTGCTCTACCACCCCGCCCTCGACTGGTGGTCACCCTTCCAGCTCGTATTCACGCAGGAAGGTAAGGACGCGACGGGCGCATCGGCCGGATTCGGCAACGAACCCGCCAACCTAAACTACTACTATAAATTCTATGAGGGGTACAAGAAAGACCCCGGTGCGGAAGACGAAGACGAGGATACGACCAAATAATCAAGACGATGAAAAACTATTTATACGGCATTTTTGCCATTGCATTCCTGGCATTTACCGCCTGCACCAACGAGGAGCTCCCGACGCCCGGCACGGGCCCGGACACCCCTGTCGAGCACAAGTCGGGGGAGATACTCGTCAAATTTTCGCCTTACGTGAGCGAGATACTCGACAAGACGGCCGCAGCGACCCGCAGCGGCGGCCCCGCCACCCGCTCGGGCATCCTTTCGGTCGACGAGGTACTCGACATCGTGGGCGGCTACCAGATCGAGCGCGTCTTCCCCGTAGACGGCCGCAACGAGGAGCGCACCCGCGAATCGGAGCTGCACCTGTGGTACGTCGTACGCTTCGGCGACGACTACTCCGCCGAGCAGGTCGCCGAGAAACTTTCGGCCCTGGGCGAAGTCCAGCACGTGAACCTCAATCGCACGATCCGCCGTGCCTACAACGCCGGCAAGAAGGCGATGCCCCTCACCCGCGAGGCCCTCGCCGCCATGCAGCGTGCGACCCGTGCCGCCGGGGATACGGGCTATCCCTTCAACGACGAGCTGCTGCCGATGCAGTGGCACCTGATCAACCGAGGCAACCTGTTCGGCGAGAAGTCGATCGTCGATGCCGACGTGCAGTGCGAAGAGGCGTGGAAATCCTCGACGGGCGACAAGTCGATCATCGTCGCCGTGCTCGACGAAGGCGTCATGGTCGAACACCCCGACCTGAAGAACAGCATGTGGGTCAACGAAGGCGAGGTTTACCGCTCGAAGCAGGACAACGACGGCAACGGCTACAAAGGCGACGTCTACGGCTACAATTTCGTATTCGAGACGGGCGTCATCTCATGGGATGACATCAACGACACGGGGCACGGCACGCACGTAGCGGGCGTAATTGCCGCGCAGAACAACAACGGCATCGGCATCAGCTCGATCGCCGGCGGCAACGGCGACATCCCGGGCGTGAAGATCATGAGTTGCCAGATATTCTCGGGCAACACGGTCAGCAACTCGCTGGCGACCGTCCGGGCCATCAAATACGCGGCCGACAACGGCGCCGTCATCCTGCAGTGCAGCTGGGGCTATGTCTCGGGCAGCGCCAACAGCTACGAATGGGGGACGCCGGGCTTCAAGGACGAAGAGGAGTGGGCGACGAACGCCCCGCTGGAAAAGGACGCCCTCGACTACTTCCTGCATAACGCCGGGTCGCCCAACGGCCCGATCGAAGGCGGCCTGGCCATCTTCGCAGGCGGCAACGAGAGCGCCCCGCAGGCCGGGTTCCCGGGCGCTGCCGAGGACTGCATCTCGGTATCGGCCACGGCTGCCGACTATACGCCCGCAACCTATACCAACTACGGCCCCGGCACGACGATCGCAGCCCCGGGCGGCGACCAGGACTACTACTACGAGTACTTCGACGACAACCACAAACGCGGCGAGATCGGCTGCGTGCTCTCCACGCTGCCCTACGACATCAGCGAAACGGGCTACGGTTACATGGAAGGCACCTCAATGGCCTGCCCCCACGTTTCGGGCGTCGCCGCGCTCGGGCTCTCGTACGCCGCACAGCTCCGCCGCCACTTCACGGCCGACGAGTTCAAGGCACTGCTCTACCAAACCACCACGCCGATCGACTCCTACATGACCGGCCTGAAAAACTACTACCGCTACGTCGCCGACGTCGGCCTGAACCAGCCCATGCAGCTGACGCTGGCCAACTACCGCAACCAGATGGGCACGGGCCAGGTCAATGCGGCCAGGCTGCTCAATGCGGTCTCCGGCAACGGCAAGCAGGTTTCGTTCCCGAACCTCTACATCTCGCTGGGCAAGGAGGTGAAGGCCATCCCGGCCAACTACTTCCTCGGCGGCGAAACGCTGACCTACACGGTCAGCATCGCCGACACGGCGGTCGCCACGGCGTCGATGGAGGGTGCGAAACTGACGGTCAAGGGGCTGAAGGCCGGTACGACCAGGGCAAGCATCACTTCGAGCAAGGGCGAGACGCACAATTTCAACATCACGGTGCGTAAATCCGCAAACGGTAACGGCTGGCTTTAACGAACGATGCGCTGCGGAACGACGATAGCACGTATGCTCTTCTGCTGCGGGGCGTTGTGGACGGTTACCGCCGCCACACCGCTCTGCGGACAGATCCGCATCGTCCCCCGTGCCAAACTCGACAGCCTGGCGCACCCCGCCACGGCCGACGGGGCCCAAGCCATGCGCTTCGAGCGCACGCAGATCGATGCAGGGCATATCGGCGAGGACGATACGCCGCCGAGCTACACGTTCAAATGGCATAACGAAGGAACGGCACCGCTCATCATCACCCGCGTGCAGACCACCTGCGGCTGCGCCGCGGCCACCTATGGCCGGCAGCCCGTCCGCACGGGCGGCGAAGGCACGGTGACGGTCACCTACCACCCGAAGGGACACCCGGGGAGCTTCGACAGGCGGATCTTCGTCTATACGCAGCTCTCGGACAAGATGCCGACGGCCATCCTGCACCTCACGGGCACGGTCATAGCCTCGGAACTCACGGACGGCGATTACCCCTATGCAATGGGGACGCTGCGGCTCAAACAGCAGTCCGTGCGGTTCGCCCGGGAAGGGTTGCAGAGCGAGCGCATCGAATGCCTGAACACGGGCGGCAAAGCCATGCGGCCACGCTGCGACGATCACCTGCTCCCGCGGGGAATCACCCTCAGGTGCGAGCCCGCAACCCTCGCCCCGGGCGCCAAAGGCGACCTGGTCATCGGGTTCGACCCCGCGCAGGCAACGCACAGGCCGCCGGCCCAGCTGCCCCTGATCCTCGAAGGGCCCGATGTCCCGCCGAGCGGGCGCACGCTGCAGATCCGGTTCGAAGAAACAGAGTAAGAAACAGACAAAAACGAGTCATATGAAAACAATTTTTAGATTTACGCTCCTTGCACTTATCGTGACGGCCTTCTGCGCCTGCGATGACGACAAGTCGTATGTAGCCCCCCTGGATGTCACGCCCAACAACCTCGCCGGCACGTGGCAGCTCGCCCAATGGAACGGCGCGCCCCTCGCCCAGGGCAGCTACGTATACATCGAGTTCATCCGCAAAGACCAGAAGTACGTCATGTACCAGAACCTCGACAGCTTCGGCGCCCGCAAGCTCACAGGACGCTTCGCCATCGAAACCGACGAGGAACTGGGCGCCATCATCTACGGCAACTACGATTACAGTGCCGGCGACTGGCAGCACCGCTACATCGTGACCGACTTTTCGAAGACACAAATGATATGGACAGCCAAGGACGACCGCTCGGACATTTCGGTCTACGAACGCTGCGACGGCATCCCCGAGGATATTACCGGAGGGAAAACGGAGTAATAAAAAGTTCACGCCGCAAGGCAGTAAAAGGGACTCCCACGCAACAGGGAAGTCCCTTTTATCTTTTGCCCGGAGCGCCATGACCGGCCTATCCGGGTTGGTAATGCGGGGAATTTGCAGTATTTTTGCGCAAAACAAAACGGACTATGACACGACCACTGCAATTCATACCTTTCAAATCCCGCGCAGACAAAGGCTGGGCCGAAGCCTGGGAGCTTTACGAAAAGTCGTTCCCCTACAACGAACGCTGGAGCGAGGAGGCCTACGACCGGGCTTTCGGCGACCCGAATTTCGAAGCCGACGGCATCTGGCGCGGCGGGGAGTTCATCGGCATCCTCTTCCACTGGGGTGCCGACGGCTACCGTTATGTCGAGCACCTGGCCGTCTCGCCCGCCCTGCGGGGACAAAACATGGGCTCCGCGGCACTCTCGGCCTTCTGCCGGAAGGTCGGGCGCGTCATCCTCGAAATCGACCCGCCCGAAGACGACATTTCGATCCGCCGCCGGCATTTCTACGAGCGGCTGGGGTTCGTCGCCAACCCCTACCGGTACATCCACCCGTCGTTCCGCAAGCCCTTCACGCCCCACCGGCTGGTGCTGATGAGTTATCCCGGCGCCATCACCTACGAAGAAGCCCGCAGTTTTGCGGACTTCGTTCGGGAGGCAGTCCTCCGCTATTCGGAGCACGAAGCCCCTGCGCTGCCGAAACTGCCCTAAACGGGCATCGCCCGCACACCGCCGCCCTGCGGCGGCAGGCGGGAACGGGCGGTGAAAACGGCAGGTGGGAAACAGCAGAGAGAAATAGCGGGGAGAAATAGCAGGTGCGAAACGGCAGGCGCGGCGGGCGCAGCTATAAGACCCCGACCAGGTATTTGGTCACGAAATAACCGCCCACGACCAGCCAGACATACAGCAGGCCCGCCAGCACGAAGGGCTTCGCCCCGGCCTGCCTGAACTTGTCGATGCTCGTTTCCGTACCCAGCGCCGTCATGGCCATCGTCAGCATGAACGTATCGACATATTCGATGGCGCCGTTCAACGGGATGTCGCGGACACTCTCCGCCCCGGTCAGGTATTGCAGCAACGAATTGAGGCCGATGACCGCGATGAAGCCGAAGGCGAACCACGGAATGGTAATTTTGCTCTTCTCCTTGCGCCCTCCGGCGGTTTTCCGGCGGCCCGCCAGCACGAACCCCAGGATAACCAGCACGGGCGCAAGCATCATCACGCGGATCATCTTGGTGATGGTCGCCGTCCCGGCGATACCCAGGCCGTCGGTCGGATCCATCGCATTGCCCGCGCCCGCCACATGGGCCACTTCGTGAAGCGTGCTGCCCGTATAGACAGCCACGCCCGTGTCCGTCAGGGCGTCGAGCATCCCCGTGCGGTACATCAGGGGGTAGAGGAACATCGAGAGGGTGCCGAAAATCACGACCGTGGAGACGGCGATGGCGGTCTTGTACCCCTCGCATTTCACGACCGGCTCAGCACCCAGTACGGCCGCCGCGCCGCAGATGGCACTGCCCGTCGAGGTCATCAGCGCCGTGTCGCGGTCGATCTTCAGCAGGCGTCCCAGCAGGACGCCGCCCAGGATCGTGACCGTCACGACGACCAGGTCGACCGCGACGGCCGGTATGCCCACAGCCGCCACCTCGGAGAGCGTCAGGCGGAACCCGTAGAGGATAATGCCCCAGCGCAGCACCTGCTTGGTACAGAACCTGATGCCGGGCACCCACGTTTCGGGCAGCTTGTTGCGCAGGCTGTTGGCATAGAGCATGCCCAGCACGATACCGACGATCAGCGGGCTGAACGAAAGTTTCTTTACGAGGGGGAACCCGGCGATATAGAATGCCGCGAACGAGAACAGGACGATCAGCAGAATCCCGTGCAGGGTATTCGCCCTGTTACCTTTTTTCAACATATCCTTCGTGTTTTTTAAGGAGCCGTTATAACTTTTCCTTTGTTTCGCCGGCAAAGATCGCATCTTTTGGCGGGATATGGAACAAGAACCGGTTATCCTGCATAACATAAAGTTATAACGAAAGCCCCAGCCGTGCAGCGGTGCCCGGAAACGGAAGCGGAATATGGGAACGACAACGGGATGCGGGATGCAGGAACGGGATGCAGGAACAGGATGCAGGAACGGGATGCCCGCCGGGTCAGCGGTCGGCCCGGGCGAAATCGACGAACTGCCGGACAAGCCGGGCAGGTTCGGCCTCGGGATGCACGAACACGAAGTCGCGCGTGAGCGACAGGGAGTCGACATCGACGATACGCAGCGTACCGCTGCGCAGCTCGTCCACGACCGAAATCACCGACAGGATGGCCATGGCGTCGCTGTTGCGCACGAACGCCTTGATCCCCTCGGTCGAGCCGAGGCGCATCACCACATTCAGCTCCGGGATGCGGATCCCGGCCTTGCCGAGTGCCGTCTTGATGACTTCGAGCGTCCCCGACCCGCCCTCGCGCAGCACGAGGGGAATCTGCCGCAAACGGTCGGGCGTCACGGCATCCGTCCGCGCATAGGGGCCGCCCGTACGGGCGACAAGCACCAGTTCGTCGGGCGCGAAGAGCGTATAGTGCAACCCCTGCCGGCGGCTGAGGCTCTCGACCATCCCCAGGTCGATGCCGTGCCCGCACAGCGCCTGTTCGACCTGATCGCTGTTACCCGACATCATCGAGACCCGCACGCCGGGGAAGCGCGTGGTGAAGCGGGCGAGGATCGGCGGCAGGAGGTATTGGGCGATGGTCGTGCTGGCACCGAGGCGCAGTTCGCCCTCGACCGCACTCGCGCAGAGGCCCATCTCGTACTCCATGCGGCGGTAGTCGCCGGCCAGCCGTTCGGCGCAGGCCAGCAGGGTCTCGCCGGCCGCGGTGAGTTCCAGGCGGCTGCCGCGGCGGACGAAGAGTTGCACCTTGTAACGGGATTCGAGCTCACCGACATGCTTGCTGACGGCGGGCTGGGAAATGAACATCTGTTCGGCGGTTCGGGTGAAACTGAGCGTCCGGGCCGCGGTGATAAAAACTTTAAGTCGGAAATCGTCCATAACTTTCGTAGGTTATCGGCGCAAGGCCACCAGCCATAGCGTCCTCAACCCAGATGCCCGTCTTGGGCGAACTCCTTTACCGACTTGATATAGTGGTCGATAGTCTCCTGCATCGAAACGAACGATTTACCTCCCGCGGCATTCTTGTGGCCGCCGCCGTTGAAGTACTTGCGGGCGAAGAGGTTGACGTCGACATCTCCGCGCGAACGTAAACTCACGCGGATGAACTTGCGGTGGGCCAGGAACATGGCCGACATCTTCATCTTCTTGATCGTCAGCGCGTAGTTCACGAAACCCTCGCTGTCGCCCTGCTGGAACTGGAAACGGCGCATTTCGTTCTCCATCAGCGACATGTAGGCCACCGTCCCGTCCTGGATGATCTCCATCTTGCGGTTGATGACATAACCGAACAATCGTGCGCGGCCTTCGGTATAGGCGTTATAGACGTTGTTGTGTATCTCGGGAATGCTGATGCCCTTCTCGACCAGCACCGCCACGGCGCGGAACAGCTCCGGCGTGAGGAACGAGTAGGCGAAGTTGCCCGTGTCGGTCATGATGCCCACGTAGAGCGCCTCGGCCATCTGCCGCGTAATGGCATCGGTGCCGAACAGCGCTTCGATGATGCTGTATACGAGGAAACAGGTGCTCGACGAATCGGGATACGAGAACGAGAGGTCGAAATGCCCGTCGGGCGAAAGGTGGTGGTCGATCAGCACGCGGCGCGCCGTGGTGTTGGCCTCGATCGTATCGCTCAGGATTTCGAGCCGCGACACGGCGTTGAAGTCGAGGCAGAAGAGCAGGTCGGCCTCGGCGATGGCGCGCACGGCATCGCCCGCAGTGTCGTTCTTGAAGACCACGACCTGGCCGATACCCGGCATCCAGTCGAGAAAATAGGGGTATTTGTTCGGGACGATGCACGTCACCTCGTGTCCCATTCCCCGCAGCACCTCGGCCCATGCGAGCGAAGAACCCACGGCATCGCCGTCGGGATTGGTATGGGCGACAATCACGATCTTCCGGTTTGCCGGGGCGAGAAGTTCCCTGAGGGATTCGATACGCTCTTTCGATAGCTCCATTTCAGCCTTTCTTCACATTGGTGATACTGGGCAAAGGTAGCAAAAAAGAGGGAGATAACAAACCGCGCCCGCCGATGTATACTGAATTTGCACATTTGCATACACCCCGCAGCCGGGAATTTCGTTAATTTTGTTCCGGCTAACCAAAACCGTACGTATGAAAAAACTCATGTCCCTGCTGCTGGCAGGCCTACTCCTGGCAACGGCCGCCGCGACGGCCGCGGCACCCTATGCCAACAACCGCGCCCCGCTGCGCGAAAAGCCCTTCGTGAAACTTCCGCTGGGCGCCATCCGCGCCGAAGGATGGCTCCGCGACCAGTTGCAGCGTCAGGCCGACGGGCTGACGGGGCACCTCGATTCGGTCTACCCCGAGGTGATGGGCCCGCGCAACGGCTGGCTGGGCGGCGACGGCGACGTCTGGGAACGCGGCCCCTACTGGATCGACGGGCTGCTGCCGCTGGCCTATATCCTCGGCGACAGGCAGCTGATCGAAAAGACCCGCCCCTGGGTCGAGTGGGCGCTCGGCAGCCGGCAACCCGACGGCTATTTCGGCCCGGCGGAAGACCGTCCGTTCGAAAGCCCGGCCATACAGCGCGACAACGCCCGCGACTGGTGGCCCAAGATGGTTATGCTCAAGGTGCTGCAACAATACTATTCGGCGACGGGCGACGAGCGCGTCATCGAACTGATGAGGGCCTATTTCCGTTACCAGTTGCGCGAGCTTCCGAAGACCCCGCTGGGACACTGGACTTTCTGGGGCGAACAGCGCGGCGGCGACAACCTGGGCATCGTCTACTGGCTCTACAACATCACGGGCGACGAATTTCTGCTGGAGCTGGGCGACCTGATCCACCGGCAGACGCTCGACTGGACGGGCATCCTCGCCGGCGGGGAGGTGATCCCGACGCCCTTTTCGCTGCACTGCGTGAACCTCGCGCAGGGGATCAAGGAGCCGGTGGTATACTACCAGCGCAGCAACGACCCGGCGCATGTGGCGGCCGTGAAGAAAGGCTTCGCGGACATACGCCGCTACATCGGCCTGCCGACGGGGTTGTACGGGGGCGACGAGGCGCTGCACGGCGCCGCCCCGACGCAGGGTTCGGAGCTTTGCACGGCCGTGGAGATGATGTACTCGCTGGAGGAGATGGCCGAAATCACGGGCGACGTGCAGTTCGCCGACCACTTGGAGCGCGTGGCGTTCAACGCCCTGCCCACGCAGGCCACGGACGCCTATGACGCCCGCCAGTACTACCAGCAGGTCAACCAGGTGATGATTACCGACCACCGCCGCAATTTCGAGCAGAGCCACGACGGCACGGACATCCTCTACGGCCTGCTGACGGGCTATGCCTGCTGCACGTCGAACATGCATCAGGGATGGCCCAAGTTCACGCAAAACCTGTGGTATGCCACCCACGACGGCGGGCTGGCCGCGATGGTCTATTCGCCCTGCAACGTCACGGCCGAAGTGGCCGGCGGCGTACGGGTGACGATCGCCGAGCGGACGCAATACCCCTTCGACGAGCAGATACGCTTCGAGATAAAGATCGACGGCCGCAAGGTGAAAACGGCCGAATTCCCGCTCCGCCTGCGCATCCCCGGTTGGTGCGAAGGGGCGACCGTGGCGGTGAACGGCCAGGCCGTGGCGTCGCCCGGGAAAGGTTCCGTGACGGAGGTGCGGCGCGCATGGCGCACGGGCGACGTGGTGACGCTCCGCCTGCCGATGGAGGTCGCCGTCAGCCGATGGTACGAACGCTCGGCCGTCGTCGAGCGCGGGCCGCTGGTCTACTCGCTGCGCATCGGCGAAAAATGGTCGAAAGTCCGCAACCCCGGCAAGCAGATCTACGGCCCGTGGTATTACGAAGTGCGGCCGACGACCCCGTGGAACTACACGCTCTTCGAGGAGGACGTCCGCCCCGAACGCATTGCGGAGGCATTCAGGGTCGAGCGGCGCGATATCGGCGACGCCTATCCGTGGACGCTGGAAAACGCCCCGGTGGAGATCAAGGCGCGCGGGCGCAGGCTCGACGAATGGGTACTCTACCAGGAGAGCGCCGGCCCCCAGCCGTACAGCACCAACGAGACCGCCAATCCCGCCGAAGAGATCACGCTGATCCCCTACGGCTGCACGACGCTGCGCATCACCGAGTTCCCCCTGACGCGCGACCTGCGCAAGAACTGGTAGTGCGCCCGAAAGGCAGGGCGGGGAAAAGATAGCGCCTGGAAACGGGTGTCCGGGAAAGCGGATGCCGCAGAGAGGGATCCGGTGCCGGAGAAAACACCGTAACGGGAACCCGCAACCCGGGAGAAGGGAGGTTGACGGAAGAAAGGAACCGCCCGGAAAGCATGGCGCCGGGAGGGGTGAAAACCGGAACGGCACAACGTTTCCGGGGGGGGGCCGGCAACGAGAAACGGCGCACGAGGGGATATGACCGTCGTGCGCCGTCCTTTTTTCGGGGAGGGGCAGCCCGTTTTCCGGGGGTCGGGGCCCCTTTCCGGGGCGGCGATTGGCACGGTTCGGGATTTTTGCGTAGCTTTGCAAATCTAAATCACACGTTATGGCTTCTTGTCTCCAGGTGGAAAACCTCACCAAATCGTACGGCGAGCAGGTGCTCTTCGAAAATATCTCGTTCACGATCGAGGAGGGCCGGCGCGTGGCCCTCGTGGCGAAGAACGGCACGGGGAAAACCACGCTGCTGAACATCATCGCGGGGAAGGAAAGCCACGATGCGGGCAGCGTCGTGCCGCGCCGCGGCCTGAGGATCGCCTACCTGGAACAAAGCCCCGCATACCCGGCGGGAATGACCGTACTGGAAGCCTGCTTCCACGCAGCAAACCCGGCTCTGAAGGCCATCGCGGAGTATGAGCGGGCGATCGGCGATGCGTCGGGCGAAGGGCTGCAGGAGGCAATGGCGCGGATGGATGCCCTCGAAGCGTGGGATTATGAGCAGCGCGCCAAGCGGATCCTTTCACGGCTCAGGATCCGCGACTTCGGGCAAAAAGTGGAGACCCTCTCGGGCGGGCAGCTCAAGCGCGTGGCGCTGGCCAACGTGCTGATCAGCGAATCCGACCTGCTGATCCTCGACGAGCCGACCAACCACCTCGACACCGACATGACCGAGTGGCTCGAAGAGTACCTCACGGCAAGCGGTGCAGGGCTGTTGATGGTGACCCACGACCGGTACTTCCTCGACAGCGTGTGCAGCGACATCCTCGAAATGGAAAACCGCCGGATTTACCACTATGCGGGCAACTACTCCTATTACCTGGAAAAGAAACAGGAGCGCGAAACGGCCGACGCGGCACAGCGGGCGAGCGACATGAACCTCTACCGCCGCGAACTGGAGTGGATGCGCCGCCAGCCGCAGGCGCGGGCGACCAAGGCGCGGTCGCGCATCGACGCGTTCCACGAACTCGAGTCGCGGCTCAAAACGACACGCGACCGCGGCGAGGTGCGGCTCGACGTCGGGGCGTCGCGGATCGGCACCAAGATATTCGAGGCCCGCGACGTGAGCAAACGCTTCGGCGACGTGGTGATCCTCGACAAGTTCAACTACAACTTCACCCGCTACGAAAAGCTGGGGATCGTGGGCGACAACGGCTGCGGCAAGTCGACGCTGCTCAAGCTGCTGACGGGCATCGAACGACCCGACAGCGGCGTGATCGACATAGGCGAAACCGTTCGCTTCGGCTATTACAGCCAGCAGGGGCTCGAATTCGACGACTCGATGAGGGTGATCGACGTGGTGACGGCGATCGCCGAGCAGGTCGAACTGGGCGACGGGCGGCGGATGAGCGCCTCGCAGCTGCTGCAGCATTTCCTCTTCACGCCGGAAACGCAATACAATTACGTGGCACGCCTGAGCGGCGGCGAGCGGCGGAGGTTATACCTCTGCACGGTGCTGATGCAGAGCCCCAATTTCCTGGTGCTGGACGAGCCGACGAACGACCTGGACATCGTAACGCTGGGTATTCTGGAAGAGTACCTGCAAGCGTTCAGAGGCTGCGTGATCGTGGTGTCGCACGACCGTTATTTCGTGGACAAGGTCGCCGACCACCTGCTGGTTTTCTGCGGCGGGGGCGAAATCAGGGATTTTGCGGGAACATACTCGGAATACGTGGCCTGGAAGCGCGAATACGAAGCGGCACGCCGCACCGAAGCCGCACAGGCCCGACCCAAACCGCAGGCGGCGAAAACACAGGCGGCGGAGGCTGTGCCGCGCAAGCTCTCGTTCAACGAAAAGAGGGAGCTGGAAGCGCTCGAAATGGAAATCCCGGCGCTCGAGGCCGAGAAAGCGGCACTCGAGGCGTCGCTCTCGTCGGGGACGCTCCCGGTGGAGGAGCTCACGGCGCAGTCACGGCGCATAGCGGAGCTGATCGCGTCGATCGACGAAAAGACGATGCGCTGGCTGGAGCTGAGCGAGCGGTGAGGGCAGGCATCCTGTCCGGCGGAACGGCCTGCGGCAGGGCCTGGGGGGGGGCGTCCAAGATCCGAAAAAACCCGCGCTTGCGGAAGCGCGGGCATGAATCCGTACAAATCCGATTACCTTTTTATATTCAGCAGCGTGAGGTTTTCCAGCACGGTCTGCTGCGCCACACGCTGGATGTATTCGGCCTGTTCGGCCGGGAAACCAAGCGTGCAGGCGGTCTGGTAGGGCTTGCCGTAGATCGTGGTGAAAATCACGTTCGCGGCCAGGTAGCTGCCCAGCGGCCCGGGGTGGAAACAATCCTGCGCATAGAGCACGTAATCGGGCCTTTCGGCACGCACCCGGCGCCATGCCATGCCCACGGGGGCACACCATGCGTCGTTGTCGTAAGCCATTTCGAGGTAGCTGGTAATCAGCCGCTCCTGCATGGTGCCGTAGCTGTTGGCGGGCGGGTACTCCGGAATCGGGAAGCGGTTGCCGTTCTTATGCCCCCACGTCATGTAGAAGATCACACGGGCATCGGGCGACGCGACGTGCACCAGGCTGTCGAGCGTACGCGCCGCAGGGTAGACTTCCCGTGCGACCTGCCGGGTCGGCATGGCCGGTGCGGAACTCTGCTCCTGGAGGATGACGTAGTCCCAGCCGCCCGCGGCGATGGCATCGAGCAGTTTCTGGTTTTTCAGGTGGCCGGAAAGGCGCTCGCCGCCCTTGAGGAAGCGCGTACAGGAGAGTTTCACCTTCTGCGTCGCGGCGATCTGCCGGACGGTGGACGGCATGTCGTTGTAATAGGTATAGCTGTTGCCGACCCACAGCACCCGCAGCGAATCGGTGTCACGCGCCTGCGTGAAAAAGGGCACGAACAGCAACAACAGGAATTTCAGGACGATCTTGGTCATAGGTCTGAGGTTTGGATTAGGTTGATCTGTTTTTTTTTGTGTTCAGGGTGTTCCCGGCGGCCGGATCATGCCCCGCGCGGGAGGCGGGCCGTACCGGGGGGGGGC
>PPYE01482734.1_pt1 | contig 105785 bp, 91 predicted proteins | sample 1559881 | NCBI WGS metagenome assembly PPYE01 (sample SAMN08240022, study PRJNA423297) | Human gut metagenome, whole genome shotgun sequencing project.
ATATAACTGATAAGTATTTTATGTAGCATATAAGAAGCGTCCATATTGCTAACAATTTATTCTTTTTGAAGATGAAAGGAAAAAAGTTGGTAAAATTAGAGCAAATATGAACATTATATTGCCTGTTTTGTAAGATTTTTGCGAATGCAATGTCATAATAATGCATTCCACAATATGAGCCTAATAAATCAACAATATAAATATCTCTTTGGGATTGTTCCTTTTTCATGTTGTTTATTCTTGTATTCTAAAAGTATGTTAATAATTGATTGGTTTGTTGTATTTATAAAGATTTGATTTAAATATTATTGTCTATGTGGTATCTATTTTTGTGCAATAATTTTATTAGTTAAATGAAGAATGTTTATAATGGTATTTGAATAAATATTTCTAATAGTTAGATTATTCGTTTTTTATATCTTGTGATCATGACAATATAAAATAACATTTTATCTCTTAACAGAGAATTCTTTGTTATAATTCTTGATGGTAGTCCTTTTTGTTTTCATAATTATAATAATTGTATTGTTTTATGTTTGTTTTGAGAATGAAAATATTATGTCGATTATTTAAACTTTAATACCTTAAAGTTTAAGATTGAATATTCTTAATTTGACTTTTTGCTCGATAGCTAGTGAATTTATAGATTTTTTAGATTAAATTACCTTAATATATATATTGTATAAATCTATTGTTTGGTAACTGAATTTATAAAAATTATATCTTTTCTGATATTTATTTCAGTTATAGAGCGGGTATATATTAGATGATATAAAAACGCGAAAAAAAAGCTTTTATTCCTGTAATTTATTATGATAAATGTCAGATATTTTATTGATTGAATATTATTTAAGTAGTAAGAAGTGCTTTATAAAGTTCTATCCATTGGTTTGCTATGTTTGTAACATGAAATTTTTGACAGGAACTTAACCCATTTTGTTTTAATTGTATTCGAAATTTAGAGTTTGTAATTAATTTTTTTATTGCTTCTGCAAAACCTACAATATCATTATCTTCTATTAGAATCCCATTGTAACCGTTTTCAATAATGACTTTACAAGCTGCAAATGTATTCATGACTATAGGAACACAGCCATTTTGCATAGCTTCAATTAATGTCATGCCAAAACCTTCATATGCAGATGTCATACAGAATATTGATGCACGTTTATAAAAAGGCAAAGGCTGTTGGAATCCTTCAAATGTTATATTGTTTATTTTGTTTGATTGAATATAATCTAAATATTGTTGTTTGTCAGGACCTTCGCCAACAATTGTAAGATGCCAATCATTTATTTCTTTACTTACAATGCCCCAAGCTTGTAATAATCTAAAAACTTGCTTGTGATTTTCTACTAATCGCCCAACGAAAAGTACTTCTTTAAATCTTTGTTTTGATTGTTCTTCATCAGAACAAGTATAATAAGTTGAAGGATTATAAATGTAAGTTGTTTTGTTATCGTTACTACTAAGACCTTTTTCTTTCCGATAGTAATCCATAAAATCCTTTACAAGAAAAACATATTTATCACTATTTTTATAATATTTATCGGAGCGGTATAAATTTTTTTGTTTTTCAATATAACGGTAAAAAGGTTCTATTATTCTGAATAAAAATTTTTTAAAACCTATGGGGTGTATAGCCTTTCGTACATCCACTTGCATATGGAGGACTGTTATGACTTTTACATTTGTCTTTTTCTTTGCTTCCTTAAAAAAATCGGTAGGCCACCATTGGTTGTGTAGAATATCAATATTAGACGATAAAATTATATCTATAATTTTCTTGTTTACGTATTTAGCCTCCTTGTGGTTTACTAATAAATCACTTGAATATTCATTAAAGTGTACATCTTCTATTTGGTGTGTATGAATCCTTTCATCTATAAACGGCCTCTTTAATTTAGTGTTTGATTTGTGAAAATATGCAATATGAATTTCAATGCCATATCGTACCATTTCATTAGCAAGACTTATAGTAACAGTTTCACCACCACCATAAACAGGCCAAAGTCTGTGTAAAAACATAATCTTCATGACATACTGATTTATAACTGAAAATATAAGTTAGAATGAATTTCTTTTAGATTTTTAAGTAGACAAATTTTAATGTGTTTTTATAAAACTTTATGTAGCTAAAATTATTTAAGTTTTATCCATTTATTAGGTATTATATGGTTGATGTTTCCTATTTTACTATTAGGATTAAACCAGAATTGTGGGGCTATTACGATTTTATTTGGATTGTTATTAAGCCAAGCTCCCCACCAGCTATATGTACTATTTGCAATGATATTGTGTTTTGCACAACTCATTAATTGCATATCAAAGTGATTTCCAAAACCTGTTGTAGGATTCCAGTTTATGAGTGTATATTCATTTAGATCTAGATAATTATTAATGGAGTCAGGAGTATCTGTAAATACAAAGAACTTTGGATCTTTAACATGATTCCGGATGTATTTTATGGCATTATTATAATATTCTTTTGTACATGTATTTGCAAAAATATTCCATGTTCCATAACCATCACCTTTGCGGATATGTATTGCGATAGAATTTGTAGAATGTAATAATTTTTCAGTTGCTATATTCTTTTGATCTTTAAATGGAGCAAAAGTAAAGGCTGTTCGAACATCATTTTCTGCTTCTAGAAAATATCGTTCATCTTGCCATGAACTTTCTATATAACAATTATCAGATATTTGTTGCCATACTTTGTGGTTAAATTGGTAAGCATGCTCAACTATGTAATTAGGTGAAATTAGCTTCCATAGTCGTGAAAGCTTATCATTACGTCCAGCAGCCCAGTAATTTTTTTTAATAGATTCTATAATTTTGATATTCGGAAAAACATTTTGAAGAGTTATTTTGTCATGTTCAAATTCAGTTTTGAAGGTTTGCACATCATAACAGATATCGTAACCTTTTTTCTTTATGGCTAAAGAGAAAGCATATTGAAACATTTTATTTGCCAACCCTCCTCCTATGTAAATAGTTATCATAAGCTATAATTTAAAGTATTAATTATGAAAATATTTAATTACTTTACAAGGATTACCTGCAGCAATGCAATCTGCAGGAATATTTTGAGTAACTATACTGCCTGCACCAATAATACTTCTATCACCAATAGAGACTCCTTTTAGGATATAAGTGCCTGTTCCTATAAGTACGTTATTTCCTATGTTTATAGGTTTGCATATCGTATTTTTCATATCTGCAGGGGTTCCTCGGTCTATATAATTTAATGAGTGACAATCTGAATCAATAATAACGACATTAGCACCTATATTAGTATTGTCACCTATGTGGATAGATTTTTTTGCCCACAATGTTGATGATGATATTCCAACATTATCTCCTATAATTATCTCGGCATCTTTTTCAATGCAAATACTTGCTATTATATTTGAACTTAAAGGATTTAACCCTCCTCCGCTATATAGTGTAAAATTATTACCTATTTTTAATTTTGATACGCGGTCTTTTTTTAAATATATTTTATATTTTATGTCAGGATTATGACCTATTTGGGCACCGCTTATTTGTAATTTAATGAGATTTAAGATTCGCCAGTAAGCACTTTTTATTGTCATAGATTAAATCTGATTAAGAGTTTTGATATATTTGTTTGTGATGGATTCCCAATTAAGATTTAGGTGATTAATGCCTTGTTTTATTTTTTCTTCATTAAATAGTTGTGGATTATTGTGAATTAATTCTATTTTATCAGCTAAAGTTTGTGCATCTCCTTTTTTTATAACAAATCCTGTTTCATTATCTATTACATATTCTGCCATTGCTCCCACATTTGTAACTATAACGGGTTTTTTAAATAAATAAGCAACCATTGGAATTCCACTTTGTGATGCTGATAAATAAGGACAAATAATACCTTTGGATTTTTGTACAAGAGTAACTAATTCTGTATTGGATATCCATCGATTGATAATTGTAAAGTTGTTGTCTTCTCTAAGTTTTTGTAGAAGCTCGGATGTCCCATTCCCAGCTATTACAATTTTAATTTGATATCCTTTATTTTGTAATAGTCTAGATGCTTTGTATAAAACATCAAGTCCTTTATATGGTAATATATTTCCTATGAAAAGGAAATATTCTTGAGGAAGTTGCACATTTATCTTGTATTCTTTATTTATAAAAGTTTTATATCCATTAAAAATTCCAAATGGAATATAATAAGCCGGATAAGTATTGTCTGTTTTTAAAATGTGTTTCAATAAATATTGTGATGGGACTATAATGGGAATTTTAGACTTCATAATATAAAGCACTGGCTTTAACATTGAGCATGCCATAGTATCATGGTGTATGATTTCGTGAAATGTATGACAAATAGGATATGTATGGAGTTTTTGAGCAACTTTCGTAATAAAATAATCATGTCCTATTGTATTTATAAAATCATATTTCTTATATTTTATAAAGGTGCTGAGATATAGTAGTATGGTTTCTTGCAAAATTTTTGATAACTGCTGTTTGAATAGAGATTTCCCTTTGGCAATTCCAAAATTGCATACTAAAAAAAGCCTAAAATTCTGATTCTTTTTTAGATATTCAATGCCGATAAAATCCTTTTTGGGTATGGAGTGTATTCCGTAAAAGTAGTTGGCATGATTAATTTCAAGTGCTTCATGCTCTTTTTGATTCTGGGCTTTGAAAATTATTAGGTATAAGTCTATTTGATAATTTTGTTTTAATAGATTTACTGCTAAAGGTAGGATACTTCCTGTGAATCCACTTGAAATGAATGCTATTCTTTTCATAACTTTAACTGAAAACTGAATGATAAGGAATAAACAAATCATGATATTCCCCTAAATTAATTGTATTATTCATTCTGTAAAGATAATAAGCAAAGAGAAATAATACAATGATATAAAAATATTTGTAATATCTATTTATAAATATGGGAATTAAGAGTGGCCATGTATTAATAAATTCAACATATCTGCATAAATCAGGCATACTATTGGAAAAGATATTCCATATACCTGTTGCTAATAGATAACATATAATCATAAAATTAAAATCTTTAGCTCCTTTTGTAGAAAATTTTGTTTTCCGCCTTGTATATTCGAAAATACAAAGAAAAAATAAAGGTAACATGATACTTATTAAACCACGTGTTTGGTCTATTTCTCGGAAAGCTTGTGTGTATGTAGCAATTTTTTCATCTATTATGCCAGAGCCAAAGCTTAGTAGCAGACCAATTGCTTGCAAATATTCATTTAATAAGTTGGCAAGAACTACTGTCCCAATGTAAAATAATATTTGCCATATAAATTTTAATCTTATTCCATACAAAAAATAAAGAGGAGCAACTAGAATAGAAGAAATGTGTATAGAACATGCCAATAACCAGGTGTATATGTATTTTCTTAAATCTCTATTTAGAATAAAAATAAAACCAACCATATAAATCGCCGTTGCAAAAGGGTGACGTGTTGGAAACATATATTGTAGGGATAGAAAGCCGAAAAAACTTATAATAGGAAACTTTGATAATTTAAATGAAACGAATGCAATCAATAAGAATCGTACTAAGTTAGTTATTATAAGATAGAATGTATAAGTCTCAAAACTGATGGTTTTTAGTATGAGATTAATAAAACTGAAACCAATTTCTAGAGTTTCATCACCATATCGGTTATAATTATAAAAATTATTCCATTCAACTCCCGTAAAGTAGTTATAATATTGCTCCCAATCTGTTCCACATTCCCATCGTAGCCCAAAAAATAATGTTAATATTATAATGACAAAAGTCATTATTTGTTTCTTGGTCTTGATACTAACATTTTTTCGATCAAAGAACATTGTTATAAAACAAATACTATATATAAAAAAATACAATACCATTGAGGTCAAATTTATTTGTTTTGCAGATCAGAATTGAAGATTGTGTTAATAATTGCAAATGCAGTTTGCGCTGCTTGAATATAAAGTGCTTAATCGTTGGGATTATTCTATAGAATATTGAATGCTTCTTCAATATTCTTCATCATTATCATATATTCTTCATACTTTTTATTTGATATTTTATTACACATTTCCTTGTTAAATGAATCTAATTGTTTTAAAACATACTCTGGGGTAGGAACTGAATATCTCCGGATATTTACAGCAACTCTATTTTTTTCACAATAAAATTCTTTCATTATATGATAGATTTTACTCGATTCCTTTATTGTCTTAAAATTATATAAATATGTTATACCATATGAATCAAAACTAAAAACCGGTACACTATTATGTAATGCAACAATGATAGGGTGCATATTTTGTCCAATATATCCATTACTATATTTTATTAGGGCATACCAATCAATTGGATTTAATGGAGGCTGGATAGCCGAAATATTATGTTTAAATTTTATTCCATCTGGCATAGGTAGTGCATAACATGGGTAACCTTTTTGAGTCGTTTTTTTATTTAAAATGTCTATCCATGCTGCTGTAACAACTTTATCATTTAAAAAAGAAACGAGGTAATAGTTTTCAGGAAGGTTAAACTTCTTTAGTATATAGGCTTTTGATGGTATTAGGTTACTGCAGTTGTAATTAAACGCAAAAACGGGATCAGGAGTAATAGAGGGGATTATTTCATTTTTTGTTATTGTAGCTATCATATCACGCGTCCAATTATCTCTAACAGATATAAATGTGAATGACTTGAGATTTTTTCTCATTTTAGTTTTGATGCTATGAGAGAAGGACTTAAATGGTGAATTTTGTGAAGATGCAGACATGATTACTAAAGGAATTTTCTTTTTAAGTAAATCGTTAAATGCACCCCAAAATGGATTTGGATACATTCTAGCTTTGTCTGTTTTGGCTATATAAATTAAACGTTTTGTTGGGAATTTAATTCGAGTAATTAATGGGTGATGCTGTAGTACTGCGTCACTTCCAATAATAATACCTTCTATATTCTCTTCTTCTATAACTTGAGCAACATCATATTCATTTCTGCATTTTCTTGTTTTTATACAATGAGCATCAAAAAAGTCGAAATGTGCTTTCCCTTGTATAGTCTTAGCTTCTTTTTCTTGTCTTTTTGCGAAATCCTCAGGTTCCCAATCTATGAATATAGGTATATATCCATTATTTTTTAAGTAATTATAAGTAGATAATCCTTGTAAGTTTGCACCAAAATTAGCTACCCTAGCAAATGTAAGTATTCCTATTTTTTTCATTTATGATATTTTGGTCTATAAAATCAATATATTTGAATGTATTTTTTTATTTTCCGATAAACTCTATTTAAAAACTGTAAAATTAGTAGAGGGGAACTATATAAAAATATAAGTAATTTAAAATGAATTGGTTTTTTTGTGGTGTATTTCCACATTGTTTTTGTTATTTCATTTTCTTGTATTTCTTTATAAAAGAAATGGGATAAAATGTTTTTGTTTGGTGGTATAGTGATATGTTTCCCTCCTATATATGATACACTTTCAACTGTCTCGAAATTATCTCTTATTATACTGAAGATTTGATGTGATTTGTTGTTATTTAATAATATATGTGAACGGCCATATCTAAGTTTCTCTTTATTGTTGATATTATCCCCATAGAAATTCCAATCGTCTCCTAATGTGAAATCACCAACTCTTGGCAGTTTGCAAAATCTACAATGACGACAAGATTCTCTTTGAATTAAATTGGAATGAAATAATAAATTAAATTTATCACAATCATAGGTCATTGTATCAGTGGTTCCATCTTCATATTCTGTAGTAAAAATAACAGGAGCCCATTGTGAAGAATTTCTATAATATTTTGTTATTTTTTTTTGTTTGATTGTTTCTATTTCATGAATAAATCGTCTAAATACCATTTTAGAAGGAACTCCGTGGCATACTAAGTCACAAGTGATTAAATTTTCATATGATTTTCTTAAGTAATTGTTTAATCCTGCAACTTGACATGGAGTTCCTACAAATAGAACTTGATAATCAGATTGGAGTTTTGATTTGATATCTCGATAAGTATATCCGATATCACTTTGAAAATATTTGGAGCGCCTTAAACTATCAAGATTATCTATTGTAGTTATTGATGAATGCCACACGTGTTCAAGTCCATTAGATTTTGCTCCATAGACAATACCTTTTTTCTTCTTTAGTATGTAAGAGGCTAAAACTGAAAAAACGCCACCAGAACTTGATTTTAGGCATATATCTTTGGTTGCATTGAGTGAATAAGCTTCTGGGATAATCTTATTATTTGATTTATATTTTATAGCAGGACATAAATTATAGCATAATCCACAATCTATACATGTATTATAGTTTATTTGTGGATATGCGAAGCCTTTTGTATCCTCCTTTAAAGATATTGAGTCTTTGGGACAGATATTTTGGCATGTATAACAGCCAGTGCAATTTTCTAAAGGTACTATATCTACTCGCTTTATTTTCGCCATGTAATATTTGTTTTAATTATTTTGGCTGGATTTCCAGCAACAAGACAATTGTTAGGAATATCTTTAGTTACAATGGAACCAGCAGCAATAACTACATTGTTTCCTATTTTTACGCCTTTTAAAATAATACTTCCAGTGCCAATCCAAACATTATCTCCGATTATTATTGGACTATTATTACTTATTTCATTATTTTCAATGATGAGATGGTGTATGTCAGAGTCTCTTATTATTACATTTTGTGCTATTGTGGCATTTTCACCTATTTCGATTTTATTGCTACATACAATTGTTGCATTTCTATTAATATAGCCTGATTTTATGTTTAGGGTTGCATCAGGCATTACTACAATTGTAGCTCCTGCATGAACTGTGAAATCATTAAAAAAAATGTTCCCATTAGATTTTACTAAGAAAGTTGTTGGCTGAGAAGCTGCCCACCCTGGCCATATTTTGCCAATCTCAATATGGCCTTTAAATACACATTGACTTTTTTTTAGGAGTTTAAATGAGGTGTTTCTGTGTATTTTTAAATGACACCTGAATTTTAAACTGTAATAGATACTTTTTATGATATTCATAAATATGTTTTTAGAATTTCAGACCATTTTTTATATCCCGCTCCAGATAAATGGGTGTTATCTCCACAATCATATTTAGGATTTAAGAAACCATGAATTTGAAATTGTGAGTAAACGTCGATTATCGTATAATTGTATTTATTACAAATCTTTTCTAATTTATTATTCAGATATTTAATATTGGCCGTATATAGAGAACTGCTAGGAAAAATGTTGCAGACATAAATTTCCATATTTTCCTTTTTAGCATCATTTAGAAAACAATCATAATAATATAATATTGAATCGTTATCCTCCTTATTTTTAATATCGTTAATCCCAATTTCAATGAAAATTTTGTAGGGTTTTCTATTAAAAGCAATGTTTCGTCTATTATACATTCCATGTACATCATCTCCACCTATTCCCATATTGATGAATTTAATAGAATCATTATCCCCTAGAAATTCGTTAATTAGAAATTCATTGATAAGAGAATGGCCTAAAAATATGATTTCTTTTTTAGGGGATTTATTTGGAGGAATTGATAAAAATACAGAGCATTTTCTGTCATATGCATTTGCTTTTACTATTTTAGAATCCTTATTTTGACAACAGCTAATAAGAAATGTGGATGCTAACAAAGCTATAATGACTTTCTGTATCATAACTATAGTATTTTTTTTATTAAATCACCAATTTTTTTTGATTTTTCTTGATATTCAGGTAGTATCTTTTTGAGATGTGACTTTATATTTTCTTCATTATCTAAAATCCATTTAAATTTTATCCATAAAGTTTCTTCATTGGTTAAGTTTTGTATAGGTACAACATAATTATCTATATTTTCAAAAAGGTCTTTTGCAATACCTCGCGATTTAACAGAATATCCTAATACAAGAGTTGGAACATATGTAGAATATGCAGCTATTGATGCATGTGTTCTTGCAGTAACTAAAAATTTTAATTTTGAAATAATATATTTAAGTTCTGTAGCGGATAAATTTTCATTATCGATTAAATATACCTTTGGATTGCCTATATATTTTCTATACAACTCTTTTAAAACTGATAAATCTGCATTATTCATTACATGAGGAATTAATACAATAGCATAATTTGTTTTTTCAAGAATTGAATCTATAAGATAATAGTAATTTTTAAAAGCATTTTGGCGTGCAAACTTGCCATAGTCATTTCTAATAATGAGATTGCTCAAATTTATACCGACGCAATTGTTTGTTGTAAATATGGTTGGTAATTTTATTTCTTTTTGTGGCATTATAAATGCTGGATCTGGGCAATAATAAACTTTTTCTCCTTTGTATAATGTTTTAAGATTTTGCAATGATTCACTTTCTCGTATGGTGATAAATTCAAATCGTTCTATTTCATGTAAGAAATCTGGAGTTACGGATTCTTTATTGAGTGAACAATCATAAAGTATTTTTTTTGTTTTTAGCTTTTGGGACAGCCATTCATGAAATTTATATAGATGTAAATAACCCTTTCCATATTCTATATCATAGTTATCAGCTCCCATTACAATTAAAAGGTCATTCTTTTTTACTGCATTATAATATGGCAGATATCTAAGTTTAAAAGCTAAGTCGTGAGCCCCTATCTTATTGATAATTCTTAAAATAAAATCTAGCATTCTTCCTATATGTGGAATAGCAGTAATATCCCTAAAATAAAAATTTTTATAATATGGAAGGTTATGAAACTTGTCAATATGAGGTTGTAAAGAACACATGTTTAGCTCTATGTTGTCCTCAAATCTTTTGTATAGAATTTCTGCTAGACCTCTTAATAAGGCCTCTGTTCCTTTATTTGTAACTCCTGCATATACAGGGATTAAAATTTTTTTTCTTGTCATAACTTTTTAACAATAGAATTTATTTTCTTGTAAATAAAAGATTTTTCAGTGTTTTCTAATCCTAATAGATATACAAATATGCTGATTAGTATAACTCCGAATATATTAAATAGTAAAATTGGAAATATATTTCTAGGTAAATAATGGTTAATAGAAAATAATATTAATGTTGGCGCAAATATAATTGATAATGGTTTTCCTATGCATGTTAATAAGAAAGCTTTTTCATTAAATATCATAAATCCTTTAATAATATAAATTCTTATTATTAAGGCCATTATATAGAAAAAAAGATTAACAATAAATATAATGGGAGGGGGGAATCCCATTTTTAATAATATATATGAGGTAGGAAGGATAAGTAATAAACAACTTCCGGTATAGAGACTATTTTTTTTTAGGTTACCATTAGCTTGAATAAGCACCATTAAAGGATTACTTAGTGCATTTACGAAACTGATGCATAATATAAGTTGACAAAAGACTTCAGTATATTCGGGAACTATCCCTAACCATGATTTCAATAGAACATCTAGTGTTAGGATGATAGGTACAATTAAACATGCAAGTAAATAAAATGAAAAGCGTACACTTCTGTATACTAGCTTCATTAATTCCTCTGTTGAATTGGCTGCATAATTTTTTATAATTTGAGGATTTAGAGCCATTTGAAAATTTGTTGTAAACCCCATTATTGTATTTTGTACGTTTACAGCGATAGCACGAGCTGCATTTATAGAAGGTCCAAAGAATAAATTTAATAAAATATTTAAGCCTTGTAGATATGATATATGCGTTAAATTAGAAAACATACTCCAACCTATGTATATAGATAATGCTTGAACTTTTGATTTATCTATAAAGAAATATAGCCTATTACATTCTTTATAGTGTTTGTGACAGTAAAAATAGTTGAGAAATGTAATTATGAAAGATAGTATCATTAATAAACAACCGTATAGAATTAAACGGTCTTTGGGGTAGTGTAATAAGCATTCTGCTATGATTAATTTCATAATCACTTCTATAATTGATAAATAGGCATATATACCCATTCTTTCATTTGCTATAATTATTGAAGAAAATGGAACCGAAATAATTGATGTTACACATGTAAATATAGAAAATTGGTAAATATAATTAGCAGCTAAAATTCGGTCTTGGGGGATTACTAAGTAGTTATTTATGAACCATAATCCTATAGTTTCAAGAATAATAAATAGAATGCCTGCGCATATTAGATGTAAACTAAAATTAGTATAAAAGGTTTTCTTTGAATCTTCAACATCATTTTTACTTATGGAGATGGATGAAAATCGAGTAGAAGCTGATGTTAATGATGCATTTATAAAAGAGAAACAAGCTACAATACCTCCAACGATATTATATATACCATAATCGCTAATGCCTAAAGCGTTCAATATAATACGGCTTGTATATAATGAAACGGCCATAGTTAAAAACATACGGATATATAAAAAAAGAGTGTTTTTAGCAATCCGTTGATTATTTGATGAAATATTCTGCATGTTATTTATTTGATACAAGATGTCTTTTAGAATTGAGTAAATGTTTCATTTGTATTCAATTATTCTATTTGGTCATCTTCCTTGATTTCTATAAATCTTCTTACCCTTTTGAAAATTAATGATGAATTAACCTTATCTACAGTATAGTCAAATAAGGAGCACTTTTGCATTTGAAGTGTGAAAAAGTATTTTTTTTGTAAAAAACAATATGAAAATCATTGGTTAAATAAAAATATTCAATAGTTAAAGCTAATAATATTTTTTTTGATAAGAATTCTATTTATGTTTCTATTTTATCAGGGCTTTTTCATTTTTCTAAGCACGCTTCGCCGTTACCACTCCCAACCCCTTCCGGCCAGAAATGATAAACGCCATATGTCGGTATATAACGGAGCAAAATTACTGTTTATTTAAAACATAAACAATCTTTGGAATGGTTTTGTTTCTTTTCCGGCTCTGTTTTTATTGTCCGACAAGGTGCGGGTACGTTCACGGAAAAACGCAAGTACGTTTTACCTGAAACGCAAGTGCATTTATGATAAAACGCCTTTGCGTTTTACTTGAAACACAAGTGCGTTCGGACCAAAACGCAAAGGCGTTTTCGGGGGGTCTCTGAAGGGATGAAGAAAGGGAAAAACTTGACGGGTTGTCGGGGTTGGCAGGCATTTTTATAAACTATATATACGCGGGGTGTGGAAAAATATAACGCTTATATTTTTCCACACCTGTATATAGAAAGTTAGAAAAACCGGTGACAACCCGTCAACCCGTCAAGCAGCGGTCCGGAAAAGGCACGGTTTTTACTTCCGGTCTGTGTCTTTCGTGTGAGGGCTTTGGATGGGTTGTTCTGATTTAATTCGCTCTAAATCAGCGGTAAGTGAGCGGAAAAAGTCGTGGAGTAGCTCGTCCTGCTTCTGCGGGTCGGCGGCAAGCAGGCGGTGGTACACGGCAAGGATGCGACCGAGGAATATCAGATTCGTCAGGAGCCCTTTTTAACTTTTTGAAACGTATGTGCGCTCATCGGCGCCAGCCGGCACAGTTCCTGCGTGGTGAGGGTACGGCCGTGAGGAAGAACCTGATGACGCCATGCTTCCAGCGTCTTTCCTAATTCAATTAATTTTGCTTCTTTCATAAGCTTTTTTGTTTTTAAAATAAAAATATAGTGAATTATTAGTTAAAACATTGCACGCATGCGTGCAATGTAGGTTTGCGGCTTTTGTAAACTTGTGTTACATTCGTCTTGCTGATTTGAAAAAACGAAACAGCAGATTAAAACGAAAAGAATTGCAAATTTAATAAATCGTAAAATGAAACACGAGAAAATGAACAAAATGATGCTCAGTCTCTTTAAAGGTTATGCCGACACGGTGCCCGTGCCGGTGACGCTTGATGAAGTAGTCCGCCTGATCAGGGAGGACAAGGTGCTGGCCGACCACACCGAAAAATACCGTTACTACCGCTCGCAGGGACAGAAGGCGGCTGCCGACCGGGAAAAGGCGGCCTGCCCCTGCTTTGCCGTGGCGGTGCGTTTTGAGAACGGGAAACGGAAGACCGACATCAGCGGCTGGACAGGCCTCTCGATGGTGGACTTTGACCATTTGCCCGAAGGACGGGCAGGGGAGGTGTTTGAAAAAGTGTGTGCCGACCCGCATACCGTGCTGGCCTATACCACCATCAGCGGACAGGGGGTGAGGGTGGTGTGCCGCTACTGTCTGGAGGGGGAGACGGCCGATACCGACCGGGTGGCGTGTTACAGCCGGGTGTTCCGCAGGGTGAACGAGTATTATGGACAACTGACGGGATGCAGTTTCGACCCTGCCTGCAAGAATGCCACGCGACTGAGCGGGCTGGCGCATGACGCACAGGTGCACTATCACGGCGAGGCGGAACCTTTCCGCTTCGACCTTTCACGCATGAAGAAGGCGGATGAGCCGCGCAGGGGGCGGGTGGAGCGTGTGGTGGCCCGTATCCGCAGGGAGCTGGACGAGCAGGGTGTGGAGTATGTCCCGCATCACCACAACGAGTACATCATGCGCATGGGCTATCTGATGAACGAGTTCGGACTGCCGTTGGAGCAGGCCATCGGCTGGGCCGACGGACGTTTCCCGGAATACGAGGGCGACGTGGCTGCCATTTTCCGCTCGTGCTATGCCGATACGGAGGCACACGGCCGGAGAGAGGCGGAGCTGTATCGTACCGGAAAAGGGAAGAAAGGGGAGGGGCGTACACAGCTGGCCACCCCCGATGTGATTGAGGAGTTTCTCGCTACGCAGGCGGAGTTCCGGAAGAACGTGATTACCGGGAAGGAGGAGATGCGCCATCCGGATGCCACGGAGTTTGTGGAACTGACCGACCGTCTGGTGAACTCGCTGTGGAGCCGCATGACCAAGGAAGGGCACACGGTGCGCCTGTGCGACGTGCGCTCGGTGCTGGAGTCGGAATTCGTGCCGGAGTTCAATCCCTTTACGGAGTATTTCCGCTCGCTGCCCCCGTGGGACGGGGTGACCGACCACATCGGGCGGCTGGCGGCTACGGTACACGTGGAGGGCGATGCGAAACTGTTTGATAATTGTTTCCGCAAGTGGCTGGTGGCCACGGTGGTGTCGCTGATGGTGAAGGAGGTGACGAATCATGAGATTCTGGTGCTGGTGGGGCGCCAGGGATGTTACAAGACGACCTGGCTGGCACGTCTGCTGCCGCCCGAGCTGCAACGGTATTTCTGCGTGCGTTCCAACAGCGGACGGCTGACGAAGGACGACAGCCTGGCCCTGTCGGAATTTGCCCTGATTTGTCTGGAGGAGATTGACGAGCTGCGTCTGGGTGACATCAACCAGCTCAAGGCGATGGTGACCCTGCCGGCCGTGAACGAACGGAGGGCGTACGGGCACTACAAGGAGAACCGTCCGCACATTGCGAGCTTCTGCGGCACGACCAACCAGCCGGAGTTTCTGAACGACCCTACGGGAAGCCGGCGCTGGCTACCCTTCACGGTGGAGCACATAGACGACCCCTACACGCATCCCGTGGACTATGCGGGGGTGTACGGGCAGGCCCTGAGGCTGTGGCAGGAGGGGTTCCGTTACTGGTTCGACGAGGAGGAAATCGCGCAGGTGAACGCGCGTAACGAGCGCTTTGAAACGGCCAGTCTGGAAACGGACCTGGTGCTGGCCTTTTTCCGTGTGCCGATGCCCGGCGAGGAATGTATGTTCCTGACGGTGGGTGAGATTCTGCAGCACATCAGCGGGGGCATGAAAAATCCCCTCAGTGCCGTCAAGGTGGGGCTCGCCCTGCGCAAGGCAGGATTCGAACAGCTCCGCGTGGCGGGAAAGAGGGGATACAGAGTGGTGATGTACACAGGGGAAGAAGTAAACCGCAACCGTCATGCCATGGGGCGGTTTACCGAGGCGGCCGACTAAAGGTCAGTCCTTCTTTTGCAGGCCTTCCTTCAGCTGTAGCCAGTATTTTTTTCCTAACAGCATCCAGGCACCGGTAAGGGCCACGGCCAGAAAGACGAAACCGATTACAATGACCTTGCGGCTGGTATTTGATGGATACAGAGGAACCACTGCGGGTTCTACTACGGCGAAGACTGGTTTTTCTTCCTGCACCTTGGCGCGGGCTACCTGTAATTGCTGTGCCACCTGGCTGTACACCTGGTAAGCCAGGTTCATGTCGTTCTGCAGCCGTTCGCGTTCGGCCATCGTGCTCTGGAACACCACATTGCTGTTGGCATCCACATAGCGGGCATAGCGCTGCTGGGCATCGTAGTATTCCTGCTGGCGTTCCTTATAGAGCTTTTCCAGGTACTGGCAGTCTTCCTTGGCCTTGCTGGTGCGGTAGGTGGTGATGTACTGCTGGAGCTTGGAAACCACGCTGTCGGCTATCGTGGCAGTGACCTTGGGGTCCTGCAAGGTGATGCTCAGAGTAGTAATTGCTGTTTTTTTATCGACTTCGGCAGAAATTTGCTTGCGCAGCCCTTCTAATTTGGCTGCATCTTTCTCATTCAGTTCAATGGCGCCTTCCTGCACGGTGGTTGTCTCTTCTTCCTCATTGGTAAACAGGGACTTGATGCCGTCGACGGCCATACCGGGGAGCTTCAGTATATAGCCCGCCCAGGAAGATTTCTGTTCGTCCAGATAAGCCGTGAAGGTGGTATCTATCTTTTTGTCCTGACTTACCACACGGGCATCGAACAATTCAAGCAGGAAGGGAGTGGAAGTCACGATGTCCGGAGCCAGGGTGGCATTGAGGGCATCGGGGCTGTCGGCTCCTATACTTCCTCCTAGAAAAGAGGCTGCCATGCTGGCCAGACCGTTGCCGGACTTGCCGTTTCCCATTTCGGGTGAGAGGGTAATACTTACGGTGTATTGCTTGGGGGTGCCCAGGGCAATGAGGATTCCCAGTATCAGTCCGATACCTGCTGCCTTGTAGAGTGTCTTGCGGATGGCGAGAATCTGGCGGAGGATACCCATCCAGTCGATTTGCAGCTCATCGTCGTCCGCAGATACGGGCTGATGCTCGGGGCTTGTATAGTGTTTGTTTTCTTCCATTTCCTTTATTTTTTAGACATAAGAACATGATGTTTTTTGACATAAGAACAAAAGAACATAAGAACTTATTGAGTTAATAGTTAAAAAGTAAAAGCGGTAAGAATATCCCATTTTCACTTTCCATTCTTCATTATTAATTCTTCATTCTTCATTCTTCATTATTAATTCTTCATTCTTCATTAAAAAGTTAATTCTTAATCAGGTTTGTGATGGTGGCGAACATGGTGGCCAGTGAGCCGAAGGAGGTGGCATAGCTCAGGATTTCGGCCGCATTCACCTTCTTGTTCTTTTTGCTCGGCACGATGATTTCGCAACCCGGTTCAATCTTGTCCTTGTCGTGACCCTTGATGCGGGCTACCTGTCCATTCATGTAGATGACAAACTTCTTGCTCTTCTTGGCATTGAGGGCGTAGCCTCCGGCCTGGTCGAGGTAGTAGTTGGCATTCTTGTTGCTGAGGTAGCCCACGGTGTTCGGCATCATGACGGCACCGTTCACTTTCACGGTATTGTTCAGCTTGGGTACGCTGAGCACGTCGCCTTCGCGCAATACCAGGTCGTATTCACTGCCGGGACTGGCTACGGCTTTTTCCAGGTCGATACCTACGCTGAAGGTGTCTTCCACACGGATGCCCAGTGAATCCATCATGGCTTCACCGAACTGACGGTTCATCAGGTTGATGACGTCGCGCATGCGTTTCTTTTCTTCTTCGTTCGCCACGCGGGTCAGTTTGGCGCCGCGCAGGTAAGCTTTCGATGTAGCACCGCCGGCTTTCTTTATGAGGTCGGACAGGCGTTCTTCCGTGTTGGTCATGGCGTAGGTGCCGCCGAAGATGACTTCTCCCAGTACCTGTACGTTCTGCTGGGCCTGGTAGCCCGGGCTGCGGCGCACGAACACCTGGTCGTAAGGCTGGAGGGTGAAGCCCTGCTGGCCGTCGATTACGAAACCGTCTTTCAGGGCAAAGGTGAACATCTGGCCGATGCTGTCGGTTGATACGGTGCTCTTGGGGTCCTTGATGCGGCGGGATACGTCCACGCGTACAGTGGAGGCTGACTCACGCAGTCCGCCGGCACGGATGATGAGGTCTTCCAGCGTCATGTTGTCCGAATAGGAGTACCGGTCGGGTTTGGCCACTTCGCCATAGATGGCCACGTCACCGCGTTCTTCCAGGTCGTGGATGCTGGGAATGTAGAGAATGTCGTTTTTCTGCAAAGGGATGTCGGGGCTGGTGCCGGCCATAATGCTGCGTACGTCTACACTGATGATTTCGGTAGTGAGGTCTTCACGCTCACGCTGCAATACGGCACGGTTGGTAAAGGCGTCGCCCATCAGTCCCTTGGCTTCGTTCACCAGGGCGCGTACGGTGTTGATTTCGCCGTTGAGCTGGTAAATGCCCGGGCGGTACACGGCGCCGCGTACTTCCAGCTTGTTGGTAAAGCGGTTCAGTATGGCTTCGGCAGTCACCACATCGCCGTTGCGCATGGGGTAGGCGGAATAGTCGACTTCCTTCACCGTGTTGATTTCATATTCTTCGCCGTTCTGGCGCACTACGCGCAGGGAGCGGGTGTAGGCATCGGCCGAGAAGCCGCCGGCATAGCTGATCAGGGTGGCGAGGGTTTCGTTTTTCTTCATTTCGAACTTCATGGGACGCTTTACGTTGCCGCTGATTTGTACCAGGGCTTCGTAGGCAGGCACGATAATCACGTCGCCTTCCTGCAGGCGGATGTCGTCCTGCGTCTTGCCTTTCATGATGAAGTCGTACACGTCGACCTTGGCCACGGTCTTGCCGTCTCGGGTCACCTGCACGTTACGCAGGCTACCTATCTCGCTCACACCGCCAGCGCGGTAGAGGGCATGGAACACGGTGGAAAAAGAAGAGAGGGCATAGGTGCCCGGCTGTATCACTTCGCCCATCACGTTGATCTGGATGGTGCGGGTGTTGCCCAGTGTCAGACGGATTTCAAGGGTGCCGTCGGGGGTGTCGAGCCCGCTGTAGGTCTTGCCCAGCACACGTTTCAGGTAGCTGTTGGCCTCGCTCACGGTCATGCCGCTGAGGTTGACCGGACCGATTTTCTCGATGTTGATGGTGCCGTCGGGCGAAATCTGCTGGCGGATGGTGTTCTGGCTGGTTCCCCAGATGTCGATGATGACCTCATCGCCAGGGCCGAGACGGTAGTTGGGAGGGGTAGCGATGTTGACGCTGGGTTCGAATGTGAGGTTCCGGGTGTTGAAAATGTTTCGTCCGAACACCTGGTTGACATCTGAAAGCTTGAGACTGTCAAGCTGGGAAATCCCGTCGAGCATGGTGGCGGAGTTTTCTTCACGAACCGTTTGTCGCAGACGGGCTTCGTTCAGCTCGGTGCCGCTCATCTTGGAAGTGCTGACTCCCTGTTCCTGTTCATACAGTTTTTTGACGCGTTCTGCCTGTTCGCGGGTCACCCCACGGCGGGCCAGCTCGGTGGCCATCTGCCGCTGGTCCTTTCCCTCGGACATACCCTGTTTTACATACTCTAAAACTTGCTGGTCGGTCATGCCTGTCTGTGCCATCAGCAACGGCGAGCAGGCCATAAAAACGAGAAGTGATAACGCTTTAAGCTTCATATTGTTTTTGATGTTAGTTCTTTTATAAAAGAATGCAGGCAAAATTAGCGTTTATTTGAAACGTGTGCAACCTTTCAGAGGGTTTTGTGGCCTGTATTACTGTTTTTTTATGTTCCGACAAGGAAAAACACCGGAAAAGAGGCTGGAAAAACTTGTGTATCAGGCTGGAAATGTGTATCTTTAATAGATAATTGACCATTGATAACTGATAGGACAGAACAATGAACTACATGCAATTGAAAACGATGCCGGAGGCCGCTTCCGGAGAGGAGCGGGGGGGCTTCAGTCTGAAGGCCTACCGGAAAAGTGAACTGGCGGGCCTGTATTTTCCGCAGGCGGGCAAGAAGGGTGCCCTGCAGGGGCTGGGGCGATGGATAAAGCAGTGTGCGGAACTGGAAAGGGCGCTTGAGCGGTCGGGCTACCAGAAAAACCGTAAGTTTTTCCTGAAATCGGAGGTGGAACTGATTGTGAAGTTCCTGGGAGAGCCGTGAGGGGCTCTGCTGTCTCCGGCGGGGAGGCGCTGGCGGAAGTCGTGGAATGTCTTCAAATGTCTTCAAATTTCCTCAAATGTCTTCGAAAGTCTTCGTATGTCCTCAAATGTCTACATTGGCAGGAGCGGGGAATGTAACTTTGCTTCTGTAAATGAAGAACAATCAAATAATGAAGAATGAAGAGTGAATAATGAAGAATGAATAACGAGGAATGAGCGCGCGTTTCCTGGATTCTTCATTCAAGATTCATCATTCATCATTCTTAATTCTTCATTTAATTAGTTTTTAACTTTTAATTTTTTAATTTGAAAGAACTATGAAGAAGACAGTGACTTATTCGGTAGTAGGACGTGTGAACCCGGCAGACCGTGAAAGCGGTGAGATGAAGTATTATGCACAGTCGCAGGCTCGCGGCGAAATGGGTATCCGTGAAATAGCGGAACGTATTCACCAGATGTGTACCGTGACCCGTGCCGACGTAATGGCGGTGCTGACCGCGATGGAGGACATCGTGGCCGAAGGCTTGCAGGGCGGCGAAATTGTGCGCATGGGCGGATTGGGCTCGCTGCAACTGAGTCTGAGCGGAGAAGGTTCCGCCACGGAGGATGCGTACAGCGATGCGCTGATTGGCAAGGTGCGCGTGCTGTTCCGTCCGGGTACGGTGATGCAGGAGGCCCTGAACAACCTGGCTTTCGAAAGGGTGCCGGTGAAATATAAGAAGGAAGAAGAGGGGGAAGAAGAAGGTGGCCTCGGTGCGTAACCGTAACTAAAGCGTGAGAAGATGACAAGAGTGAAATGGATTGTGGTCAGGGTGCTGAAGTGCATTCTCTGCCTCCTGACCGGAAGAAAACCGGATTGTGATGAGAAAGATTGACATGATTGTGATTCACTGTACGGCAACGAGAGCGGACAGCCCGCTCTCGCCTGCCGAACTGACGAAGATGCACCGGAAACGGGGTTTCAAGTGCTGCGGGTATCATTATTACGTGCGTACGGACGGGGAAATCTGCACCATGCGTCCGGTGGAACGGGTTGGAGCTCATGCCAGAGGCTATAACGAGCACAGCATCGGCATCGCCTACGAAGGGGGACTGGACGCGCAGGGCCGGCCGGCGGATACGCGTACGGAGCTTCAGAAGCGTTCGCTGCGGATTCTGGTGAGGGTGCTGAAGGCGGATTTTCCGGCCATCACACAGGTGGTGGGGCACCGCGACCTGAGTCCGGACCTGGACGGCGACGGGGTGGTGGAGCCGGAAGAATGGTGCAAGGCGTGTCCTTGCTTTGACGTAAAACGGGGGCTCTGACCGAAAAAAGTTTTCTAAATCGTAAAAAGAAGGTGTCTGGTGCCTCAAAAGGCTTTCAGGATTCGAAATAAAATCCTACCTTTGCATCATTCAAAAAACCAAACGGACAATGGCGAATCTGTATATCATTATTTCTGCATTTGTATCGGCGGTGATACTGGGGCGGATGATTATCCCGAACATCCTGATTATTTCATTGCGCAAGCGTTTGTTTGACGTGCCTGATGAACGGAAAGTACACAAACGGCCGATACCTCGCCTTGGGGGAGTGACTTTTTTCCCGGTAATTCTTTTTTCTGTGTGTGTGTTTACGGCCGTGCGGCTGATGACGGGAAACGGCCCTGTGGAAACACCGGCAGAAGACCTGGTGTGCGAATTTCTTTTTCTGATGGGAGGACTGACCCTGCTGTATATCGTGGGCATTGCCGACGACTTGATAGGGGTGCGTTATCGGAAGAAGTTCCTGGTGCAGATTGTTTCGGCGGCGATGTTTCCGCTGTCGGGATTGTATATCAACAATTTCTATGGTCTCTTTGGCATTTATCTGATTCCTGCCGAGGTGGGTATTCCGCTTACGATGTTGCTGGTGGTGTTCATTACCAATGCCATCAACCTGATTGACGGTATCGACGGACTGGCTTCAGGGCTGAGCATGGTGGCACTGCTGGTATTCGGGGTGATGTTCGTGCATTTCCGGATGTGGAGCTATGCCATGCTGGCTTTCGTGACGGTGGGTGTGATTATCCCGTTCTTTTCGTACAACGTGTTTGGCAGTGCGGACTTGGGCCGGAAGATTTTTATGGGAGATACCGGCAGCTTGACGCTGGGGTATATTCTGAGCTTCTTTGTCATCAAGTACTGCATGTATGAGCCGGATATGCTGCTTACGATGAAAACGAGTCCGGTGCTGGTGTCGTTCAGTGTGCTGATGGTGCCGTGTCTGGATGTGATTCGTGTGGTGCTGCGGCGTGCACGCAACAAACGGCCGCTGTTTATGCCCGACAAGACACACATTCACCATAAGTTCCTGGCCATGGGCTTTACTCCACGGAAGGCACTGGTGACGATTCAGCTGATGTCGGCCTGCTTCTGTGCGTTTACCATCGTGGCGATTCTCTATATAAACAACACGCTGGTGTTCGTGATTGACGTGGCGGTATGGACACTGCTGAACCTGTGGTTTGACCATGTGATTAGCCGGAAGACGAAGAATGAAAAAGAATGAAGAATGAAGAGTGAATAATGAAGAATGAAGAATGAAGAATGAAAAATAATGAAGAGTGAATAATGAAGAATTAATATAGTGAAGGACGGGAGGGGTGACTCTTCCGTTCTTTTTTGTTATGATTGCTTCCGCTTTTACTTTTTAACTGTTCACTTTTAACTCAATATGTTCTTCTGTCTAAAGAAACAACATGTTTCTGTGGGGCGTATCGTTTGAAAAACTTATGCGATTAAGTTGGAAAGATGAAAGTTTTTATGTTTCTTTGTGTAAACTTCATCTCTGCAGGCTATGGTTAGTACAACAGACATCATCGACAGACTGAAAATATTCAAAGCACAATCGGCTTCGAAATATAAAATAAAGTTCATGGGGTTGTTTGGCTCCTATGCGCGCCAGCAGCAAGATGAAAAAAGTGATGTGGATGTTTTTATCTGTCTGCAGGAACCCGACTTTTTCGTGATGGAGCAGATTAAAGAAGAACTTGAAGTTTTGCTCCATTCTTCTGTTGATTTAGTGAACTTTAGAGAGTCACTTCGTCCAACGTTAAAAAAGAATATTCTTAAAGATGCGATCTATATCTAAAGAAATATTGATTGATTTATTGGAGCTGATTCTGGAAAAAGCTACTCTCGTGATAAACAGAAATCAGTCGATTACGTGTGCGCAGGATTTTCTTACATCGCCGGACAGAATGGAAAAATTTGATGCAGCATGTATGCTGATACAGGTAGTAGGTGAAACGGCTAAGAAGATAGATGATCGTACTTCGTCTCTGTTGTTTGCGCATTATCCGCAAGTTTATTGGCGAGGCGTATTCGGATGTCGAAATATTATTTCGCATGAATATGGGAATGTAGACCCCATTCAGATATTTGGTATAATCAAAAAGTACCTTCCTGAACTGGTTGTTTGTGTAAAGCAAATTTTGTCAGACGTGGAAGCAGGTAAGCATGACAGCTTATTTTTGTCATAGAATGAAAAATAATGAATAATGAATAATGAAGAATGAAGAATTAATATAGTGAAGGACGGGAGGGGTGACTCTTCCGTTCTTTTTTTGTTATGATTGCTTCCGCTTTTACTTTTTAACTTTTACCTTTTAACTCAATATGTTCTTCTGTTCTTTTGTCTAAAAAAGACATAAAAAATAGACATAAAAAAAGGGAATCTTCCCAGACTCCCAATCTTCATTAACCTTAAATCTAATACCATGAAAAACACGATGCAAAGGTAAGGTTTTTATGTTATGAAACATATAATTTGGTTGAAAAATCGCATGTGATTAACTATTTTTATGTTTTAGGACAGGATTCCGGAAGTTTTACACCAGTTTTTTCTGCCGGAAGTGGAGATTCCGGGTCTGAGGGCTTGGTGGTTATTTTTCAATAATGTATCTTTGTCCTTAAAACTAAAAAGAAAGACAGAATGAGAAGACAGTTTGTAAGATTGGCATTGTGTCTGTTCCTGCTGGGGGGAAGTGTTGCATATGCCCAGAGCGGGATGACCGACAACCAAGTGATAGAATATGTGCAGCAGGCTCTTCAACAGGGTAAGGACCAGCAAACCATTGCGATGGAATTGCTGGCCAAGGGGGCCACTCAGGAGCAGTTGCTGCGATTGAAGTCCATGTATTCGGGTTCGACGGGCGCGTCGACATCGGGCAGCGGTTCTCTGACGGGAGAAGACAGCTCGCTGCTGGGCTCAGGTTCACGGGCACGGAAAACCACTTCGAATGCTACCGAGGAAGACGCTTCGGAATTTCTGGAGACAAAATCGGCCAACGTAGACAAGAGCATGTGGACAGAAGACATGCAGAAGTCCATGAAGAAGCGCCGCAACCTGACCACGGTGACTGCCGGCGAGAACGATGTGTTCGGACGGAATATCTTCAACATTGAACAGCTGACTTTCCAGCCTAACCTGAGCATGGCTACGCCGGAAAACTACCGTCTGGGACCGGGTGACGAGGTGATTATCGACGTGTGGGGCGCTAGCCAGAACACCATGCGGCTGGAAATTTCGCCCGACGGCTATGTGAACATCATCAACCTGGGTCCGGTATACCTGAACAACATGACGATTCAGGAGGCGCGCCAGCTGCTGAAACAGGAACTGGGGAAGATTTATGCGGATTCGGGCAATAACATCCAGGTGACATTGGGAAATATCCGTACCATCCAGGTGAACGTGATGGGGGAAGTGATGGCGCCGGGTACGTATGCGCTGTCGTCACTTTCAACCGTGTTTCATGCCTTGTACGTGGCTGGCGGGGTGAGCGACATCGGTAGCCTGCGTAACGTGCAGGTGGCCCGCGGCGGAAAGACGTTTGCCCGTCTGGACGTGTACGAGTATATCATGAAGGGGCAGATTCAGGACGACATCCGCCTGCAGGACGGCGACGTGGTGATTGTGCCTACCTACGACGAGCTGGTGAAGATTACGGGTAAGGTGAAGCGTCCGATGTTCTACGAAATGAAGAACGGGGAGTCGGCGGCTACCTTATTGAAGTATGCCGGCGGATTTTCTTCGGATGCTTACAAGAAGAGTATCAGGGTGTTGCGTAAGGATGGAAAAGAATTTTCCGTGAAAACGGTGAACGATATAGACTATTCTGCGTTTAAATTATTAGACGGTGACGTGATTTCGGTGGATTCGATTCTGAACCGCTTCAACAACCGTCTGGAAGTGAAGGGGGCTGTGTATCATCCGGGGGTATTCGAGTTGAGCGGTTCGCTGAACACGGTACGCCAGCTGGTGGAGAAGGCCGACGGACTGCTGGGAGATGCCTTTACAGGGCGTGCGGTATTGTATCGCGAACGTGAAAACCTGACAAAAGAGGTGCTGCCGGTCGACATTCAGGGTATTCTGAACGGTACGTCGCCCGACGTGGCCTTGCAGAAGAATGACATTTTGTATATCCCGAGTATCCACGACTTGCAGGACATGGGCCAGGTGACCATCAGCGGTGAGGTGAACAAGCCGGGCAGCTATACGTATGCCGACCACATGAGCCTGGAGGACCTGGTGATTACGGCAGGGGGACTGAAGGAATCGGCTTCGCTGGTGCGTGTGGACGTGTCGCGACGTATCCGTGACCCGAAAGGTACGGCAGAACCGGACATGATTGGACAGAATTTCTCGTTCGGACTGAAGGATGGTTTCGTGGTGGACGGAGAAGCGGGCTTTGAGCTGCAGCCGTACGACCAGGTGTTTGTGCGCCGCAGCCCGAGCTACAACGAGCAGGTGAACGTGACGGTGGACGGCGAGGTGCTGTATCGCGGCGACTATACGCTGAACACGAAGAGCGAGCGCCTGAGCAGTCTGATTCAGCGGGCCGGAGGCGTGAGCCGCTATGCGTATGTGCGTGGAGCGAAGTTGCGCCGTGTGGCCAACGAGGAGGAACTGCGCCGCATGGAAGATGTGGTGAAGATGGTGCGCCGCGAAATAGGTGATGCCATGGCCAACACGCTGGGACTGAAGGTGGACAGTACGTTCACGGTAGGTATTGACCTGGAAGCCGCGCTGGCCAATCCGGGAGGAGACGCTGACCTGGTACTGCGCGAGGGGGATGTGCTGACCGTGCCGGAATATAACAATACGGTGAAGGTGAACGGAGCGGTGATGATGCCGAACACGGTGTCGTATGCCGACGGCAAGAGCGTGAAGTATTACCTGAGCCAGGCGGGAGGCTACTCTGCCAACGCCAAGAAGAGCCAGAAGTTCATTATTTACATGAACGGACAGGTGGCCGAAGTGAAGGGCAGCGGCAAGAAACAGATTGAGCCGGGCTGCGAAATCGTGGTGCCGAACAAGACGAAGAAGTTCAATTTCGCGAATGTGGTATCGAATGCGACTTCGTTTGCTTCACTGGCTACGATGCTGGCTTCACTGGCTACGATGATGAAATAACCTTTAAATCTTATGAATATATGAACATGAAACTGAGACTGATTGTCATGAATTTCCTGCAGTTTGCCGTGTGGGGAGCGTATCTTACTTCAATGGGTACGTACCTGGCGGGTGTGGGATTAGGCGGACATATCGGAATTTTTTACGCCATGCAGGGGATTGTGTCCCTGTTCATGCCGGCTGTGCTGGGTATTGTGGCTGACCGCTGGATTCCGGCACAACGGCTGTTGGGGCTGAGCCATCTGTTGGCAGCCCTGTTTATGGGAGGTGCAGGCTATTATGCCATGACTACGGGACCGCAGGTGGAGTTTGCGCCGCTGTTTTCGTTCTACTCCGTGAGTGTGGCGTTCTACATGCCTACGCTGGCTTTGTCGAATTCGGTGGCTTATACGGCGCTGGACAAGGCGGGGCTGGACACCATCAAGGCATTTCCGCCGATACGTACGTTCGGCACCATCGGTTTCATTTGTTCGATGTGGCTGGTAGATTTGCTGGGATTCCAGTCGAACTACATGCAGTTCTTTACCTGTGCGGTATGGGGCGTGGTGCTGGCCGTGTATGCCCAGACGCTGCCGGAATGTCCGGTGAGCCGTGTGCAGGGCGGACAGAAATCGCTGGTAGAGGCATTGGGGCTGAGGGCGTTTCTGCTCTTCAAGAACCGCAAGATGGCGGTGTTCTTCATCTTCTCGATGTTGCTGGGCGTGTCCTTGCAGATTACCAACGGTTTTGCCAATCCGTTTATCACGAGCTTCAACGCCATTCCGGAGTATGCCGATACGTTTGGCGTGCAGCATGCCAACCTGCTGATTTCGCTCTCGCAGATTAGCGAGACATGCTGCATCCTGCTCATTCCGTTCTTCCTGGGACGTTTCGGCATCAAGAAGGTGATGCTGATTGCCATGGTGGCGTGGGTGCTGCGCTTCGGACTGTTCGGTCTGGGTGACCCGGGCAGCGGGGTGTGGATGTTCGTGCTGTCTATGCTGGTGTATGGCGTGGCATTCGATTTCTTCAACGTGTCGGGCTCGCTGTTTGTCGATAAGGAGACAGACCTGTCTATCCGCTCGAGTGCGCAGGGACTGTTCATCATCATGACGAACGGCATAGGGGCCACGGTAGGTACACTGAGTGCGCAGGCGGTGGTGAACTGCTTCGTGGACTTCAATTCGCAGGCGCCGCAGGTGGAAGGCTGGAGCCGGGCGTGGTTCGTGTTTGCGGCCTACGCATTGGTGGTGGCCGTGACTTTTGCACTGGTATTTAAATACAAACATAAAGTAGATAACAATTAAACAAACAAACTTGGGACATGGGAACAAAAGAAGGATTAGTGGAAATGCGCGTCCGTACGATTGACGAGGCTACAAGTGTACTGAAGCTGATGGAAAACCTGAGTTTTGATCAGGTGCTTGATGATGAGGAGAAAATGGACATACTGATGACAGACTCACAGAATTTCAAGCTGATTCTGGAGGAGATAGATGAGCCGCACCGGATGATGTTGGGCATTATCAATCCTGATCAGGCAGACCTGCTCTATTTGGCCATTAACGACCCGGAGGGAATAGATGCCACGCTGCCTTATCAGACGGTGGAATTCCTGAAGAAATTGGGTATTACGCTGGAAAAAGCGGTGGTGACGGACAAAGTGAACATGACCCACCGCACGATTCTGACGCTGCGCAAGGAAGATGGTTCGGTGATGGAGATGCCGCTGACGCTGTTCGACGCACTGGTGGTGGCGACAGTGGCCAAGGTGCCGTTCTATGTAAGAGAGGAACTGCTGGAGGTGGACCGTCCGGATTTTGCCAAGTCTGTGCCCAATGGGGACATTGTACTGTTGCGTATGATGCCGATGAAAGCCTTGAAAAGGGAAATGGACATGGCTATCCGTCGGGAAAACTATGAGTATGCGGAGCTGATTAAGCGGGAAATGGCAACCCGGAAAGAGGGGGAAGAGAAAGAAGACGAAGAAGAAGATTATCAAGAAATAGATTAGGAAGTAATATGCATGTGTTTTATACACCGGATATAGCGCAGACCTTGGAGTTGCCGGAGGAAGAAGCCGGACACTGTCTGCGGGTGCTGCGTCTGGGAGTGGGTGAAGAGATTATGCTGACCGACGGAAAGGGATGCTTTTATCGGGCGGTCATCTCGGCAGCTACCCAGAAACGCTGTGTGGTGAAGGTGGTGGAGAAAACGGAACAGGAGCCTTTCTGGAAGGGGCACCTGCATCTGGCTCTGGCACCTACGAAGAACATGGACCGCATGGAATGGCTGGCGGAGAAGGCCACGGAAATCGGTTTCGACGAGCTGACGTTTCTGAACTGCCGTTTCTCGGAACGGAAGGTCATCAAGACGGAACGGGTGGAGAAAATCGTGGTGTCGGCCGTGAAGCAGTCGCTCAAGGCACGCAAGCCGGTGGTGAACGACATGACGGACTTCCGCCGCTTTATGGAGCGGGAGTTTACGGGACAGAAGTTCATCGCTCACTGTTATGAGGGGGAAAAGCCTTTGCTGCGCGATGTGCTCCGCAAGGACGAGGACGCCGTGGTGCTGATTGGTCCGGAAGGAGATTTCAGTCCGGAGGAAGTGGCGCTGGCTGCAGAGAAAGGCTTTCAGGCAGTGAGCCTGGGCAAATCGCGCCTGCGTACGGAGACGGCAGCACTGGTAGCCGTACACCTGATGAACCTGACGCACGCGGAATAAGGTTTATGTGTAACTTTTAAATAGAATAATTATGAAAAAGACATGGAAATGGATGGGAAGCCTGGCCTTGGGTATGGCTTTCCTGTTGTCTGCCTGCGGGGAAGACAATGCGTACACCAATGCGTTGCCCAAAGATGCGGCTGCAGTGTTCTCGTTCGACCTGATGGAGATGTCGCAGAAGTGTGACCTGAACGACCAGGTGAAGCAGTCGATGGGGCAGATGGTGAAATCGAGCCTGAAGGGCAGTGCGGATGCCCTGGTGGACAAGCTGATGGAGAATCCGGAAGAAAGCGGACTGAGACTGACCGACCGGGTGTATTTCTTTGCGGCTTCTCAGATGGAAATGGGCGGTGTGCTGGTGCGCATGGCCGACAAGGGAAAACTGGAAGATTTGATAAAAGTGCTTCAGGAACAGAAGGCGTGTGAAGCTCCTGCCGACGGCGACGGCTGCCGCTGGACCGTAGGGGGCGGCGGACTGATGGCCTGGACGGACGATGCGTTTCTGATGCTGGCAGGCGACGGCGGCGACCCGAAGGACTTGCAGCATCAGGCTTCCATGTGGCTGCGCCAGAAAAAAGGGGAGGGCTATTCGGGCACTCCGGAATTCAAGAAATTAGAGGATGCCGACGAGGATGTGGCCATGGTGACTTCGCTGAACGCCATGCCGAAGAGTTATTGGGGCCCGATGACGATGGGGCTGCCGGCTGACCTGAACCTGAATGACCTGAAAATGTTTTCTACGCTCGATTTCCAGAAAGGTAAAGCTGTGGTAGAAGTGGAGGCGCTGTTAGGAGGCAAGTTCAAGGACTTGCTGAAGAAGCAGGCGGAGGTGAGCGGTGAACTGGACGGTACGTACCTGAAGGCGTTCCCTGCCAATACGGTGCTCTGGATGGCTGCCAACGTGAATGGTGAAAAGGCGTACGAGCTGTTGCGTGAGAATCCGACGGTGCGTCAGGAACTGGACAACTCGATGATACCGCTCGACTTTGAAGCCATCTTCAAGGCGGTGAAGGGTGACGTGACAGTGGCCATACCGGAAATGTCGTTGAGACCGGGCTTCATCCTGTATGCCGACGTGAAAAACGGTGACTTCATGCGTACGTTTGAGGACTTGAAACCGATGCTGGCTATGACCAACGGTCAGATGCGGCTGGTGGACAAGGGTGAAAATGCCTACCAGTTTGTGGTTGCCAACGGTGCGATGCTGGGCAAGGCTCGCGGACCGGTGTCTTTCTGGCTGGGCGTGAAAGATGACCGTTTCTACCTGACGAATCAGGAGGATTTGATTGGCCGTGAGGTGAAGGGACTGTCGCTGAAAGACTGTGACTGGGCCAAGGACGTGAAGGACAAGCATTTCTACCTGAACGTGAACTTCCAGGCACTGGCTGCCGTACTTCCGCAGATTCCTTACGTAGGTATGCTGGACTACCTGAGCATCGAATCGGATGAACCGACCAAGGCGCGCATGGTGCTGCAGATGAAGAATCACGAGGAAAATGTGCTGAAGCAGCTGGTGAAGATAGTGAATAATTAATAGTGAATAATGAATAATGAAGAATGAAGAATTATTAATGAATAACGGAGAGCATTCTTCATTCTTCATTATTAATTCTTCATTGAATAAAATGAACACAATAGAATTACAGCAGACCCTGCCGGAGGTATTCGCCGGACGCGATGGAATCGTGTCGGACGTATGGCACCGGCAGGTGGCTTTTCAGAAAGGAAAGATGTATCTGATTGAAGCGGCGTCGGGCACGGGCAAGTCGTCGCTTTGCAGTTTTATTTATGGGTACCGTACGGACTACCAGGGGATTATCACCTTCGACGGGGAGAACGTGCGGAAGCTCACGGTGAAGCAGTGGACCGACATCCGCAAGCGCTCGCTGGGTATGCTGTTTCAGGAACTCCGCCTGTTCGGGGAACTGACGGCGTGGGAGAACGTGCAGCTGAAGAACGGGCTGACGGGCTTCTGCCGCAAGCAGCAGGTGAAGGACTGGTTTGAGCAGCTGGGCATCGCTGACAAGTGGGACGTGAAAGCGGCCAGGATGTCGTACGGACAGCAGCAGCGTGTGGCTTTTGTGCGGATGCTGTGTCAGCCGGCCGACTTTTTCTTTCTGGATGAGCCGGTGAGCCACCTGGACGACGGCAACGGGGAGATTATGGCGCGTATCCTGAAGGAGGAAGCGGCTCGTCAGGGCGCGGGAGTGATTGTGACGTCCATCGGCAAGCACCTGCCGCTGGAATATGACAGGGTGCTGAGTTTGTAAGGTATTAACACGAAGAGGGATATGATCTGGAAATTATTGAGGCAGCACATCAGTGTGGCGCAGCTGGCGGGATTCTTTCTGGCCAACCTGTGCGGTATGGTGATTGTGCTGTTAGGCATACAGTTTTACAAGGACGTGTTGCCGGTGTTTACGCAGGGCGACAGTTTCATGAAGAAGGACTACGTGATTGTGAGCAAGCAGGTGAGCACGCTGGGCAGCCTGGTGGGCAAGGGAGGTACTTTCTCGCGTGCCGACATAGCCGACATGGAGTCGCAGCCGTTTGCCAAGCGGACGGGAGCGTTCACTCCGGCACAGTTTCAGGTGTCGGCCGGCATGGGCATGGCGGGCATGCAGCTCTCTACGGCAATGTTCTTTGAGTCGGTGCCCGACGAGTTTGTAGACGTGCGGCTGGAGGGCTGGACGTATCGTGAGGGGCAGACGGAAATCCCTATCATCATCCCGCGCAACTACCTGAACCTGTATAACTTCGGCTTTGCGCAGAGTCGCAACCTGCCGCAGCTCTCGGAGGGCGTGATGGGGATGATGACGCTGGACGTGCGGCTGAGCGGACGGGGACGGACGGAGCGCATGAAGGGGCGTATCGTGGGTTTCTCCAACCGGCTGAACACGATTCTGGTGCCGCAGGCGTTCATGGAATGGGCCAACGCGACACTGGGTGACGGCGGGCAGACGGCTCCCTCACGACTGATTGTGGAGGTGGACAATCCGGCGGACGACCGCATCGCGAAGTATTTCAAGCAGAAAGGATACGAGACGGAAGGTGACAAGCTGGATGCGGGAAAGACAACGTGGTTCCTGAAGATGGTGGTGGGCATCGTGCTCACAGTGGGACTGATTATCAGTGTGCTGTCGTTCTACCTGCTGATGCTGAGCATCTACCTGCTGTTGCAGAAGAACACGAAGAAGCTGGAAAACCTGCTGATGATAGGGTTCAGTCCGGCGGCGGTGGCGCGTCCGTATCAGGCACTCACGGTGGGGCTGAATGCAGCAGTGGCAGCCATGGGCGTGCTGCTGGTGTGGATGGCACGTGATGCGTACCTGGACATGCTGCAGCGGATGGTGCCCGATTTTCAGGCAGGCAGTCTGCTGCCGGCGCTGCTGACTGCCGGGGGACTTTTCCTGCTGGTATCGGTGCTGAATGTGCTGGCCGTAAGGCGGAAGGTGGAATCCATCTGGAGAAAGAAATAACATAAGTATACATTTTATTATCTGTAAAACCCAATGAAAATGAAGAAACTAAAGAACGTATGGCTCTTTTTGAGCTTTATCCTGATGGTAGCCGGAATGGCAAGCTGTAGCACGGATGACCCCACAGGGGTGGAAGTGTCGAGAAATGACATTATCGGTACATGGAAGGTGACGGCGAATGACTGGACAAATTCAGAGGAAGAATCGAACCGGAATGACCATGTGGGACAGACGCTTTCGGTGAAGAGTGACGGTACGGCCTCGTTCCGTGGCGAGTCGTTCAACTGGACGCTGAGCAAGGGAGTGCTGACGCTGTCGGATAATCGTGGCCGCAGCATACGGGTGGTGATTCTGTCGTATACGGGAGAGGAGATTCAAGCTTCGTATGACTGTACCTTTGAGTCGGAAATGTATACCGAGGAAGGTAACTACACCTTCAAGCGCGTGTAACGAGACATATTTAATATAAAGAAGAGCCACAGCAATGTGGCTTTTTTTGTAAGACATAAAGACGAATGCTTTTAGACATAAGAACATAAAGACAAAAGAATTTTTAATTGCGTAATATTATGGGTGTGAAAACAGAGGACCTTATTAAGGTAATTATTCAATGCGCATACAATGTAAGAACGCATCTGGCAGCCGGTTTTTTAGAGTCGGTATATCAAAAGGCATTGTTGATAGAGTTAAGGGAAAAAGGTATTCATGCGGATTCTGAAATCCCTATAAATGTATATTATAAAGATGAGGTTGTAGGGGAGTTTAGAGCAGACATTATTGTAGAGGGAGAGATAATTATTGAACTAAAAGCGGTGCAACATCTTCTTTCCATACACGAGACTCAGCTGGTTAATTATCTGACGGCAACTCATAAAGACCATGGATTACTCATTAATTTCGGTGGTGACCGTATAGAAATAAAAAGGAAGTACAGAGAGTATAAACGCTCATAATTTTGTATGACATAAGTACATAAGTTTCTATTTACACAGAAAATCTGTTCTTATGTTCTTCTGTCTAAAATAGTATGTGTGGCCGCACACACGTATAATATCCTGTAAATATTTGTTTAGATGTTTTGTTTCTGTGTAAACAATTGTAAAACCATTTGTCCGATATCTCTTGATTTATGTCTATTATTAGGGAAATCGGTCTAAAAAATGTTACATGGAGTTACATATATGAGAGTTTATTCAGTAAATTTGCGTTACAGAAATGGTTAAACTTTAAACAAATGCCCGGGACGTTTGTTTTAAGAGATAAGAACCATGATTCATTCTTTTAAATTAAAATAATTGCTTATGTCAAAAATCGTTGGACACATTTCGCAGGTAATCGGTCCGGTGGTCGATGTGTACTTCAAGTTTGAAGAAGGACAAGACGTGGAACACGCCTTGCCGAAAATCCACGATGCCATGACGATTGCCCGTAACGACGGGCGTACGCTGGTGATTGAAGTGCAGCAGCATATCGGTGAAGACACGGTACGCTGCGTGGCCATGGACAGTACGGACGGGTTGAAGCGCGGAATGGAAGTCGTTCCTACGGGGCATCCGATTTCGATGCCTATCGGAAACCAGATCAAGGGCCGTGTGATGAATGTGGTAGGTGATACCATTGACGGTATGAAAGAACTGGACAAGACGGACGGATTTCCTATTCACCGTGAACCTCCGAAATTCGAAGACCTGGCTACTACCCAGGAAGTATTGTTTACCGGTATCAAGGTGATTGACCTGCTGGAACCTTACCTGAAGGGTGGTAAAATCGGTCTGTTTGGTGGGGCGGGTGTTGGAAAAACCGTGCTCATCAAAGAGTTAATCAATAACATTGCCAAGAAACACAATGGTTTCTCCGTGTTTGCAGGAGTGGGTGAGCGTACCCGTGAAGGTAACGACCTGCTGAGAGAAATGATTGAATCAGGCGTAATCCGCTACGGTGACGAATTCCTCAAGAGCATGGAGGAAGGAAACTGGGACCTTTCGAAGGTGGATTACAACGAAGTAGAAAAATCGCAGGTAGCCATGGTGTTTGGACAGATGAACGAGCCTCCCGGTGCCCGTCAGTCAGTGGCCTTGTCGGGTCTGACACTGGCCGAGTCCTTCCGTGACCGCCAGACTAGTGAAAACGGCCCGCGCGATATTCTGTTCTTTATCGACAACATTTTCCGTTTTACGCAGGCAGGTTCTGAGGTTTCGGCTTTGCTGGGACGTATGCCTTCGGCAGTAGGTTACCAGCCGACACTGGCTACGGAAATGGGACAGATGCAGGAACGTATCACTTCTACGAAGAACGGCTCCATCACTTCCGTGCAGGCGGTGTACGTGCCGGCCGATGACTTGACCGACCCTGCTCCGGCTACTACCTTTACGCACCTGGATGCCACTACGGTGTTGAGCCGTAAGATTACCGAGCTGGGTATCTATCCGGCTGTAGACCCGCTGGACTCTACGTCGCGTATCCTCGACCCGCTGATTGTGGGCAAGGAGCACTACGAAACGGCTCAGCGCGTGAAACAGATTCTGCAGCGTAACAAGGAACTTCAGGATATTATCTCTATCTTAGGTATGGATGAACTTTCGGATGAAGACCGTCTGACGGTGAACCGTGCCCGCCGCGTGCAGCGATTCCTTTCGCAGCCGTTTGCCGTGGCCGAGCAGTTTACGGGCGTGCCGGGTGTGATGGTTTCCATAGAAGACACCATCAAGGGATTCAAGATGATTCTGGACGGCGAGGTAGACTATCTGCCTGAACAGGCTTTCCTGAACGTGGGTACCATTGAGGATGCCATCGAGAAAGGTAAGAAGCTGATGGAAGCGGCTAAGAGTTAATAAGTAAAAGTTAAAAGTTAAAAGCTGATAGCTTAATATGAAAGAACTTCATCTGGTTATCGTTTCACCCGAAAGGCTGGTTTACGAAGGAAAAGTGAGCCGGGCTACCTTTCCGGGAAGCGCGGGGAAATTTCAAGTGCTGGCAGACCATGCACCGCTGATTTCCACGCTCTCGGCCGGGGAAGTGAAATACGTGGCCGGACAGGAAACGCAATCCCTGCAAATCAAGGGGGGATTCGTGGAAGTCAAGGAAAATCAGATTTCAGTCTGTGTGGAACTCTGAGAGGAGCGAAGCAGGCGATGAACCGAATATGTTTTTGGCGGCTTTCCGGATGAAAAACCGCACGATACTATGTTTTTGTTGACCGTTAAGAAGAAATTTATAAGAGAACTGACCGTGATTGGAGTTGTGCTGACGACGCTTGTTGCCGTGGTATATCATCTGTTCATTCCCGACAGGTATTTCCTGTGGTTTCCGGCCATTCCGATATTCTTTTATCTTTTCGGCCTGCTTTATATAGAATTGTTCGCGTTCAACTATCGCTTAGGGCTGGAACGGATTGCGATGACGTATCTGGTGTGCAAGGTGCTGAAGTTTGTTGTCAGTGCCATGCTGCTGATTTTCTACGGATTTGTGATAGGACATGAAGTAGTGGCGTTCATGCTGACCTTCATCTTCTTCTATTTTGCGTTTCTGATATTCGAAACCCGTTTTTTCCTTCTTTTTGAAGCGAAACTCAAACTAAGAAAAAAAGCTAATGATGAAAAAAATACGGTACATAATCATCACGCTGTTACTGCTGATGGCGGTTCCGGCTGCGCTGACGAAGGCACAGGCTGCTGAGGGCGACATCGACGTGAACGAACTGGTGTTCGGACACATTGGCGATGCTTACCAGTGGCATATCGTGAAGTTTGGCGATACGGAGGTAAGCATTCCGCTGCCGGTGATCGTGAAAAGCAGTACGGGCTGGCATGTGTTCTCGTCTGCCCGGCTGGAGGAAGGTCCTTACGAGGGGCTGTACGTGGCCAAGGGCGGTGTCTACGACGGTAAAATCGTGGAACGCAATGCGGCCGGCGAGGAGGTGCGTCCGCTGGACATCTCCATCACGAAGAATGTGCTGGGCTTGTTTATCAACAGTGCGGTGCTGCTGGTCATCATGATGAGCTGCGTGCGCTGGTACAAGAAACATCCGCTGGAAGACGGGGCACCCAAGGGGGGCGTCGGTATGATTGAGGCTGCGGTGCTTTCTATCTACGAAGATGTGATCAAGGGCTGTATCGGCGAGAATTACCGCCGCTACGCGCCTTATCTGCTCACGGCGTTCTTCTTCATTCTGGTGAACAACCTGATGGGGCTGATTCCAATTTTCCCTGGAGGAGCCAACGTGACGGGTAACATTGCCATTACACTGGTGCTGGCTTTGTGCACGTTCATCATGACCAACGTGTATGGTACGAAGGCGTATTGGAAAGAAATCTTCTGGCCCGATGTGCCTACGTGGTTGAAGGTGCCGATACCGATGATGCCTTTGATAGAGTTCTTCGGTATTTTTACCAAACCGTTTGCACTGATGATCCGTTTGTTTGCCAACATTATGGCAGGACATGCGGCCGTGCTCAGTCTGATTGCCATTATCTTCATCACGGTGAAGTCGGGTCCGGTAATCAACGGCTCGATGACGGTGGTATCGGTGGCGTTCGATATTTTCATGAATGCGCTGGAGGTTCTGGTGGCATTCATCCAGGCATATGTCTTCACGATGCTGTCGGCCGTGTTTATCGGTCTGTCGCAGGTGAAGGAACATGCCGAAAAATAATTGATTCAAAGAAAATTAAAGTATAACCTTTTAAAACAAGAAAATTATGTTATTGTCAGTTTTATTGCAGGCAGCTGCAGGTGTAGGTATTAGTAAGTTGGGTGCCGCTATCGGTGCGGGTATTGCAGTTTTAGGTGCAGGTATGGGTATCGGTAAGATTGGTAGCTCGGCCATGGAAGCTATCGCACGTCAGCCGGAAGCTTCGGGCGACTTGCGTATGAACATGATTATCGCTGCCGCACTGGTAGAAGGTGTGGCACTGATTGCCATCGTGGTTTGTTTGTTGACTTTGTTCTTGTAAAAAATAAAACAGTAAGTTATGGGATTATTAACTCCGGATCCGGGGCTGCTGTTCTGGATGGTCGTCACCTTCGGAGTCGTGTTCTTCATCTTGGCGAAATACGGCTTTCCGGTGATTCTGAAGACGGTGGAGGACCGGAAAGCATACATTGACAATTCGCTCAAGGCGGCGCGCGAGGCCAACGAACAGTTGGCCAACGTGAAGGTGGAGGGTGAGAAGATCCTGGCACAGGCACGCGAAGAACAGCACCGCATTCTGAGTGAGGCTGCTGCTACGCGCGACCGCATCATCAAGGACGCTCAGGAGAAGGCCTTTGCCGAAGGCAACCGCCTGATGGAGGAGATGAAGAAGCAGATTGAAACGGAAAAGGAAAGCGCCATCCGTGACATCCGCCGCCAGGTAGCCGTGTTGTCAGTGGGCATTGCAGAGAAAATCATGCGCAACAGGCTGGCCGATGAAAAGGAGCAGACTGCGCTGATTGACCGTCTGCTGGATGAAATGATTGAAACTTCTAAAAAATAACGTGTCATGAATACAGGAGTCGTTTCAAGACGTTTCGCGAAGGCACTGCTGGCATACGCGAAGGGTGAAGGGCTGGAAGACAAGGTGTACAGGGAAGTGAAGACACTGGCCGCACACTTTGCCGAAGTGCCCGGCCTGCGGCGTGCCGTGGAAAATCCGGTGCTGGAGAGAAGCAAGAAGCTGGAGCTGCTTTGCGAGGCTTCAGGTGGAAAGGACATAAGCCCGGTAATGATGCGTTTTCTCAGCCTGGTGCTGGAAGACAAAAGAGAGAAGTTCTTGCAGTTCATGACGTGGTCGTACATCGACCTGTATCAGGAAGACAAGCACATCCTTCTTGGAAAGCTTACCACTGCCGTCAGTTCGCCCAAACTCGTGGCACACTTGCAGGAACTGGCTTCCGAGAAGACGCACGGTGAGGTAATTCTGGAAGAGAAGGTGGATAAAAGCCTGATTGGAGGATACATCATCGAACTGGGCGGCTTCCGTCTGGATTCCAGTGTGGTGAACCAGTTGAAGCGCGTGAAACAGCAGTTTATCGCGAAAAACAGGAGAATAGTGTAAACAATGAATAATGAAGAATGAAAAATGAAGAATGAGGAATGAACTTCGTTACTCGTTATGAATTGTTCATTATTAATTATTAATTAAAAAGAATTATGCCAGAAAATACAATAAAACCCAGCGAAGTTTCAGAGGTGTTGCTCCAACAGTTGAAGGGGATTGACAACTCGCTGAAATTCGACGAAGTGGGTACCGTGCTTCAGGTGAGCGACGGTGTGGCCCGTATTTACGGTTTGCGTAATGCGGAGGCCAACGAGTTGCTGCAGTTTGAAAACGGTATCATGGGAACGGTGATGAATCTGGAGGAGGACAATGTGGGAGCGGTGCTCCTGGGGCCGACCGACCAGATTAAGGAGGGGATGATTGTGAAGCGTACCAAGCACATTGCTTCCATCAACGTGGGAGAATCAATGCTGGGACGTGTAATCGACCCTCTGGGTGTGCCCTTGGACGGACGCGGCGAAATTGGCGGAGAGCTGTGCGAGATGCCGCTGGAGCGTAAGGCACCGGGGGTTATCTTCCGTCAGCCGGTAACGGAACCGCTGCAGACGGGACTGAAGGCTATCGACGCCATGATTCCTATCGGCCGCGGGCAGCGTGAGTTGATTATCGGTGACCGTCAGACAGGTAAGACGGCCATCGCCATCGATACCATCATCAACCAGCGTGCCAACTACGAGGCAGGAAATCCGGTGTACTGTATCTACGTGGCCATCGGTCAGAAAGGTTCTACTGTGGCCAGCATCGTGAATGCACTGCGTGAGAAGGGTGCGATGGATTATACCATCGTGGTGGCTGCTACGGCTTCCGACCCGGCTGCCATGCAGTATTTTGCTCCGTTTGCCGGAGCTGCCATCGGCGAGTACTTCCGTGACACCGGCCGTCATGCACTGGTGGTGTACGATGACCTGTCAAAACAGGCCGTGGCCTACCGTGAGGTATCACTGATTCTGCGTCGTCCGTCAGGACGTGAGGCTTATCCGGGTGATATCTTCTACTTGCACTCTCGTCTGCTGGAACGTGCGGCGAAGATTATCAGCCAGCAAGAAGTGGCCGAACAGATGAACGACCTGCCGCCCAGCCTGAAGGGTAAGGTAAAGGCCGGAGGTTCACTGACCGCCCTGCCGATTATCGAAACACAGGCCGGCGACGTGTCTGCCTACATCCCGACCAACGTGATTTCCATTACCGACGGTCAGATTTTCCTGGAAACCGACTTGTTCAACCAGGGCTTCCGTCCGGCTATCAACGTGGGTATCTCCGTATCGCGTGTAGGTGGTAGCGCCCAGATAAAGAGTATGAAGAAAGTGGCTGGTACGCTGAAGATTGACCAGGCACAGTATCGTGAACTGGAGGCTTTCTCGAAGTTCAGCAGCGACATGGATTCTGTGACTGCCATGGCCATCGACCGTGGACGTAAGAACAACCAGCTGCTGATTCAGCCGCAGTACTCACCGATGCCGGTAGGCGAACAGGTGGCCATTCTGTACTGTGGTACGCACGGACTGATGCGCGACATTCCTATTTCGAGGGTACGTGCTTTTCAGGATGCGTTTCTGACTTACCTGCGTGCCAACCATCAGAAGGATGTGCTCGACGTGCTGGCTTCCGGAAAGATTACCGACGAAATTACGTCGCTCATTGAAAAAGTGGCCGCAGACGCAGCCGGACAATTTAAAGCATAAATCCCATGGCATCACTGAAAGAAGTTAAAGGAAGAATCAACTCAATCCACGGCACGCTGAAGATTACTTCGGCAATGAAGATGGTGGCGTCTTCCAAGCTGCACAAGGCGCAGGAGGCCATTGAAAATATGCTTCCATACGAACGCCGGTTGCACCGCATGCTCAGTAATTTCCTGGGCGCGGAGCTGAGCGTGGAATCGCCTTTTGCAGTGAAACGTGAAGTGAAGAAAGTGGCCGTGGTGGTGTTTGCCTCCAACAGCAGTCTGTGCGGCGGATTCAATGCGAATGTAATCCGTCACCTGAACGAGGTGGTGGCAGAGTATGAGCCGAAGGTGGGCCGTGAGAACATCCTGATTTATCCGGTGGGCCGTAAGGTGGCCGATGCGGTGAAGAAGATGGAGGGACTGACGGCGGCCGGCGATTATCAGCACATGAGCGGAAAACCGAACTATCAGGAGGCGGCCGACCTGGCTGCCGAGCTGATGACACGGTTTGCCAGCGGTGAGATTCAGCAGGTGGAGCTGCTCTACAACCACTTCAAGTCGACCTCTACGCAGGTGCTGACGCGGGAGACTTATCTGCCGCTCGACCTGAGTGCCGGTCATGCGGACGAGAAGGGAGAGGAGCAGGAAACCATGCAGGCCGATTACCTCATCGAGCCGTCGCCGGAACGGGTGATGGAGGAATTGCTGCCCAAGGCACTCCGCATGAAGATGTACACCGTGCTGCTTGACTCTACGGCTTCGGAACATGCCGCACGCACCATGGCTATGCAGATTGCCACGGACAATGCAAACGACCTGATTCAGGAACTGACCTTGATTTACAACAAGAGCCGCCAGCAGGCGATTACCAACGAGTTGCTGGACATTGTGGGTGGCAGCATGAGCTGACCCCGCGGGCGGAACTCTTGTGTTCATTGCATAAAAAAAACGTATCGCTGTCTCACGGCAGGATACGTTTTTTTTGAACGAATAAACTAAAAAATTAATTATCTTAAAAAAGAAAACATGAAATTCTTTGGTGATTTATTTCTATAACAAACTGATTTCGTGTTTTGTTCGCTTTATCTGTCTTTTTTTATTTGCTAATTTTTTAATAACTGTAAAAGCATACAGCCGCACCGTCGAGCAGGCATTCCATTCGTCCTTCTCCCAGGCGGATATTGTCCATGTAGGAGTAGTCGCCTCCGCCGTAGTTCAACCGGATGCTGGTGTAGAAAGCGTCGTACCAGTCCCACGTAAAGGTGTAGGTATATTCCTCCCAACGTCCGCGGGCATCCTGAATGCGGATAAAGTCTTCGCCCGTTCCGTTGGCATAGAAGCGCAGCACCTGGAAGTGGTGCAGCCCGTAGTCGTCGTACCAGTCGTCCTGCCAGTCGTAGCTGCAGAGATACGCTGTGCGTTCACGATATTCCAGGGTGTTGTTCCCTAATTCCATTTCCACGTTACACGACGGGAAGGCGAGTGTCAGTGCGACCAGCATCGCCATATACATGAATTTTCTTACCCTTGTTCTCATAAGTCTTTGTGTGTTTGTTTTCCTCTATGTGACAAAGGTATCCTGAAAAAATCATACAAACGAATGATTTTTCCTATTCCTGTGGGGGAATTTCCCTATCGGAGGTAGGGAAATGCATCGGCCTGCGGAGTGGCAGATGGTGTATCGTCTTTGCGACTGGACGGAACGCCGGTGCATTTAATGCAAAACGTCCTTGCGTTTGGATTGAAACACAAGGACGTTGTATAGAAAACTCTTTTACGTTTTATATAAAACGCAAGGACGTTTTTTCAGGATTTCTGGAGAAGTACCGTCAGCGCATCGCGCCAGTCTTCGCCGTTGTGCGGGCAGTAGGTCTGGAAACCCAGCTGGTGGGCTGCCTGTACGTTGCCGTTTCCGTCGTCAATAAAAAGCGATTCTGACGGAAGAATGTCGGCATCGGCTATCAGGAAGTCGAAAATCTGCCGGTCGGGCTTGGTCACTCCAATCTGGTAGGAGAGGTACAGCTTGTCAAAATAGTCGCTGAGCGGTTTCCCCTTTGACGAGAATGCCGGACTGCAGGCCCAGTCCATCACGTAAGGATTGGTGTTGCTCAGCACGAAGAGTTTGTAGCGCTTGCGCAGCTCCTTCAGGCAGTCGAGCAGACGTTCGTCAAGTCCGGTGAAGTAGCCCAGCCATGCCTGGCGTGTCTCCTCCCAATTAGGTGTGCGTCCGCCGCACAACTGTCCCAGCTTCACCTGGAACTCATCGGGCGTAATTTTTCCTTCTTCCAGTTCCTGGAAAATCCCCGTCTGGTGATATTTGTCCAGGCGCTGGTCGGCATCGGCCACCCCTAACTGGCGGAACGCTTCCACCGCCTGTTCGCGGCTGATAGGGGCGATGACCCCTCCGAAATCAAAAATCAGGTTTTTTATCATATATTGTTTTTATTTTCTCAGCATCAGGTTCTTGAACGGGGCAGGATAGGGAGTCTCAAATTCCATCCGTTCGCCCGTAAGCGGGTGGTAGAAGCATAGTTTGAAGGCGTGGAGTGCCAGACGTCCGAGCGGGTCGGTTTCGCAGCCGTAACGTGCATCGCCCACCACCGGATGGCCGAGCGACTGCATGTGCACGCGAATCTGGTTCTTGCGTCCCGTTTCCAGTTGCAGCTCCATGAGCGAATAGCCGTTGGCCCGCTTGATGGTGCGGTAGTGCGTGATGGAGAGCTTGCCTCCGTCGTCTACTGGCGAGGAGCTGACGTACAGTTTGCGGTCGGTGAGCCAGGAGCGTACGGTGCCCTGGTCTTTCTCCATGTCGCCCGTGACGATGGACACGTAGCGGCGGTCGTACACGATGTCGTGCCAGTTGTCGCGGAGCGTGTGCTGCGTCTTCTCATCCTTGGCATACATCATGATGCCTGAGGTTTCGCGGTCCAGACGGTGCACCACGAAGATGCGGTTGTTGCGGTGCGTGCGCTTCACGTACTCATTCAGAATGTGCTGTGCGGTACGCTCCTTCTGGTGGTCGGTAGCCACGGACAGCAGTCCTTCCTTCTTCTCCACCACGATGAGATAGGCATCCTCGTAGAGAATCTTCAGCATGGGGTGGCGGAACTCGTGCTTGTTCTTTTCACGGCTCACCTGCACCTTCATGCCCGGCTTCAGGGGAAAGTTGTACTGCGTCTGGATGTTGTTGTCCACCAGCACCACGCGGTTGGCCAGCAAGGCTTTTACGCGCGTGCGGCTGATGCCGTCCATCTTCTTCATAAGGAACTCCATCAGTTCCGCCGGTTCATTGACCGGATAGATTGTATATTTGGCTGCGGCACGCGGGATAGGGCGTCGGCCGTTGTTGCCAGAGTTATTTCTTGCCACTTTGTTGCGTCAGTTAAAAGTTAGAAGATAGGGGAGAGTGTTTAGCGTCTTTCCAGTTGCACGACATTTTCCACGTGATGCGTGTGAGGGAACATGTCGACAGGCTGTACGGCAGTCACCTTGTACTTGCCGTCGAGCAGCTGGAGGTCGCGTGCCTGTGTAGCCGGGTTGCAGCTCACGTAGACGATGCGTTTCGGCTCGGCAGCCAGAATCACGTCGATTACGTCATTGTGCATACCTGCGCGGGGAGGGTCGGTGATGATGACATCCGGACGTCCGTGTTCCGCAATGAAGTCGTTGGTAAGGATGTCCTTCATGTCGCCCGCATAGAACAGCGTGTTGTCGATGCCGTTCAAGGCCGAGTTCACCTTGGCATCCTCGATGGCTTCGGGCACATATTCGATGCCCACCACCTTGCGTGCCTTGCGTGCTACGAAGTTGGCGATGGTACCCGTACCCGTGTAGAGGTCGTACACCAGCTCGTTGCCCGTAAGTCCGGCAAACTCGCGTGCCACCTTATATAAATTATAGGCCTGTTCAGAGTTCGTCTGATAGAACGATTTCGGTCCCACCTTGAAGCGCAGTCCCTCCATCTCCTCGAAGATGTGGTCGTTGCCCTTGAACACCTCCACGTCGAGGTCGCCGATGGTATCGTTGCACTTGTTGTTGATGACATACATGAGCGAAGTAATCTGCGGGAAGCTGTCGGCCATGAACTGCAGCATCTTTTCCATCTTGCGGCGGTCTTCGTCGTCGGTCACCTTGCACTGCAGCACCACCATCAGTTCACCCGTAGACGAGGTGCGGATCATGATGTTACGAAGAAGTCCTTCCTGCGTGCGCAAGTCGAAGAACGGGAAGTTGTGCGCGTAGGCATAGTCGCGTACGGCATTGCGAATCTGGTTGGAAATGTCGTCCTGCAACCAGCACTTGTCGATGGCCAGCACCTTGTCGAACGCCCCCGGAATATGGAATCCCACGGCATTCATCTGGTCGTACTTCACATCCTGCTTCACCTCCTCTTCCGTAAGCCAGCGCTTGTTGGAGAATGTAAACTCCAGCTTGTTACGGTAAAAGCGGGTCTTTTCCGAGCCTAAGATAGGACGGAATTCCGGCAGTTCCACCTTCCCGATACGGGTGAGGTTGTCGAACACTTGTTTCTGCTTGTACTTGAGCTGTTCCTCGTAAGAAAGACATTGCCATTTGCATCCTCCGCACACTCCGAAGTGACTGCAGAACGGCTCCGTGCGCAGGGGTGATTTCTCATGGAACTTTACCGCCACCGCTTCGGCGTAATGGTTCTTCTTGCGCTTCACCTGTAAATCGACTACGTCGCCCGGCACTACATACGGGACAAATATTACCAACTCGTTTACTTTAGCCACGGCTTTTCCTTCTGCGGCTACGTCTGTTATCGTTACCTTCTCCAGTAAAGGCAGTTCTTTTTTCTTTCTTGCCACGTTCTTTTCAATAAAACCAATTTGGGAGCAAATTTATACATTTTTCCTGACATTCTTCTAAGTTTTTCGAAGAAGTTCATTTTGCAAACTCTATGTTGCAAAATATGTCGAAAAATATCTTCACAAAATTTGGGATTCAATAAAATATGTATAGATTTGCCAGCGGTTGACCAACGAAAAACATTATTGAACCTTATCAAATATAAGAAAACATGGAAAAGAAAAGAGTCTATACTTTTGGAAACGGACAAGCTGAAGGAAAAGCTGACATGAGAAATCTTCTGGGTGGCAAGGGCGCAAACCTGGCCGAGATGAACCTGATCGGAGTGCCTGTACCTCCCGGATTCACCATAACAACCGAAGTTTGCAACGAATATTTTGAAAAAGGAAAAGAAGCAGTGGTTGCGCTGCTGAAAGACGATGTGGAAAAAGCTATCAAGGGAGTAGAAGCCCTGATGAAGTCGAAGTTCGGCGATGTGGAAAATCCGCTGCTCGTTTCCGTACGTTCGGGTGCCAGAGCGTCCATGCCGGGGATGATGGACACCATTCTGAACCTGGGTCTGAACGATGAAGTAGTAGAAGGACTGGCCCGCAAGACCAACAACCCTCGCTTTGCGTGGGACTCTTACCGCCGCTTCGTACAGATGTACGGCGACGTGGTGCTGGGCATGAAACCCGTGAACAAGGAAGACATCGACCCGTTTGAAGCCATCATTGAAGAAGTGAAGAAGGCCAAGGGCGTACGTCTGGACAACGAACTCGATGTGGACGACCTGAAGACCCTAGTAGTCCGCTTCAAGGAAGCTGTGAAGAAACAGACCGGACAGGAATTCCCGTCATGTGCCTACGAACAGTTGTGGGGTGCCATCTGTGCCGTATTCGATTCATGGATGAACGAACGCGCCATCCTTTACCGTAAGATGGAAGGTATTCCGGCAGAGTGGGGAACAGCCGTGAACGTACAGGCCATGGTATTCGGTAACATGGGTGAGACTTCGGCTACGGGTGTATGCTTCTCACGCGACGCCGCTACCGGTGAAGACCTGTTCAACGGTGAATACCTGATCAATGCGCAGGGTGAAGACGTAGTAGCCGGTATCCGTACTCCGCAGCAGATTACCAAGATCGGTTCTCAGCGCTGGGCCGAACTGCAGGGTATCTCGGAAGCAGAACGTGTGGCCAAATATCCTTCTATGGAAGAAGCCATGCCGGAAATCTATAAGGAACTCGATGAACTCCAGACCAAACTGGAAAATCACTACCACGATATGCAGGACATGGAATTTACCGTGCAGGAAGGCAAACTCTGGTTCCTCCAGACCCGTAACGGTAAGCGTACAGGTGCCGCTATGGTGCGCATCGCCATGGAAATGCTGCATCAGGGCATGATTGACGAAAAGACCGCTTTGATGCGCTGCGAACCCAACAAGCTGGACGAACTGCTGCATCCGGTATTCGACAAGGAAGAACTGGGACGTGCCCGCGTGTTGACACGTGGTTTGCCGGCTTCTCCGGGTGCTGCCTGCGGACGTATCGTCTTCTTCGCAGAAGATGCTGCTGAATGGCATACCAACGGCCATCGCGTGGTACTGGTACGTATTGAAACTTCTCCGGAAGACTTGGCTGGTATGCAGGCTGCCGAAGGTATCCTGACCGCCCGTGGAGGTATGACCTCACACGCAGCCGTAGTAGCCCGCGGAATGGGTAAGTGCTGTGTATCAGGTGCCGGAGCCATCAACGTAGACTACAAGACCCGTACGGTGGAAATTGACGGAGTCGTACTGAAAGAAGGTGACTACATCTCCATCAACGGAACCAACGGATATGTATATGCCGGAGAAATTCCGACCCAGCCGGCCAAACTGTCGGGTAACTTTGCCGAACTGATGGAACTCTGCGATAAATATGCCCGCCTGAAAGTCCGTACCAATGCCGACACGCCGCGCAACGCACAGGATGCCCGTGGCTTCGGTGCCGTAGGTATCGGTCTGTGCCGTACGGAACACATGTTCTTCGACGACGAAAAGATTTTGGCCATGCGTGAAATGATTCTGGCCAAGGACGTAGAAGGCCGCAAGAAAGCCCTCGACAAACTGTTACCTTACCAGAAAGCCGACTTCAAGGAAATCTTCAAGACCATGGACGGACTGCCTGTCAACGTACGTCTGCTCGACCCGCCGTTGCATGAATTCGTTCCGCACGATTTGAAAGGTCAGGAAGAGATGGCACAGGCCATGGGTGTGACCGTAGACTATATCCGCCAGCGCGTGGAAAGTCTGTGCGAACACAACCCGATGCTGGGTCACCGTGGTTGCCGTCTGGGAAATACGTATCCGGAAATTACTGAAATGCAGACTCGCGCCATCCTGGGTGCTGCCTGTGAACTGAAGAAGGAAGGTTACGACCCGCATCCTGAAATCATGGTGCCGCTGATTGGTATCCTGTATGAATTCGAAGCACAGGAAAAGGTGATCCGTGAAACTGCTGCCAAACTGTTCAAGGAAGAAGGCGTGGAAATTCCGTTCAAGGTGGGAACCATGATTGAAGTGCCGCGTGCCGCCCTGACTGCCGACCGCATCGCTTCACATGCCGAATACTTCTCATTCGGTACAAACGACCTGACTCAGATGACCTTCGGTTACTCTCGCGATGATATCGCTTCCTTCTTGCCGGTTTACCTGGAAAAGAAGATCCTGAAGGTAGACCCGTTCCAGGTACTCGACCAGAATGGTGTGGGACAGCTCATCGAAATGGCAGTAGCCAAAGGCCGTTCCGTACGTCCGGCACTGAAATGCGGTATCTGCGGTGAACACGGTGGTGAACCGATGTCCGTGAAGTTCTGCCACAAGGTAGGTCTGGATTACGTGAGCTGCTCACCGTTCCGCGTGCCTATCGCAAGACTGGCTGCGGCGCAGGCTGTGATTGAAGAAAGTTTGTAAGCCTTAACGGCTTGTTGATATAGTACTCAGGCTGTAACTTTCCCGCGAGGAGCGGGGAGTTACAGCCTGAGGTGTTTTTAGGAGAGTAGATTAAGAGGCCTGTTTTAACGTGAGCCCATATGGAATAATATCAGATGCTTTTATTCCTTGATTGATATTCCCGTTCAGGACAAGATGATTACCTGATATAAAAACGGAACAGCTGTGAGTATTTTTTCATGATTTTCGATTTACCATGTTTTTTTCATAATGGTGCTTTTCTATTAATCTATCCGGAATATTACAATGAAAAAATTCCATCGGATAATGATACCGTGTCAGGAAATAGACTTTACCTTGTAGATTATCTGACAGTATATTTCCCGGTTAAATACCTAAGAAACATAAAACTAAAATTTTTGGTTTCATGGTATGCTGTTTTTGAAATGGTTCAATTTTTTATTCCATCCATCTACATCTGAGTCGCAAATGTCTGTCTGCTCGTTAAATAGCAAATCCAGGATGTAATGTGGCTTTTTACCTCCAACAGAAATACCGACAATGCACGAAGAACAATAGACTGCCACATTTTCACAGAGCATTTCTTCAGCTCTCTTCCGCATCATTTCTTCTACTTTGAGTATGGGTATTTTGCCATAAAAAATCTGACCGCAGCACTTTGAGTTACTGCAGGTAGCATGAGGCTCAATAATCTGAATATTCATGCGCTGTAATAATAAGCGGATGGTTTTATGGACATCAGGTCTTTTGCGTGCATAACAGGTATCCTGAACACTCATAGTCATGCCTCCATAATCAGGAAAAGGAAAATCATTACTTTGGGCTATATCTGTAAGTATATAATTTACAGTAAATCCACGTTTTTCATAAACTTCCATACATGCAACACAGGGGGTAAGAATGCGCATGTCGGGAATAATCTCAGGTTTATTAAAACAACAGTTGTACAAAGTATTGAATTTACCATATTGCAGTTCAAGGTAGTTGCTTAGCCTATCGGCCAGATGAGGTTTATAAGACATCAGTGCACAACCTGGTACATAAAGATTATTCATATAATAATTATAATTAAAAACATTCTGTATAAGCATTGTCGGATATTGTATTAGCCCAGAACGGTTTTCTCAAGATTCTCCTTCCATTCCTGAGGAGAACATCCATATTTTCGTTCAATAAACTTGTTTAATGCCGATTGGGATGAGAAACCATACCGGAATGCCAGTTCTTTAAGTAAAACTCCATCTTCAAGTACAGCTCTTTTTAATTCACGTAACAAATGTTCATGGATAATATCCAATGGCGTCCGACCGGTATATTTATTACATATGGCCGTCAGTTTCTTAGTCGTTACTCCCAAATCTTCTGCATAGTTCCGGACTTTCTTTTGAAGGTAAACCCCTTTACTCAATAATTCTCTAAAATTTAGGTACAGCTGAACATCTGTATCCATGCTTGTAGTAAAACTATTTTGAGGAGCCATTTCAATTATTTTCAGAAGTATGGTCTTTATCAGAAATTTGACTTCCAGTTTTTTTATCATTGTCAATTGTGAAGACAGTAATCTGATATGTTCTACCAATGACAATATAACATTCCATTCATCTGCCAGTACGTTATCTACATGATTGATACGATTCTGAAGATCAACATTATAATCCCTCAGTTCATTGACAAGTAATGCAGAACAGAACACGGAAGAATCAAACATAACAACATCAATTTCAGCATCCGGACTCATAATAATGCGGTGGATCTGATTAGGAAAAACAACAGCTATAAAAGGATTTACAGCAGTTTTCATTTCATAATCAATAAAATGCTTGATCATTCCTTTTTTCAGAATTATAATCTGATAAAAAGAATGTCTGTGAATATCTGCTATCACCGTCTCCGGCCTTATTTTTTGGACTGAAAATATTTTACATGCACTGTCTTTGGTATATGAATCAAGAATTTGAGTTTTCATCTATTTTTTTATTATATGCTTCAAAGATAGCACTTTATAATTAAATACTAAATAGTCCCAAGATATAATGAAGAAAAGGATACCCTATTTGAAGGTATCCTTTGTCAAAGGCATAATATTTGAAAACTTAGAAGTTTACAATTTCACCTTTATAAATTGCCTTGTAAATGGCAGACAATTCATTTACCGTTGGCTTGCGGGGATTAAAACCTGTACAAGGGTCTATCAAAGCATGTGCTGCCATGATGTCAACAGCATTAAGCCATTGTTCCTCATTGATTCCATATTCTGCTACTGTAGAAGGGACAGACGAAAGATTACGGAGTTTCTCTACGGCTTGAGCAAAATCCTCACCGCTGGTACCACAACCTATCAATTTGGCCAAATCATCATATCTGTTTGTAGACTTCATATTGAATCGTATCACACTTGGTAAGACCAATGCATTGGCACAACCGTGAGGAATTCCGAACATTCCACCCATCTGATGTGCAAGTGAATGTGCAATACCCAACCATGCATTTGTAAATGCATATCCACCCAAACATGAGGCATCATGCATATTTTGGCGCACCTCTCCATCCTGAGGATTTTCAATTGCTTTCAAGAGATTTTCAAAAATCAACTGGATACCGCCCTTGGCCATTGCATCCGCATAGTTATCATTTATATTTGATACATATGCTTCTACACAATGAGTCAGAGCATCCAAACCTGTATTTGCTGTAACATTTTTAGGCATCGACTTACATAATTCACCGTCAACTATAGACAAGTCTGGTAACAACTCATAAGAAACCAATGGGTATTTAATACCCTTTTCCCTATCCGTGATTACAGCCAATGCCGTAATTTCAGTTCCGGTACCACTTGTAGAAGGTATAGCAACAAAACGGGCTTTACTGCGCAAGGGTGGAATTCCTCCGATTTCTGTCATTTTTTCAAAACTAAGATCCGGGTGTTCATAAATAGCCCACATGGCTTTTGCCGCATCTATTGCAGAACAACCACCTAATCCGATAATCCAATCCGGCTGAAATTCTGAAAACAACTGTGCTCCCTTACGAACAGTTGAAACAGATGGATCAGCCTCTACACCACTGAAAATTTCCAATTGAAAGCCTGATGAAAGTAGGATATTCTCTACACGTTTAAGGCTACCGTTTTTCTTGACAGATTCACCACCGATAACAATCACTGCTTTTTCCCCATGAATCTTTTTCAATTCATCCAAAGAACCAAGACCATGATAAAGCTCTTGAGAGCCAAATAACTTTGCCATATAATTCTAAATTTTAAAATATTTGTTTTTCTGTTACAAAGTAATGGCAAAAAGAAAAATATATGATTATAAAAAAAAGACTATAACTTATACTTTTGAGCTGTACCAAACAATTACTTCCAATAAGACGGAGTTGAACATTCTTTAACTCATCATCAGGGGTATTTACCGTAGGAAAAATGGCTAATAATTTTCATTGGAACATTTACCATGCCATTCTTGATGATATCAAATAAAACATTGACAACCTTTAAAAAAAACATCGCTTGTAAACTGATAGGGATTGTTTCAGTGTGAGGACTAGATTCTTCATTAAATTTTTATAGTAGTTCTATCTATAGAGTCAAAAGAATCTTGACTCTATAGATAGAACTTAATTCCTGAAAAATCATTTATTTGTTTAATAGCTTGGATGATTTTACAATAACATCAAGTATGTTTTTGCAAAACTCTGAAGATTCGTACGTTTGGCTGGTCAGTTCGTCTATGATATGATAGAGATTTTCTCCATTCCAGGTGTTGTACTTGTCAGGAGCCCATTCCCAGCCCCATGGCCAGTTATCAGAAGGATTATTAAAAATCGGTGTGATTGGGACACCAGAACTTATATTGTCTTTGCTGATGCCATAATATAAATCAATCAGTCCCCATTTATCGAATATATAGACAACTCTTACAGTCTTCTGGTTGTTTGTGATAAAATAACTGAATCCCCAGTCCAGTTTGCCGCTTCTTTCCGTGAATTCATTCGATTTAAATTTGATGTTCAGCTGTGTTTCTTGTTCTGCCATTTCTCTTATATGTTCCAAAGCTTTTGTGATGGGGCCTGAAATAGCTTTTTTGATGATGTCATTCTGGTATGAACAGATTAAAATAGCGTTTTTCAGATAGTCGTCCTTTGAAGCAATTTCTTCAACGATTGGATTCTTTTCATTCATATAATATGCTGTTATTTGAGTTAATAGATGGTTATACTGGATAATTGTCTCTCTGACTTTGGGCTTGTCGTATGCGATGGCGGCACAATGCTCAAGCCACTTTCTGATGTGATGGATGTATGAGCATTTGATATAGTTAAAAGGCTTGCCCTCACCTGTTGATGTAGTAGAAGCGCTGCTTCCGTAAAGTGTCAGGTATAATATTTTAAAGTTGTCTGGAGATTGATATTTCTTCAGGCCAAAGCTGTAATACCGGTGTAATTGGTTGGGTTGATCCTCCGCATAAATCTTGTTTTCAATGATAAGCGACGGTATGTTTGTATTTTCTGGCATTTCAATCAGAATATCAATGCGTCCCCCTTCTGTCCCTTCTTCGTTAATACAGCCGATGCGATATTCTGCGGTGGTGAAGGCTTTGCTTAATTCATCCATGTCGTTGGATAATTTTATTTCTACTACATCTTGAATAAACAAACGTAGGAAATTCTCGTTACACCCGTGGCTTCCTTCAGGGTTTAGGAGTTCAGCGAGCATGGCCGAATGTAGTCTGACCTCCTCACTCCAAAGTCCTAATACGTTGAACACATTAAAGTCTTCTCCTCGTCTTTTGACTTCTGTCTGCTTGATAATCTGTTTTTTCTGTAGTTCGCCTATCTTATAAAGTAGGGGCTGCATACTGTTTTCCATGATTCTGAAATTAGTTTTATAATAATGAAGATGTTTATTTTATTTCTTCTTGTAATACCCTAAAATATTCTCCGCCATCTGGCACATGGCATCTTTTGCCCACTGCGGTTCGAGAATCTCAATCTGGTCGGTTTGCTGTAGCAACAATTGGAAGAACTCATAGTTCGGGCGAACGCTGAACTCAAACGTGATAGATTTGTCATCAGAGGCAATTTCACGTTGTGATTCGTGCAGGGGAAGGGTAGAGAGGTAGTTCCGTGCCCATCCGTATGCCTTGATAACTACCCGCTCGATGTCATATTCCGGGTCGGAGATGATGCCCACGCATCCCTCGAAATACCGGTCTATGCTGAAATCTTTGGGAAGCTGGAATTTCACGTCCGTAAGGCTCACGTGCTGAATCCTGTCGAGCGCGTATGTTCTTATCTCCTCGGAATAGACCGAGTATCCAATCAGGTACCAGCGGCGGTTATACACCTTCAGGTGATAAGGCTCTACCTGAAACGTGCTGGCATGAGACCTGCCAAAGCCTTGGTGAGTAATTTCTACCACACAATTCTGACGCATGGCCTGAAGGAAAGTCTGCAAATATTTATTGCCCGAAGGAATCTTCTCGAATGAGATGCGTTTCTCCAGCTGATGGTCTGCCTGAAGCTGGTTCAGGGTGGCGTATGAATCGATGAGCCACGAACGGAAGGAGTCACCTTCCAGCGAATCCGCATCCTCTATGTAATAGCCATATCCTCGACTGGTATCGCAGGAGATGAGAATGTCGAAGATGGTCTGCACGGCCTTCTTGTGATTCATGAAGGTTTTCCACGGAAGCGGTTTCCCGTCGCCTAGTCCGCAGGTTTCCCATCGTTCACTGATTTCGTTGAAGGTGATGTATGGGTGGCATCGAATTAAATCCACCAGCCATATATATCGTCCGAATTTGTTTGATGCCATAAATAATAAAATGAAAAGTTTTGGTGATGTGGCAAAGTAAAGCACCTACCTATGTCAAATTTAGGTATAAGCCCTTAAAATGTCAAATCATTTTAAAAGCAATTCACACGATTTAAAAACTGGTATATAACTCGTATCTTTGGCAAAAAATAAAGAAAACCATCAATGGATACAGAATATTTGAACCGTTTTGAAGAGAGATTGCAGCAGGAATTGCTGCGTTTGTGTACTGACTATCATGTGCTGGATGGCACCCTGCTGGCTACGGAGGACCTGGACAACCGCTGGCACGACCTGGCACCGGAGTATGTGGCCGATGCCGTGGAACAGATTCGTGATTATCCCGTAGTGTCGGTGGCCTGGGCTGCTTATCTGGGCCTGGGAGTAGCTTTCTGCTGGGACGAAGACTGGGAGGCTAGTGCACAGGCTACTTATCAGTCGTACTACGGAGAGCAGGGATTTGACGACATGGATGAACACATCGTGCGCGATTTACTCGGTTTGTCGCTCGACGGAGAAGAAGCCCGTCAGCTGGAGGATATCATCCGCCGCTGCGGACAGACTACCGTAGGACTGATTCGCCACGAACAGATAGAGCCGCAGAGCCCGCTGGCCTTCCATGTGTTTGCCCGTGCCTGCCGTACGATGTTCCGCATCGGAGTGGCCATTGAGCTCAAACGCCTGGGATATAAATTCGAGAAAGTGGAAATCGGTCGCGTGCCGGGTGAAATGTTGTCATAAGAAAATACCGTTTAGTCTATGTCTATGAAATACACCCGTTTAGTTTTTTCTTTTTGCGCATGCCTGGCCTTTTCGCAGGCTTTCGGCAAGGCGGAAGGCGATTTGTCGGTCATCCGGCAGAACTTCAACCGGATTTATGTGCAGTCGGAAGGGGAGGAGTCTCCTTTGAAAGAGTTGCTTTTGCAGAACCAGCCGGGCTTCTCGGTGTCCGACCGTGTGGTGATGGAACTCCAGCAGCGTGTACCGTACGAAGCGGCTCGGATGAGGCATTACCTCAAAGCGTTGCAGGCCGACGGCTCGTGGAGTGACATCAATTATCAGGATACCAACCGCTCGGGATGGGACCCGCGTCTGCATGCCGAACGGATACTTGAGATGGTGAAGCACTTCAGCAATCCGGAAAACGAACATTATCATTCGAAAAAGGTGGAGAAGGCCATTCATAGAGCCTTGAGCTACTGGTTTGTCCAAAAGCCGGTCTGCCTGAACTGGTACTATAATCAGATTGGTATTCCCCGTACGCTGGGCACTGCCTTTATCTTGTTTGAACCTTTTCTGACCGATGCCGAGAAGCAGGATGCCATCACGGTGATGAAGCAGGCCCGTTTCGGCATGACCGGACAGAACAAGGTATGGCTGGCGGGTAACGTCATGATGCGAGGGGTGCTGGAGAACGACCTGGATTTAGTGAAACAGGCGCGCGATACGATTGTGTCGGAGATTGTGCGGGGCGGAAAGGAAGGCATCAAGGATGACGGGTGCTTCCATCAGCACGGACCGCAACCTCAGTTCGGGAATTACGGGCTGGCGTATGTGTACACCATGAGCCTTTTGTCGGGCCTCTTTTCGGATACGTCGATGGCTTTTACTCCTTCGCAACTGGAGGTGATTGCCGGATTGCTGGAAGAGGGCTACCAGTGGGTTATCTGGCAGGGGAAAATGGACATTGCCGCACTGGGGCGCCAGCTTTTTGCTTCGGCTCCGCTGCACAAGGCATTGAGTCTGGCTTTTGCCGCTACCGAACTGGGAGGCGGACGCGATGTGCGCTGCAATCAGGTGGCTGCCCGTCTGCTGAAAAACTGTTTCTCACCGCGCAACGAGCTGATTGGCCACAAGCATTTCTGGCAGTCGGACTACACGCTGAGCCGTCGTGCCGGATGGATGGCCTCGCTCAAGATGGCATCCGACCGCGTGATGGGAGTGGAGACCATGAATGGCGATAACATGAAAGGCTATTACATGGCCGACGGGGCCCTCTATATCTATAAAGATGCAACGGAATATTACGATATCTTCCCGTTATGGGACTGGCGCAAATTGCCCGGTGTGACCTGTTACGACGATGTCCGGCCGGTGCCGTTGCTCAAGCACAGCTACTATCCGGGCAATCGGGGCCGCTTTGTGGGAGGCTTGTCGGACGGGAAAAACGGAATCAGCGCCATGGAGCTGGACCGCGACGGACTGAAGGCGCAGAAGTTCTGGCTCTTTGCCGATGAGGCGGTGCTTTGCCTGGGAGCGGGCATCTCTTCCGATTCGGCTCTTCATGTCACCACTGCCGTGGAGCAGTGCTGGAGCAGGGAGGAACCGCTTCGCATCTCTACTGCCGACGATACGCGATTCTGGCATCACGGACGCGGGTATGTGCTGTGGAATAATCTGGACAGTTGCTTTGCCCGCACGGTGGCATCTTCCGGAAGCTGGCACGACGTGATGCAGATGTACAAGAACGATACCGTTTCGGGCCAGTTGTTTACCCTTTATCTGGACCACGGTGTACGCCCGAAAGAGTCTTCTTATTGTTATGCCGTGCTTCCCGAGGCTACGGAAGCCGACTTGCGTAATTTCCGTAGCGACAATTTCCGGGTGATGTGCAACGACAGCCGCTTGCAGGCAGTGTGGCAAGTCGACCGTTCGGTCTGCTGGGCAGCCGTGCGTGAACCTTTCACCCTTCGCGTAACACCGGAACTGGAAGTGGATTTTCACACGCCTGGTCTGTACCGTATCGGACGGGGAACGGGCGGACGCTGGGAGGTGTACTTCAGTGACCCCATGCAGTGTCAGGATGAGGTGCAGATTACGGTGAACGGAAAGCGTGGCACACATGTGCTTCCGCAAGGAAAGAATCGGGGTACGACCCTTCGTTTTGAAATAGACTAACCAATCAGTTAAGAAAAATAGAAACATGAAAAAAGCATTTGTATTGATGGCAGCTTTGGCAATGAGCAGTGTGTTATCGGCTACCGCAGAAAACACGACCGACACACCGACAAAGAAGACACGCAGCGAGGTCTTCATAACAGAGAAAGGAACCGAGTGGGAACCGGCTGGCGAGGGAGTAACCCGTCAGATTATGGGATACGACGGACAGGTGATGCTCGTGAAAGTAAAGTTCGAGAAGGGTGCCATAGGCACAGCCCATACGCATTATCACACGCAGACCACTTACGTGGCCAGCGGAAAGTTCGAGTTTACCGTGGGCGGCAAGACGCAGGTGGTATCTGCTGGCGACGGTATCTACATCGAACCGGATGTACTTCACGGCTGTAAGTGTCTGGAGGCGGGTTTGCTCATCGACTGTTTCTCTCCGATGCGGGCCGATTTCTTGAAGAAATAACCGGCTGAGAATCAGAAAATTTCTTAGTCGCAAAAACGCTTCGACGTTTGGATGTAAACGCCTTTACGTTTTCCTTAAAACGCACTTACGTTTCGGGTAAAACGCAAAGGCGTTTTGTGTGAAATGCACTTGCGTTTTGGGGAGGAATGAATTTTAGCGGATACCCGCTCCGAATTTCCCTTCAAATTCCATCACTATCTGTTGGAAATGTGCTGGCAGGTAGTGCATGGCCTGAGCGTGCAGGGCAGGGGAAATGCCGTAGAATGCTTCGGCAATGCTGCCCGTGATGCAAGCCAGTGTGTCGCTGTCGCCACCCAGTGAGATGGCTGTACGCACACAGTCCTCAAAGTCCGTCCCGTCTAGAAAGGCGCGGATGGACTGGGGTACGGTGCCCTGGCAGGTGGCGTCCCATTGATATGTTTCTCGAATACCGTCGCAGGTGAAGTTCAGGTCATAGCCGAACTTTGCTTCGACGGTATTTTTTATGTCCTCCTTGCTCTTCCCGTTCCGGGCCAGAAAGATGCAGAGTGCCGTAGCCTGGGCACCCTTGATTCCTTCGGGATGGTTGTGCGTGCAGGCAGCCGATATGCGTGCAGCTTCCAGCGTCTCTTCCTCCGTGCGGAATGTCCATCCCACGGGACCTACGCGCATGGCCGAACCGTTGCCGCAGCTGCCGTAAGGACGGAGCTGTCCTGTTTGCTGTCCTTGTCGGAGCCATTCACGGAAACGTCCGCCGAAGCCTCCCAGCGGGCAGGGGTAACGGGTGGCATAACGGAAATAATAGGTAGCACAGTCTCCGCCGTGCAGCAGCCAGTCGGCCGTGGCGAGGGTCAGAATACTGTCGTCGGTATATCCCTTCTGCAGAGTGAGGAAAGGAAACTCTTTTGTCTTGATGTTGTGGAACTCGTAGACGCTGCCTGCGATGTCGCCAAGAATGCTTCCAATCATATTTTTTAGTTTGTATAGAAACAAAGGTACGGAAATAAATGAATATGAATCGATAATAGCCGGCTTATTTCATAAATACAGCGATAAGTCAATGAGAATAGCTATATTTGTGATATTCAAATATGTTTTTTGAAACGCTTTAATAAGAATAACATACACCGGGAACTTTTCGGGTGCGTGACGTGTGGCAAACAATAGAGAAAATAAAAGTAAATGCAGAATTATGAATATCATAACTTTGAATCATAAAAATGTAAATCAATTTTGGAAATTAAGACTTTGTTTATTGCGAGAATTGGGAGAGATTTCTACTGAAACAAATCTGACTGATTTAGAAAAATCAACAAAAGAATATTTCCTTTCCAATATAAATAAAAGCCTGATATGCTATGGGATAATTGATAATGACGAGATAATATCCATTGCATCCTTATGTTTGTTTAACCGCATTCCATACCAGGAGAATTTAATTGGGAAAGAAGGATATATCTTGAATGTATTTACCACTCCAGAATTCAGAGAACAAGGTCTGGCTAAGTTGTTATTGCAAGAAATTATCAAATATGCCAAGAACAACGATATAAAAAAATTATGGTTGAATAGTAGTGAACATGGCAGACACTTGTATTCTTCTTTAGGCTTTGTTTGTAAAAACAATGAAATGGAATTGATATAAATAATTCCTAAAGGTTATAGATTATTATCGATAATAATAGGTGTTGGAACTATATTCTCAAAATCATCATATTTAGGTGCAATAATAAATTTTATTGCAGGCGAATTAGATACTTGTTTTTTGAATTCAATATGAGAATTTACTTTTATAGCAATATACTGATATTTATATAAAAAAGCAAGATTTATCTCTAAGTCTTTATTATAAGCACTATATTTGCGATACGGACTCGGACCTGAAACATAAAGTGATACTTTTATTTGCAGCTGTTATATTGATAGTTATTGCAACAATCATTAAAATATACTTTACATAACTGCCTGAATAATTTAATTTTATCAGTGCAGTATTTATAATACACCGGGCTTTATATTTTGAGGAACTTGCCATAGCAAGTAGAAAATACCTTAGATAGTGAACACAGAATTATAAACTCTAAAATCAAAGTAACATGAAAACAAAGAACTTATGTGGGATACTGATGTTATTCTCTTTTTTAGTGTCGTGTACAGAACAGCAATGTATAATTCATGGTACAACTACTGGTGTAAAAGACGGTGATTATATGTATATTCATAATTATATGGAAAATACATATCTTGACTCTGCTATAGTTATGAATGGTAAATTTACATTCAAACTGCCCAAAGCGGCAGAAGAAGATTTTTTGCCTAAAGTTATAGTTCCTGCTGTGGGCAATGAGCCAAGTGTGGCTTGTGTTTTTACACAAGATTCTGAAGTGAAATACATAAGAGATAGCCAAAACCATATATTCGATATATATGGTTCTCCATATAATGATTTGTTTCGTATAGCATGTATGAAAACAGATTCAATAAGTCATGTGTTGGGACATCTTAACAATCTCTGTTTGAAGGATTCTACTTTGACGCAAGAACAGAAGGATTCAATAACTTTAAAAATGAATGAACTCATAAAAGAAGACTCCATTCTCAATATTCAAAGAATAGAACGTAATATTGATAATCTTGTGGGGGCTTATTGCTTATACGTAAGCAGACATTCACTAAGCAAAGAAACATTTCAGAAGCTTTTTGAAAGACTTCCCAAGAAGTTTGCATCATCAAAGCATTTTGATGATGTTAGGAAATAACTCGTCTTAATGGCTGATTATGAGAATACTTTTCATTATTTCTATACTTTTTACTTTTGTCTGTACGCCTTCTTTCGGACAACGATTAAGCCCTGCTCAGCAAATGGCTGATTTTGACACTTTATGTGCAAAATTGGAATGTGTGCATCCGGACCTTTATCTCTATCAGTCAAATGAAGAGTATGAAAGCCGTAAAGCAAAGATGAAAGCATCTTTGACTGATTCTATCAGCATATCCGACTTTTATCTGAAAATAGCTCCTTTTATGGCTAATATAAAGGACGGTCATAGCATGATGCTGCCGCCTATTACAGACGACCTTATTTCGCATGCAAAGAGGGATGGCAGAACAATGCCATTGCGAATTAAAGTGACAGGGGATGCCTTTACTGTAGAATATCCGGTGATTGATAACTCCGGAACTTGCGAAGGTGATACGATTCTCAGCATAAATGGTGTCAAGTCAACAGATATACTTGAACGGATGTATGGCCTTTGGGGAGCAGAGAAGGATAATGGCATCAAGGAAGGCAGTGTAAACGCTTATTGGTCTCCGTTGTTATGGTACATGTACAGATGGAGTGAGTCGTATATATTTACGGTAAAACGTGGTGACAAAATAGAAAAGATATGTTTGGAAGGAGTCCCGCAAAGCGTGGCTTTGAAGGCCATCAAGGAAAGGCAATCCAAAGCTAAGCCTGAAAGTTTCAGCTGTAAGTTTTCTGCAGATTATACAAGGGCGACTCTTACGATTCGCAATGTGTTTCAGGAAACGGAGCTGAAGTTGTTCTGTGATTCTGTCTTTAAGGAAATAAACCGCAGAAAAGTACCGGAGGTAATCATTGATATGCGAAATAATACAGGCGGTTCAAGCCAGTGTGTGGAAAAACTGATTTCCTATTTTCCACATCCAGACTATTCGTTGTATTCTAAAAGCCAGTTAAAGGTCAGTGCATACTCTAAGGCCTATAATAAAGACAGGCATCCGGAGATATACCGTGAAATTTGCGGTTTGCCGGATGGAGAACTTTTTGTGATGAAAGACACTCCAGTCAAAGACAATTTGGAAGATGCCAATCTATATCGTGGAAAGATAACTATTCTTGTGAACAACAAGACGTATTCCGGTGCCTCTACTTTTGCGCATATAATGAGAAAGTTAGGCATTGCGAGTGTGGAGGGGGAAACAGGTTGTCCTAATGTGTATTTCGGGAATTTTCTGCCTTTCATATTGCCTCATTCAAAAATAAATTATTATATCACTTTCGCTAAGTTTTATGAATAACCAACAGTTTACGATATGAAAAAATACGTGATATTTTTAGTCCTGTTCATCGCAGCTTTTTGTGTAAAGGCACAGTCTATTACTCCACAGGTGAATGAAAATGTGGAGCTTATGAGTATCTTGTCGCGTATGGCCGGTTTCCCGGAATATCACATGGATATGGCGGGCCAATATATAAAGGATATGGACAGCTATTTTAAGGAGAGTACTGGCCATCCGGCTGTGCAGTATATGAAAGAACTCAGGAATAAGTATGGCATAGCTTATGATGCCGTCATGTCAATGGCTGTACATCTGGATAACCGGAACGGTATTTTTTCATTGATAGAGGAAGATGCTTCTACTTTAGAGAAAAGATGGAAGAAGGTGGATAAGGATGAATTTCTGTCTTATCTCAGCAGCTTTTATAGGGATACAAAATTCAATGAATTTTTTCTGGCCCATAAAGACCTTTATGAAAGGGGCATCAGGTCTTATGAGGATAATGTCATCAGTCATTTTGATGTAGACTGGTATGCTGATTTCTATGGCAATGAACCTCAGGAAACTTTTTCTGTGATAATCGGTTTCTGCAATGGAGGTGGAAACTATGGAGCAGACCGGCAAATAAAAGGACATAAGAAAGAGGTTTTTGCCATTGTGGGTTATTACGTGAATAAAGAAGGTATGCCCATGTATAGCAAAGAATATTTGCCGACGCTGATTCATGAATTTAATCATTCTTTTATCAATCATTTTCTGGATGAAAACAAATATCCTGATTATGTAAAAGAACTGGAGCCGGCTGCCACGGATTTGTTTAATTCTTCACGTTGGAGTATGACGAAACAGGCGTATGGAAATTGGAAGACCGTGATAAACGAATCGCTTGTCCGTGCGGCTGTTATCTGTTATATGCTGGACAAAGACTACAAGCCGGAAGAAATAAAAAATGAACTGTTGGAGCAGGTGCAACGAAATTTCAGATGGATGCCGGAACTGGTGAGCCTGCTGAGAAAATACGAAAAGAAACAAGCAAGGTATGGCAGTTTTGAGAATTTCTATCCGAATGTAATAAGGTTCTTCAGAGAATATAGCCAAAAGGAAAATGAAAGATTGGATGTACTTAAATAAAAGAAGTATATTCAATAATAAATACTATATTTGTGATATTCGCAGTTTCGAATGATAATCAAGTGCAGAATATATGAGTTAATTCATAAATGTTAATCAAAGTAATATGAAAACAAAGAATTTATTTGGGGTACTGATGTTATTCTTGTTTACATTAACCTTCATCAGTTGCAACAAAGACGAAGAGGGGTTTTCTAAAGAAGAAATACAACAGATGCTATTCGACATGAAAGGAACCTATCATGGCACTGTACAAGTAGACTATTATCAAGGTTCAAGTATAACAGAACTTCAGAATGCAATAGCTGTTTCACGCGATTCACTCAAATTCAATATGTCATTATTACCATATTTAGAACTGATTTCAGATGAAGGCCTGTCGGAGCGCCTGCGTGAAATTGGAGAGGTGGAAGTTGTTGCTGGTTATGATTTTCATCAGAGTGACGGTTGGAATATAAATTTTGGATTGCGACCTAAGGATGTCGACGTATTAGGCGGTTATGGAGCACCTCCTTCTATTCGGATTGTTTTTGCTCAGACTTTTGGTGGGGACGCTGAAGCAGGACATAATTTCATAATGTTTAATATATCACCTCTGGAATTATGGGTTGATGGTAAGAAATATGAAGATTTTCCACGTTTAGTTTACCACTTTAGAGGTAATTATGAATAATAAAAATAGTAAAAAGTCATGTAAATACAGAACTGTAAATTTCAAATACAATGAATCCAATATTATACATAAATTGGGATATAGATCCTGTAATATTTAGTCTTGGTCCAGTTAAGATTCAATATTATGGCTTGATTTTTGTTACTGGACTTGCCTTGTGTTACTACATAATTGGTCACATATACAAGAAGGAGAAGATTTATACTCCTGAAGCAATGGAGAAACTTTTCATATATGCTGTTATTGGTATTTTCGGGGGAGCAAGATTGGGGCATTGTCTATTTTATGACTTTGAATATTTTTCTTCTCATATAATTGAAATATTCATACCATTTAGAGAAAATGCTAATGGTGTTTACGAGTTTATAGGATACAAAGGATTGGCAAGCCACGGGGGTGCAATAGGTTTGTTCCTTGCCATGTTATTATACTCACGAAAAGTTCACATTCCATTCCCAAAGATAATAGACATCATAGCTATCTTGGCTCCATTAGGAGGAGCTTTTATAAGAATCTCAAATTTAATGAATTCTGAAATAATAGGACGCCCGACAGATTTGCCTTGGGCTTTTATATTCAGGTACGTTGATGATTTACCTAGACACCCATCACAGCTATATGAGTCAATATGTTATTTTATTATTTTCCTGATTGCTTATTCTTTATACAAATATAAAAGACAGCTGTTTAAAGTTGGAAGTTATTTCTATTTTGGCTTTAGTATTTTTGCCATTTTTCTTATGCGATTCCTTTTGGAATACACTAAGGAAAATCAAGAAAGTTTCGAAGATTCAATGTTTTTCAATATGGGGCAAATTTTGAGTATCCCTTTTATTGTATTAGGTCTATACCTAATTTTACGTAGTTATATACAGTCATCAAAAATGACAACTAAAACAACTAAGGTAACCGATAAACAGTGCAGAAAATAAGAGTTATTGCAAAACTATAAACTACTATAATCAAAGTAATATGAAAACAAAGAACTTATTTGGAATACTGTTGCTATTCCTGTTTACATTTATCTTTATCAGTTGTGATAAAGAAGATGAAGAAGGTAGAAAAATTACTGACTACAAAGAGTATATTTTAACAGTTGCATCGGAAATGAAACCAGGTGTAATGTGGTCAGATGGGTATAATTATCTTAAAGATGTGTATCCTGTAAAAAAAGAAAATACCGAAGGCTGGGAAGCTATAGGGTATATTGACGGAATTGAATTTGAAAAGGGATACGAGTATAAAATAAAAATAAGTGAAACAAATTATTTGGATTACAGCATGGGACAACCGGCCTGGACTGAATATGATTTAATCGACGTTCTGTCAAAAGAAAAAAAAGATTCGGAAGGTCTGCCGTTGCATTTCATACCCGAATGGTTTTATGAAGAACATGTTTTACCTAAGTATCAATATGCCGTTGAAGCCGACAACAAAGAAGTAATAGAAGAGGATTTAAGGACTAATTCTATTCTTCCATTGGACTATCATTATATGCTTTATCGAGGAGAAGACAGTTCTTTAAGATGGATTGCGATAAAAGATGATAAAAACACAATTGGGCCGTGTATTATAATAAGCAGAAACAAAGATCCGGAGAAAATGCCTGAATCCTACAAATTACTACCTTGGGAAGGAAATGTTTACGGATTTATGGGGTGGCAATTCTTGGACGAAGAAGGAAATGAAACAAACTATCCTTCGTTTGACGTATTTGCAAGTCGTTCAACCAAATCAAGAACTTTCAATCCTGCTCCCAATACAGTGTGTCTATATAAAGACTTAACGGAATACTATAAGAATAAATATCCTGAAACTGGAGTAAAAGCGGTTGTGGTTTCTTATACCATTGAAATAAACTGACAATCGTTCAGTTTGAATTCCATGATGTACACGTAGTCCTGTATCTGGAACACCAGGTCAATCTGTCCACAGTTAGATTCTACTGTGAATGTAGTTTTCAGCATCATTGATTGTTGCTTATCTTAGAGGAGGGCACTTTATGACGAAAATATATTGGAAAGGTGTAAGAAGGAAGCTGGATAAACTACGAATTAATTATGAGTATATAAACAGATAAGATTATGTGGAAAAAACTTTTTGCCATATTCAGCTTGTTCGTTTCAATGAGCATGCAAGCCCAGAATGTCGACGAGCGAATCGCCTCGCTCATTAATCAAAGCAACTGGTTTGAGTTGGAACAAGCGTTGAAAGAAACTCCTGCTAATTCCATATCACCATTTTTGCGGCAGTTGGCTACAGCCATGACGCATCATTATTTCAACCGTCCAGACTCAGCATGTGTCGTTCTTTCTGATTTGCTGGGCAATCATCAGCAAGAACTGGGCGATCACACCATGAATATGGTTATCCTGTTGAGTACCAATCTAGCTAGAACCGGTCATTACAATGATGCAGCCGGACTGCTTCAGAGTCTCTATGACCAATTGACTGCTTTGGGTACGGACAGCACCCTGACCGTGGCATATCGCGATCAGGCACAGCAATATCGGGCTTTGGCTGCCTGTGGCACCCTCTATAGACCGCTTCATAAATCGGATGAATACCGCATTCCGATGGTGATTGATGATAAAGGCGGGCAACACTCCATTGAAATGGATGGAAGCATCAATGGGAGAGAAGGACGTTTTCTGTTCGATACTGGAGCCGGAGGAAACCTGATAACCCCAGAATTGGCAAAGAAATATGGTTTGCGTTCTTTGGATGCAGACATCACCGTGGGAGGTGTTGGAGGACTGAAACAGGGAGACTATGCTATTGCAGACACGTTGCGTATCGGGGGAATGGCCTGGGTGAATGTGCCGTTTGCCATAATTGATGCCCGGACGGGACATGATGAAGCAGATAAGTTCAGTGAAAAATTTCAGCTTCCTCCTGTCATCGGACTCCCTGTCATGTTTTGTATGCAGGAAATTCAGTTGGATTTTGAACACCGTGAACTCATTATCCCAACCATACAGACATCATCTCCGTGGGGCAAAAGTAACCTTCTGCGCACGGATACAGAAGGATTGCAGTTAAAGACGACAATTGATACCGGGCATCCTGTCTATCTTCATTTTGATACAGGCTCTTATTACACTTATATGCAGCCCGCCTGGTACAATCGTCACCCAAAAGAGGTGGATTCAGCAGGAGTGCCCGATTCGCTTCGCATGGCTGGAATAGGGGGTGTGTCAATTACCCGTACCTACAGGTTGCCGCAAATGAAATTCCATATAGGAAACGGTATCGCGACGATTGATTCGGTCAAAGTAAATACCGGGATTGATTTGCATACGGGACAGATGAAATCCCACGATACAGAAGATGGGGTACTCGGCTTGAATGCACTGGAAAAGTTCTCTAAAGTGATTATCAACTTGAAGGATATGTATATGGAGGCTATTCCTTATGCAGAGAAACAATAAGTGGATGGTATTATGATAGAATAAAAAGGGAGAATCTTCAGCTTCGAACCGTCAGATTCTCCCTTTTTTATTTTTCAGTAGTCCCATCTTTTTCATTTGATGAACTGTCAGTTCCGGATCGTAGATCACCTCACAGCCTGCCGTTGCCTTAAGGACCTGGATATATGTTTCAATATCACCGACGCCGATTTCATTTCGAAGTTCATTCAGCATTTTGGCATCTTCTACAGGCCAGATATATATAACCTGCCTGCCGTCCACCGTGATGGTATAAGATTGTGTGCCATATTTCTGCGGCTTACATTCCCTCATCCTGATTCTATCTGTCAAAACAGCAAAATCGCCGGCACTTACAAGTTCTTTCTGCACTGCTTCTTCCATTATAGGAAGATGCTTTTTCTGGAATTTCAAATCAGCATGATCTACAATCAACCATATAGTCTTATAGGATTGCTGGGACAAACCTTCAGGCAGCCCCTTCTTCAATATTGAAGTAACAAGAATCTGGTTTTCCTTGTCGATGGCCTGTGTTTGTTCCTGAAGCAGCATAAGAGAATCTATTACAGAGACTGGAACGTCATTAGCTCCTGTGCTGTTCAGCTTATTCATTAGAATCATGGACTCCGTTCTGACTTTCTGGTCATTTTCATAGGCTACCAACAATAATGAGTCAATTTCCTGAATGCTTTGTGCTTTCAGGTATGTGCTTAATACAAGCAGAATGAATATGAATATTTGTTTCATAAAAACTGTTTTTGAAATCAGATGTTAACTCCTTGCAGATAGTCAATCGCAGCTTGCAGCTGTACATCCATTCCACGCATCACCTCTTCGGCTGATGATTCCACGACCTTATCTATTTTCACTCCATTACGTTGGGCATTTTTTCTACATTGCAACTACAAAAAGTCAGCCCTACAACAATAAGAATGACTTGAAATAAAATGTAACTCCGTTTCATATCTATTTTTGATTATTGATATCATAATAATTGTTTTATATCGGTTAATATACAAAAGGTTAAATCGCTATTTGTTGACATAAATATCAACCGACCCAATCTGTAAAAAATATGATAAAGTCAAGAATTTTATCTATGATTTATATATCAATATGTCAATATAATAATTATCATCTGACACTTCTATGTGATATTGTTTCTTTTATGAGTTGAAATAAACTGACACAATGGTCAAGACTCCATTTCCACCTTCACTTCCTGAATGTTCCGAAGCTCATCGCTGAAGTTGACTCCAATCTTGTAGACCGTACGGCTGTCCTTGGCAAAAGGTGCGGCATAGCCTTTCTCTCGAATCTGGGCCAGGGCTTCGTCCGCGCTGCCGTTCAACTTGAATTCCATGATGTACACGTAGTCTTGTGTCTGGAGTACCAGGTCAATCCGACCGCGGCTCGTACGGTATTCCACCTGCACGTAGAAGCCCATCAGCTTGAAGATGATGTAGAGGATATTCTGGTAGTGCACTTCGCGGTCACGCGCCAGCTCGTATGGAATGTCGGCAAACATGGTCTTCAACCGTTCGAAGAAATCATCTACTTTGCCCGCCATTACTTCCTCCACAAAGCACTGAATCTGGTAGGGTGACTTGCTTACGCTCACCGATGCGTAGTTGGGCAGCAGGAACTTGAAGAACCCCTGTTCCACTTCGCGGTTGGGGAAGCCTAACGTGTAGTTTTCGAACATCTTGTTGTAGCCTTTGATGGTGAGGTAGCCGCTCTGGTAGATAACTGGAATCGGGTCGGTTGAGGCCGTATCGATGCTGTCCAGTACAGGCTGACTGGTGACGATGTGTTCCAGTTCTTCTATCGGATAGTGATGGAGCTTGAGCAGTTCGACGAGGTAGGTCGGTGTGCCTGTCTCAAACCAGTAGCTGCCGAACTTTTTCTTCGCAAACGTATTGAGCAGACTGAAAGGATTGTACATGCCCACGGCATTTTCCGTGAAGTGATAACCGTCATAATTGGATTTCAGCTCTGCACAAGTCTCTTCATAAGTCAGGTCCGTAGCTGTAGCCAGCGCATGAATGTCTTCCTCAAAATACGCATGGATTTCCTTTTCGCTGATGCCGCAGATTTCCACGTAGCGGTCGTCCATGGAGATGTCCATCAGGTTGTTCAAATCGCTGAACACACTGACCTTGCCGAACTTGGTCACTCCTGTGAGCAGGGCAAAGCGGATGCAGCCGTCCATGGATTTTAATGCCCCATAGAAAGCTTTCAGGGTACTGCGGTATTCGTTCTGCAAGGCTTCATTGCCGATGGCCTGAAGCATGGGCTTGTCGTATTCGTCGATGAGAATCACCACACGGCGGCCTGTCTGCTCGCAGGCACGGCGGATGATACCCTGAAAACGAAGGGAAAGACTTGTTTCACTTTCCCGTGCGCCGTATCGGCTTTCCCAGATACATAGATTATCATTCAAAATACTGGTCAGCGATTCCGGCGTATCGTATTTCTGCGTATTCAAATCCAGGTGCAGCACCGGATATACCGTCCAGTCCTTCTCCAGTTTCTCCAAAGCCAGTCCCTTGAAAAGTTCCTTTTTTCCTTGCGCGTAGGCTTCAAGGGTTGACAACAGCAGGCTTTTTCCGAAGCGTCGCGGACGACTCAGGAAATAGTAACTTCCTGTATTGAACAACTGATAAATCAAGGCGGTCTTATCGACGTATTCATAACCACCCAATATCACTTTCTCAAAGTTCTGCACTCCTACCGGATATAGCTTGCTCATGACCACTGGATTTAGATTCTACTGCGAATGTAGTAATTTTCAGCGAACATTCAAACAGGCAGGAAACAGGAAACGGAAAAGTTGGCCGGAAATGTTGCTGAGTGTGGTAGCGGCTTCGGGAAAAAAGAAAAGGAATCGACCCATTTAAGAGGCGATTCCTTTTTCGTGAGAGTTATTTTTTCAGCTTATTCTGCTATTTTCTTTACCACCAGCGTATGGTTATTGGCATCTCTCCATTCTGCCAGAAGGGCATACAGTTCTTTGTAGCTCGACGGAGTCTGTAACTGGCGGCTGATGCGCAGGCTGCGGGTTACTTTCATGCCTTCTTTCGTGGGCTGGTAGCTGAATATTACTTTTCCGCAGGCATTGCTGATTTCCTTGTTGGTGCGGGGAGTTACTTTCATACCTTCCAGCAGGCAGACAATGGTCTCCAGCGTGCAGTTCATAGTTCTCGGCAGAAGGATATTCTCGGGAATGGTTGTATTGGCAGCATACGCATAGAGCGTGCGGGCCGGTGTCGGGTCGTTCAGTGTCACGATTCCCCATCCTTCGGCAGGCTGCTGCAACTTCTTTTCGTCCACTTTCAGGGTGTCGGTCTGCTGCATTTCCTTGGCTCCTAAGTAAGCTTCCATTGTCAGTGGTTTTCCATCCAGGCTGTTCACTGTCAGGAAGGGTTGCAGGCTGGCTTCTTCGGTGCCTGTTATGGCGACCTTTTCGGGCATCAGCTTGCTTTGGGCTACCAGCGATACGATGGTAGACAAACCTTGGTTTTCAGCTTTTGACGGGCGAAGGGCACATACGGCTACTTCCGCTTCCAGTCCGGCTGCCTGCTGCAAGGTGACATCCAGGTTCACTAATTCTGCCTGGGTGCCGTAAGCCGAACGGATGACTTCCGATGCCGGACGGAGACGGTAACCGGCATCCTGCAGTGATACGCCGCAACGTCCCAATTGATACAGTTCGGTCATGTAGCGGGCAATGGCGTTGCGGACAGCCTGCGGATTGTCTTGGATGCCTCGGGTCAGTTCGGCTACCTTTGCTTCGATAACGGAGCGGTTGCCGGGCTGGAATTGTGCTTTCAAGCTTTTCAGGGCTTCATCGTATCGTGACCAGGTTGAGGCCACGAAGACGGGCATCATGCCGCTGGCTACTGCTTGTGCTTGTCCCATACTTCCTCTTGCGGAAGGATAGGCGTAAGGGCGGGGCTTCACTTCCTTCAGTGTCCAGGTGAAGGATTTCATTCCGTCTCTCTGAGCAATGGACGGCTGGGCAGAGGCGTTCAGCAGTTCATAGTGTACCGATTTTCCGGCTGGTACGTTCAGGCGGAAGGTGAATTCCTTGATGGGAGAAAGTTCTTTGACCGGACAGCAGACATCAAGTTCCGGCAGGTAACCGACTTTGCTCACAATGGAGTAGTCCAGCACGATGGTGGCACCTAATTCAAGTCCGGTGTGCACCACGACCATTTCTTTCAGCTGGTTGTAGGCCGGTGCGTTGGCAGCAGTGGCAGGCAACACCTCTACGAAGGCATTGGCGGGTGTCTGAACCACGGTGCCATCTTTCTGGCGGGTGTAGGACGCGTGAATCTCCAGCTTCTGGAAGTCGGGGTTATACACGATAAATGTTTCTCCGTACAGACCGTTCATGGCGGCATGGGTGAACAGGGTGAGTTCCTTCTGTACCCGCATCTCCTGACTGCCGTCGGCACGCAGGGTGTACGTTTTCGAGAGTTTGCGGAATTCCGCTTCTGATGCGGCTCTGGCCGGCAGTACAGCCAGCAAAAGCATTCCTATGATTCCTATGTAGATTGATAATGTTTTCATTACGCTTCGTTTCTTGTTAAATCCTCGTATGAGTGGTTATTTCTTTACCACAATATATTCTCCATATCCCTTGGCTGTGTTCACCGCATTTCGGAAACTTTCCCAGTCGGATGCTTCGTAGACCCGCTTCTTCAGGCGCAAGGATGTTTTCACCTGCAACTGGTTGCCGTTTTGGCCCATGTATCCGGTGAATCCGGCTCCGGAGCCGTCCATCTGGTCGCGTTTCTCCTTTCCTTGCCATTCGTATCCGGCAGGAAGTTTTAGGTTTTCTTCCATTTCCACCAGACGGGAGCAACCGTCCTTGAAACCGTAGGTTCGTTTCTCCAGGCTGGTATCTATCCGCAGGTAGGAGAGGACTTGCGTGTAGAGGTTGTTCAGCACGAAGGGTTTGAAAAACATTTCTCCCTGGTCGCCCTTCAGTGCATATTCCGGAATTTCGTAGCGGAACGTAATCCGGATGGGGGCACGCTGGTAGTCTTTCGGTGTTCGTCCGTAGTCCACACTTTTCAGTCGGGCTTTAGGCGATACGTTCAGCAACTGGTGTTCCATGGTATGTGCCCATTCGCTTTGGAATCCGGTGGTGAAGATGCGGCGGATGTTACTGTCACTTTGTCCTTCTGCTTCGATGGTGAAGGTACCTTTCAGTGTGCCTTTTTCATCGAGGGTGTTCTGTGCTTTGATGCGTACGTAATGGTTTTCCGGGTCGGAGATGGGAGTCAGGCACAGGTCGGTGCCTTCCGGTGTGCCCGGCAGGTAATTCTGCTGCTGTTCGGCACTGCTCCACAGTTCCCGGCAGAAAGGTACCCATGTGGGGTCGAGCGGCATCATCGTGCCGTCACTGAGTTTCACTACAGCCACGCAGTGATTGAAATGGTCGGCTGGAATGGTCTCTACCCGGCTGCCAGCCATAGTCATGGCCGGAAAGGCTTCGAATCCTGCCATCCGCAGGAAGGCAATCAGCGTGCCGGCAATGTCCTTGCATACACCGCAGCGGTCGGTGTAATTCATTTTCAGGCTGTGCAGGGTGAATCCTTCTCCCTTTCCCATGGAGATACCTGCATAACGGATGTTGTCGGCCACCCAGTGGGTGAGTACCGCCACTTTCTCCAGTTCGGTATTTTTACCCCGAATGAGTTCGTCTACTTTCTTCTGGGCTTCCGGAATGGCGGTGAAACTGCCGTAGTCTTCGTTGACTCCGTAGAACCAGCGTGACTTTTCTTTCCAGTCGGCAGTGGTAGACATCATCAGCTTCGGTGCGGCGTCATAGAAATCGACCATATTTGGTTCCCGACGAAAGGGCAGGATGGCATCTTTAGCAAAGGTATAGACTTTCCGTCCGTCTTCGTAGCGCATGGAAGAAGCGCAGCTGCCCTGATAGAACTGGAATTGCATTTCTTTTTCGGCCGGCAGACTGACGCGGTACACTTTCCGCAGGGTAGGGTCGTCCGACCAGAAGGGTACAATGTCGTAGAACTGTCCGCGCATGGGCGGGATAAAGCGGGAGTCGTCGCCTGACTGGGGTGCATCCCCCAGCAGGGCATACGTGAATCCTTTCTTATCGATTTCATAGTCGATGATGTCGCCCGGTTGCAGTGCCCCTAGTTCCAGCATAATCTGGCGGGCTCCCCAGTAGATAGCTCTGGCCGGAGCGGCATAGTCACAGGCCTTGGTCACATCGACCGATGTATAGGTTCCGTCGGCATGGTAGATGGTCACTCGCTTGAAGGTGGCAGCTGCCGTCAGCGGGTCGTAATCGTATTTCAGTACCCGTTGCTGCAAGGCTCCGGCAGTTGTCTGCACCCGTACGGCCCGGCAGACCGCAAACGAACCTTGTCCGGTGGGTTCCACCGTCACATTGGTACTGTCCAGTAAATTCACACAAGGATAATCGGCATATTGCTTATCCAAAGAAACTGCCCCGCCGTTTCTCCACGACTGGGCATGCACGGCCGTCCCTCCTCCTATCAGGATGGCGGCACCTGCAAAAAATAGTTTTGTCTTTTTCATATTTTTCTGATAGATTGCCTGGTAAAAAATAGTGGTCTTAAAGGTAGGTATTCTTGTGTAGCTGACCTAACGATTGGGGAATTTATTTTTCATTGATTTCTCCGTAATTGATCAGGTTTTGGTATATTTGTAGGAGATACAACTTTTGAACTTTAAAAATATACGTTATGAAACACATCCTGATTCTTCTGTGTGCCCTGTTAGGGCTTGGCGGTTGCCAAAGCAGCAACAATACTGAGATAGATAACCGGACGGTGCAGACGTTCGACGTATCGCGTTTTATGGGGAAGTGGTACGAGATAGCCCGTTATGACCATCGTTTTGAAAAGAACATGACCCGTGTAACGGCCACATATACCTTACTTCCCAACGGGCGCATTAAGGTGCAGAACGCGGGATACAAGGATGGAAAGTACAAGGAAATCAAGGGAAAGGCCAAACAGCCCGATCCGAACGATCCCGGCAAGCTGAAAGTCTCGTTCTTCCTGTGGTTCTATGCCGACTATTATGTGCTTGATATTGACCCGGACTACCGCTACGTGCTGATAGGCAGTAGCAGCGACAAATATCTTTGGATTATGAGCCGCGAGGAAACCTTGCCCGACGAGGTGCTTCAGGAATTGATTAGAAAGTTGCGCCAGCGCGGGTATGATACGGACAGACTGGTGTTCAATTAATGAGAGAAAAAGAATATGGGAAATAAAAGAGTCCCTCTGCTTCACTTTGCGGCGAAAGTAGGGGGACTCTTATTTTATTGGCCGATAAAGAAGTCAGGTTTGTTTTTCAGGCCCTGAACCCGATGCGGCGGATGGGCTGCGGTTCTAGTTTCACTACTTGTTTACCACGGAGGCGGTTACCTGCCTTCACGACATCTTCCTGGGTGATGGTACGGAACAGGAAGGTATTGTCGGGAATAGAAGGTTGCGACATGATACGCTGGGCCATGCATTTGATGATACCCTGCTCAATCAGGTTGTGCAGCCAGCGTCCGTTGCCGAAATACTCGTCGTGCTGGGCGGTGGCTTCCACAATCAGGGTGTACAGTTCCTTGTCCGCTTCGGAGGTCAGCTGGAAATTGCGCTTTTGCAAGAGACGGTGCGCCATTTCCATCAACTCGTCCGCATTGTAATCGTCAAAGTAGAACTGGAGAGGGAAACGCTCCTGCAAGCCGGGGTTGGTACGGAGCATCTGCTGCATCTTGTCCTCGTAGCCGGCCAGGATGATAATCATATCAGGGTTTGGTTCCGAGAGCACGGTGAGCAGGGCGTGAATCACCTCTTTCCCGAAATCTTTCGTTTCTTGTTTCGTGGTAATCAGGGTGTAGGCTTCGTCGATGAAAAGTACGCCTCCCCGGGCTTCCTCAATGGCTTGCCTGATGTGCTTTTCTGTCTCACCGATGTATTCGCCCACCAACTTGGTGCGGCATGTCTCTATGGTATGTCCGCTGGAAAGGAGTCCCATCTGGTGATACAGCTGTCCGATGAGTTTGGCCACCGTCGTCTTTCCTGTACCGGGATTGCCTAAGAACAGCATGTGGTGGCGGTTGTCCAGCTCCGTATCGAGCCCTAATTCCATACGCCGTTTCATGAAGGCGGCCAGCATCCGGGCCTCCTGCAAATCTTCCTTCAGGCGGGTCAGTCCTACCATCTCCTGCAAAGCCCGTTCGGCATCCGATGGTGTATTATCTTCGGGCAGGGGACTATCTTCTTCGGTATGTGGAAGCGGCTGTTCTTCGTCAAATGGCAGAGGAAGATCATCTACCGGAAAGTCTTCGTCCGGGTCATCGGTTTCCGCCTTGTCGGGTGTATAGATGGTGTTCTCTTCCGTAAAGATGCGGCTCATTGCTGTGCTGCATCTGCGCAACTGATAGGTACTGTCCATCGTACCGTAGAAGATGAAGATAGGGTTGGAAGAAACTTTCTGTTCCATCAGGTTTCCTAACAGGTCGAGCAGGTTGGATTCTTGTCGGGAGTAGTCCATGTAGGGCACTTCCACCAGTACCACTTTTCGGGTATCCATCTTCTCTTGCAGGACTTTCCATTGCAGGGAACCCTCCAGCAATTCCTGTAGGGAGAAATGGCTGCAAAGATCGGTCTGCTTTTCACAAAAATGGAGAGCCAGCAGGCGGACGGCATATTTGCGGGCCTGATTGCCTGAAACAAGCAGGTGAGGCACGGCAAGCTGATGGCTGTCGAGGGCATATAATGTTTCGAGGAACTGCCGGATGAGGTTCGAATCACACTGTTCCTGGTGCATCCAGGAGAATAAAGGCAGGAAACAGAAGGTCTCAGCAAAGTATTTTTCTTCAGGGCGGGTCTGGAAATCCTCCACCTCGGTCTTGTCCCAGCATTCGTAGCCGGAATAGAGTTCTAAGAGTGTCCATCCCACCGGGTGTCCGTTGCGGTAGACGTAGATACGGTAGAGTCCGGATTCCCATTCTTCTTCAGAGAGTATGTCGAACCGTACTTTCCGGGGCCTTTTCCCTTTCAGTGAACGGGTGTCACAGCCCAGCAGGCGGTATTCGCTGGAATATACCCGGATAGAGAGTTCCTGGGTATCGGTAAAACCATCGGGATGAGAGATTTCCACGGCGAGGTGGTTGTGAGCATATTCGGGAGCACAGAGATCTTCAATAAAGGTGCGTGTAGCACGTAACATGACATTTTTCATATACAACAAACGAATTTTAAAATGAGAAAATAGAAATAGATAAAGATAGAAGCTTACGAACCCTGAAGGTCCGTAGCAGCGTAAATTCCCTCTCGTTTCCCCATCGAAAGAGAGGTGCGCGGCTAGTACGTCAAAGAGCACAACAATCCCGGCCTCCTTGTCGGAAGCAATAATTCATTCGATTCCTATGCTGAGAAAAATCCGATCAGGACCTCAGCGGAACGTAACGAAAACTTTGTGTGACATCTTTAACGATCATTTGTTGTATCTAAAATCAATGTGCGATGAAAACCACTTTATGCGGATTTTCGGGACAAATATAAGCATAACTCTTTAATTAACGAAGACTTAGGAAATAAAAATGTAAATGTACTCTTTTTCAGACAAAAGAACATATTTCTATAACAAAGAAATATTCTCATCCTAATCTTTTGTCTTTTTGTTCTTCTGTCTGAAGATCGTGCTTGTGGCAAAAATAATTCTCCTCGCGACCGTTGGCTTATTGAGGAATTATCCTTACATTTGGGTAAAGATAAAAAACGAAAGAATATGTCGCACACGAAATTTAATCTGCAACGGTTTCTGGATGCGCAGGAAGATGTGTATCCCGTGGCATTGAAGGAAATAAGGAATGGCGGTAAGCGCAGCCATTGGATTTGGTATATCTTCCCTCAGCAGAAGGGCTTAGGCTATAGTTACAACTCGGAGTTTTATGGACTGGATGGGGAAGAAGAGGCTCGGGCTTATCTGGCACATCCTATATTGGGTGTCCGTTTGCGGGAAATTTCCCGTGCCTTGTTAGGGCATCACGGTCACCGCACGGTGCGAGAACTGATGGGTTCGGAGGTGGACGTGCTGAAACTGCATACTTCGATGAAGCTGTTCGATAAGATTGCACCGGGAGAGGTGTTTGAGGAAGTATTGAAGGCATATTTCGCGGACTGAAAAATTTGTGTACGGAGATAATCAGTCGGTAAGGGAGAGCAGGAGTGATGCTTATATATGTTTCTTAACATAGAAGTGTGCGATTGTTAGATAAAATAGTAAATATTGTAATAATTTGTTTACCTTTACTTTCGCTGTTTTTAAAATCTAACGTATGAAATTTAACAAAACTCTATCTACAGTCTTGGTACTTTCTCTTGTCCTCCTTTTATTGTTCCTTTTTCTTTTCAGGAACCATCAGATGGTACAGTCGGGCGATATCCTGATTCCCCGTGCGTGGGAGAACTATATTTTGCTAGGAGGTGGTGATTACTTGCGTCATTATTTCTATGCCTTGACAGGGCTTTATCGGGAATTGCCTTGGGCGGTACGTATTTCGTACATTATTATCCAACTGTCGTGTGTGGCGATGCTGCTCTTGCTTTATATTTTATTATGGGATGTGCATAAGCGTCGTCAGGATGCCCGCGTATACCGTGCGTTGAAGGAAAAGTATTATCCACGTTTCCAGGAAGTTGCTCAGGCAGAGGAAGTGCTTCCGGAGAATCGCTTGCAGGAAATCATGGGCATGGATAAGGATACGCATTTTTCTTACCGTGAGAACATGGCCTTGATTGACATCCTGCTGGAATTACATGTGGAAGTGGAACTTGGTCCGTCTGCCATAACTAATATGCAGTCGGTGATGTACCTGATGGGGCTGGTTCGCTTTATGGAAGACCGGATGGTGAAGGGGAAGGAAAAAGAAATCGAAAATGTGATAGAGGCTATTCGTATCTTACACATTGAATTGCCGGACAGTTTTATGACGGGACTGGTGAACCATCGGGATGTGCAGCTAAGAAAAGCAGCCCGTCTGTATTATATCATCAGCAACATGGAAGACCCGTTTTTGTACTTTGAAGACAATCGGCAGAAGGTGAGTTTTGTGCCATGGGATATGCTGGAGACGCACCAGATTTTTTCGATATGTTACTCCATGCAGAAACAGCTTCCTTCTTTTATTCCGGTGATGGATCGGCTGGACGGCCATGAGATAAAAGAGTTCTTTATCAAGGAAACGGCATACTGGGGAAATTCGCGCGACATGGAATACCTGTTGCGTTTCTTGCAGCATCCGGAACTTTCGGTACGGAAGGCAGCGATAGAGAGCGTGGCCATTCGCCGGATGGAGGAGGCAGAAAGTACGCTGAAGGAGATGTATTATATGCAGACGGAAGAACTGAAACGTGAAATCCTGCATACGTTGTATGTGGTGGCACCTCGTTCTTCAGATGAGTTTTTTGCACACGCCTATCGTGACACCTCGTCCATGCTGACTAAACGGGTGGCGTTGCGCTGTCTGCTGAAGTCGGGTGACGGAGGTGTAACCTTGTTTCATACTTTGAAGGAGAAGGCAGGGCCGGCGGAACTGATACTTTTCCAGCACGTGGAAGACCGCTTGATAGATCGTGAGGTGTCTGCAGGAATCTCTGTGGTGAACTGATTAGTTGATACAATTTAAAACGACGAACAAAATGAAAGAATTTATATTGAACTTTTACGGGCATGCCGTATTCATTTATTCCCTGGCTCTTATCCTTTCGTATGTGGCACTGATGTGGCTGGCGGAAATTTCCATTTTGAGAAACAAACGGCGCAACCTGGAGTCGTATGCCCGCAACCTGCTCCATAAGAGCTCTTTTACACCGGGTGTTTCCATTGTGGCACCTGCGTACAACGAAGAGACGACTATCGTAGAAAATGTACATTCACTTCTGTCGCAAGACTATCCTCTTTTTGAGGTAATTATTGTGAACGACGGAAGCAAGGACCGTACGCTGGAACGACTGATTGAGAACTTTGACCTGGTGGAGGTACCTTATGACTACGTACCCCAGTTGAAGACAAAGCCCTACCGGAGGATGTTTAAGTCTACCCGTCCTGAATTTGCCCGCCTGAAAGTGGTGGATAAGGTGAACGGGGGTACGAAAGCGGATGCGGTAAATGCTGGACTGAATGCGGCGGTATTCCCTTATTTCATCAATACGGATGTAGACTGTATCTTGGCGAAGGATGCTATTTTTCGATGTGTGTTGCCGCTGCTGAAGCAGGAAAACATCATTGCGGTGAGTGGAGCCATGGCCTTGTCGAATGGCTGTAAGGTAGAGAAAGGGCAGATTGTGGAAGCGTATCCACCGCACGCTCCGGTTCCGTTGTTTCAGACATTGGAGTACATGCGCTCGTTTCTGATTGGAAAGATGGGATGGTCTGCCATCAACGCTATGCCCAATGTGTCGGGAGGCTACGGGCTCTTTAACCGTGAGGTAGTGATGGCGGCTGGCGGATACAGTCCGGATTCCTTTGCCGAAGATATGGATATGCTGATTCGTATGGTGGCCTACTGTTGTGAGACCAAGCGGCCGTATCGGGTGGTGCAGATTCCTTATACCTGCTGCTGGACGGAAGGACCGGCCACGCTGAAAGTACTTTCCCGTCAGCGCGTCCGTTGGGGACGAGGACTTATCCAGACTTTCTACAAGCATCGCAGACTGATTGGGAATCCCCGTTATCGTCAGTTGGGGATGGTGACCCTGCCTTATCTGCTGGTATTTGAGTTGACGGCTCCTCTGATTGAGTTTCTGGGCATGCTGACATTGATTTTTCTGGGTATTACGGGAGGCGTGAACTGGGGCTATGCCCTGGTGATGTTCCTGGCCATCTATACATTTTGTATCTTGCTGTCCTTGTTTCTGATTTCGTTTGACTATACGATAGGCGGCTCGTATAAGAAGATTAAATCCTATCTATGGATATTCCTTGCGGCGCTGACCGAACCCTTCTTCTATCACCCCATGGTCGTGTTTTTCTCTTTGAGGGGCTACCTGAATTACCTGACCGGACAAAAGGCCGTGTGGGGAGAAATGACCCGAAAAGGATTCAGCAAAAAAGAGAGTACAACTAAATAAGAATACAGATGAAAACAAGAATAAAAAAATGGGCGTTGATATGGCTGGTCGGCTGTTGCTGTATGGGACAGATGTATGCCGGAACGATAACTGCCAACGATTACGATAAACAGCTCAAGGCCTTGTATGAGAAAAAGTCCTGGAACGACATGAAACCATTGCTTGAGGAAGCACTGAAACGATATCCCAATGACTCAGACCTGAACCGTTGGGCCGGAATGTATTTCTGGCAGCAGAAAGATACCGATAATGCCCGCTATTTCCTGATAAAGGCTGTACGGCAGGATGGGGAAAGTTATCAAGCCAAATGGCAGTTAGCTACACTGGAAGAGGAAATCGGACAGCTCTCGAGTGCCATTTGTTATGTAAACGAATTGCTGGAACTCTATCCGTATGATCAGGCTTTGTGGAAAAAGAAAATTGGTTTGTATCGGAAGCAGGGAAACCAGATTGAAGCTGACCGGTTACTGGAACGACTGTATGTCATTTATCCTACCGACAGTGTGGTGCGGAAAGATTATGTGAACCGGCTGGAAGAGAAATATATGGCTGAGCAGAAACGGGGAGAATATGAAAAGGCAATGGGTAATCTCCGCACGCTGTTGAAATACAAGCCTGAGGAACGGGATTATTATTTAGCGTTGAGCAATATGCTGCTTCGGGAAGGGTGTTCGGAAGAGGCGGTAGCTGCCTTGTCGGAGGGGCTGGTACATCTTCCGGGTGACGAGGCCTTGCTCAGAAAGAAGGCTTCCATTCTGGCAGAACGAGGGAACGACAAGGATGCAGTGGATTTGCTACGAAAGAGCAGGTCAGGCGGACTGCAGCGGGAAGCTGCAGGAGTGATGCTCGAGGCTGCCCGGAAAGAAAGTTGGAAAGACCCGTATCTGCTGTATGGGCGGGTATATGATGCCCAGCGGTCTGAGGAAGCCTTGGATTACTTGATTCGTACGTCCATCTCCAGAGGATATGATGAAGATGCGTTGTTCTATCTGAATGAATACAAACGGCTGCACGGTGAAGATGAGTTTGTTTTATACCGTCAGTACCGCGTGCATCGCCGGATGGGGGATATGCCTGCTGCTGTGTTTGCATTGGAAAAACTGGTACGTATGAAGCCGACGGATACCGACGGGGTACAGGAGCTGGTGTCACTGAAACTGGAAAGGGCAGACCAGGCTATGGCGAGAGGAAATTATGCCGACGCGTTGACCGATTTGGATGCGGCCTGGTCGCTTTCCGAAGGAACGGAGCTGGAAGGAGTTGCTACGCGAAAACGCCTGGATTGCTTGTCGGCCATGAACCGACACGGACAGGTGGCGGCAGTGGTGGATTCTTTGCGCAGAGTTAAGGGTGATCAGTCTCTTTATGTATCGCAAAAAGCGTGGGCACTTAATCGGATCGGCCGTTCGGCAGAGGCGCTGGATGAACTGGAACGTAACTGGATGGCGGATTCGGAATTGTATGAGGAGATAGCCATGGCTTATCTTCGGCAGTTGCTGGAAGAGGGAGCCAACCGGGAGGCATACCGTGTAGCTGCACACTGGACAGCAGTGGCACCGGACTTAAAAACAGCATTGATGTATGCGGTACGCACATCGGAAAAGATGGAAGCCTACGATGAAACAGAAAGCTATGTGAATTCAGGTTTGCAGCGCTATCCTCAAGAACCTTTCTTTGTCATGAAGCGGGCTGCTGCCTTATATCGTGACGAACGGTATACGGAAGGCATTGATTTGCTGACTCTCTGGGCGGATTCATTGTCGGGGAATAAGGAAATCGTACAGGCCTATGCAGCCCATGCACAGGGAAAGGCCGAAGCACAGTTGAAGGAGAAACAGACATCGCAGGCACTTGCTACGGTGGACAAGGCTTTGTCGCTTGATGCGGCCAATCCGGAGTTGTGGAATTTGAAGGGACGCATACAGGAGCAGGCAGGTGATTACCAAGGAGCTTATCAGTCGTATGTGCGGTATACGCCTCCGGTGTGGCAGGAAGCGGAATACCGACAAATGCTGAAAGGGGTGCAGCGAAAGGGCTACCGTAATCGGCTGGAGACAGATTTGCTGTTGGGATGGTATGCCGATGGAGGTCGGTCGAACACGGTGTCATCAATCTCTTACACTCGTTTACAGAAAAGAGATACGTTTACAGGTACGGTCAACTTAGCTTCTCGCCGTGTGGATGTGGAGGAAGGAGAGGTGCCGGCGACAGACAATTCCGGTGTACAGTTGCGCTTGGACTGGGTGTATCGGTTCGGTACCCGATGGACCGGAAACCTGGCCTTTGCCGGAGCAGACCATATTTTCCCTTCCTGGCTGGGAGAGGCTGGCATCAGTTACTATTTCCCGAAAGACGTGGAATTGGGTGTTTCCGTAGGCTACAAGAAAAATTATGTGCCGGCTGTTGAGACTGGCGAGGGAGTTTCGGGTAACATGTACAACCTGCGACTGACCAGTGCCCTTTATCGGGAGCAGTGGACTGTCCGGTTGAATGGCGACGGGTATCTACTTCAGAAGAAGCCGTATTTCAACCTGAATGCACAGGCTCGCTTCTATCCGCTTCAAGATGGGCATACTCATCTGTTGGGTACTGTAGGAGCCGGTACGGCCCCTGAGTCGGAATTTGTGGACAAACTGATGCCGGGCAGTTTTGAGAAATGGAATTTTATGGTGGGAGTAGGTGGTGTGTACATGGTGAGCAAGCATGTATCTTTAGGGCTGATGGCTACATACTATCATTTCTATAACCAGTCTTCTTCTGCTGTGGAAGAGGATGCGTCATACTCCCGTTACAAAGATTTATATAATGTCTATGCGCAACTCATTTTTAGTTTCTAAGTTTGTCCGTCTGTTGTGCCTGACCGTGGTGTGGGGCTGTAGTGTGACGACATACGGCTTTCGTCCGGCAGGAGGATTTGGCTCATACAAAGAGTTTGCTATCTTGCCTTTGCAAGAGGAACAGAAAGCAGACTCCAAGTGGGCTTCCTATTTGTGGAGGCAGTCGGCCCGCAGGGTAACAAACAAGAATTGCCTGACGGAAGTGGAAAAGCCGGACGGGCAGTTCCGAGTGTATGTGCATATCGACCCGTCTTTGCGTGCGGACTATGCCGTTCGGACAGAGGGTGGAAAAACTATTCTCACGGCACCCACGGAAGAAAATATGCTTTGGCTCGTATATCAGTGGATAGCTCGGATGGCAGAGGAAGATGATCGTTGGCAGGCCAATGATTTAGAACCGGCAATTATCGGACTGAATGACGGAGCAAGGAGTTTTGATTTCGCTTACCGGAGCATTTACTCTCCTTCCATGGCCAATCCGGATGTGCAGGCTATCACAGCCAACCGCCATGTGGATTATCACTGGGGGCTGTGGGGACATAATCTTCGCAAAGTATTTGGTAGCGATAAAAACATTCCTGAAACGGCACGGGCACTGGTGGCAGGAAAACGTATCCCTGCGCAGTGGTGCTTCTCGTCGGATGCACTATATAAAGCTATCGAATCGTATATTTTAGAAAATTATGGTGACGGAACAAAGGCAGCTCCTTCTTTGTTTGCCATTCTTCCAGATGACAATCACGAAGTATGTCAATGTGACTTTTGCCGGAAGGCTGGAAATACTTCGGCCAATGCGACTCCGGCAGTCACCTCCTTATTACGGAAGTTGGCAGTTCGTTTCCAGGCGCATAGCTTTTATACTTCTGCTTACGCAACGACCGTTACTCCTCCCGCAACGTCTTTGCCCGAGAATGTGGGCGTGATATTGAGTGCGATAGACCTTCCGCTGAGTTTTGTGACTACACAAGGAAAAGCTTATCAGGAATGGACGAATCTAGTGACTCGCTGGCAGAAGGTGACGCACCGGATACTTGTGTGGGATTATATGCGTAATTTTGACGATTACCTGACTCCTTATCCTTGTCTGGGTAGCATTCAGAATCGGTTGCGGACTTATAAGCGTTTAGGAATATGGGGCGTATTCTTCAACGGCAGCGGAGATGACTATTCCACTTTTGATGGCGTGCAGACTTTTGTGCTGTCTTCTTTATTGAAGAATACAGAACTGGACGTATCTCAGCTTGTGAAGCGTTATTTCCGTCGGTTTTATCCTCAAAGTGGCGATTTACTGGCTGCATATTACCTGAGTTTGGAGGAACAAGTACGCGGCAGGCGTACAACACTGGAATGGTATGGAGGCATATCCGATGCTGTGAACGCCTATCTGTCTGTCGGAGAGTTTCAGCAGTTCTATACCGCATTGGACCGCTTGTCGAAAACGGCAGGAGAGGAAGAGCGAAAACGGCTGAATCAGTTGCTCACGGCCCTGAACTTTACGCAACTGGAATTGATTCGTAGCGGAAAGGGCGTATCGTTGCAGACTTCCGAGTTTTTGGATTTACTGAAAGGCTACAAAAGCTTCCCGAATTGGAGTCGGTATAAGGAAGCCAACGGTTTACTGGATGAATACGTGTCAGAGTGGCAACACATCTGCTTTCATGCTCCGCAGAAAGGAAATCGGTTGTCTGGTCAAGCTGTATCCATGTTTTCCTCGGACGGGAGTCATACTACACCGGTTCTTGCATGGACAGACGGGTATTATGGTTTTCTTCACGACTATCATCTGCACTGGGTGATTACTTCTCAGAAGGAATGGCAGCTTGTTATCTCCAAAGGGCAGCCGCAACGTTCCGGAAGGATGGTACTTTCGTTTCTTCATGCTCCGGCTTGGAAGATAGGAAGTCCGTCGGAAGTAAAAGTCTTCCAGGGTGAGAAATTGTTGGGCAGCTGGAAAGCTTCGTCTGCTCCGGATGATTTTTCAATTGTCAAGGCAGTCGTAAATACCAAGGCAGCCGGGTCGCAGGGAGATATAAAAATAATAATAACTTCAGGTCATCTCAAAAAGATGGCTTGTGATGAAATAGAATGGTATGAAGGTAATGAGTAAGTATTTGTGGGTGGCCGTATGTTTGTGTTACAGCCTCTGTTTTCTGGCAGGATGTCACACCCGGCTGCAGACGACCAGTGTCAGTGTGACGGACGCCAACCGTCATTATTATCCAATCAGGACCGGGCAAAAACTGGCATTGGATTATGAACTGAAGAACACGGGAGATGCCGAGCTGATTATTAGTGAGATACAGACCACGTGTGGTTGCATTACGGTGAACGAAGGTCGGAAGGTAGTGCCCTCCGGACGTTCAGTAGTGCTGAAGTTTGAATATGACAGCTCTAAGAACATCGGTTACGTGGCGCACGAAATTCTGCTTTATGGTAATTTTGATTCAACCAGCATGTATCGTCTGACCTTTGATGTAAATGTGGTGCCGCATGCCGATTATACCCAGGATTATGAGGAGCTGTATGAGGACCGTCAGTCGCGCTTCCCTTTGCTTTCAAAGGAACATGCACGAGACCGGAAGAATTATTATGTAGACAGTGTCACGAAAGACCAATGATATGTATGTAAATAAAATGGAAAGAAATATGTTAGCTTATACGTATATGGAGCACGGCCGTTTCTCATTGATAGAGAAGCCTGTGCCCGAACTGAAAGACCCGAAGGACGCCCTGGTGCGCGTCACGTTGGGAAGTATCTGTACCAGTGATTTACACATCAAGCACGGTAGCGTGCCGCGTGCTGTACCGGGCATTACGGTGGGGCATGAGATGGTGGGCATCGTGGAACAAGTTGGAGCGGAGGTCACTACCGTGAAGCCGGGTGACCGGGTGACGGTCAACGTGGAGACTTTCTGCGGAGAATGTTTTTTCTGCCAGCACGGGTATGTAAACAATTGTGAGGACCCCGACGGAGGATGGGCACTGGGTTGCCGCATTGACGGGGGACAAGCGGAATATGTGCGGGTGCCGCATGCCGACCAGGGGTTGAATCGCATTCCCGACGGAGTGACGGACGAGCAGGCGCTTTTCGTGGGCGATATTCTGGCTACCGGTTTTTGGGCTGCCCGTATCTCGGAAATTACGACCGAAGATACGGTGCTGCTGATTGGAGCCGGACCTACGGGAATCTGTACGTTGCTCTGTGCTCGACTGAAATATCCGCGCCGTCTCATTGTATGTGAGAAATCGGAAGAGCGTATCCGTTTTGTGCAGACCCATTATCCCGAGGTACTGGTCACTACACCGGAACAGTGTCAGGAGTTTGTGAAAGCTCACAGCGTGCACGGAGGAGCCGATGTAGTCATTGAAGTGGCCGGAGCCGATGATACCTTCCGGCTGGCTTGGGAGTGTGCCCGTCCGAATGCCATTGTGACCGTCGTGGCCTTGTACAACCGTCCGCAGGTACTTCCCTTGCCCGACATGTACGGCAAGAACCTCACCTTCAAGACAGGCGGAGTAGACGGTTGTGACTGTGCCGAAATCCTCCGGCTGATAGCGGAAGGAAAGATTGACACTACACCGCTCATTACACACCGCTTCCCGCTTAATGAGATAGAAGAAGCTTACCGCATTTTCGAAAACCGTCTGGATGGGGTGATTAAGGTGGCGGTGAGTCCTCGAAATGATAAATGATTCGATACTGCAACTAAAAAGATACAGACTATGCGAAAGAATTTTGGAGTAAAAACATGGTTGTACCCGATGCCCGTATTTATCGTGGCAGCGTACGACGAAAATGGAAAACCCAATGCCATGAATGCGGCGTGGGGAGGAATCTATACGGATGACATGGTAGGCATCTGCCTGGCCGAAGGACACAAGACGACCCAGAATATTTTGGCCACAAAGGCTTTTACCGTGAGCATGGCTACAGCCGACCATGTGGCAGCTTGCGATTATGTGGGGCTTGTTTCAGGAAAGAAAGAACCGGATAAATTCGCTAAAGCTGGTTTCCATGCCGTAAAATCGGAGTTTGTGAATGCACCGCTCATTGAGGAACTGCCTATGACGCTGGAATGTGAGCTGGTTTCATACGACCAGGAGAGCAATCATCTGGTGGGCCGTATTGTCAACGTGTCGGCAGCAGAAGAGATTTTGGATGAAAACGGACAGATTGACCCTGCCCGTCTGAAACCGATTACGTACGACCCGATTCATCATCACTATCTGGTGATAGGAGAGAAGGTGGGCAATGCCTTCTCCGACGGGAAAGCACTGAAGTAAAACATAGCCGCCACGCATCTTGGAAGGGATACGTGGCGGTTTTTCTGTGTATTAGGAGTTTCAGTAGCAATAGGGGTTATGCTCCTGTCTGCGCTGCCTCTTTCAATTGAGATTTTAGTTTCTCCATATCTTCCGGAGAAGCTGCCGATTTGAACTTGATTTCTCCATCCTTCCCGATAATTACGCAACGAGGAATGGAAAGTGCTTTTTGTGCATTGCCGAAGGTTGTGTATATTTCATCCTTAAACGCTTCCTGCACACGTACATGCTCACCCATCAGGTCATAATGTGCTGCCATCTTGCGCCATTTGGCATCTTCTTCCGGGCGGTCGATGGAGAGATACAGCAGTACGATGTCGTTCGCTTTGGCATACTCCTGTAAGGGTTTTACATAGGCGAAAGAAGCACGACAGGGACCGCACCAGGTTGCCCATATATCCATGAAGATAACCTTTCCTTTATATAAGTCGGTAATGTCTTTGAACGTCTTGGCATGGTTTACATTAGGAAAGTGAATGTAGTTGGGTATTTTAGCTTGATTGAAAGCCTTGTTCTTGGCAATGGCCTCATCTATAAGTGGTTGCCATTTGCTATGTGGATACAGTTGCTTGAATCGTTCTTCCAGCGGAAGTATTTCTGGGTCGTATTTTTCCTCGTTTGCGTCCCTCAGGAAAAGCAGTGCCATGGCCGATTCCTGCGCCTGACCCGTAAGGTTCTTTTCGATGTAATGGAAAATCAACTTATTGGGATTTTTTTTCAAGTCTTCATCTACCGGTTCTTCTTTAGTGTAGTAAGTAATGCCGGCATTGTTATAGACTACTTCATGGAAAGCGGGCGAGAAAGTGCTGGCCGGGTGATTTACCCGACAGAATTCCATCATCTTCTCCCATTCCTTGAGCCAGCTTTGCTTGGTGGTTTCAGAATAGCGGTAGGCAATGCCGAAAAGCTGGTTCTGGAAGGCCCACATCGTCTGTATGCGTGTATTTTGGCAGGCTTTTTCATATAAATCCTCATCCACACCTTTCATCTTCTCATCTAAGGCTAATACCGCATCCTGCAACTTTTTGCTGACTGAAGTAGCTATGGTGTCTTGGGCAATACCCCACTTGTCGCCTTTTCTTGAAAGTACATCAAACACGTCTTGTCCCAGTTCGTCCATTAGCCTTGATACCTCCATGTTCTTTTTATTCTTGCCTTCCAAAATAGAGATGGGATGCGTGGCTGCGGCATCAATTTGCAGGCGATAGTTTCCGCCATCGGCAATGAAGGAACCTAAGTAACGCTTTCCCCACAGGAACAGGCGTATCTGTTCGTACCCGTTACAGGGGAGTGTGAGACTAAACGTGCTGTCCGTATTCAGCTTCAATGTATCCTGAGATTGCGAATTAAACATTCCGTCGATGGATTTCTGATAGATAATTGTGCCTCCGTCTAAATTTTTTACCGAGCCTGTAATCTTTATTTCGTGTGAGTCGGTGCAGGAGGCAAATGTTCCTGCAAGTACACTGAGTGAAATGAATGCGATGTGTTTGGCTTTCATATACTATAGAGTTTAAGTTTTATGGCATATTATGTTATTGAGACCCAAAGGTAAGGACTTTTTTTGTTTGAGCTTATATTTTCCTTTGGAATTTGTTGTCTTTTTGATTTCAGCCTGCCAGATTAGGAATTGTGGGAGATATGAGGAGAGGCCATATTTTTGCTATTACCACTTCCATACGTTGAACTCACACATAGAAGTCCCTATATTACCCGTTCCATCTGTCCCTTCAATTATCCCGATGAAATTGGTGTTAATGTCGGAACAGAAAAATTCTACCTCTGCATATCCCTTCTCGTCCGTAATTATGTCCGGTTTCCACATCAGGACGTTGCGTGCATCGGGCATAGGCAGTAGCATGTCAGCTTCCGCAGGCTTATAGAACTCGCGCTTGCCGTAATAGCCCTTTACACGATACAGGCTATTCATGCGCAGAAGTTCTTCTTCTGAATAAAAAGGAGCTTGATATACAATGCTTTGAACATCTACCACACTGAAAGAAGTTCCAGAATTAGAAGTATCACCATTATATTTGAATTTAGCAATGGAATAGGTTTTACCAATGATTGGTTTCTTTCGACCTTTTGCCGGGCAATGACCAAATTCATTATGGTGAGCATTGTAATCCATTCTATAGTTGATTAAATAATTACATGAAGTACAGACATAAACAGAATTTGTATTCAGCTGCGCCAGACTGTCCAGCCTTCCCATCATCTTGTCCCTGAATACCCTTCCTTTCGTTCCTGTAACGGTCACTTCGGACAGAAGGATACTGCTGTCACGGCTTATGACGGAATTGTCAAACTTTTCTACTGACTTTACAAGATTCATGTCTTGAAATGCGGTATAGCATCTGAGATGACTTCTAAGACTGTCTACTATCTGGAAATCAGCCTTGAACGACACTTCCAGCTTGTACTCGTCCTTGTCAAGCAAAGGTTTCAGATAGACATAGCCGCCACGCAGGGCAAGCATCTGCTCTGTAGGGACTGCAAAGTTTCCCATCGAGTCTGTCATGACGAACTGTGTATCTGCATCCGGTCCGGCCACCTGGAGAAGCTGCTGCACGTTTCCAACCTCATTGCGTTTCCTTTTCTTTCCTATGGTCTGTCTTCCTAAAATCTCGTCAGACAGGAAGATGGCCGGCTCTTTGGTATCATCAAAGTTTTCCCATACATACCTTCTCCAACCTTGGGTAAGCAGAAGAAGGTCGAGCGACCGGAGCCTGTCTTTGTTCCCGTCATTGAAATAGTATGCAGGATTGCGTATGTTGCCTTTTATTTCAGAGGACAGCATGCAGTAGGAAAGCATATTCTCAGGAACCGCCTCATTGATGTATGAGGCATCGAAGATACTCAGACCGAGGTGTGCCACGACGGGTTTGCCATGTTCATCAGATACACGGATTGAGACTTTTCCTTTCTCCCTTGTGGCGTATCTCTCCTTGTCAGTTCTGATTTCTATGTTCAGCTTCCTTTTGGGGTTGAGATAGACAAGGCGTTCAGCAACGGGAAGTCCCTTTTCATTGTAAAGCGTAAACTCTGCTATTCCTTGAAGAGGGAACTCGCTCACAGGAATTCTTACCTTCAGGATTTCATTCAGGGTTCCTTCGGCCATGCAGTACTTCACGCCCCTCATTTTCCCCTCAAGACGTATCCGCTGCGGAGCTACACCCTTCTGCTGCGAAAGAAGGAACTCCATATATTCGTCGGTCTGCTTCCTTAAATGGAGTGAAAGACCGGAAGATTCCACATTTGGAAAACCATATTCAGTACCGTCATCAAGGACTGCGGTATAACGAGAACCCTTGTGAGGAAGAAGCATGAACATCCCCATACCGTCATGAAGAGACTCCAGACGTGCTATACGTCTGCCATCCTCACGAAGCTCGCCCTTCACATTTGCGGGCATCCCTTTCTTGTCAGTGCCCTTGAAAGCCACCTTTGCCGCCAAGCCGTCTATGAGACTTCCACTCTCGGGAAAGAAGGACAGGCGAGATACTTTCCGTTCTGTTTCACTGTCCTTTGCATGTCTTTTGTCAGTTATGTTCTTTACGATGCGTATCAATTTCGGATGGTAAGGTCTCAATGTATCAGCTGTGAATGAATACTTCGTGTAGGCATGTATCCGGTAATCTCCCGGTCTGAGATTCTTGTCCAAATAGACATGACCGTCAGATATGCCGGACTGTATGGGGTACTTTTCCTGCCATACGATGCTGTCTTTATCGTCCAGCATCTCAACGAACAGCGTTCTACTTCTGCCTGAAAGGGTTAGATTACCTCTATCAAAGACATAAGACTTGAACCACAGGTCTTCGCCAGTTTCGTGGATGCCCTTGTCGGTCTGGAGATAAGTAAGTTCTTCTAATAGTATTTGTCCGTTAACGGATAACGCGAACAATAATATTGAAAATAGTGTTAGAGCTTTGCTTGCTTTCATTTGTTGAAAAAACTGATTTCAGTAACGATTGTACCTTTCAAAGGTAGATAAATATTTTAACTCTTACTAGGAATCTCTTATCGTTTTTGATTTCAGCCTGCCAGATTAGGAATTGCGAGAGATAAATCTTACCTTTGTGTGTACGAAAGGATTAAAACGATACGGCCATGAACAGACTTTATCCGGTAGGCATACAGAATTTCGAAGATCTCCGTAGCAGGGGATATATTTATGTAGACAAGACTTCGCTTTTATATAACCTGGTACAGACAGGTAAATACTATTTCTTGAGTCGTCCCCGTCGGTTTGGTAAGAGTCTGATGATTTCCACGTTAGAGGCTTATTTCCTGGGAAAGCGTGAGCTGTTCAAGGGTCTTGCTATGGAAAGTCTGGAAAAGGACTGGACGGTGCATCCGGTGCTTCACATGGATTTGAATACGGAAAAGTATGATACGGAAGCAAGTCTGGAAAACAAGCTGGAACTGACGTTGAAGCAGTGGGAAGCAGAGTATGGCCATAATCCGGATGAGTATTCCGTGGCGACTCGTTTCGAAGGAGTTATTCGTCGGGCTGCGAAGAAAATGGGGCAAAAGGTGGTGATTCTGATTGATGAGTACGACAAGCCCATGCTTCAGGCCATCACGAATCCGGAATTGCAGACAAAATTCCGTAACACGCTCAAAGCTTTTTATGGTGCCCTCAAGTCGTGCGACGGTTCTATTCATTTTGCTATGCTGACGGGCGTGACGAAGTTCAGCAAGGTGAGTGTGTTTAGTGATTTGAATAACCTGCGTGATATATCCATGGTGAATCAATATGCAGAAATTTGTGGTATCAGTGATGCTGAACTTCATCAGTATTTTGAAGAGGATATTCATGCTCTTGCCGAAAAACTGGGTATAGATTATACTAAAGCCTGTGAACTGTTGAAGGAAAACTACGACGGCTATCACTTCTGTTATAATTCAGTCGGCATGTACAATCCTTTCAGTCTGCTGAGTACTTTTGCCAATATGCAGATAGGCAGCTACTGGTTTGAGACGGGTACTCCGACTTACCTGGTAGAACTGATGAAACTTCATCATTATCCGGTAGAAGAGATTGGGCACATCGTGACCAGCGGTCCGGTATTGGATTCCATTGATGCGGCTTCTACCGACCCGGTACCGGTCATCTACCAGAGTGGATACCTGACCATCAAGGACTATAACGCGGAGTTTGAGAATTATACCCTCGGTTTCCCGAACCGGGAGGTGGAGCAGGGCTTTCTTCGTTTCCTGCTTCCTCACTATGCGTCGGTGAGCATCAGCAAGTCTCCTTATGAAATCCAGTGCTTTGTGGGTGAGGTGCGTAAGGGGGATGTGGACGGTTTCCTGAGCCGCCTGCAGACCTTTTTTGATGATACTCCCTACGAACTGGCCCGTGACCGCGAGGTGCATTACCAGAACATTCTTTACATCGTGTTCAAGCTGATGGGCTTCCACACCGAGGTGGAATACCGCACATCGCGTGGTCGGGTAGATTTAGTGCTCAAGACATCCGATTACATCTACGTGATGGAGTTTAAGTTGAACGGTACCGCTGAAGAAGCCATGCAGCAGATAGAGGAGAAGGGCTATGCCTCTGCCTTTGCATCCGATGGCCGGAAGGTGATAAAGGTCGGGATAAACTTCAGTGACAAGACACGAAGCATTGAACGGTGGATTGTAGCGTGATTGAAATAGAATATTATAACAAAGGGGAAGCGGCGTATCGATGTGCTGCTTCCCTTTTTCATATACCATTAGTAGAGTCTTTTATTCCCCTCCAAAAAACTTCTTCCGATAATAAGAATCCGCCGTATACAGTGCTGCCGTCGGGTTATTACCCGTCACACGGTCCTTGGTTACGAGGGTGGTGACATAGGCATTGGAGTATTTGTAGAATAGGCTGTCGTGCCCCACGCAGAGACCGATGACTACATTCAGGTCGGTATGTGCTTCGTTCAGCAGACGGGCTTGCAGAATCGGGTTGCACATGGCGGCGCCGATGCTTTCACATTGTGCGGGGATACCCATCGACGTTTTGGGCTGGCCGGCTACCTTGCAGATGACCGAGTAAGCCTCGAAGCCATTGGCACGGAGAATGCGGGCAAAAATACGGGCTTCGCGGATGAGGCCGATGCAGTTGGCAATGCCGATGCGGTGCGCACCGATTTTTCGGGCAAACTCCATGATTTCCTGCACGCGGGTCCACTGGCAGTAGCCTTCGTATTCCACTTCCGCACTGGCAATCATAATCTCGCGGTTGCGTCCCTCGTCGTAATGCTCCAGTGCCCACTGGCGGTCTTCCTCTTTCAGATTTTCGGTGGGACAGAAATCAGGATAGGTGCGGTCTTTGTATTTGCAGTTCTGTGTGCCGCAGTCCACACAGGTTGGTATTGTTTCTTTTTCCATAAAGGCGTGTGTGATTGGTTAAACTGAGGACAAAGATACGAGATTTCTTTCCAATTGGTAGACAGAAAACCGTATTTGGTGGATTCTATTTTTTTATGTACGACAGATGTCGTAACTTTACGGCCTATTCAAAAAAAGTCTGCGTTATGCCCGTTATCGAAATCACCTCGCTGAAGCATCCCGGAGTGGAAGTGTTCAGCACCCTGACCGAAGCCCAGTTGCGCAACCGCATTGACCCGCAGCGGGGCATCTTTATCGCCGAAAGCCCGAAAGTGATTCGGGTAGCGCTGGAGGCTGGCTATGAACCCGTGTCCTTGCTTTGTGAGCGGAAGCACCTTACGGGTGATGCAGCGGACATTGTGCAGCGCATGGTGCATCTGCCAATTTATACGAGCGACCGGGAACTGTTGGCCCGGCTCACCGGTTATACGCTGACGCGGGGTGTGCTGTGTGCCATGCGGCGTCCGGCTCCGCGGCCGGTGGAAGAAGTATGCCGTGGAGCACGCAGGGTAGTGGTTATTCATGGGGTGGTGGATACCACCAACATCGGGGCCATCTTCCGTTCGGCAGCCGCACTGGGTATCGATGCCGTACTGTTGACCACGGATTCGTGCGATCCGCTGAACCGTCGGGCGGTGCGGGTGTCGATGGGGTCGGTGTTTCTGGTGCCTTGGACGTGGGTAGACCGTCCGCTGGAGCGGTTGAAGGAATTAGGCTTCCGTACGGCAGCCATGGCGCTGACCGACCGTTCCGTACCGCTGGATTATCCGCCGCTGAAGGAGGAGCCACAACTGGCCCTGGTGATGGGTACCGAAGGGGACGGACTGCCGGAAGCAGCCATCGAAGGAGCGGACTATGTGGTACGTATTCCCATGGCACACGGGGTAGATTCGCTCAATGTGGCAGCTGCTTCAGCTGTAGCTTTCTGGGAGTTACAATGTGGTGAGAACCATTGAAAAATAAGGAGTTTATGCTCCGAAAAAACTCCTTTACGCTTGAAATAAAACGTAAAGGAGTTTTCAGTAAAACGTCCTTGTGTTTCAATCCAAACGCAAGGACGTTTTGTATGAAATGCACTTGCGTTTTCATTGAAACGCAAAGGCGTTTTTTCGAGGGTCAGATTTCGTCCGGCCAAGGGCACGGTTTTCCGGTCTTTTTGAACGATGGGCGCTGTGCACCGGAGCTGCGGAGGAATTCGCCGAGGTTAGCCGAGAGTGATTTCACTACGTCCGGATAGCGTTCGGCCAGGTTGTGTTTCTCGCTGATGTCGGCCGGAATGTCATACAGTTCCTTCTTGCCCGTTTCGTAAAAATAAATCAGTTTCCATTTTCCCTGACGTACGGTACAGGTAGCGCCGATGCCCGGTCCTTGTTCGCCCCACAGGTTCGGACAGTTCCAGTAGAGACTTCTACCTTCCGACGGGTCGCCAGTCTGCTTGAGCAGAGGTACGAAACTTACGCCGTCCACGGTTTGCGGTGCCTTCCAGTCAGTAATGCCGGCCATTTCGAGAATGCTGGGGAAATAGTCTTCCACGATGACGTACTTGTCGCAGCGGGAATTGGGTTGAGCCACGCCCGGCCAGCTCACAATCATCGGTTCGCGGATACCGCCTTCGTAGGCCGAGCCTTTTCCGCAGTTTAGGGGAGCATTTTGTGTATAGAGCGGTTCGTCTCTCCATCCGGCACCGGTGGCATATCCTCCATTGTCACCACAGAATAGTATGATGGTATTGTTGGCTTCTCCGTTCTTCTCCAGCCAGTCCATGATGTCGCCCAGACTTTTGTCCATGCCTTCGATGAGGGAGGCGTAGGCTGCTTCCTTGTCCGACATGCCTTTCTTCTTGTATTTGTCATAGAAGCGCATATCTTTGTCGATAGGGATGTGGATGGCATAGTGCGACATGTAGAGGTAGAACGGCTGGTTGTATTCTTTGGCCTTGTCGAGGGCTTTCAGGGCTTCCTGTGTCAGGGCCTCGGTGATGAAAGTGCCCGTTTTCCAGTATTTCTCTAGTCCCGGTACCGACATGAGCGAAGTGGGGTTACCTTTCTCGTCATGTCCGTAGCTCAGTTCACTCAGGTATGTAGCCAGTCCGCCTGCCGCATGGCCGGCAATGTTCGTTTCAAAGCCGAAGTGACAGGGATTCTCTCCCGGAGTGTCGATGGCTCCCCAGTGTGCCTTTCCACAGTGGATGGTGTGGTAGCCGCTGTCTTTCAGGTATTGCACGAACGACTTGGCCACGAAGGTGTGGTTCGTGCCTTCCACCTGCGCAATGCCGTTGTAGTTCCAGTCGGGCAGTTGCAGTACGTTGCTTTGGGCATCGGTAGTTTTATTCTTTTGCAAGGTCCAGTTGGTCACCCGGTGGCGGGCCGCGTTGGCTCCGGTCATCAGACTGCAGCGGGTGGGCGAGCTGATGCTCGAGGCGTATGCCTGTGTGAACATCATTCCCTGACGGGCCAGACGCTCCATGTTAGGAGTTTCGTAACGTTCGTTGTACATGGTCTTCTCTGTCCAGAAAGGCAGTGAAGTGTCCTGCCATCCCATGTCGTCCACCAGGAAGAAAATGATGTTCGGACGTGGGTCGGGACGGTCGTTGGCCAGGGTATGCAACGGGGAAAGCACGGGGGCTATCCCGAGAAGTGCTAAAAGATTTTTGTTCATAATATCCATTTTTATATTAAATATTTACGTGATAAATGTTAAAGCTTTGGGTGATGTATAGAATGAAAGTGAGCTGCCCCAATAAAATAAAAGGTGTAAAGAATCGTATCAGTTTCATATCAATGTAAAGTTAATGGAAAATCGGAAAAAGGAGAAGTTTTTAAGAAGGTTATAAGGGAAAAAGTAATCTTCTTAAAAATTTCTCCTTTGGTTTACAAGGTTGGGAGGTTAGTCACCCTCTGGCAGACTATTTTCTTTTTACAAATTTCCGAAATAAACCGCTATAAGAAGGTGGGTAAACGTTGCATTAACAGTCGGTATTCTTTTTATCCGTATTTTTATGGGATAAAAACTGTTTTTTTTTACCTGTATTCTGACCTTTTTAGACAAGTTTTTTGTTTCTTTGTGTACTATTTCTGAGAAATGAAAAATATATATTACATACAACTGTTTATACTTCTTCTTTATTTTTCTTTATATTTTCCGGCGGATGCACAGACACTTTCCGAGAAGGATTTTCAGGTACTGAATATGAACGACGGATTGTCTGACAACGACATTCATTCCGTGACAAAAGATACGGAAGGATTCATGTGGTTCGGAACCGGCAGCGGACTGAACCGATATGACGGACGTACCTTCAAAGTGTTCCGGATGTCGGGAATCTTTTACCGGAGAATTGACAAGGTGATATCGCTGAATACGGACTACCTGCTTCTCCGTTCGGAACAGAACCTGTTTTTGTTCGACAAGAAATACGAACGTTTTCTTCCCGTATGCGATTCGGTGAGTAAACAGCCAGTGATGTTCGCCGATTTTGTAGCCGATTCTGACGGCAGTTGCTGGGGGGTATCTTCCGGAGAATTGTCGGAGGTGAATTTCCCCTCTTCCTTTATGCAGGACACAGCGTTTGTTTCTGTGCGTCATGTGGTGAACAATTTACAGAGCAATCCGTTTGTGGCGCTGTGTATGGGAGAAGACGGGAAAATATTGTATTGTGCAAGCCGGAATGGAACCGTCTATCGTTTTACACCCGGGCAAAGGCAGTTGACGAAGGTTTGTGACGGGCACTTGCCGTCTGTCAGGTGGGTATCTTCTTTACTGAACGATGATTCGTTCATTTGGATTCCTACCGTGGGCGACGGCTTGTATGGCTACGACCTGACAAACGGAAAATTGCATCACTGGCAATATATTTCAGAAAGAATGGAAGAGCAACTGTCGCATAACGATGTCTTTCGTTTGCTCCCGATAGGGAAATCCCGGTACCTGGCCGTGACCTGGAACGGATATACTTTGTTGAGTCTTACGCCGGAACGGGAAATCAAGTTGCGCGATTTTCAGTCTTTCCTTCATAACGGGAAACAATATTTCGAGACACGCATGATTTCGGGCTATTACGACGAGGAAGGATTGCTCTGGATTGGCACCGAAGGAGGTGGGGTGCTGTTTTCCGACCTGCGCCAGCTGTTTTATCATCAGTATGCACAGACACGTTCCAATGAAATTTGCGGCATCCAGATGGATGAAGAAGGTTACGTCTGGTTGGCTACTTTTCACAAGGGCGTGTTGCGGAGCACGCAGCCTTTTGACGTATCACATTCGCTGTCGTTTGAATCATTTGATACCGGAATTCCCGGTCTGAAAACCGTGCTTTGCAGTTCGTCGGACAAGAATGGAGGTTTCTGGTTCGGCACGCAGGACGGACGGGTGCTTCGTTACGGAAAAGACCGGAAGTGGGATGACATGCGGATTGGCACTTCCGGACAGCCTTCTCCGGTGGTATGGAGCCTGCTTATGGTTTCGGACGAACAGTGTTGGGCGGGTACCAGCGACGGCCTGTACTGGGTGGACTTTCAGCGGGGAACTTCAACGCACGTCAGCTGGAGTAATCCACAAATTCCGGATCATATCCATATACGTGCGTTGGCAGCCGGTGATAATCAGACTTTATGGCTGGGAACCGGAAGAGGCTTGCTCCGGCTGTGGATGAGTGGTACCAAGGTGCTGCGGACACATGCCGGATATGAAGCCAGGGCTGGTATACCGGATACGGAAATCGAAGTCCGCGCCCTGCTGTATGGGACAGACAAGAAACTGTGGGCAGGATATGCCGGAAGCGGTCTGGTGGCCTGTTCGCCAGAAGGAGACAGCATCCTGACCTGTTATACTACCGCCCAAGGGGTGTGCAGTAATTTTGTGACCGTACTGGCCGAAGACAACGACCACTCTCTTTGGGTAGGCTCCAACTCCGGTATTTCCCGCCTGAGCCGTCACTTGCAGTCATTCTATAACTATTATATTTCGGGTAGCAACCGTTCCGTCTTTTTCGGCAAGGACTTTCTTTTCTGGGGAAACCACAGTATGCTGACTTATTTCCGTCCTTCCGACCTTCGCTTTAATTATCCGAAAGAAAAGGGACGGGTGATTTTTACCGACCTGGAAGTGAACCACACCCCCGTGCAAATCGGGCAGAAGGTCAACGGGCAGGTGGTGTTACCTCAGTCGTTGCTTTATACTTCCGAACTGCATCTGACGCATGAGAATCGCAGTTTCTCCCTGCTGTTTACCAACCTGCTCTATCTGACCAAACTCCAGAAATACCTTTTCCGCCTGTATCCTTATCAGGAGGATTGGATTATGGCCGATGAAGGAGAAAAAATCTCGTACGACCGTCTGCCGGCCGGTACCTATACTTTCCAGGTGAAGACCATTTTCCAGGATCAGACTGAAGGGGATGTCAGTGCCCTGAAGGTGGTGATTGCTCCTCATTGGAGCGAAACCCTCTGGTTCCGTCTGCTTGTGGCGGCTGGCCTGATCAGTATCACGTTGATTTACCTGCATCGTCTGCGGTTGAAACAAAAGCGGATACAGTATGAGCTGCGCTTGGAGCATGAACTGTTTACGGCCAATATGGAGCGTAATAAGGAAGTGGAACTTCGCAAGGAGCGTGAGGCTTTCTTCACGATGGCAGCCCATGAGCTACGCACTCCGCTTACCCTTATCTTGTCTCCGCTGCGTGAACTGCTCTCCAAAATCACACCCGTACATCCGTTTTATGGCCGTCTGTCCCTCATGTTTAAGTATGCAGAAGGACTGCATACCCTGACCGACCGTTTGCTGTATATCCAGAAAGCAGAAGCTGGCATGGTGAAGCTGCGTCTGTCTACGGTGGACGTACTATCCCTGATGAGGGATGTGGCAGAAGGTTTTCAGCCGCTGGCAGCCGAACGCCGGATAACGTATGAATGTGTGCAGGGGCCAGAACATATTACGATATGGGCCGATCGGGAGAAGCTTTCATCAGTCATTCAGAACCTGATTTCGAATGCCTTTAAATATACGCCCGAAGAAGGAAAAATCAGTCTTTCGGTAGAATGGAAGGAATTCGACCAGAAACCTTTTTGCTGCTTTTCGGTGACGGACACCGGAAAGGGAATAGATGCGGGATTGTTGCAGCATATTTTTGAGCCTTTTGTGACCGGCGATGTAGCCCCTGCAGTCTCCAGCCATATGGGAGTGGGATTAAAAATCGTAAAGTACATTGTGGAGATGCATCACGGGTGGGTGAACGTGGAGAGTGAACCGGGAAAAGGAACCTCGTTCGCTGTGTATCTGCCCGAAGGAAAAGCGCATTTCGAAGAAAACGACTACACGTGGGATGAAACTCCGGATGCAGCCGATGAAGACAATTACAGAGAAAGCTTTCCGGACCTGATGCTACTACCGGAAGCAGAAGAAACCTCACGGAAAACGGAGGAAAAACATACTGCCACCCGTCAGACGGTGCTTATTATAGAAGACAATACCGACATGCGTCGTTACCTGCGAGACCTGATGAAGAAACACTATCGGATACTGGAAGCGGAGAACGGGGAAGAGGGAGTGAAGGTGGCCGTGGAACAGGTGCCCGACCTGGTATTGTCGGATGTAATGATGCCGGTGATGGACGGTTTTACCTGCTGTGCCGAGTTGCGCAAGCGGAAGGAAACGGCTCATATTCCCATTCTACTGCTCACAGCCAAGGCAGAGGATAAGGACTGTGTGGAAGCGTCCTATCGTGGGGCCGACGACTATGTGCGTAAACCATTCAATCCGGAAGTTCTGTTAGCCAAGGTAGCTCATCTGCTCGACATGCGCCGTCGCTTGAAGCAGATTTACACCCGTACGCTGCTGTATGCTTCTTCCGTATCGGCTGATAAACCCGAAGGCTCCGAAAGTGAGTTTATGCAACAGGTACTGTCGTGCATAGAGGGCCATGCCGGCAATCCCGAGTTCAATGTCAAGGTGTTGGCCGGAGAACTCCACATGAGTCAGGCTACGCTCTACCGTAAGCTGAAGCAACACACCGACCTGTCGGCTGTGGAACTGATTCGCCACATCCGCATGACGCAGGCCGCTTTCCTGCTGATGGAAACCAGTCTCCCAGTCACAGAAGTAGCCGAGCGCGTAGGCTTCAATGACCTGCCCACGTTCCGCAAGCATTTCACGGATATGTTCGGCGTGTCTCCTTCCAAGTATGCGGAGGATAATCAGAAGAACAAGTAAAAAGACGGTTCAGTCCCTTTGCAGCATTCTGTATTCATTGGGGCTGTAACCCACCACCCGCTTGAACATGCGGCTCATGTGCTGCGGATACTGGAAGCCCAGGCTGTAGGCAATCTCACTCATGGGCTTGGTGGTAGAAAGCAGCATGTCCTTGGCTCTTTCCACTACCTTTGACTGGATATATTCGGAAGCCGTCTTTCCCGTCTGTTTACTGATCATGTCGCCGAAATAGTTAGGCGAGAGGAATACCCGTTCAGCAAAATATTTCACCGTAGGTAACCCTTCTTCCTGAGGCGTCTGGCCGTCGAAATATTCATCCAGCAGCTGCTCAAAGCGTACGATGATGTCCTTGTTGGAGGCTTCGCGTGTGGTGAATTGCCGTTCATAGAAGCGCATGCAGTAGTCCAGCAGCAGTCCGATGTTGGCCGTAATCAGTCGTCGGCTATGCTTGTCGGCAGGACGTCTCAGTTCCGTATCGATTTTATGCAGGCAGTCTATCACCGTGTGCCGTTCTTCTTCCGAGAGGTGCAGGGCTTCGCGGGCTTCGTAAGAGAAGAAAGAATAATTCCGGATGTCATGTCCCAGTTGGGTACCGCGAATAAAATCCGGATGGAAGAGCACTCCGTATCCGGTGGGACGCGTTCCTTCCTGCGCGTGGATGGAAGCCACCTGTCCCGGTGCAAAACAGACAATGGTTCCTTCCTGGTAGTCGTAAGGCTGCCGGCCGTAGGTAATGTCTCCGCAGAGTGTATCTTTCAGAAACAAGGCATAGATGCCATAATTTATGGTAAATGGCTGTGTAGGCTGAGTAATTTTTGAAAGGTCTACCACGGTAACCATGGGATGATACATTTCCACTTTGAAGAATTTGTTGTATTTATCCACTGTGTCCAGTTCTATCACTTCTTCTTTCATCATCTGTCAATTTTATTTTCAGGCAAATGTAATACTTATTCTCGGGAATACCTACATCCGTGTTATGGAATGGCAGACATAAAATAAACGTAAAATCGAGCATTGGGGTAGAAACATCGGTAATTTGTATCATTGTCTATGGTTTCTTTTGCGTAATTTTGCCACATCCATAATTAAAACGACAAAAAGGAACAAACAATGAAGAACTTTGATTATCAAACCCCGACCCGTCTGATTTTTGGCCGGGATGTAGTGGCTGAACTGCCAGAGGTGATGCGCTCGTTCGGACGTCGCATCCTGTTGACATACGGTGGCGGAAGTATTAAGCGTATCGGCTTGTACGACCACGTGAAAGAACTGTTGAAAGATTTTGAGATTTTTGAACTGGGCGGCATCGAACCGAACCCGAAATACTCCACCAGTGTAGTGGAAGGCGTACGCATCTGCAAGGAACAGCAGATTGACGTGATTCTCTCCGTGGGCGGCGGTTCGGTACTCGACTGTTCGAAAGCCATTGCCGGAGGTGCCAAATACGACGGCGAGACCTGGGAGCTGATTATCGGCAAGGCTCCTACGTTGGCTGCACTGCCGATTGTGGACATCCTTACCCTGGCCGCTACGGGCAGTGAGTACGATGCCGGAGGAGTCATCTCCCGCACGGAGACCAACGATAAGGTGGCCTACATCGACCCGCATCTGTTCCCGGCCTGCTCTTTCCTTGACCCGACCTATACCTTCACGGTCAATGCCAAGCACACGGCAGCAGGAGTGGCCGATGCCATCAATCATGTGATGGAACAGTATTTCACTCATGCCTCCAATTCCGTGGCCGACGGTTTCTGTGAAACGTTGGTAAAGACCCTGATGAAATATGCTCCGATTGCACTGGAGAAACCGGACGATTACGAAGCACGTGCCGAAATCATGTATGCCTGCACCTTTGGCTGCAACGGCCTGCTGGCCCTCGGTACCGGCGGCTCTCCCTGGCCTATGCACGGCATCGAACATGCCCTGTCGGGATATTATGACATTACGCACGGAGAAGGTCTGGCCATCATCACACCGCACTGGATGCGCCACGTGCTCAACGAGCGCACACAGGAACGCATCGTGAAATTTGGTGTGAACGTGTTCGGACTGGCTGCCGATCAGGCTCCGTCGGAAATTGCCGAGCAGACCATCGCACGTACCGCACAATTCTTCAAGAGTCTGGGCATGCCGATGACCCTGCGTGAGGTAGGCATCGACGATTCCCGTCTGGAAGAAATGGCACACCACATTGCCGTGAATGAGGGACTGGACGCACCAGGCACGTTTGCTCCGCTGAACGAACAGGACATCCTTTCTATTCTGAAAGCTGCACTGTAAGCAATATGAAAATGCGGGGAATGGTAGACAAGCCGTTCCCCGCATTTTTTTAATCGCCGAGCATGGAATTTAGCAAGTCCATGATAACCATTTTCCGGAAAAGCCAGTGGCACATGCCACCAGGGATGCGCTGTATGTAGCCGCTGTCAAGGTCGATGACATAAAGCGGACGTATGCGCCAGCTGTAGTTGTAGCGGTTCTGCCAGTCGTACATGCAGTATTCCCACCATCCTTCATCGGGGCGCCACCATTCTCCCGTCACATAATTATTCTCCAGTCCCCAGCGGGTGGCTTCCAGCGCGTTGGGTTTCCCGCATTGATAATACACATGATAAGGCGCCATACCAAGGTCGAGCGTGTTTCCCAGTGTCACGCGACAGACGATGATGGCTCCTGCGGAATAATGCCGTGCTGTACTGCGTGCCGGTGCAAAATAAATGCCGTTTCCCGCATAATTCCCTCCGCCTACGCGCCAGATGCCTACATCCCGTCCCCGGTAACTTCCCCGATTAGGACACGCCACGATGGATTCGGCTGCGTCATTAGAGGTACCGTGAAAGAGAGTCAGAGTGGGTAAAAAGACTTCTATTACCGTCCATATCGCGCTTTCAATGATGGTCAGCGAACCATGCCATACCACATATTTGATGATTCTGTAGGGAAAAAACAAAATCCATCGGATAAAATCGTCATGCCCTTCCTTGTCTTCTGAGGGTAAAATTACTTCCATCACATAATTGAACATCTCAAAGGAACAATGCACCAGTAAATTGAAAAAGACTGCATTGGCAATTCTCAATGGAAACAGCAAGACATAGAACGGGAATTGCAGAAAATAGAAAATGAAACGCAGGTTCTCATTGGTGGCGTTGCTGAAACGGTTTTTCTTGAAGAAGATAAACCAGGGCTTTGCCAGGTATCGCTGCAGGGCATTAAGAAAGAAGAAAGGAAGACTCAACAGCCTGAACGTAAAGGTAAGGCTGGCCGATACGATGAAATAGGAGATAATGAGTATTTTCAGCAGCCAGTACAGCACCACCAGTCCCAAATAAATGCCCAGTCCCCAGGTAATGATGTTCCATACTATTGACCAGAAACTCCATGAGGAAGAACCGGAAGGCGATTTGGCAGGCGGAGAGTTTGCCTTTTGGGGTAAAGGAGAGAATTTCAGGTATTTGGAGTAGGCATATCCCCTTTGTGAACCGAATTCAATTTGTACCCAGTTATTACTTGATTTCTTGATGACTTGAACCTCCTGCCCAGGGTTGAGCTGTCCGACGCGTGCATAACTGGTGCCGGGTCCGGAACGCACGTTCAATACGGTGGTTGCGGTTCCCCTGCAGGGAAGAGTCTCTTGTGCCGTGGCATAAGAAATCATCCAAAGCAACGTGATAAATATGTATATGAAGCGTTTCATTACCTCTGTTTTTTCTGTCTATAATCCTTGTACCTGTGAGAGGATTCCACAATCCATGCTGGCATTCTTCCCGATGCCGATGTAATCGGGCAGGGAGATGTTAGCCGTAAAAGTGAGGTCGAATGCCATGAACCGGATACCCTTGTGCATCACCGGATAGCTGTCTGCGATGTGTTGTATCTTGCAGACCAATTGTTTCTCCAGGTGAATGTGCAGTCCTTTGGTGCAGGCCAGAATATTGGCCACAAGAATCTTTTCCAGAAACAGCACACGCTCTGCAATTCCTTCCAGCTGGTGATAGATGGAATAGTTTTTCCCGTTGAGAGGAAGCCAGCGTGTCAGCTGATAAGTCTTCATCTGATTGTCAGTTTGCGCAATGGTAGAAAACACCGGGTTCAGCTTGTCTATCTTCATCTCGACCGGATGGTTCCCTATCATGAAATGAGGCTGGTAGGTCGAGAAAAAGTTCCCGATGACTTCCGTTCCCTCATTCAGACAGACAATGGCGGCACAGTTCTGCATACGCTTGTATTGAATGAGCGGATAGGCATAGCGCAAGCCTTCCTCTTCATGGTTGTGGAACAATACATTCTTGTCTGAGAGGTTGCGTATCACGGCCCCACGGAAATATTTCACCTCATCGTGTGTCAGCTGATTCTTGAATTTGACAATCAATAATTTTATGTTGTTTTCCATAGTGCTAAAATTGTATATCTTATGGCCAAATGTAAGAAAAAAATTCTATATTGCATTTCATAAGTCGTAATATTTAGAACTATGGAAAATACGCTGTCGTTTGCCGACGTACTGAAAGGAACTGGGGCTGTTGAGCAAAAGCCATGTGGCATGTGAAAAAAGAACAGCCTGCTAGGACAGAACTATTCCAGCGAGCAGGAAAAGACACTGACCGCGCTCGAAAAAGCTAAAGGAGGACTGCTGTTTATCGATGGCGATGCATCCGTCTTTGTCCGTCCCGACTCCTGTTTCAATGGGGAAGAATTGCGCTTTAAGCTGAGTGTCCTGATGGCCGATTTGCCGGGCACGTACGTACTGGTCATTGCCGAGCATGATTCCCGCACGCACCGGCTGACACAAAGTCTGCGGTCTACCGGGCTGTCGGACTTTAGTCATATGTATTATTTTGAGGACTACACTCCGGAGAAACTTTTCCAGATTTTGGGGCAGTGCCTCACCCGAAAAAGACTGTCACTTTCTGCTGAAGCTGCTGTCCATTTGTCTGCCTGTCTTCATAAACTATGCGCCCGCCGTGAGTTAGGTTACGCCAATGCACGCACGATGAAACTGAGAGCCGATGTGTGTTGCTGGAAGATGTACAGGGATTTGTGTGGCAAGATTTTCCAGCAGAACCACGTATCAGGTTTAAATAGATTGGTGTACAATCCTCTTTTTTATTTAGACAGCCTTTTCATTTGCGAAAATTTATTCTGAGATAATGTCTTGTAAATCAGAATCCTATTGATTTCTTGTCGTGCATTTTCTTTAGAATGAAGTTCTCGAAAATGGGTGTTTGCGAAAATTTTGCTGATAGTATGCTAACTAATTGATTTATTTGAGTATATTTGTAATGTTTTGAAAGCAATAGTTCTTTAACTTATTGATTTACAAAC